>Ga0209906_100116_pt1 | contig 107837 bp, 105 predicted proteins | sample FECB24metaG_FD_188303 | JGI IMG/M metagenome (GOLD analysis project Ga0209906, IMG submission 188303) | Cyanobacterial communities from the Joint Genome Institute, California, USA from Joint Genome Institute, California, USA - FECB-24 metaG... ... | reverse complement strand
CAGCTAACTTCGGTCAGCAACTGGCGGCTCCGAGCCGATCCGCCACAGAGCCGCGTCGGCAGAAGGGCCGACGACCCGTATCCGAACCCCGAGCCGCCTTTCGCCAGTTCATCCTTGCCCATGGGCAAGAGTGCAGCCACCGACCTAACACCTTCGCCGCCTCCCGGATGGGCTCGCCGCTGCGTAGCGCCCGCCCGTGCGAGCTCCCTCACCTTTCCGGCCTCTCCTGCCGATTGTCCTGAATCAACTCCCCTCCCTTCGGCAGGTGTTAAAGAGTTCTCTGGCGCAGGGTGAGGCTTGGCTGGTTTAGAACCTCTCGTGTCTGCACGGTTCATTCCAGATACCGTCGGCCTCTCGCCTGGCGCATGAGGAAAGAGACATGGCCGCAACTCCGGGCAGCGATCTGCCGCTGGATTTCAGTCTTGCGGACAGCGCGGCGCGCACCCAGCGCCGCTGGTTCCACAAGCGGTATCTGCTCGTCCTGCTGATTCCCGTCTTCATGTTCATGGGCGGGGTGCTAGGCATGTATTTCCAGCCAGTCCCGATCCAGAAGTTCTATGAATTCACCGGGCTGCAGCCGGGCGCCGGATCCGCCTCGCCGATCGCGCTGCCTCCGAACATAGAATTGCCGGAGAAGATGGCCGAGACGATGCTGCCCAGCGACGTCGTCGGGCTCGCCCGGGTGATGCCGCGCGGCGATGTCTCGATCGTCGCGGCGCCCTACGGGGCGGGCGACGCGCGGCTTTCGGAACTGCTCGTCGGCGTTGGCGACAGGGTCGAACGCGGGGCGCCGCTGGCGCGTCTGGACAATCGCGCGGCGCTGGAGAGCGCTGTCCTCCTCGCCGAGGCCAATCTGGCGGTTCGCGAGGCGACGCATCTCCAGACCCGCAGTTCCGTCCAGTCCAGCCGCGACGAGGCAAGGGCGACGCTCGACCAGGCAATCGCCAATGCCCGCGAGGCCGAGGCCAATCTGGAGCGGACCGAAAAGCTCGCCGAGCGCGGCGTGGCGACCGGCTCGACGCTCGATACGGCGCGCGCCGCCGCCCTGGACGCCGCGCTCACCGTGACGCGCGCCGAGGCGACGCTGGCCCGGTTCTCCTCCGTTGATCTCGACCAGCAGATCGACGTGGTTGTCGCCGCCAGCAACGTCGCCGCCGCGGAAGCGGATCTGGCCAGGGTGAAGCTCGACCTGGGCCGGGCGCTCGTTGTAGCGCCGATTACCGGCACGATCCTCGACATCCAGGCGCGACCGGGAGAGCGCCCGCCGGCGGACGGCATCATGCAGATGGGCGACACCAGCCAGATGATGGCGGAGGTGGAGATCTACCAGGACCGCATCGCCAGCGTGAAGCCAGGGCAACCGGTCGAACTGGTGGCCGATGCGCTGGGGCGGACGCTGCGCGGAACGGTCGAAAGCATCGGGCTGACGGTTGGGCGGCAGGGGCTCATTTCCGACGATGCTGCCGCGAACACCGATGCGAGGGTCATCCGTATTCTGGTGGCGCTCGACGCCCCGTCGACCAAGGTGGCGGCCGGATACACCAATCTGGAGGTTGTCGCCCGCATCGACACGGCCGCGGGGGCGCGGGCCGCACGATGAGCCGGCTGCTGCAATGGCTGTTCGGGCGGCTGCCGATCGGCTGGCTGCAGCTGACCCACAACCGCACGCGCTTCGCGGCGGCGATCGCGGGCGTCGCCTTCGCCAACGTGCTCGTCTTCGTCCAGCTCGGCATCATGAACTCGATGGCCGTCGCGACGCTTCGACCTTACGAGTTCTTTCGTGGCGACATCATCATTTCGGCCGCCGACGCCAATGCGCTCGCGGACGGGGGAAACGTCGCGCGGCAGTGGATGCTGCAGGCGCTGGCCGATCCGGATGTCGCCGACGGCATGGGTCTCTTCGTCGCCAATGTGCCCTGGGATCGGGGGCAGACGGACATCAGTCTCACCACCTTCGGGATCGATCCGTTCAAGCCGGACTTCATCGCCCCCGAGATTGCAACAGACCTGAACCTGTTGCAGGTGAAGGATGCGGCGATCCTCGACCGGCTCGCGCGCGGGTTCGGGCGCGAGGAAGCGGTGGCGATCCGCCCGCAGACGCCGCTCTCGTTCGAGACCGACGGTCGCACCGTCACGGCCTACACGACCTTTTCCGGCGGCGGAGGGTTCGGCGGCGATGGCTATATGCTGGTCTCCGACCAGACCTTCCTGTCGCTGTTTCCCGCGCGAAGCTCGGCCGCGCCCGATCACATCCTGCTGCGCAACAGGCCGGGAGCCCAGGCGGACCAGGTGTCGGAGCGCCTGCGCAGCCTGATCTCGGATCCCACGCTGCGCATCCGCAGCTATGCCGACGCGATGGCCGAGGATTTGCGTTACCAGCAGACGCGGCGTCCGACCGGCGTGATCTTCGGGTTTGGCGTGTTCATCGGCGTTCTGGTCGGGCTGATCATCATCTACCAGGTCCTCTCGACCGACGTGGCGGATCACTTGCGCGAGTATGCGACGTTCAAGGCCATGGGCTACGGGCCTGGCTTCTTTCTCGGGATCGTCTTCGAAGAGGCGCTGGTCCTTGGCGTTCTCGGCTTCATCCCGGGCCTGATCGTCGGCACGACGATCCTGACGGTCATGGGCAAGCTGACGACGCTGCCGCTCTCGATGACGCCGATGATGGCGGCGTCCGTCTTCGTCGGCACGATCGTCGTTTCGTCGCTGTCGGGAGCGATCGCAACCCGGCGCGTCGCGGCCGCCGACCCCGCGGACCTGTTCTGACAATGGCCAAGCCGGATCGCGACGTCATCGAAGTGGGAGGCCTGAACCACTGGTTCGGCGTGGGCGACGCCCGCAAGCAGGCGCTCTACGATCTCAACTTCACGATCGACGCAGGCAGTTTCACGGTGCTCATGGGGCCATCCGGCTCCGGCAAGACGACGGTGCTGACCCTGCTCGGCTGCCTTCGGGGCGTGCAGGACGGGTCGGTAAGCCTTCTCGGGCAGGAGCTGAATGGCGCCAGCGAATCGACGCTGATTGCGCTGAGACGCCGCCTCGGCTTCATTTTCCAGGCGCACAACCTGCATGAGAGCCTGACGGCCCTGCAGAACGTGATCATGGGTCTGCAGGTCCATGGCAACGTCCCGGACGACCTGGCGCACAAGGCGGCCGTCCATGCGCTCGGGCTCGTCGGCCTGTCGGACCGCGTCGACTATCTGCCCGCCAACCTCTCCGGCGGCCAGAAGCAGCGCGTTGCGGTGGCGCGCGCCCTCATCGGCAACCCGGCGCTGGTGCTGGCCGACGAACCAACCGCTGCGCTCGACGGTGACAGCGCCGCCGAGGTGGTCGATCTTCTCAAGCGGCTGGGCGCCGCCCGCGGCACCACCACCCTCCTCGTGACCCACGACAACCGGATCCTCGAACGCGCCGACCGGATTCTCGTGCTCGAGGATGGCCGGATCGTCTCGGACAGCCGAGCGTCGCAGGGCATCAGCGCATCGGAACCTTGACCGAGGTCGCCACCCGCGCGCCCTGCGCAATCGTCGGCGGGGCGGCGTTGAGGGCGTCGATGGCGAAGCCGGCGGCGCTCTTGTAGCCGGCCATGAAGGCGGCGCGTTCGTCGGCCGGGATCACGTCGTCGATATTGTCGAAGGCGCCGCCGCAGCGCTCGTCGACCAGGTTGAGCAGGCCGAAGGGGCCGGCGCCGCGGTTGCGCAGGACGAGCTGCGAGACCGGGCCGCAGAAGCGCTGGTCGAAGGCGGCGAGCGCGGTTTCGGTCAGGCCGTGCTCGACCAGGGTGGCGCCGAGCGCGCGGCCGTCCATGATCGCCTGGCTGGCCCCGTTGGAGCCGGTCGGATACATCGGATGCGCGGCGTCGCCGATCAAGAGCACGCGGCCGTCGCGCCAGGTGGCGACCGGATCGCGGTCGATCATCGGGTTCTCGTAGGCGCCCTGGGCGCCGGAGAGCAGGGCTCGCACATCGAGCCAGTCCCAGGTCCAGCCGTCGAAATGGTGGATGAAATCGGCGATCTCGACCGGCTTGAACCAGCCGGAGCTCTGCCAGCCCTGCGAGGCGTCGACTGTCACCTCGGCGATCCAGTTGATGGTGGCGAGGCCGGTGGCTGGGTCCGGCGGCGAGATCGGGTAGAAGACAAGGCGGTGGCGGTGGGTGCCGAGGCCAACGAAGGACGCGCCGGAGCGGATCGGCACACCCGGGCTGACGCCGCGCCACATGATCGCGCCGCCCCAGTGGATCGGCGGCTGGGCGGGGTGCATCTGCGCGCGGACCGCCGAATGCATGCCGTCGGCGCCGATCAGCATCGAACCCTTGACGTCGAGGCGGCCGCCGGCGGTCTCGACCGTCGCGGTGACCGTGCCGTCGGGCTCGTTGCGGTAGGAGGCGACGCGGTGGCCGGGGCGGACGGCATCGGGTCCGAGTCGCTCAAGCACGGTGCGGTAGAGCAGCATCTGCAACTCGCCGCGGTGGACGGCATATTGCGGCCAGCGATAGCCGGCGAGAAGGCCGCGCGGCTCGGCATAGATGTCGTTGCCGTTCAAACCCACGAGCGCCCATTCGCGCGCGGGCAGCCCGATGCGGTCGAGCGCATCGGTGCCGATGCCGAGGTCGCCGAGCTCGCGCACCGCGTTGGGCTGCAGGTTGATGCCGACGCCGAGCGGCTTCAGCGCCCGCACGGACTCGAAGACGACGCAAGGCACGCCGAGCTGGTGCAGCGTCAGCGCCATGGCGAGGCCGCCGATGCCTCCACCGGCGACCAATACGGGCAATGCACTCATGTCGTCCCTCCCAGCGGTCTCCTAGCGGATCACGCGGGCGGAGGGAACGGAAAAACCACGACGGAAAGACCACCTCTCCCCCATGTCGCGGGGGAGAGGAAAGCAGTCAGGCGGTCAGGCGGCTTCTTTGACCACTGACGGGCCGACGCGGAAGTTCAGCCGGTCCGAGCCCGCCGTCGCCACCACGCGCGATCCATCCCGGATCTCGCCGAGCAGGATTTTCTCGGCCAGCGGGTCCTGCAGTTCCTTCTGCATGATGCGCTTCAGCGGGCGGGCGCCGTAGGCGGGGTCGTAGCCTTTGGCGGCGAGCCAGTCGATGGCGTCCTGGTCGAGGTCGAGGACGATCTTGCGGTCTTCCAGCAGCTTTTCGAGGCGCTTGAGCTGGATCAGCACGATGCGGCCCATGTCCTCGCGGCGCAGCCGGTGGAACAGGATGATCTCGTCGACGCGGTTCAGGAACTCCGGCCGGAACGAGGAACGGACCACGCCCATGACGTCGTCGCGGACCTTGTCGACATCCTCGTTTTCGCCCAGCGCCACGAGATATTCGGAGCCGAGGTTCGAGGTCATGACGATCATCGTGTTGCGGAAGTCGACGGTGCGGCCCTGGCCGTCGGTCAGGCGGCCGTCGTCGAGCACCTGCAACAGGACGTTGAACACGTCCGGATGCGCTTTCTCGATCTCGTCGAACAGCACGACCTGGTAGGGCCGCCTGCGCACGGCTTCGGTCAGCGCGCCGCCTTCCTCATAGCCGACATAGCCGGGAGGGGCGCCGATCAGCCGGGCGACGGAGTGTTTTTCCATGAATTCCGACATGTCGATACGCACCATCGCGTGCTCGTCGTCGAACAGGAATTCGGCGAGCGCCTTGGTGAGCTCGGTCTTGCCGACGCCGGTGGGGCCGAGGAACATGAACGAGCCGATCGGCCGGTTCGGATCCTGCAGGCCGGCGCGGGCGCGGCGGACCGACTTCGACACCGCCTGCACCGCCTCGCCCTGGCCGACGACGCGGAGAGCCAGGTCATCTTCCATGCGCAAGAGCTTCTCGCGCTCGCCTTCCAGCATGCGGTCGACCGGAATGCCGGTCCAGCGCGACACGACATAGGCGATGTGCTCGGGCGTCACCGTCTCCTCGACCAGCGAACCGGTGGTCTCGGCGGCCTCGGCCTCGACCAGCTTGCGCTCCAGCTCGGGGATGCGGCCATAGGCCAGCTCGCCGGCCTTCTGGAACTCGCCCTTGCGCTGCGCGCTGGCGAGCTCGTTGCGCAGCTCGTCGAGCTGGCCCTTGATGTCGGCGGCGCGGCCAAGCTTTTCCTTCTCGGCCATCCACATCGAGGTGATACGGGCCGATTCTTCCTCGAGCTGTGACAGTTCGGTCTCGATGCGGACGAGCCGGTCCTTCGACGCCTCGTCCTTCTCGAGCTTCAAGGCCTCGCGCTCGATCTTCAGCTGCATGATGCGGCGGTCGAGCTCGTCCAGCGCCTCGGGCTTCGAGTCGATCTGCATGCGGAGCCTAGCTGCCGATTCGTCGACCAGGTCGATCGCCTTGTCGGGCAGGAAGCGGTCGGTGATGTAGCGGTTGGACAGCGTCGCGGCGGCGACGAGCGCCGAGTCCGAGATGCGCACCTTGTGGTGCTGCTCGTATTTCTCCTTCAGGCCGCGCAGGATCGAGATCGAATCCTCGACCGACGGCTCCTCGACCATCACCGGCTGGAAGCGGCGGGCAAGGGCCGCGTCCTTTTCGACATGCTTGCGGTATTCGTCAAGCGTGGTGGCGCCGACGCAGTGCAGCTCGCCGCGGGCAAGCGCGGGCTTGAGCAGGTTCGACGCGTCCATCGCGCCCTCGCCCTTGCCGGCGCCGACCAGCGTGTGCATTTCGTCGATGAACAGGATGATGCCGCCCTCGGCCGAGGTGACCTCGGACAGCACGGCCTTCAGCCGCTCCTCGAACTCGCCGCGATATTTTGCGCCGGCGATCAGGGCGCCCATGTCGAGCGCCATCAGCTTCTTGTCCTTCAGCGACTCGGGCACGTCGCCATTGACGATCCGCAGCGCCAGGCCTTCGGCGATGGCCGTCTTGCCGACGCCGGGCTCGCCGATCAGCACCGGATTGTTCTTGGTGCGGCGCGACAGGACCTGGATGGCGCGGCGGATCTCCTCGTCGCGGCCGATCACCGGGTCGAGCTTGCCTTCGCGGGCGTCCTTGGTGAGGTCGCGGGCATATTTCTTCAGCGCGTCATAGCCCTGCTCGGCCGAAGCCGAATCGGCGGTGCGGCCCTTGCGCAGGTCGTTGATGACATTGTTCAGCGCCTGCGGCGTGACGCCGGCCTTGATCAGGATGTCTGCGGTCTTGGCGGATTTTTCGACGGCCAGCGCCGTCAGCAGCCGCTCGACCGTGACGAAGGAATCGCCAGCCTTGGTCGCCATCTCCTCAGCGGCGGAAAACACCTTCGCCAGGGGCTGCGACAGGTAGAGCTGGCCATTGCCGCCCTCGACGCGGGGAAGCTGGTTCAACGCGCCCTCGACCGCGATCAGCACGGCCTTGGCGTCGCCGCCGGCGCGGCCGATCAGCGATGCGGCGAGACCCTCCGGATCCTCGACGAGCACCTTGAGCAGGTGTTCGGGTGCGAACTGCTGGTGGTTGCGCGACAGCGCCATGGTCTGCGCGGACTGGATGAAGCCCCGAACGCGCTCGGAGTATTTCTCGATATTCATGCTGTCTCTCCTTCCGTCACCGGCCCTTCAGGAGGCGCCGGATCGGTCTGATGACGAACCCCCGGAAACCGGCAGGCTCTCTGTTGAGGCTGATATGGGTATGTCCCCAAAGCCTCTCAAGACGCACTGATCCAGATCAAACACAAAAACGGCGGCCGGGATTTCTCCCGACCGCCGCGATATGTCTGTGACTGGCCCGAAGGTTCAGGCGACGGGATCGGGTTCCGAGGTCACCGGCGTCTGCTCGCGCGCCTGGTCGTCGGACGATTCAGAGCTGCCTTCGGCTCCGCCCTCGCCTTCGCCCTGCGCGTTGCGGAACTCGCCATCCGGACGGCGGCCGCGGCGCGGGCGGCGGGGCCGGCGCGGTGCGCCACCCTCCTCGCCCTCGGCGGCGATCTGGCCGTTGCCGTTCTGGACATTGCCGTCGCGCATCGGCCGCTGCTCGCGCGGCTGCTCGGTGCTGGACGCGTCGGGGTTCAGCGCGACTTCGGCGGGAACGCCGTTGATCTCGGGCTGCGGGCCGGTGCCGTCATTGGTATGGCGCTGTTGCGGCTGTTCGTAGGACTGCTGCTGCGAATTGTTGTCGCCATCATCGTCCTCGTCCTGATCGTCGCGCATGTCGCGATTCTGGACCGGCATCTGCGCCTGTGCGGCGGCGATGATACGATTGTAATGTTCGGCGTGCTGGAGATAGTTCTCAGCCATCACGCGATCGCCAGAGCTGTGTGCATCTCGGGCGAGCTGCATGTATTTCTCGGCCACCTGCTGCGCGGAACCGCGAATCTTGACGTCCGGACCATTACTTTCGTAATTCCGTGTGAGCGGATTCGGGCCTTTTCGGTTGTTATTGTTATTATTATTGTTGTTATTGTTGATATTATTATTGTTGTTTCGGCCGCGCATGCGCCTATTCTGCTGTTGTGGCCTCATAAGACACTCTTGTTGGATATGTTGCGGAATGCGACGCGCCGGGCTGGGAGACATCCCGCTCTGTCGCTCTGTTCTCGACGGTCGCGCGTCATTCGTAACGCCGCCGCCATCCGTCCTGTCTTCCGGTTCAAAACACTTTCCGGACGTTCCCCGCGCGAAGCATCAGCGTCGATTACGCAACAAGGCAGCTTGGTTTTCTTCGGGGACCGAATCGATAACGGCACTGCCTGCTTCGTCTTGTCCGGTGATTGGAACCTAGCCGCATTCCGTTGCTGTGCCAAGCTTTTTTTATCCGGGCGATCCGCGGCCCTCTCGCGCGAAGAGCAGCGCCCGTTCGTGACCGCCGAGATCATGGCGGCCGGCGATGAGACCGAAACCGGCCGCGGCGAACAGGCCGACGATGTCGTCCTTCTGGCCGGCGCCGATCTCGACGGCGAGGTGTCCGCCCGGCGCGAGATGCGCGGCTGCGCCCGATGAGATGATCCGGTAGGGCTCCAGCCCGTCCGGGCCGCCGTCGAGCGCGCGATGCGGATCGAAGTCCCGCACGTCGCGTTCGAGCGCCGCGATGTCGCCGGTCGGGATATAGGGCGGGTTGGAGACGATCAGGTCGAAGAGGCCGGTGACGGAGGCAAACCAGTCGGACTGCAAGGTCTCGACGCGGGTCTCAAGGCCCAGCGCCCGTGCATTCGCTTCGGCCGTCGCCAGCGCGCCGGGCGAGATGTCGGTGAGCACGGCGCTCGTCTGCGGCACGGCCGACAGCAGCGCCAGGGCGATTGCGCCGGTGCCGGTGCCGAGGTCGAGGATGCGGCACCCGCCTCTGGCCGCTGCGACTTCCTGCACGATGGGCAGCGCCAGTTCCACCAGCGCCTCGGTATCCGGCCGCGGCTCCAGCGTGTCCGGCGACAGCGCGAAGCGAAGCCCGTAGAACTCGCGCGCGCCCAGGATGCGGTGGACCGGTTCGCCGGCCGCACGCCGCTCGATCGCCTGCATCACGCGCGCCACCATATCCGCATCGACAGGAGTGTCGGGTCGGCTGATCGCATCGAGGCGGGTCGTCGCGGTGAGTCGCTCGACGATCACCCTACCGTCGAGCTGCGCGTCGATCGCGCCCGCCTCGGCCAGTCTCAGTCTGGCCGACCGCAGCAGATTGGCGAGCGTTGCTGCCTGCTCAGCCATCCTGGCCGAATTCGGCGAGCAGCTTCGACTGGTGATCCGCCGTCAGTGCGTCGATGATCTCGTCGAGATCGCCTTCGATGACGCGGTCGAGCTTGTAGAGCGTCAGGTTGATGCGGTGGTCGGTCAGCCGGCCTTGCGGAAAATTGTAGGTGCGGATGCGCTCCGAGCGGTCGCCGGAGCCGACCTGCAGGCGCCGCGCCTCCGAGCGCTCGTCGTCGGCCTTGCTGCGCTGCATGTCGAACAGCCGCGCCCGCAGGATCTGCATCGCGCGCGCCCGGTTCTGGTGCTGCGATTTTTCGGCCTGCACGACCATGATTCCGGTCGGCAGATGGGTGATCCGCACGGCGGAATCGGTGGTGTTGACGTGCTGTCCGCCAGAGCCCGAGGCGCGCATCGTGTCGATGCGGATCTCGTCCGGCCGGATCTCGATGTCGACCTCTTCCGCTTCGGGCAGCACGGCCACGGTCGCAGCCGATGTATGGATGCGTCCGCCGGCTTCCGTCTCCGGCACGCGCTGGACCCGGTGCACGCCCGATTCGAACTTCAGCGCCGCGAACACGCCCTTGCCGGACACGGTGGCGATGATTTCCTTGTAGCCGCCCTTTTCGCCTTCGCTGGCGGAGGCGACTTCGACCTTCCAGCCCCGGCCCGCCGCATAGCGATCGTACATCCGGAACAGTTCGCCCGCGAACAGCGCCGCCTCGTCGCCGCCGGTGCCGGCGCGGATTTCGAGGATGGCGCTGCGCTCGTCCGCCATGTCGCGGGGCAGGAGCATGATCTGGATCGCCGCTTCAAGCGCCTCGATCCGCTCGTCGATCTCGCCGATCTCGACTTCGGCCAGTTCCCGCATGTCGCGGTCGGTGGCGGCGTCGGCGAGCAGCGCCTCCAGCCCCTTCCTCTCCTCCTCGGCCTTGCGCAACGCGCGCACCTGGTCCGCCATGTCCTGGATCTCGGAATATTCCGAGGCGAGCTTTACGTAAGCTTCGGGATCGACGCCGGCCGCCATCTGCGCCTCGAGCATCTCGTAGCGCTTGACGACCTGATCGAGGCGTTCGGTGGGAAGGTTCATGTGCGACTCAAAGCGGGATGCCGTGCTGGGCGGCGAAGGCGGCGAGGTCGCCGCGGGCATTGCGGAAGGCGCCGCCGGTGGCGAGCAGAACCGAGAGCAGCGCCTCCAGTTCCTTGACGGGAAGCTCGGCCAGCATGGCCTTCACCGGGCCGATGGCGGCGGCGGACATCGAGATCGAGCGGTAGCCGAGGCCGATCAGCGCCATCGCCGAGATCGTGCGTCCGGCCAGTTCGCCGCACAGCGTCACCGGCGTGTTGGCGCGGGCGCCCGCGTCGGCGATCTGCTTCAGCACGCGCAGGAACGGCACCGACAAAGGATCGAACCGGTCCGAGAGGAGCGCATTGCCGCGGTCCGTCGCCATGACGAACTGGAACAGATCGTTCGAGCCGACCGAGACAAAATCCACCGCCTGCATCAGTTCGTCGAGCTGCCAGAGCAGCGACGGCACCTCGACCATCGCGCCGACCTTCAGCGTCGTCGGCAGCAGATGCGCGTGGCGCGACAGGTGCCGCACCTCGCGGTCGATGATCTCGCGCGCCTGGGCGATTTCGCCAAGTTCGGTGACCATCGGCAGCATGACGCGCAGTTCGCGGCCGCCCGCCGCCCGCAGCAGCGCCCGCACCTGGGTGCGCAGCAAGCCCGGCCGGTCGAGCGTCAGGCGGATGGCGCGCCAGCCGAGCGCCGGGTTCTCCTCCTGCGCCGCGCCGCGGAAATAGGGCAGCACCTTGTCGCCGCCGATGTCGATGGTGCGGAAGGTGACGGGCTTTCCCCTGGCCGCGTCCAGCACGTCGCGATAGAGCCGCTCCTGCGCCTCGGCGCGGGGGAAGGTCGCGGCGACCATGAATTGCAGCTCGGTGCGGAACAGCCCGATGCCGGCGCCGCCGGCTTCGGCCAGTTGAGGCAGGTCGACGGCGAGGCCGGCATTCATCATCAGGTCGACATGCACGCCGTCCTTCGACATCGACGGCTTGTCGCGCAATTCGCGATAGAGCTCCTGCCGGCGGGCGCGGAACCGCACCTTCTCGGCATAGGCAGCCTCCACGTCCGGCTGCGGGCGCAGATGCACCTTGCCGTCCTCGCCGTCGACGATGATCGCGTCGCCGTTTTCGGACATCGAAACGACGCCCTTGAGCTGACCCGCCACGGGAATGTTCATGGCGCGCGCGACGATCACCACATGGCTGGTGACCGAGCCGTCCTCCAGCACGAGGCCGCGCAGCTTTTCGCGCGGATAGTCGAGCAGTTCGGCGGCGCCCATCTGCCGCGCGACGATGATGGCGTCGCGCGGCAGCGACGCGGCGATCTCTTCGGGACCGCGGCCCATCAGCTGCCGCAGCAAGCGGTTGGCGAGATCGTCGAAATCGCTCATCCGCTCGCGCAGATAGGGGTCGGTCATATGCGTCATGCGGGCGCGCATGTCGCTCTGCACCTTCTCGACCGCCGCTTCCGCCGACAGGCCGTTGCGGATCGCCTCTTCGAGCCGCCGCACCCAGCCCCGGTCATGCGCGAACATGCGGTAGGCTTCGAGCACGGCGCGATGCTCGCCCTCGAAGGCGACCTCGCGGCGCGACATCATGTCGTCGATCGACAGGCGAAGCGACCCGAGCGCCTCGTCGAGCCGCTTCAGCTCGTCCTCGATGTCCTCGCTGAACAGGTTGGTGACGACGATGCGCGGCTCGTGCAGCACGACGTGGCCAAGCCCGACGCCCTCGTTGAAGGACAGGCCGGTGAAGCTCGCCGGGCGGCTCATGTCGAGTTCCATGCCCGGCCGCGACAGCCGCGCCAGGTCGCCCGTCGCGATCATTTCGGCGATCACCATGGCGATCGTCTCGAGGGCTTCCACCTCGTCGTCCCGGTAGGTGCGCATGGTCTTGTTCTGCACGACGAGCACGCCCAAAGTGCGTCCCGCGCGCAGCACCGGCACGCCCATGAAGGAATTGTAGATCTCTTCGCCCGTCTCCGGCAGATAGGCGAAAGCCGGGTGGTTCTGGGCGTCGGAGAGATTGAGCGCGCGGGCGCTGGCTGCAATCGTGCCGACGAGACCTTGTCCCAGCCGCAATTGCGCCAGGTGGACGGCGCCGGGGTTCAGACCCTCGGTGGCGTAGAGTTCGAGCACCGAATCGGCCCGCAGCACGTAGAGCGAGCAGACTTCCGCGACCATGTTCCGGGCGATTTCGCGCACGATGCGGTCGAGCCGCGCCTGCGGATCGAGCGCCTCCGCCATGAGTTCGCGGAGCCGTCTCAGAAGTGCGCGCGGGCCGGGCACGTGATCGGGCATTAGGGGTTGCTCCAACGGATTGAGCGCGCCGCACGCTGTTCGCGCCGACGCCACCCGCCCCGCATCGATTTGTTCAGTCTATTGCTTATCCAGACCGTAGACGGAATGCAAAGTGCGAACCGCAAGTTCCGTGTAGGGGCCGTCGATCAGGATCGAGATCTTGATCTCCGACGTGGTGATGGCGCGGATGTTGATGCCCTTGTCGGCCAGCGCCTTGAAGGCGGTGGCGGCGACGCCCGCATGGCTGCGCATGCCGATGCCGATCACGGACACCTTGGACATGCCGTCATCGTGCTGCACGGCGTCGAAGCCGACCGTCTCACGCACCTTGTCGAGAATGGCCAGCGCCTTGGTCACATCGCCCTGCGGCACGGTGAACGTCATGTCGGTGCGCGAACCGTCCTCGGAAATGTTCTGGACGATCATGTCGACATTGATGCCGCCTTCGGCCAGCGGCAGGAAGATGCCGGCCGCGACCCCAGGCCGGTCGGCCACGCGTCGGAGCGAAATCTGCGCCTCATCCTTGGCATAGGCGATACCGGTGACGACCTGCTGTTCCACGATTTCATCCTCGTCGCAAATGAGCGTTCCGGGCGGGTTGAGTAGATCTCCCATGCCCGGGGCATCCGGGTCATCGAAGGAAGAGCGCACGAAAGTCCGGACCTTGTGCACCATGGCGAGCTCGACCGAACGCACCTGCAGCACCTTGGCGCCGAGCGAGGCCATTTCCAGCATTTCCTCGAAGGAAATCTTGGACAGCCGACGCGCCTTCGGTTCGATCCGCGGGTCGGTCGTATAGACGCCGTCGACATCCGTATAGATGTCGCAGCGGTCTGCCTTCACCGCGGCGGCGATGGCGACAGCACTTGTGTCCGAACCGCCGCGGCCGAGCGTCGTGATGCGGTTGTCGGACGCCAGGCCCTGGAAGCCGGCGATGACGGCGACCTGTCCCTCGCCGAAGCGCTTGATCAGGAAGGCGCCGTCGATCTCGGTGATCCGCGCCGCGCCATGCGAATTGTCGGTCTTGATGGGGATCTGCCAGCCGAGCCAGGAGCGCGCATGGACGCCGATCGACTGCAGCGCGATCGCCAGCAGGCCGGCCGTGACCTGCTCGCCGGAGGCGACGATCGCGTCATACTCGCGCGCATCATAAAATGGCGCGTTGGAGCCGGCGACCTTGGGCATGTTCTGCACCCAGCCGACCAGTTCGTTGGTCTTGCCGGACATCGCGGAGACGACGACCGCCACCTCGTGGCCGGCGTCGACCTCGCGTTTCACGTGCCGCGCCACATTGTGGATACGGTCGAGATCGGCGACGGAGGTCCCGCCGAACTTCATCACGATACGCGCCATTGCGGTTGAACGGTCCTTGCTGCCGGGCTGGATTGGCCGATGGCCGCCCGAAATTCCTCAAATCCGCGCCACCCTCCTCCTCGGGACGTCGGCGCGGGGGTTCCTTATCCAAATCGCCGCCGCTTCGCAAGGCGAGCACGCCGCGGAGTCTGGCGCAGGCCGGGCGTGCGATGTTACGTCTTGAAAGATCGGGAACAGCGGAGAATTCGATGCCCAAGCTGCCAAAGGACAGGACCATGCGCCTGTCGCAGGCGCATGTCGCGAAACTGGCGCGCGAGATAGCCGATCCCGGACTTCACCTGTTGCCCGGCTTCGTGGCAGCCACCGATGCGGACTATGACCGGGTGGTCGAGGAGATCATCGCCGGTGCTCCGGCGGATGGCTTCTGGGTCTTCGCCTACGGCTCGCTGATCTGGAATCCCGACTTCGACCACGTCGACCGGCGCACGGCTCTCGCCCGCGGCTGGCGCCGCCGCTTCTGCCTCGGCTGGGACTATCGCTGGCGCGGCAATCGGGAGCAGCCCGGCCTGATGCTGGCGCTCGACCGCGGCGGACAATGCGAGGGCGTCGTATACCGTCTGCCCGACGGGGCGATCCGCGCCAACATGCACCGCCTGATCCGCCGCGAGATGAGCATGGTGCCATCGGCCTTCCCGGCGCGTTGGATCGACGTCGCAACGCCGCAAGGACCGCTCCGGGCGCTGACCTTCGCGATGAACCGCAAGAGCGGCCGCTATGTTGGCGAACTCGACGACGACGCGACAGCCGACATGCTGGCCACCGCCTGCGGCTTTCGCGGCTCGATGGCGGAATATCTCTTCGCCACCGTCAGCCACCTCGAGACGCTCGGCATTCACGACCGCCATCTCTGGCGGCTGCAGGAGATGGTCGCCGAGCGGCTCGACCCCACGGAATGATCAGTTCTTGAGCTTGTAGCCGGTGCGGAACATCCAGCTGGTGACCGCGAGACAGACCGCCAGGAAGAAGAACGTCATGGCGACACTCATCCCGACGCTGACATCCGCCGTGCCGATGAAGCTCCAGCGGAAGCCGCTGACCAGATAAACCACTGGATTGAACAGCGAGACCGTCTGCCAGAACGGCGGCAGCATGTCGATCGAGTAGAACGTGCCGCCGAGGAAGGCGAGCGGCATGACGATCAGCAACGGGATGATCTGCAGCTTCTCGAACCCGTCGGCCCAGATGCCGATGATGAAGCCGAACAGGCTGAACGAGATCGACGTCAGCACCAGGAACAGCAGCATGACCAGCGGATGCTGGATCTGGATGTCGACGAAGAAGGCGGCGGTCGCCAGGATCACCAAGCCGATCATCACCGATTTGGTCGCTGCGGCGCCGACATAGGCGGCGACGATCTCGAAATGCGACACGGGCGCCGACAGGAGTTCGTAGATCGTGCCGGTGAATTTCGGGAAGTAGATGCCGAAGGAGGCGTTGGAGATCGACAGCGTCAGGATCGACATCATGATCAGGCCGGGCACGATGAACGCGCCATAGCTGACCCCGCCGATCTCCTGGATGCGCGAGCCGATCGCGGCGCCGAAGACGACGAAATAAAGCGCCGTCGAGATGACCGGCGAGACGATGCTCTGCATGATGGTTCGGAACGTCCGCGCCATTTCGAAACTGTAGATCGCCCAGACTGCGTGCAGGTTCATTTCCGGGACTCCAGCAGATCGACGAAAATGTCCTCGAGCGAGCTTTGCCGCGTTTCGAGGTCGCGGAACGCGATGTTCTCCTTCGCCAGATCGGCGAGCAACGCGTTGATGCCGGTGCGGTCCGCCTTGGCGTCGTAGGTCGAGACCAGAGTTAGGCCGCCATCGGCCAGTTCGAGCTGGTGAACGCCGAGCGAGGCCGGCAGGGCCGCCAGCGGCTCGCGCAGATCGATGCGCAGCTGCTTCTTGCCCAGCGTGCGCATCAGCACGTCCTTGTCCTCGACGAGGATGATCTCGCCGCCCGTGATGACGCCGACACGGTCGGCCATCTCCTCGGCTTCCTCGATGTAGTGAGTCGTCAGGATGATGGTGACACCGGTGTCGCGCAGAGCGCGGACCATGGTCCACATCTCGCGGCGCAGTTCGACGTCGACGCCGGCCGTCGGCTCATCGAGGAACAGGATGTCCGGCTCGTGCGAAAGCGCCTTGGCGATCAGCACCCGGCGCTTCATGCCGCCCGACAGCGTCATGACCTTATCCTTGCGCTTGTCCCACAAGGACAGCGATTTCAACACCTTTTCGATATGCGCCGGGTTTGCCGCCTTGCCGAACAGGCCGCGGCTGAAGCTGACGGTCGCGATCACGGTCTCGAACGCGTCCATCGACAGTTCCTGCGGCACGAGGCCGATCAGCGACCGCGTCTTGCGATAGTCCGCCAGGATGTCGTAGCCGCCGACCTTGACGCTGCCAGTTCCCGGATTCACCAGGCCGCAGACGATGTTGATCAGCGTCGTCTTGCCGGCGCCGTTCGGCCCCAGCAGCGCGAAGATCTCGCCTTTGCGCACGTCGAGACTGACATTTTTCAGCGCATCGAAGCCGTTGGCGTAGGTTTTCGAGAGGTTAGAGATCGAAATGATCGGCTGCATGGCAAAGAGCTTTTCCGAAATGACTGCGCTGCATATAGCCGAACATGCCGCTCGACCCAACCTGCGCGGAAGGATAGCTGACAGCCACTGCCACCTATGCGAGCGCGCCACGGCGGTCCAGAGATTCGGATAGTCGGTGACGAAGCCGACCGGGGAAACCCTCAGCACTTCGTGATAGTTGATGCCGGTGTAGTCATACCGGTCAGCAGCGAGACGCCGGTAGATTTGATCCATACGCGCCATGCGAAGCTCGGGGAACGGGAACCATGCCGCCGGCGTCGGGGCTGACGCGCCGATCCCGAGCGCAAGTCGGCGCAGCGCGACGAGGTTCGTCGCCGGCGTGAAGCCGAGATCGACGTCGATCAGGCCATCGAGCGATGGCTGAAGCTCACCGTTTACCGTCCATGCGCCGGATTCCGACCGCACCACGCGCCAATCGAGCGGGCTTTTGTCGACGAACCCCGAAACCCGCGCCGACCGCGTCGTCCAGTCCCGGCCGCAATGGATTTCGTAGGCGAGCCCGCACAGCAATCCGCCTTCCTCCAGGAAACTGGCCTGCCCCGCGAGCATCCACGAGTCACCATTGTCGAGCAGGCGGCAGGCGTCGTGACCTTCGTGATCGAGCCGGCGCCAGAGGATGGATGCGATGGTTTTCGACATGTTGTTCTCCGTCCAAGTACCCAAGGTAAGCCGGGCCCGAACGATTGCCACCACCGGATGGAACCCCTCCTGACAAGTTTGGCAGTACGGCCACCGGGCCATTTCGACGCCTTGACTTTGGGCTCCCATCGCCCGACTTGTTGCCTCGTAAGGGAGACACTCATGGCCGAAGCCCAACGCACGACCATAGACGCCGACGAGGTGGAGCGCTTCTCGCGGCTTTCCGCCGAATGGTGGAACCCGAACGGCAAGTTCAAGCCGTTGCACAAGTTCAATCCGATTCGCCTCGCCTGGATCCGCGACCAGGTGTCAGTGAAGTTCGGCCGCGATCCGCGCGCGCCGCGCCCGTTCGAGGGGCTGCGCATTCTCGACATCGGCTGCGGCGGCGGGCTGCTGTGCGAACCAATGGCGCGGCTTGGCGCCGAAGTTGTCGGCGCCGACGCGTCGGCCACGAACATCGAGGTCGCCAAGCTGCATGGCGTCGAAAGCGGGCTGACGATCGACTACCGCGCCACCACGGCGGAAGCACTGGCCGAAGAGGGTGAGCAATTCGACGTCATCCTCAACATGGAAGTCGTCGAGCACGTCGCCGATGTCGACCTGTTCATTTCCAAGTGCGGCGAGATGGTGAAGCCCGGCGGCGTGATGTTCGTCGCCACCATCAACCGCACGCTGAAGGCGCTCGGCCTCGCGATCATCGGCGCGGAATATGTGCTGCGCTGGCTGCCGCGCGGCACGCACCAGTTCGGCAAGCTCGTCCGTCCCGACGAACTGGAGCGCGCGCTCGCCGCCGCCGGCATGACGGTCACGGACCGCTCCGGCGTGGTCTACAACCCGCTGGCGGACCGCTGGCAGAAATCCAGGGACATGGACGTGAATTACATGGTGCTGGCGGAGAAAGTCTCTGCGGCCGCTGTCACCGAGCCGGCCAGGTAACATTCCTTCAAGCTCCTGACAGTCCGACGTGGCATCCTGCATCGCAAGGTGCAGGAACCGGATGGCATGGCGATGGACGAGAACGAATTTCGCAAAGCAGCGCTCGCCATGCCCGAGGCGGCAGAGAAATCGCATTTCGGCAAGGCCGACTTCCGCGTTCGAAACCGCATCTTCGCTTCGCTGCCGGATGCGACGGCGGCTGTCATCAACCTGACGCGCGAGCAGCAGGAGATGCTGACCGGGGCAGAGCCCGGTCTGTTTGCTGTCATTCCCGGCGGATGGGGCGCGCGAGGGTGGACGGGCCTGCTGCTGGAAAACTGCGACGAGGCGACGCTGCAAAGCGCGTTGTGGATGGGCTGGCGCAATGCGGCGCCGCATAAGCTGCTGAAACAGTATCCGATTTAACCTTGCAATTCTGGAGGCTGACTCCCGATTTGCAAGGTTGCGGGAAGTGGCTACGATTCCCAGGGATTGATGAGATCCAACCCGCAATGTTTGAAATGCGCGATGTTGCGGGTCGCAAGCTTCCCGTGGTTGACGCGGGCAATGGCAGCAATCATGCCGTCCGGCACCGACATCGCTCGACCGTGCCGGGACGCGTCTCCCATCAGGACGCCATACATCAGCGCTGCATCTTCTTTGAACGATAATATCTGACCGGACAACCGCCGTAGCCAATATTGCAGGTTCGCCTCCCAGCGATCTGCTCGCTGGTCAGGACGGATCTTTCGGATGCCATGAGCAACTTCAGCGATCACGACTGTCGGTAGCGCCAGCTCAATATCGAAACGTTTCAGCCATGCTGCCACGCCTTCATGAGGCTTTGGGCGCAGCGTCTCGGAAATCACGTTTGTATCAAGGAAGATCAAGGTGAGGGCCTTCGTGCGGGATGCGGCCTTCCTTGATGATCTCTTCCAGATCGAGGTCGACGCCGTTTGCAGCAAGCCTTGCATGGAAAATCTCGACCGGTTCGCGGCCGGTCGTCTTGACGTCGTAGTCCTGCAAGGCGCGCTCGACGATGGAGGCAACGGTGCGTCTCTCACGCAATGCCAATCGATGCGCGATCTCACTTGCCTTTGCACTGCGGACAGAAAGTTGGCGTTCGGCCATAGCGATCTCCAATTGACCACTATTGTAGTACCTGTGCGAACAGCCATCAAGATGGCAACTGATGGCTAGCCATCAGTCAGTCAGAGCGCCTAATTCCGATCGTCCGGGAACACCGGAATCGGCATGAACTCGACCCCATCCTCAATCAAATCCCGCGCTTCATCCGGCGTCGCCTCGCCATAGATCCCGCGCGCTTCGGTTTCGCCGAAATGGATCTTGCGCGCCTCTTCGGCGAATTTGTCGCCGACATAGTCGGAGTTCTCGCGCATTTTCTCAGCCAGCTGCTTCAGCTCGGCCATCACGCGCTTCTGGTCGGCATTGGCCGCGAGCGCCATTTTCTCGCGCTTGCGGCCGGTCGAGACGGCGGGCGCCATCAGCGCCTTGGACACCTTTTTCGAGCCGCAGGACGGGCATTCGACGAAGCCGCGCTTCGACTGGGTGTCGTAGTCGGCATTGTCGCGGAACCAGCCCTCGAAATCGTGGGCCTGGTCGCAGTGCAGGGAAAAGCGGATCACGACGCGGCCTTCAGCGGCGCTGCGGGCCGGGCGACGTCGACGGAGAATTCGCGCGCGTTCTTCAGGTTCGGGATCTTCTTGCGCGCTTCGGCCGACGCCGCCGTGTCGATCTCGGCGTAGATGATGCCCGGTTCGGCATGATCGGCCTCGGCGACGATCCGGCCCCAGGGGTCGACGATCATCGAATGGCCGAAAGTCTCGCGGCCGTCCTCATGCGTGCCGCCCTGCGCGGCTGCGATCAGCCAGGCGCCGTTCTCGATGGCGCGGGCGCGCAACAGCACGTGCCAGTGCGCCTCGCCGGTCTGGCGGGTGAAGGCGGCGGGCACGGTCAGCACCTCGGCGCCGGCCAGCGCCTGGGCGCGGAAGAGCTGCGGGAAGCGCAGGTCGTAGCACACCGCCATGCCGAGATTGGCGAAGGGCAGTTCGGCGATCACCGTGCGCTCGCCCGGCTGATAGGTGGCGGATTCGCGCCAGCTCTCGCCATTGTCGAGATCGACGTCGAACATGTGGATCTTGTCGTAGGTCGCAAGCGTCGAGCCGTCCGGCGCGGCGAGGAAGGCGCGGTTGGCGATCTTGCCGCCGGGGGCGGCGATCGCGGTCGAGCCGACATGGATATGCACGCCGAGTTCGCGCGCCAGCTTCCGCGCCGTCGATGCGATCAGGTCGTTTTCGCCGTCGCGCAGCGAGGCCTTCAACGCCTCGCGGTCGCGCATCAGCGCGCCGGTCATTTCCGGCGTCTGGATGTAGACGGCGCCGTTGGCGGCGGCCTGGCGGACCATGCTCTCGAATGTCGCCGCGTTCTTTTCGACGGACGTGCCTGAGCGCATCTGGACGGCGGCGGCCTTGAAGATCGTCATGATGTCATCCTGTCGGTCATCTGTCGGTCAGGCGGCCAGCATCGGGTCGAGCTTGCCGGCCTGGTCGAGCGCGAAAAGATCGTCGCAGCCGCCGACATGCGTGTCGCCGATGAAGATCTGCGGGAAGGTCGAGCGGCCGTTGGCGCGCTGGATCATCTCCTTGCGCAGCTCCGGCGAATAGCTGGCGTCTTGCTCGACGAAATCCACGCCCTTCTCGGTGAGAAGGCGCTTGGCGGCGCTGCAATAGCCGCAGAAATCGCGTGTGTAGATCGTTACGTCAGCCATGCTCACATAATCCTTCGAGACCTATATAGTGCCGTCCTCATCCGGCTGGAAGTCCCCCGGCAGCACGCGCGCGAAGGTGAGCACGTCGATCCGCGCCGCGCCCGCCTTGCGCAATGCCCTGGCCACCGCCGAGACGGTCGCGCCGGTGGTGTAGACGTCGTCGATCACCAGCACCTTGCGGCCGGACACCGCGATCTCGGCTTCCGGCGGGATACGGAAAGCGCCGCGCACATTGTCCTCGCGCTGGCGCAGGCCAAGCCCGACCTGCTGCCGCGTCGGCTTTACGCGGGCGACGATGTCCGGATCGAACGCGATGCCGGTCTGACTGGCGATCGCGCGGGCGAGTTCCGCCGACTGGTTGAACCGCCGGGCCAGAAACCGGCCGCGATGCAGCGGCACCGGCGTCATCACGTCGGCGTCCGACAGAAGCTCGCGGCCGGCCCGGACCATCCAGCGCGCCATCCATGGCGCCAGATCGGTGCGGTCGCCATATTTCAACCCGTGCACCATGCGCCGCGCGATGCCGCCATGGGCGACGGCGGCGCGCGCCCTGTCGAAGGGCGGCGGGTTGGCAATGGCGTCGGCGGACAGCATGCCCGGCCCCATTTCGTGCGCGAACGGCGTGCCCATCACCTCACACCAGGGCTGCTCGAGAAAGCGCAAGGCCCGCCAGCAATGGCCGCAGAGCGTGCCGGGCTGGCTGACCAGCCTGCGGCACCCCGCGCAGACCGGCGGAAACAGCAATCGCGCCGGCAGCGCCAGCGCGGAACGTGCAAGGCTCTTGATCTCAAGCATGCGATCGGCCACCTGAACAGCGAAACACGCTAACATAAGGCGCACCGGAGGCCCAAGGGACTCCGGACCCGCGAAGGCAGCAATTGGAACCGATCGTCGATACCGCACTGGCGCTGAGCCGCAAGCTGCGCGCGCTGTCAAAGCCGGTGCCTGGCGCCGACTTCCTGATGCGGCGGGCAGCGGAGGACCTGTCCGACCGGCTGTCAACCATCGCGCGGCGGTTTCCGGCGGCGGCGACGGTGTTTTCGCCGGGTGGAGCTACGGCTGAGGCGTTGGCGTCGACTGGCAAGGCGGACAGCATCGTCGAACTGGTCGGGCATCCAGCATTGGCCGGCTCGACAGGCGCGCTGATCGCCGAGGCCGAGACGATTCCCTTGCCGCCGGCATCGATCGACCTCGCCGTTTCACTCTACGCCCTGCACGAGGCCAACGACATTCCAGGCGTCATGATCCAGATCCGCCGGGCACTGAAGCCGGATGGGCTGTTTCTCGCGGCGTTTCCCGGCGCCGGCACCTTGTCGGAACTGCGCGAATGCCTGCTGGCGGCAGAAACGGAGTTGCTCGGCGGCGCGAGCCCGCGTGTTCTGCCGTTCACCGATGTCCGCGACGCCGGCGGCCTGCTGCAGCGCGCCGGCTTCGCCCTGCCCGTGGCGGATATCGAGACCGTGACGGTGCGCTACGATTCGATGTTCGGCCTGATGCGCGACCTGCGCGGCATGGGCGCGACCAATGCGCTGATGGCCCGGTCGCGCCGTACGGCGACGCGAGCCTTGTTCACGCGCGCGGCGGAAATCTATGCGGAACGGTTTTCGGATCCGGATGGGCGCGTGCGCGCGACCTTCTCGACGATCTGGTTGTCGGGCTGGGCCCCTGACGCTTCGCAGCAGAAGCCGCTGAAGCCGGGATCGGCGAAGGTCTCGCTGGCGAAAGCCCTGGGCGACGAGCAGCCGCTCTGAGGTCTCGGCCGTTCGAGTCTCGTCTACTGGGTCGGGGTGTCGTGGAGGAACTGGCCGATTTCGAGAAACCGGGTTTCCATGATGTCGCCGAAACTGGTGATGCCGCCGAGAATGACCAGCGACACGCAAACGATGATCATGCCGTATTCGACCGCAGTCGCGCCACTGCGGTCCTTTAGAAAGCGACTGATCATGTTTTCTGTTCCGGTTGCCGATGGGTCAATCATAGGGTTCAGCCGTTAAGAAACGTTAACGAGGTAGCATTAACCAGTTCTGAAGAAACCCGCGTCAGCCGCAATCGCCGCTGCGCGTACCGTTGTCGCGGATGATGCAGATGGCGCTGGGGGAGTCTTGCAAGACGCTGCGCCGGATCGTGTAGCGGTTGCCCGTCGAGACCGAGCCGGTGGTCATCCGGTCGAGCCCTGCCGGCCCACCCTGAACGATCTGCCGCGTCTGGCTGTCGGCAATCGGCGCGAGGATCAGAGCTAGCGCCACGGCGGCCGAACCGAACAGCAGCGTGATCCGCAGGATGCCCATGCCGGCCATGCCGAAGATCGTGCCGCGGTCGCCGCGAACCGATTGCCACTCCGCTTCAGAACTCATCCCTGCACCCCGTGCTGAATCTCGCCGACGGTGGGACGTACCCTCCGTGATGCGGAAGATTTTCACGTTTGGCTAAAGGATCGATTAACGACGTCGTCTACAGCAGGTCGATCAGGAACGGGATCAGCGGCGCGTCGGCGGGCGGCATCGGGTAGTTGCGCATGTCGCGCGGGCGCACCCATTTCAGCTTCTGCCCTTCCCTGCCCTCGGGCGTGCCCCAGAAGCGCCGGCAGACATAGAGCGGCATCAAGAGGTGGAAGTCCTCATAGCCGTGGCTGGCGAAGGTCAGCGGGGCAAGACAGGCAATTTTGGTCTCGATGCCGAGCTCTTCCTGAAGCTCTCGCACGACGGTCTGCTCGGGCGTTTCGCCCGCTTCGACCTTGCCGCCCGGAAACTCCCACAGGCCCGCGAGCGACTTGCCCGCCGGCCGTTCGGTGATCAGCACGCGGCCGTCCGCATCGACCAGCGCGCAGGCCGCGACGAGCAGCAGGCGCTTGGGCTTCGTATCCGCTACGGCGTCGTCCATGACGGCCTCATTTCGGCGGCTGGCGGTAGTGATATGTATAGACGTCCTTGAAGCCGATCGAGCGGTAGAGCGCGATCGCGGCGGCATTGTCGGCCTCCACCTGGAGCCAGGCGATCCTGGCGCCGCGCAGCCGCGCCCATTTGATCGCCGACAGCACCAGCCGCCGCCCATGGCCCTTGCCGCGCTCGCCCTTGACCGTCGCGACCTCGAAAAGACCAGCGAGATCGCCATCGTGGACGCAGATGGCGCTGGCGACCGGCTGTTCGTCCTCCTCGAGCACGAAGAGCCCGCTTTCGGGTTCGATCGAACTGACGATTTCGGTCAGGCCAGGCCGGATCGACGGCTCGAAATCGTGCACCACCATCGCAGCGCTGATGAACCGCGCCATGTCCTTCATCGGGATGTGGCTCATCACCTCGTCGAGATCCAGGGCATCGAGATCGAGCGACATGACGACGGATTCGGAGAATTGCGACCAGCCCTCCTGGTCGAGATAGGCCGTGATGAAATCGCCGCCGAGCGGCGACATCCGGAACGTCGTCGGCCGACCATAGGCCTCGAACCGGCGCGAGGCCTTGGCGACGCGTTCTGTGAGATTGTCGCAATCTCCCGGATCGAGCGGATTGATCGAGTTCAGCCGCTTCGCCGGATGGCCGGCGGTCAGCCGGATCGCCCACGTCCCGTCATAATGCACAGAGGCCGCCGGCCAGGCGCGGAAACCCGCCGCTTCGAAGCGCCGGACGGAAGGCAGTTTGGCTGACTTGGGGCTCTGCACGCGGATCAACGGATCAACTGCGGTAGTCGCCGTTGATCTCGACATATTGTTTGGTGAGATCGCATGTCCAGACCGTTGCCTTGCCGCCGCCGAGCCCGATGTCGGCGCGGATGCGGATACGGTCGCCCTTCATGTAGGCAGAGGTCGCGGCTTCGGAATAGTCCGGGTCGCGCTCGCCCTCATGCGCCACGCGGATGTCGCCGAACCAGATCGCCAGCAGGTCGCGATCGGCAGGCTCGCCGGCTTTGCCGACAGCCATGACGACGCGGCCCCAATTGGCGTCCTCGCCAGCGACCGCGGTCTTCACCAGCGGCGAATTGGCGATCGACAGCGCGATCTTCTTCGCCGAGCGGCTGGATTTCGCGCCGGTTACAGTGACTTCGACTTCCTTGCGTGCGCCTTCGCCATCACGAACGACCTGCAGCGCGAGGTTTTTCAGGATCTTGTTCAGCGCCCGGCGAAACGGCTGCAGACGCGGGTCCTTTGCATCGTCGATGCGCGGCGCGCCTCGTGCCGCGCCCGTGGCGAAGAGCAACAATGTGTCGCTGGTGGAGGTGTCGCTGTCGACCGTGACGGCGTTGAAGGTCTTGGCGGTGCCCTTCGACAGGAGGTCCTGCAGCACCGGAGCGGCGATCGGCGCGTCAGTTGCGACGAAGGACAGCATCGTCGCCATGTCGGGCGCGATCATGCCCGCACCCTTGGCGATGCCGTTGATCGTCACCTTGACGTCGCCCAACAAAACCGTCTCGGTCGCATATTTGGGGTAGGTGTCGGTGGTCATGATCGCCTTGCCGGCCTCGGACCACAGGCCGGGTTCCGCGCTTTTGGTCATGCCGGCCAGCAGATGCGTGAACTTCGCCGGGTCGAGCGGCTCGCCGATGACGCCGGTCGAGGCGAGAAAAACATCGCCCGCGCCGCAGCCGAGAGCGGCAGCGGCGGCCTTGGCCGTCGCGTCGGTCGAGGCCTTGCCCTTCTTGCCAGTGAAGGCGTTGGCATTGCCAGAGTTGACGACCAGGATCCGCGCCTTGCCTGCCGGAAGGTTGGCGCGGCAGAGATCGACCGGAGCGGACGGGCACTTTGATTTCGTGAAGACGCCGGCGACCTCGGTTCCGGCGTCGAACACCATCGCCAGCAGATCGGTGCGGCCCTTGTACTTGATGCCGGCCTCAGCCGTCGCGATGCGCACACCGTCGATCGGCGGCATCTTCGGGTATTTCTTGGGGGCAAGCGGCGAGACGGTCGTGGACATGGGATTTTCCAGCAATTCTTGGACGACGGCTAGAAACCGGCCGCCAAGCAGCGGCCGGTCGCAGGCGCAGATTACTGCGCGCCTTCCTCGGCCGGGGTCTCGGCCTGTGCCTCGATCTTCTCGACGCCTTCCTTAAGGGCCGGATCGGTGATCTCGACCTTGGCGGTCGCCCGCACTTCCTTGACCTTGGCGAAATAGGTGTCGCGGAACAGCAGCTGGCGCATCTGGTCCTTCACATCTTCGAACTTCACCGGCTCGCGCTTGCGCTTTTCTTCCAGCTTGATGACATGGAAGCCGAACTGGCTCTGCACCGGCGTCTTGGTGTAGGCGCCGATTTCGAGCGCAAATGCAGCGGCTTCGAACTCGGGCACCATCATGCCGGCAGAGAAGAAGCCGAGATCGCCGCCCTGGGCGCCGGAGCCTGTATCGCTCGACTTCTCCTTGGCGATCGCCTCGAAGTCGCCGCCGTCGTCGAGCTGCTTGATGACCGCGTCGGCCTCTTCCTTCGTTTTCACCAGGATGTGGCGCGCGCGAACCTCCTCGACCTGCGGTTGGCTGGCGATTTCCTTTTCGTAACGCGCCTTGACGGCCTCATCCGTCACCTGCGGCGCGATCTCCTTGTCGATCACTTCCGCGTGCAGCGCGCGCTCGTTCAGAAATTCAAGCTTCCGCTTGAAGGCAACGTCCTGGTCCAGCCCACTCGACTTCGCCTTGTTGGCCATGATCTTGATCTCGATGATCGCGGACAAGGCAGCGGCGCGCTTCTGGTCCGGCGCCAGCTGGGCGAACTGCTGGTCCAGTTCATTGACTGCGAGCGTAACGTCGGCCTCGGTGATCGGCGCGCCATCAACGGTGGCGACGACCTTGTCGTCCTGCGCAAGCGCGGCAATGCTGGTCGATGCGAAAAGGGCGATGGCGAGCGCCATGCGCGCAAGCGGAAGCCGGGTCGTGATGGACTGCATGGGAAATTCTCCTGTCAGGTTCCGGAACGCCTGCGAAAACAGGCTGTTTTGTGGCGGATATTGGTAGGCGCGCCGACGTTGGCGCGGCGTTGACATCGCGGTTGCCCCCTCTTATCTGTCCTTCGACTTGGCGTCCAGAACCGTTTTCCGGGCGCTTTTTTGATGATCGGACCGCTGATTACCAACCCGACGCGGCCCGGGTCCGGCGTCCCCGCCGGCGGCATTCTGATTGAAAGGACCATTTCATGGTCAGCTTCGGCGGCATTGCCCGCAAGATTTTCGGCTCCGCAAATGACCGGCGTGTGAAGGCGACCCGCCCACGCGTCGAGCAGATCAATGCGCTCGAGCCTGAGATGCAGGCGCTCACCGACGAGCAATTGCGCCACAGGACGGTCGAATTCAGGGAGCAGCTCGCCAATGGCGCGACGCTCGACCAGATCCTGGTCCCGGCCTTCGCGACTGTCCGGGAAGCGGCCAAGCGCGCGCTCGGCATGCGGCCCTTCGACGTCCAGCTCATCGGCGGCATGGTCCTGCACGAAGGCTCGATCGCCGAGATGCGCACCGGCGAAGGCAAGACGCTGGTCGCGACCTTGCCCGTCTATCTCAACGCGCTCGCTGGCAGTGGTGTCCACGTCGTCACCGTCAACGACTACCTCGCCACGCGCGACTCGCAGTGGATGGCGCGGGTCTACGGCTTCCTCGGCCTCACGACGGGTGTGATCGTTCACGGCCTGACCGACGAGCAGCGCAAGGCGGCCTATGCCTGCGACATCACCTACGCGACGAATAACGAACTCGGCTTCGACTATCTGCGCGACAACATGAAATATGACCGCGCGCAGATGGTGCAGCGCGGCCATCAGTACGCGATCGTCGACGAAGTCGACTCGATCCTGGTCGACGAAGCGCGCACGCCACTGATCATTTCCGGCCCCCTCGAGGACCGCTCGGAGATGTACAACACCGTCGACGCGTTCATGATCCAGCTGAACGCCGAAGACTTCGAGATCGACGAGAAACAGCGCACCTCGACCTTTACCGAAGTGGGCACCGAGAAGCTCGAGAACCTGCTGCGCGAGGCAGGACATCTCAAGGGCGAGTCGCTCTACGACATCGAGAACGTGGCGATCGTCCACCATGTGAACAATGCGCTGAAAGCGCACAAGCTGTTCCAGCGCGACAAGGACTACATCGTCCGCAACGGCGAGATCGTCATCATCGACGAGTTTACCGGCCGCATGATGCCGGGCCGCCGCTATTCGGAAGGCCTGCACCAGGCGCTGGAGGCAAAGGAACATGTCCCGATCCAGCCGGAGAACCAGACGCTGGCCTCCGTGACCTTCCAGAACTACTTCCGGATGTACAAGAAGCTCGCGGGCATGACCGGCACGGCCGCGACCGAAGCCGAGGAATTCGGCAACATCTACGGCCTCAACGTGCTGGAAATTCCGACCAACCTGCCGGTGCTCCGCATCGACGAGGACGACGAGGTCTACCGCACGGTCGAGGAGAAATTCCGCGCCATCGTGCGCGAAATCCGCGACGCACATTCGCGCGGCCAGCCGGTGCTCGTGGGCACGACCTCGATCGAGAAGTCGGAGCAACTCGCCGAGCGGCTGCGCAAGGACGGCTTCACCGATTTTGCCGTGCTCAACGCCCGCCATCATGAAAGCGAGGCGGCGATCGTCGCCCAGGCCGGCAAGCCGGGCGTGATCACGATCGCCACCAACATGGCCGGCCGCGGCACCGACATCCAGCTCGGCGGCAATGCCGAGATGCGCATCGCCGACGAACTCGGCGACATGCCCGCCGGCCCGGAGCGTGAGGCGAAGGAAGCCGAGATCCGCGCCGATATACAGCGGCTGAAGGACAAGGCGCTGGCCGCTGGCGGTCTCTACGTGCTCGCCACCGAGCGGCACGAAAGCCGCCGCATCGACAACCAGTTGCGCGGCCGTTCAGGCCGCCAGGGCGATCCCGGCCGGTCGAAATTCTTCCTGTCGCTGCAGGACGACCTGATGCGCATCTTCGGCTCCGACCGCATGGACGGCATGCTGACCAAGCTCGGCCTCAAGGAAGACGAGGCCATCATCCATCCCTGGATCAACAAGGCGCTGGAAAAAGCGCAGATGAAGGTCGAGGCGCGCAACTTCGACATCCGCAAGAACCTGCTGAAATATGACGACGTGCAGAACGACCAGCGCAAGGTGGTGTTCGAGCAGCGCATCGAGATCATGGATGCCGAGAACGTCTCGGAAATGGTCGACAACATGCGCCAGGACGTCATCGACGACATGGTGACCAAGCACATCCCCGAGACGGCCTATGCCGAACAGTGGGACTTCAAGGGCCTGCGCGAAGCCGTCCGCACCAACCTCAACCTCGACCTCCCCGTCGACGAATGGGCGATGGAAGAGGGCATCGAGGAAGAGGCGATGCGCGAGCGCCTGACCGAGACTGCGAACAAGGCTGCAGCCGAGCGCGCCGAGCGCTTCGGCCCTGACGTCATGGCCTATGTCGAGAAGTCAATCGTGCTGCAGACGCTGGATACGCTGTGGCGCGAGCAGTTGGTCAATCTCGACCATCTGCGCTCGGTCGTCGGCTTCCGCGGCTATGCGCAGCGCGATCCGCTGCAGGAATATAAGCAGGAAGGCTTCGAGCTGTTCCAGGCGATGATGGCGAACCTCCGCCAAGCGGTGACGGCGCAGCTGATGCGCGTCGAGCTGGTCCGCGAAGCCGCTGACGCGCCTCCGCCGCAGGTCCCCGACATGTTCGGCCACCACATCGACGGCACCACGGGCGAGGACGATTTCGGCGAAGGCGTCAACGGTGGCGGCACGATGCTGCTGGCGCGTGAGGTTGTCGTCGCCCCCGAAGACCGCGACCCAAATGACCAGTCCACCTGGGGCAAGGTCGGCCGCAACGAAGCCTGCCCCTGCGGCTCGGGCAAGAAATACAAGCACTGCCACGGGACGTTTGCTTGAGGCCGCGGAGGCTCACACTCGGATGACTGGACCGTCGTAGCTGCCAAGCACTTTGTCAGCGGTCACGAGAGTCAAGTTCTCATGGATTGCCTGGGCCAACAGCATCCGGTCGAACGGATCTTTGTGCCGCGGCAACAGTCTTCTAAGGGTGACTGCCTGTGCGGCAGTCACCGGAAGCTCGATGTAGTCATTTGCCAGCAATTGCCGGTGGAACTCCTGGGGATCGATTTCAAAATCCTGGCGCTTCAGGCTGGCCTTGATCGCGACTTCCCACATGCTCGCGGCGCTGAAGAAGAGGTCGTTACCCTCGGCCTCCATCAGCTTCAACGCTGCGGCTGAAAGTCGCTCCGGCTCCTCGCCAGCCCAGAGCAACAATTGGGTGTCGAGCAGAAGCCTCATTCGCCATAAAACATGCGTTCGATCTCTTCCTGGCCCATCGTGTCGAAGTCGTCAGGAATTTTGATCTGGCCGCGCATGAAACCCAGCCGCTGCGGCTTTGGTAGAGTCTCGGCAGGCTCGAGCGCCACGACCTTCACCATCGGCTTGCCGGCCTTGGCGATGATGAAGCTCTCGCCCCTCGCCGCCTTCTCGACCAAGCGGGAGAGGTGCGTCTTGGCTTCGTGGATATTGACCGTTTCCATGTCCATCCTCGGAGTAAACTAAGTCCAGTTAGTTTAGTCCACCGTGGACCCGATTTCAACGGATCAGATTCCCGAGCCGTCGATTTCGAGATCGTCGCCCTCGAACGGTCCCGGCAGGGCCGGAGACGGAGCCCCGGGGCTGGCCGGCGGCAGCGGCATCCAGCACTTCAGTTCCGGATCGGCGTAGCCGACGATCGCTCCAGGCGCCGAATCCGCGGCGCGCCAGCCTTCGAAGGCGAACTGGTCGGCTTGAGCCCAATAGGCGACGTCGACATCGGCCGGACCCTGCTCGACGGGCCGCACCGTGACGAGAATCCACGTCCCGTCCTTCGGCGCGGTCGACATATGACGCCACTGTTCGGGCTGGTCCATGGCAGGTCTCCTTGACCTGCATTGTGGTGCGGGAAGGCAGCGGCGGTCAATGCAGTCTGCCTCATAGCCGCAACAGTTCCATGGCGCTGATGGCGGCCTGCACGACCTCGACATGGCCCATGTGGACTATTGGAGGCCAGTTCTACATCCCCGCTGGCAGCAGTTGCGCGAGCAAGCGTGCGAGGTCCACCTGCCTTCGGCAGCCGGTCTTGGCGAGCACGCTTTTCAACTGGTTGCGGACGGTGTCGACGCTCTTGCCGTCCGCCTGCGCTATCTGTTCCGCGGTCTGGCCAGCGCCGATCCGGGCCGCGATCGCACTTTCGGCAGGCGTAAGATCAAACAGCGCCTGAATGAGCGGGGTCGCGCCGGTTGGCTCCGCCGATGCCATGGTCAGAACCAGGATCGCGGCGGCGTTGACAAACAGGTCGTGCGCCGAGCGCCTTATCGGCACGACATGAAGCACCGCCCGCGGCGTCGCTTCCGTCCCGGCCAGCGCCAGCGAACGAACGCCGTGTTCCGTGTCGAGCGTCGCCAGTGCGTCGCGCAACTGGCGGTCGGCGCGGCGGTCGACAAGAGCGATCCGGTCGCCGCCACGAGTGGTCCACAAGGCCGCGTCGCCGTCGAACTGCGCATTGGCGACGACCACCGCGCCCGACTGCGTGACGGCGCAAGCCGACAGGCCGAGCCCCGCCAGGGTTTCAACTGCCGTCCTGGCACGCTCGAACGCGAGCCGCGCCGAGATCAGGATCGAGCGCGCCAGATGCCCGCGCAGTTCATTGAGCCGACTGAACAATTCGGCGCTGACCGGACCCAGTCTGAAATCGCCCTCGGCATTGACGATGAACGTATCTCCGGTCGGCATGTTGATTGCAGTCGCGATTCCGCGCCCGTAGCCATTCGGAATCAGATAATCGCGAAACAGCGGCTCGCGGCGCATCTCCTCCTCGGTGAAAACCTCGAGGTCGGTCGCGAATCCAAGCCGCTTCAGCCCAAGCAAACGGCGCGAGCGCTCGGCGCCGCCGGCGAAATTGTAGTGCTGCCGCGCCATCTCCTCCGCCTCGGCGGAACACCCGATCCATTTGAAGCTCGAACCGTTGGCTGCGATCAGAGCGGCTATCCTGCTTTCGGCAGCATGCGCGAAGCGAAGGAGAACCTCAGGCCAGAGATCCGGGACAATTGCAGCTTCATAAATTCTGTCGACGAGTTCCCCATTGATCGCGAACGATCGGTCCATATGCATGCCCCATCTCCCCCGAGGGCCAAATTATCGAGGAAAATGGCTGACGCAAGTCCTGCCGAAGCTCCCCGCCCATCCCCACCGTTTCTTAAGCAGTGTCTGCTAAGGCTCTGGGCGCGTTGCATGGAGTTCAAACGTTGCGTTTTTCCGCGGCCACCACCGCCGACCGCCTGCTGCCGCAAGGCCTGGCCGATCGCGTGCGTCCGCTGATGGGCAAGGTCGACGCCTTATTGTCCTCCCCTGGCGATCGCGCCGAAGCTGGCCGCATCTCGATCATAGCCTTTGCCATCCGCGTCGTCAGCGCCGTCATCGCCTTCGCCAGCCAGGTCTTCCTGGCGCGCTGGATGGGCTCGTTCGACTACGGCATCTTCGTGCTCGTCTGGGTGACGATGGTCATCGTCGGCAATCTGTCCTGCCTCGGCTTCCACACGTCCATCATCCGCTTCATCCCGGAATACCGCGAGAAGGGCGAATTCGCCGAGTTGCGCGGCATCATGCTCGCCAGCCGCCTGTTCGTGCTGATCGCCTCGACCGTGATCGCGGCGGTCGGCGCTGGCGTGATCCTGCTCCTCGCTGACCGGATCGAGAGCTACTACGTCGTCCCATTCCTGATCGGCATTCTCTGCCTGCCGATGATCGCGCTGTCCGACGTGGTGCAGGGCATCTCGCGCGCCAATTCCTGGGCGATCTCGGCCCTGTCGCCGACCTATCTGGTGCGGCCGGTGCTGATCATGGCGTTCATGGCCACGGCGCTTTGGCTCGACTATCCGCCAACCGCCAAGACAGCGCTGATGGCGGCGGTGGCGGCCACCTATGCCACGACGCTCTGGCAGTTGATCACGGTGACGACGCGCGCCGAGCGTCGCATCGCGAAAGGTCCGCACACGACCGACATGCGCGGCTGGATCATCGTGTCGCTGCCCATTTTCCTGATTGAAGGCTTTGCCTTCCTACTGACCAATGCCGACGTGCTGATGGTCGGGCTGTACCTCTCGCCGCATGACGTCGCGGTCTACTACGCCACGGTCAAGACGCTGGCGCTGGTGCATTTCGTCTACTTCGCCGTGAAAGCCGGCGTGGCGGCGCGCTACGCGCAGTTCACCCACGGCGGCGAGACGGAAAAGCTCGGCGATTTCGCCCGCGAGACCGTCTCCTGGACGTTCTGGCCGTCGCTCGCCATGGCCCTCGTCGTGCTCGCGATCGGCCAGCCCATGCTGACGCTGTTCGGACCGGGGTTCGAGGAAGGCTATCCCTACCTCTTCCTGCTCGTCGTTGGCGTCGTCGCCCGCGCCTCGGTCGGGCCGGCCGAGAGCCTGCTGACCATGAGCGGCAACCAGAATGTCTGCGCCCTCGTCTACGGCTTCACCCTGGCGCTGAATGTCGGGCTGAACGTTCTGCTGATCCCCTATCTCGGCCTGTGGGGCGCCGCGGTGGCGACCGCGATCGCCATGGGCTTCGAGGCCGCGGCTCTGTCCTTCACCGTCTGGCGCAGGCTCGGCATCGTCATGACCATCTTCGCGCCGCGCCGCGCCATCCGGGAGCCAGGCTGATGGTGGCCATACCCCTGCTCGAGGAAATGAGCGGCAGCGCCGCCGGCGCCATGATCGCCGGACTGGCCGGCCTGCCGCAGGACCCGCAGACCCTCGCGCAACACGAGATCCTGGGTAGCGGCCGCCGTCCGCGCCGGCTGGCGATCTATCCGGCATCGGCCGGGTTCGACCTCGTCGAAGAGCTCGACCATCTCTGTGTCCGCACGATCGAGCCGAACGTCTTCTTCAATCCGCGCTTCCTTGCGCCCGCCATGCCGCGGCTGGAAGACCGCGAAGTCCGCCTTGCGGTGATCCGTGAGGGCGACGAGGATCGCAGCCGCCTGCGGCTGCTGGTGCCGTTCTCCATCGAGAAGGCGCCTGTTCCGCTCGGTGTCTCGATCATGCGCGCCTGGTCGAGCCCGTTCGGGCCGTTGGGCACGCCGCTGATCGACAATGACGACCCGGTCTCGGTCGTCGAGGATTTCCTCGACATGCTGGCCCGTCCGCATCTGAAGATGCCAAAGGTGCTGGTGCTGCCCGACATGCGGCTGGATGGCCCGGTCGCCGCCGTGCTGCGGACGGTCGCGCTCGGCCGCAACCTATCCTTGACCGAGGCGCTGCGCAGCGAGCGGCCGTTCCTCGACAGCAGGCTCGACGGCGAGACCTATCTGAAGAACTCGCTTCGGGCGCACCATTACCGGGAGTTCCGCCGGCTGAAACGCCGCCTCGCCGATCTCGGTACACTCGAATACACCGTCGCCCGCCAGCCGGACGAGATCCGCCATGGCGTGGAAGCCTTCCTGACGCTCGAAGCCTCGGGCTGGAAGGGCCGCGAGCGCACCGCAATGGCGATCGACCGCTACCGCGCCGCCTTCGCCCGCGAGGCCGTGCACGGTCTCGCCGAGCGCGACATGTGCCGGGTCCACACGCTGACTCTCGACGGCAAGGTGATCGCCTGCCTGATCGTCTTCATCGAGAACGGCTGCGCCTACACCTGGAAGACGGCCTATGACGAGAACCTCTCGACCTATTCGCCCGGCACGCTGCTGATGATCGAGGTGACGAAGACGCATCTCGACGATCCGAACATCCTGGCGACGGACAGCTGTGCGGTGCCCGACCACCCGGTGATGAGCCGCATCTGGAGCGAGCGGCGCGCCATCGGCACGCTGGTGATCGGCCTGACGCCAGAGGCCGATCGCGCGGCCCGCCAGGCTGCAAAGCAGCTGCATCTCTACCAGGAGACGCGGAACATGGCGCGCCTGCTGCGCAACCGGCTGAAGGCTCTGCTCGGAAGGAATTGATCAGGTCTCGGCCGCTTCCCGCCGCGCGCGATCGCGGAAAATGCGGCGGATGACCTTGCCGGTGGTCGTCAGCGGCATCGAATCGACGAACTCCACCTCGCGCGGATATTCATGCGCCGACAGCCGCTCGCGCACGAAGGCGCTGATCTCGGCCTTCAGCGCCTCGCTGGGGCTGACGCCGTCCTTGAGAACGACATAGGCCTTGACGATCTCGGTGCGCAGCGCGTCCGGCTTGCCGACGGCGGCGGCCAGCGCCACCGAAGGATGGCCGACGAGGCAGTCTTCGATCTCGCCGGGCCCGATGCGGTAGCCGGCGGAGGTGATGACATCGTCGTCGCGGCCGAAGAACTGGATGTAGCCGTCGGCATCCATGATCCCCTGGTCTCCGGTCGTCATCCAGTCGCCGACGAACTTCTTCGAGGTGGCTTCCGGGCTGTCCCAATATTCGAGGAACATCACCGGATCGGGCCGGGCCACCGCGATCTGTCCCGCCTCGCCCGCCGGCATCGGCCGGCCGTCGCCGTCGATGATCGCGACCGTGTGGCCGGGAACCGCCTTGCCGATGGTGCCAGGCCGGCTGACGCCGATGACCGCTGACGAGGCGATGACCGCGTTGCATTCGGTCTGGCCGTAGAACTCGTTGACCGGCAGGCCTAGCGCACCCTCCGCCCATTCCCAGGTCTCGCGTCCGAGCGATTCGCCGGCCGAGCCGACGCTGCGCAGGACATGGCGGAAACGGGCCGGAATGTCGGGCACGGATTTCAGCATCCGCAGCGCGGTGGGCGGTATGAACGCGTTGCGGACCTTCATGCGCTCGACCAGCAAGAGTGCTGCCTCGGGATCGAACTTCTCAAAGCGCGCGCAAACCACCGGCACGCCGAGATAGAGCGACGGCAACAGCGCGTTGAGCAGCCCGCCCGCCCAGGCCCAGTCGGCAGGCGTCCACATCAGGTCGTCCGGCTGCGGCATGAACTCGTAGGCCATTTGCAGGCCGGGCAGATGGCCGAGCAGCACGCGGTGGCCGTGCAGCGCGCCCTTGGGCGGGCCAGTGGTGCCGGAGGTGAAGATCATCATCGCCGGATCATCCGGCGTGGTGTCGACGGCGGTGAAATCGGCAGGCGCATCGGCGATGAGCTTGTGGAAGCCTTGGGCCACGCCCTCCCCGCCGTCGACCGAGACGATGAGATCGAGGCCCGGCAACCGGGCCTGGATGCGGCTGACCTTGGCGAGGCCTGCCCCATTGGTGACGATTGCCTTCACGCCGGCGGTCTGCAGCCGGTATTCGAGCGCCTCGACGCCGAACAGCAGCGCCAGCGGCACGGCGATGGCGCCGAGCTTGTAGATCGCGACATGGGCGATCGCCGTCTCGAAACATTGCGGCAGGAGAAGCGCGACGCGGTCGCCGCGGCCAATGCCCCTGGCTTTCAGTGCATTGGCGAAAGCGTTGGACTGTTTTGCCAGTTCGCCGAAAGAGAGGTGGAGCGGGGATTCATCGCCGCGATACTCGATCAGCGCGGTGCGCTTTGGCTCCCGGCTCGCCCACGCGTCGGACACGGCGACGCCGATGTTGAATCGCTCCGGCAGGCGCCACTGGAAGCGCCGGATGAGGTCGGCATAGCTGTCGCTTCGCTCAAGCAAGGATGGTGGAACTCCTCGGATGCAGCCCGCTCGGCAGGGCCGCGGGAGTAAGCAGCCGGCTCACGCTGGAGTCAACGTTTTCTACCGCACTGCACAAAAGAAAAAAGCCCGCCGCGGGAGGAGGTGCGGCGGGCTTGATCTGATTGCGGCGCGGGAGGAGGTGCACCGCAACGGTGTTGGCTTTCTGGGAGGAGGTAGATCACCAACAATCACAAGATATGAATTGCCTCGGATTCCGGCAACCACCAATTCTGCATAGCAGGCGTGCATATTTTGCAATGCACCATAACAATGCCGCAGCGCACCAATTGAGGTTCTAAGCCCGCAGACCCTGCGTCAGGTCGTTCGCCGCGCCGGAGGCAGCCGAGCGATATTGCGCGACCAGGCGGTCGACCAGCTCGCGGACGGGCGGCAGGTCGTCGATCGCGCCGATGCCTTGCCCGGCGGCCCAGAGATCGCGCCACGCCTTCACGTCATCGTTCGCCGTCCCGAAATTCAACGCTTGCGGCGGCGTCAGGTCGTCCGGGTCGCGGCCGGCGGCGGCAAGACTGGCGCGGAGGAAATTGCCGGGAATGCCGCTGACCCCCGGCGTGTAGACGACGTCGGCCGCCTTGCCGTCGAGCAGCATCTGCTTCTGCCGCGGCACCGCCATGCTCTCGGCTGTCGCCATGAAGCGCGTCCCGACATAGGCCATGTCCGCGCCCATCAGCCGCGCGGCGGCGATCTGCGCGCCGGTCGACATCGCGCCGCCGAGCAGCAGCGTGCCGTCAAAAATGGCGCGGATCTCGCTCAGCGCCGCAAAGGGGCTGATCAGGCCGGCATGGCCGCCTGCGCCATAGGTCACGGCGATCAGGCCGTCGACGCCGGCGGCGGCAGCCTTCTCGGCGAATTTCAGGTTGGTCACGTCATGGAAGACGAGGCCGCCATAGGAATGCACCGCTGCGATGAGGTCACGGTTGAGGCCAAGCGACGTGATCACCAGCGGCACCTTGTGCTCGACCGTGATCGCGATGTCGCGCTCGAGGCGCGGATTGGAGCGATGGACGACGAGATTGACGCCGAAGGGCGCGGAATTACTGTCCTGCGAGAGCCGTTGCTCGATCTCGTCGAGCCAGGCCGCGTAACCCTCGCTCGTCCGCTGGTTCAACGCTGGGAATGTGCCGACAACGCCGGCCCGGCAGGTTTCCACGACGAGGTCGGGGCCGGAGATCAGGAACATCGGCGCGGCGACGACCGGCGCGCGCAGGCGGCCCGACCATTGCGAAGGTATCGGCATGTTGTGTCTCGATCGCTGCAGGAAAATGGTGGCCCGCCGGAGTTCGTCCGGCGGGCCGTTTGTCGATCAATACTCGACGAAGCCCTTCAGCTCCTTGAAGGTCTTTTCCTTGGCGTTGAGCTGGTAGATCGCCAGCGCCGTTCCGGAAAGCTGGCTCTCGTTGTCGAAGCTGATCGGTGCCGAAACACCCTGAGTGTCGAAGTCCTTCAGGCCCTTCAGCTTCTCGATGGTGCAGGCGCGGGTCAGGTCCTTGCCGCACTGCTTCATGGCTTCCGCCATCGCCGACAGGCCGACATAGGTCACGTAGGTGTAGCGGTTGATCGCGGCGACCTCTTCCGGCGTCGCATATTTCTTCGCCTTCTCGATGAAGGCGTCGATGGCCGGGCCGGACAGCGCGACGTAGTCGGCGACGAGATAGTCGTAGCCGGCAGGCGCCGACAGGTTCACCGACGGAGGCATGTCCTCGCTCCAGACGCCCGCGACCTGCAGGTCCATCGAGAGCTTGCGCGCCTCGCCGAGGATGTTGGCCGCGCCCGCGATGATGCCGCCATTGGCGAGCACGTTGACGCCGGCCTGCTTCATCTGAGCCACTTCGGCAGCGAAGTTCGCAGCGCCCTTCTTGAAGCGGAGACGGATGCCGTCCTTGGCGCCGAACTCCTTGATCGCGCGATCATAGCCGTTCTCGATCGCGCCGCCGAAATCGTCGTCCTGGCGGATCAGGCCGTAGACCGGATCCTTCGGCGCCATGTTCTCGTGGATGTATTTCAGCTGGCCGTAGAAGGCGTCCGAATAGCTGGCGCCGACGGTGAACACCGACGGACGGACAGGCGTGTACACCAGTTCGTTCGGGGCGGTCGTCACGATGGTCGGCAGGTTGTTCTCTTCGATCAGCGGCATCATGGCGAGCACGTTGGCGGTGCCGGACGTGCCGTTGAGCGCGAAGATGCCGTCGACCTCGATCAGCTTGGTGAGCGCCTGGAACGAGCGCGCCGGAACGTAGCCGTCGTCCTCGGTGATGATCGTGATCTTGCGGCCGTTGACGCCGCCGGCCTCGTTGATCTCGCCGGCCGCGACCTTCGATCCGACCGCAACCGCGCGGCCGATGAAGGAGGCCGGGCCGGTCATGATGTTGACGTCGCCGATCTTGATTTCGGTGTCGGTCACGCCAGGATCGGCGGCGTAGGCTGCCGTCGACGCGAGAAGCGCGGCGGCGAGTGAGAGAGTGATGCGTTTCATGCTGTTTCCTCCGTTAGTGCTGCCTTGCCTGTCTGTTGCAGGCTAGTAGGCCAGCGGCCAGTTGCTCCAGTATTTGCGGATGTCCCGCCACAAGCCGATCAATCCGTCGGGCTTGAAGCGCAGGAATGCGACGATCACGACGCCGTAGGCGATGCCGCGGATCTCGTAGACATAGGACGTGTAGAAAGACGAATTCGGGTCGGCGAAGAGCGTGAAGAAGAGCCTGATCCCTTCCGGCAAGAAGGACAGGAAGATCGCGCCCAGGACCGCTCCGGCGATCGAGCCGAGCCCGCCCAAAATGATGATCGCCAGCGCCTCGATCGACAGGATCAGCGCGAACACGTCGATGTTGACGAAGCGGATCTGCAGCGAGATCAGCCCGCCGGCGAGGCCGACAATGAACGAGCTCATCACGAAGGCGAGCAGCTTGTAGCGCACTAGGTCGACGCCCATGACGCGCGCCGCGATGTCGTGGTCGCGGATCGCCATCCAGGCGCGGCCGATGCGCGTGCGCTGGATGTTCAATGCGCCGAAGATCACCAGCACCGTGATGCCGAGCGCCAGATAGTAGAGCGCCTTGCCGCGCTGCAGGTCGATCCCCATCACCTTGGCGTCGGAGACGAAGATGCCGTTCGGCCCATGAGTCAGCCATTCGGTGTAGAGGATGACGTGGTTGATGATGAAGGCGAAGGCAAGCGTGGTGATGGCGAGGTAGAGGCCCTTCAGCCTCAGCGACGGCACGCCGACCAGCACGCTGATCAGCGCCGCGGCGATGGCGCCGCCGGGCAGCGACAGCCAGACCGGCCAGCCGTAGTCCATCATCAGGATGGCGTTGCCATAGGCTCCGACCGCCAGGAACCCGGACTGGCCAAGCGAGATCAGCCCGGTGGTGCCTGTCAGCATGTTAAGCCCGACCGCGCCGATGATGGCGATCAGCGCCGAGACCATCAGCGTCACCTGGTAATTGCCCAGCATGAAGGGCGCGGCGATTGCCGCGGCCAGCAGCAGGCCAATCCACGCCCAGACGGTCTTGCTGTCGCTGAGCGCGACGAGCTGGCCCGTGGTTTCCTTGAAATGTCCGGTGCGCATCAGACTCTCTCGATATCTTTGCTGCCGAACAGCCCGTAGGGACGGACCATCAGGACGATGATGATGACGATGAAGCCCGAGATCTCCCGCAGCCCCTGGCCGACATAGCCCTGGAACAGGTTCTCGATCAGGCCGATGACGATGCCGGCGGCGGCGGCTCCGATGACCGAATCCATGCCGCCGAGAATGACCGCCGGGAACGATTTCAACCCCTGGAACCAGAGGTCGGGCGCCAGCTTGTAGTTGGCCGCGAACAGAACGCCGGCGACCGCAGCCAGCGCCGAGGACAGCATCCAGGCGACGGCGTGGATGCGGCTGACGCTGATGCCGACCAGAAGCGCCGCCGTTTCATGCGCCGCGACCGCGCGCATGGCGATTCCCATCCGCGAGAAGCGCAGGAACGCCCAGCCGATGGCGGTAATCACCGCAAGCGCTGCGATCAGGTAGAGCTGCGCGGGGTAGAACGGGATGTTGCCGATATAGACCACTTCGGTCGAGATGCCGGCATTGAACGTGTAGGGGTCCGGCCCCCAGATCATGATCGTCACGCCGCGCAGGATGACCGCGAGGCCGACGGTGACCATGACAATGGCGAAGACTGGCTCTCCCAGCATCGGCCGGATGAACATCCGCTCCAGCACCAGGCCGAGCAGCATCGCGATCGGGATCGTCACCGCCATCAGCGGGAAGAAGGACAGGCCGAACGTGGTCGACAGGCTGAACGAGATGTAGGCCGTCAGCATCACCAGTTCGCCATGGGCGAAATTGACGACGCCGGTCGATTTGTAGATCAGTGCGAAGCCCATGGCGATCAGGCCGTAGGCCGCGCCCGAAACAAGACCCGTGGAGACGAGGAGAAGGAAGAAATCCATCAGGCGGCGCTCCCGTAGATGGTCTCGATTTCGGTTCGGAACTTGTCCTCGATGATCTTGCGGCGCACCTTCATCGTCGCCGTCAGCTCGCCGTCGTCATGGTCGAGCTGCTTCGACAGGATCACGAACTTGCGGACATTCTCGACCCGGGCGAAGCGGTCGTTGACCCGGGCGACCTCGGCATCGACCAGCTCGCGCACCTTGGCATTCTCGGCCAGCGTCCGGTAGGTCGTGTACTGGATGTTCTGTTCCTGCGCCCACTTGCCGGTGGTTTCGAGGTCGATCTGGATCAGCGCGGAGAGGAAGTTGCGCCCGTCGCCGAGCAGGATGGCCTCGCGGATATAGGGCGAGTCCTTCAGCGCGTTCTCGATCAGCGACGGCGTGATGTTCTTGCCGCCCGACGTGATCAGGATGTCCTTCTTGCGGTCGAGCACATGCGCTTCGCCGTTGCCCTCGATCTCGACGATGTCGCCGGTGTGCAGCCAGCCGTCGGAGAACGCGCGGGCGGTGGCCGCTTCATCGAACAGATAACCCTTGAAGATGCTGGCGCCCTTGAGCAGCAGTTCGCCGTCATCGTCGATCTTTTGCTCCATACCTTCGATCAGCGGACCGGAGCGGCCGAGCGTCGTGTGACCCCGGCGCTGCGTGTGCGAGACGCCGGCGCTCTCCGTCATGCCGTAGATCTGGTAGACGGGCACGCCGAGGATCCAGAAGAACAACAGCACTTCCGGCGACACCGTCGCGCCGCCGCAGAAGCCGGAGCGGACACGGTTGATGCCAAGGAAATGCTGCAGGCTGCGGAAGCAGACGAGCCAGAGCGCGGCGAATTTCAGCCGGTCGGCAAGGCTGGCCAGCGTTCCGCCGTTCGCCATGCGGCGCTCTGCGATCGGGCGGCCGAGGCGCATGCAGGTCTCGAAGACGCGGCGCTGGAACGGCGTGGTGTCCTTGACGCGATACAGCACGCTCTGCTGCATCTTTTCCCAGATGCGCGGCACGCCGAGGAAGCCGAGCGGCGCAATCTCGCGCAGGTTGATGACCACGGTGTCGACCGATTCCGCGAAGGAGACGGTGCAGCCGGTGACCAGCTGCATGACCGTGGAGAAACTGCGCTCGGCGACGTGGCAGAGCGGCAGGTAGCACAGCACGGAATAGGTCTCGCGTGTCAGGCCATGGATGCGCACCACTTCGCTCGCCGAATGCAGCATGTTGCGATGCGTCAGCATTGCGCCCTTCGGCATGCCGGTCGTGCCCGACGTGTAGACGATGATTGCGACGTCGTCGGGCTGGCCGGCTGCCAGCGCCTCGTCGACCAGCGGGCCGTATTCCGCTTCATGCTTCGCGCCGAGTTCGATCACCGAGTCGAACGATATCAGCCCAGGCTCGTCGTAGTGGCGCATGCCCTTCATGTCGACGCAGATGATGGTCTTGAGGTCCGGCAGCCCGCCCTCGGCCCGCCTTGCGTCCAGCACCTTGTCGGTCTGTTCCTGGTCGCCGCAGACGATGATCCTGGTGCGCGAATGGCGCACGATATATTGCAGCTCGGGCCAGGGGTTGGTCGGGTAGATGCCGAGGCACGCCCCGCCGGCCATCTGCGCGCCAAGGTCGGAATAGAGCCATTCCGGGCTGTCGTCGCTGGCCACCGCCAGCCGGTCGCCCTTGCGGAATCCAAGCGCGTAGAGCCCGATCGCGAGCAGCCGCGCCTTAACGAAATAGCCTTTCCATGTGGTGCGCTGCCACAGGCCGCTGTCCTTCTCGCGCAACGCGAGCGACTGCCCCTGTGTCAGCGCCCAGTGGCGCAGCACCTGCGGCATCGTCATGCCGGCGATGTCGGGAGCGGCCGTCATGCCGCGCTCCGGCGGGTTCCGAGATAGGCTTCGATCACGGCGGGGTTGGTCGCGACCTCGGCCAAGGGGCCCTCGGCGATCTTGCGGCCGTGATTGACCACGCAGACATGGTCGGAAATGTCCATCACGATGCCCATGTCGTGCTCCACCATGAACACCGTCATGCCGAGTTCGTCCTTCAGGTCGAGGATGAAGCGGGCGATGTCCTCGCGCTCCTCCTGGTTCATGCCCGACACCATCTCGTCGAGCAGCAAGAGCTTCGGCGAGATCGCCAGCGCGCGACCGAGTTCGACCCGCTTCTGCTGGCCGTAGGACAGGGTGCCGACCGTATGGTCGCGGATGTCCTCGATCTCGAGGAAATCGATGATTTCTTCCACCCGCTCGCGCGCCTTGATCTCCTCGTTCCGCGCACGCCCCCAGAAGAAGGCGGCCGACAGCGGATCGGTGCGCAGGTGCGAATGCATGCCGACGAGCAGGTTGTTGACCACCGTCTCGTGCTTGAACACGGCGAGGTTCTGGAACGTGCGTGCGATGCCAAGCTTCGCCAGCGCATAGGTCGGCAATTTCGTCAGGTCCTGCCCGTCGAACAGGATGCGCCCGGCGGTCGGCTTGAACACCGAGCTGATCAGGTTGAAAACCGTCGTCTTGCCGGCGCCGTTGGGGCCGATCAAGCTGTAGATCTGGCCTTTTTCGACGCTCAGGCTGACATCGTTGACAGCGGTCAGCCCACCGAATTTCTTCGTCAGTCCGTGGAGTTCGAGCAGCGCGGTCACGACAGCCACCTCTTGCGCCGCTTGTAATGTTTGACCTCGCGCATCGAGCGCCGCTCGCCGCCCGAGAAGCCAAGGTAGAATTCCTGCACGTCGTCATTGGAGCGCAGCTTTTCGGCCGCCCCGTCCAGCACGATGCGGCCGTTCTCGATGATGTAGCCGTAGGAGGCGACCTGCAGCGCCAATTGCGCATTCTGCTCCACCAGCAGCACCGTCACGCCGGAATCGCGGTTGAGCGCCGTGATCGCATCGAAGATCGAATCGACGATCTGCGGCGCCAGCCCAAGCGACGGTTCGTCGAGCATCAGCAGCCGCGGCTTCCCCATCAGGGCGCGGCCGATCGCCACCATCTGCTGCTCGCCGCCAGAGAGATATCCGGCAATCTGCGTCCGCCGCTCCTTGACCCTCGGGAACAGCGAGTAGACGTGCTCTATGCCTTCCTGCGTCTCGGCGCGGGTGCGCGTGAAACCGCCCATCAGCAGGTTTTCCTCGACCGTCAGCGTCGCGAACAGCGCCCTGCCCTCCGGCACCTGCAGCAGCCCCTGCTGCACGATGGCGCGCGCCGACTGGCCGGAAATCACCTTGTCTTCCAGCAGGATCGTCCCGCTGACAATCTCGCCATCCTCCTGGTAGAGGATGCCGGAGATCGCCTTGAGGATCGTCGACTTGCCGGCGCCATTGGAGCCCAGCAGCGCAACGATCTTGCCCGCCGGCACCTCGAGCGAGACGTCGCGGACGGCCTCGATCGCGCGGTCGTAGAGGACCTGGAGGTTCTTCAGCGCGAGCACGGTGAAGCCGCTTGCTGGAGATGTGACATGAATAGATGAACGCTGTTTATCAATGACGCATTGCAGCGAGCGCCGCGAACGAAGCGCGCGGCACGACGATGCTGCAAAGGAATAGGCCGAGCGTGAAGCTCCGGCGCGCCATCTGCGGTTTCCAACGACTTTCCTCCCGAATGTCGCTCATCTTTTCCGATGCGTCCGTGCTATGAAGAGACTTGCGCGGATCGAACAGATGATGAATTATCCTCATTAACGAACAGGTGGGCGGATTTGTCAATCGTGAAGATTGTCGAAAGTTTGCACAGCCGATGACGTATGGGAGGACTTAACGATGGCCGATTCCGGAATTGCGGGACCGATGGTGCGGCTCGACTGGCCGCTGCCACAGGTTGCCAGGATCACACTCGATCGCGGTGCGGAATTAAACACGCTCACCTATGAGATGCTCGCAGCCCTGGATGCCGAGATCGAAGCGGCCGAAACCGGCGGCGCGCGCGTGGCGATCGTCACCGGCTCGGGCCGCACCTTCTGCGGCGGCGCGCATGTCAAATACTTCACGGAGCCGGACGCCCCTCTGAAGGGCAATCCGCGCGCGCTCCGCAACGACTATGTGCGCCCGATCATCGACGTCTTCGCCAAGCTGCACGAGAAGTCCTTCGTCTCGATCGCGGCGATCAACGGCTTTGCGCTGGGCGGCGGCTGCGAACTGGCGCTGGCCTGCGATTTCCGCCTGATGTCGACCTCAGCCCGTATCGGCCTGACCGAGGTTCGTCTCGGCGCATTGGCAGCGGCAGGCGGCGTGCAGCTCCTGTCGAAGATCGTCGGCCGCGCCAAGGCGCTGGAGATCGCGCTGCTCGGCGACCAGTGGAGCGCGGACGACGCCGCGCGGATCGGACTGGTCAATGCCGTCCATGCGCCGGACGCGCTGGAGGGCGCAGCGCTTGCCCTGGCGCAGCGCCTGTTGATGTGCAGCCCGGTTTCCGTTGCAGAAACCAGGCGCGCCATTTATCGCTGCGAGACGGCCAGCGCAGCGGAAGCCGATGAAATCGCGCTCGACGCGATGACGGCGGCCGCAAGCGGCAAGGAATGGTGGGAAGGCATGGCGGCGTTCACGCAGAAACGGACACCCGATTTCGCCCTCAGCGGCAAGACCGATGGAAAGGCCGGCATCGCATGACCGTCGCAGCTCCAGCCAAGCGCCGGGTCTTTCGCCTGTCGCGCGAACGGCGCGTGTCAGACATCATGGCCGCGGCGCGCGACGTCTTCCGCGAAAAGGGCTACGAGGACGCGCTCCTGTCGGACATCGCCATCCGCGCCAACGTCGTCGAAGGCTCGATCTACCGCTACTTCGACAACAAGCGCGACCTGCTCGTGAAGGTGATCGAGGACTGGTACGAGACCATGCTTGCCAATTACGACAAGCAGCTTTCCGGCATCAGCGGCACGCGCAACCGCCTGCGCTTCATGATCTGGCGCCATCTGGCGACGATCCACGAGGATCCGGCGCTGTGCCAGCTGATGTTCATGTTCCTGCGCACCGGCACGGACTACAGCGCGACTGGCGTTTATGAGCTCAACCGGCAATACACGCGCCGCACGCTCGACATCGTCAAGGAAGGCATCGCGGCCGGCGAACTGCGGTCGGACGTCTCGCTGCGGCTGGTCCGCGACATGATCTACGGCTGCATCGAACACCGTACCTGGGCCTATCTCCGCCGCGAAGGCGAGTTCGACCCGGACGAAACCGCCGACGCGGTGGTCGATCTGATTCTGGCCGGCTTGCAGAAGCCGAGAACCGTGGCCGCGAGTGCCCCGGACACCGATCTCGCCGTCCGTCTCGAGCGCGCCATCGACAAGTTGGAACGCCTGGGACAAGGCGCCACCTAGGGCAATTGTCGGGCGGCAGGGAGGAAGCGCCACATGAATTCGAACCCTATGCGCGCCGGCATCGCAAAGGCCGGACAACTGACGGTCTATGGGCTCTTCGCCTCGCAGGCGTCGCGCGACCCCAACATGATCGCGCTCGCCTCGGGCAGCCTGCGGCGCACCTATGGCGAACTGAACGATCGTGTCCTGCGGCTGGCCAGCGCCTTGCGGGATCGCGGCGTCGCGGCGGGAGACCGCATCGCGCTCCTGTCAGAGAACCGTCCGGAATATGTCGAGATCGAGCTCGCAGCGGCCTGCCTCGGCGCGATCGTCGCCTGCCAGAACTGGCGACTGGCGCCGGCGGAGGTGCAGCACTGCGTCGACCTCGTCTCGCCCGTGCTGATCATCGCGTCGGAACGCCACGTCGGCCTCGCCTCGGGTCTCGACCTGCGCGGCAAGCCCCTGCTCGTGATCGACCGCGACCATGAAGCCCTCCTCGCCTCGTCCATGCCGCTCGCCCCGTTGCCCGACGTCGATCCGGAGGACGGTCTCGTCATCCTCTACACCAGCGGCACCACGGGCCTGCCCAAGGGCGCGCTGATCAGCCATCGCGCGGAGATCGCGCGGATGACGGCTCTGCGGCTCGACATGCGCGTCACCGAGCACGACGGATTCGTCGCCTGGGCGCCGATGTTCCACATAGGCTCGACCGACCAGCTGCTGGGTGCGCTGATGTCGGGCGCGACTGTGCATGTCGTCGACGGCTTCCATGCCGAGACGATCGTCGACATCATGGAACACAATCTGATCGGCTGGATGCTGCTGATGCCGGGGTCCATCGAGCCGGTCGTCGAAATCCTGAAGTCCAGCAACCGACGGCCGAAGGGCATCCGGGCCGTGGGCGCGATGGCGGACCTCTTGCCCAAGGCGCTGATTGCCGAACTGTCCGGCCTGACCGGCGCGCCGTTTCTGAACAGTTTCGGTTCGACCGAAACCGGGCTTCCACCGACGTCGTCGGCGCTCATCGCGCCGGGGACGATCCCCGAGAGCCTCTCAAAGCGCAAGAGTTCGATGTGCGACCTCCGGCTCGTTGACGCCGAAGGCAACGATGTTCCGGACGGCGAGCCCGGAGACGCGGCCGTGCGCGGTCCGACGGTGTTTTCGGGCTACTGGGGCGCAGACGCGGCCAACGCGCGCGACTTCAAGGACGGCTGGTTCCGGATGGGCGACCTGTTCCGGCGCAATGCGGACGGCAGCTACGACTTCGTCGACCGCGCCAAATACCTGATCAAATCCGGCGGCGAGAACATTTATCCTGCCGAGATCGAGCGCGTGCTGCTCGCCGATCCCCGCGTCAGCGACGCCGCCGTGGTGCGGACAAAGGACGACAAATGGGGCGAAGTCCCGGTCGCCTTCATTTCACGCAAGGACGAGGCCTTGACGGAAGCGGATGTCGAGGCGCTCTGCCGGACCGCGCTGGCCGGCTACAAACGGCCAAAGCAGGTGCATTTCATCCCCTTCGAGGAGTTTCCGCGCTCGACGACGGGGAAGATCCAACGGCATGAGCTGGAGGCGAAGTTGAAGGCGAAGGGGTGAGTATTTGCTGGGTTTTATCTCCCCCCTTGAGGGGGAGAAAGCGATTTCAAGATCTTAGCCAAAGGCTAAGTCTTAGAAATCGCAAGAGAGGGGGAAGGCCCCGCATCCAGAAGCGGCAAGTTCCAAGCCAACGTCGCGCCCCCTCTCTGGCAAATTCTAAGGACTTGGCTTCGCCAAATCCAAGAATTTGCTTTCTCCCCCTCATGGGGGGAGATAGCGCCCCCGCCCTCTCTAATGCACCGCCGCGAACATGATCTTCTCTTCCGTCGCCTCATCTGGAGAAAACTCTTCCACCACGCGGCCGGAGCGGCAGACGAGGATGCGGTCGGATAGGTTGAGGACTTCCGGCAGGTAGGACGAGATCACCACGATCGCGAGGCCTTCATCGGCCAGCTTGTTGATGAACTGGTGGATTTCGGCGATGGCGCCGACGTCGACGCCGCGCGTCGGTTCGTCGAAGATGATAATCCTGGGCTTCTGGACCAGCGACTTGGAGATGACGACTTTCTGCTGGTTGCCGCCGGACAATTCGATCACCTTGGCATTGCTGTTGATCGCGCGGATGTTGAGCGTCCTGGTCCACTCGGCGGCGAGTTCCTGCATTTCCGCCAGGCTGATGACCGCGCTCTTGTTCAATCCGGCCGTCATGGCGCCCATGTGCAGGTTTTCGGCAATCGTCATGGTCTCGAAGAAGCCCTCGAGCTTGCGGTCCTCGGTGACGTAGACGATGCCGTCCATCACTGCCTGCCGCGGCACGCGGTAGCGAACCGAATGGTCGCGCAGGCGGATTTCGCCGCCATTGAAGAAGTTGCGCTTGTCGACGCCAGCGATGATCTTCGCCGTCTCGGTGCGGCCCGAGCCGATCAGCCCGAACATGCCGGTGATCTGCCCGGCATAGATCGAGAACGACGTGTTCTTGACGATATTGCCGCGCGACAGGTTCTGCACCGAAAGCACCCGCTCGCCGACCTCGCGCGCGCCGGTGCCGGCATGGTTGCGGTAGAGCGAGTTGGAAAGCGAACGGCCGACCATCGCGCGGATGATCTTGTCGCGGTCGAAACTCGAGGTCGGACCGGTTTCGACCAGTTCGCCATCGCGCAGCACGGTGATTCGGTCGGCGATCTGCAGCGCTTCCTCCAGATTGTGCGTGATGAAGATGATCGCCACGCCGCGGCCCTGCAGCCGCTCGATCAGCGAGAAGAAGTGCCGCTTTTCCTCCGGCGTCAGGGAGGCGGTCGGCTCGTCGAAGATGATGACCCGGACATTCTTGCGCACGGCGCGCGCGATCTCGACCATCTGCTTGTGCGCCGCTCCGAGGCCGGAGACCAGCGCGGTCGGGTTGACGTTGAAGTTGAGCGACTGGAGGAAGGTCTGCGCCGCGATGTTCAGGCCGCGGATGCGGTTGAACAGGCTCTCGTCACCGAGATAGATGTTTTGCGCCACCGTCATCGACGGCACGAGGCTGGTCTCCTGGAACACCATCGCGACGCCGTTGGCGAGCGCCTCGGCAGGGGTCTGGAAGTTGACCGGCTTGCCGTCCAGCAGCATCTCGCCACTGGTCGCCTGTGTCACGCCGCACATCATCTTGGTAAGCGTTGACTTACCAGCGCCGTTTTCACCCAGCAGCGCATGGACCTCGCCCGGCTGCAGCAGGAAGTCGACTTTGGTCACCGCGGCGACGCCGCGATACTCTTTGGTCACGCTCTTCATTTCGATCAGAGGCTGCATCACGCCGCTCCCTTGATGTCGATCGCGGCGATCACGTCGCCGCCCTTGCAGGCAACCAGCAGCTTGCCGCCGATCTCGGCCGCTCCGGTCACGCCGTGACGCAACCCGTCGGCGCGGCTATGGAAACTGTGCGTCGGCCGGAACTGCCGGTCGAGATGCGCGACGAGCCCATAGGAGCGCGTCGGCGCCCATGGTTTCAGCATGCCGAGATGCTTCTGCGCGCCGCCCTGCAGCGGTTCGAGGAAGGTGGCGGACGGGCGCATCGACGGCGCTGCCCAATAGGCCGGATCGACCTCGGCCATCATGCGGCGGAGAAACTCCGGCTCGCGCTGGATGAATTCGATGATCTGGTTGCGCGGCGCAAAGATGCTGAGCCAGTAGCCGCCGTCGGACGCGCGCGACAGCCGCGCCGGATAGCCCGGCAGATCGTCCAGAACGTCGCGCCTGCCGCCGTCCTTGCCGATCAGCACCACGCGGTGCTGCCAGCTTTCCGAAACCGCAATCGCCCCGTTCTCGGCCAGCGCCAGCCCGTAAGGCCAGGATAGTCTGTCGGCAACCAGCTTGGCCTCGCCGCCCGGCAGCGTCACGCGCCAGACGGAGCCGGTCGCCCCGCGCAGCATGACGTCGTGCTTCCACTCCGATGGTCGCCGTGTCGCGGACCCTTGCGCAACCAGCAGTTCGGTCTCCGAAGCGAACAAGAGCGCGGTCGGGCAGACCGACTTGCGGCCGCCGAAAGAGATCAGCGAGACATTGTCATGCGCGCCACCGATGACCAGCACCCGTCCATCGTCGAGACCGACTGCAACGGCGCCCTCGGCCGAGATCGCCAGCGCCGACACAGGCGTGTCGAATGTGCGCAGCTCCGTGGCCGATCCCGTCGCCGGGTCAAGCCGCATCACGCTTTTGCCGGAGGCGTAGACGACCTGTCTGCCATTGCTGACCACGTCGTCGGGCGCAGCGGTCGCGATGGCGACGTTCGCCTCCTCGAGCAGGCGGTTCGGCCGCAATGCGCCGTCCATCGGCGGAACGGTGACCGCCGCCTCGCCGCCGCCGCGAAAGTTCTCCCAGGCCCGCTTCGCCGCGCCGATCACGATGTCTTCCCCCAATAGGCTTCAAGCGATGTCCAGTTCGGATCGGCATTCGGGATTTTGTATTTGCCAACGCGGTTGTTGTAGATGCCGCCGAGATAGAGATAGCCCTTGTGCTCGCGGATCGAGGTGATCATCGGATGCGCCTCGCCACCGAGATCCCACAGCACGTCGAGAATGTTGCCCTTGGCGTCGAACTTAATCACGCAGCCGGTGTTCATGTTCGGATAGAGCCAGTCATCGCGGCCGACCTTCTGCACCATGCGCTTACGGAAGTCAGGCATTCGCAGCGCGAGGTCGAACACCGGCGAGCGCATGCCGCACAGCGCGCACCAGTAAGTGCCGTCGGACGCGCGGTTGATGTTGTCAGGGTAGCCCGGAAGGTTCTCGATGATGACTTCCCGCTCACCCTTCCTCGGCCCGTCGAAAAACCATCGGGTGATGCGGCAGCCCCAGGTCTCGGCGAACAGCAGCGACTCGCCACCCGGCTCGACGCAGATGCCGTTCGGCAGTTGCAGGTTCGGCAGCACGGTGCGCGACGAGCCGTCCTTCGGGTCGTAGCAGATGATGCGGCCGTTGCCGCGGCCCTCGAGCGCGTCGACCATCCAGTCGTACATCTCGTAGCGGATCGTCGCCTCCGAGAAGAACACGCGGCCGTCGGGCGCGATGTCCAGGTCGTCGGCCAGGCGCAGGCGTGAGTCGTCGACGATCGACAGCCAGGTGCGGTTGGTCTCGTCCGACAGCTTGATCACCTCCCGCTCCGGCGTGATCTTGTAGAGGCCCATGCCGCCGACGCAGGTGTGAAGGTTTCCGGCCGCGTCAAAGGCGAAGCCGAGCGGATGGCCTCCGATATGGACGAAGACTTCCGAGCGCTTGTGGTCGGGAGCGAAGAAGCGGATCACGTCGCCGTGGCGGCTGCCGCAATACATGTTGTCGTCCTTGTCGAAGATCACGTCTTCGGGACCGTCGAGCTCTTCCAGTCCGATCGCCTCGACGCCGCGCAGCTTGTCGTTCAGCGCGTAGACCGAGCCTGATTCAGGCGCTGTCTCAGGCAGCGGCGGCAGCTTGAAATAGGTTGGCGAGACATAGGCGCGGGCCAGCACCTTGTGCCGGTTCTTCAGCCAGCGCACGTCGATCGCCACCGCCAGCAGCAGCATGCCGCCAAGGATGAGCGAGCTGGCGCCGCTGGTCAGGCCCATGCGGATCAGGCTGTTCTGGACCAGCAGGATGATGATCGCGCCGAGCATCGCCTTGACGATGGAGCCGCGGCCGCCGCCAAGGCTGATGCCGCCGAGAACCAGTGCGGTGAGCATCGTGACCTCGAGGCCCTTGCCGACGTCGGTGCCGGCGCTCGACAGGCGCGCCGCGTAGAAGGTGGCGGCAAGACCGGTAAGGACGCCGGACAGCACATAGGTGATGCAGATCGTGCGCTTGACCTTGATACCGGCGTTGAAGGCCGAGCGGCGCGAGCCGCCGACCGCCATGACGTGCCAGCCATAGCGCATGCGCGTCAGCACGATATGGCCGGCGAGCGCGATGAAGCTGGCGACGAACAGGCTGGACGGAATGCCGAAGACCTTGCCGATCGCCATCCATTCCCAGGCGGCGGAGGTGTTGAACCCGCTCATCAGCGACTGGCCGTAGTCGAGGAGGCCCTGGTCGACGATGGCGCGCACGATGATCAGCATCACCAGCGTCGTGAGAAAGGCGCGCATGCCGAGATAGCCGATCAACAGGCCGTTGATCAGCCCGATCAGGCCGCCGAGCAGCATGATCAGCGGAATGCCGATGGCGAGATTGATCTCCATCGAATTGATCAGCATCAGCGCCGCGAGGTTGCAGAAGGCGAACACGGAGCCGACCGTCAGGTCGATGCCGCCCGCCATCATCACGAAGGTGATGCCGACGATGATGATCAGGTATTCGCCGTAGATCTGGGCGATGTCGGAAAGGTTCGACCCGCCGAGGAAGCCGGGCATCTGGATGCTGAAGAACGTGAACACCCCCGCCAGGAAGACGACCGGGATCAGCGTGTCGATCCAGTTCTTCGCCAGTATCTCGCCGACGATCTGGTCGGGGACATACTTGTAGCGCAGGCGTGTCCAGGTTTCCGACGCCATTGATGAGCTCCGCAATCAGTCCAGTTGAAAAGTGGCCGGCGCAATTGGTCGCGCCGGCCCGTCTTGGGGGACGAAATCAGCCGCCGCTGGCCTTCTGCTCTTCCAGAGTCCAGCAGGACGACGGCGTCAAATTGTCCTTGGTGATCAACTTGAGCGGCGTGTAGAGCGCGAACGGAGCGCTGCCGGGGGTCGGCTTGGTCTGCAGCAGGATTTTGATCGCCGCGTTCAGGTCGCGCGCCTGGCCGGGCACGTCATAGCTGAAATAGGCGTCGAAGCTGCCGTTCTCGACATTGTCGCAGGCCGCGGCCTTGGCGCCGCCGCCGGACGAGACGAAGTAGATCTGGTCCTGCATGCCGGCTTCGCGGATCGCTGCCGCCGTGCCGGTGTCCTGGCCGTCCCAGACGCCGAGAATGCCGCACAGGTCCGGGTTCTGCTTCAGCACGGTCGAGGTGATCGCCTGCGCCTTCGCCGGATCGAAGTCCGCCGACTGGCGGGCGACGATCTGGATCTCGGGGTTCTTGGCGAAGACGTCGTCGAAGGCGGTGTTACCGATGACGATGGTCGGCGTCGCGGCCTGGCCGGTGATGATGGCGATCTTGCCGTTCTTGCCGGAGTCCTTGCCGCAGGCTTTCACGATCGCCTCGGCCTGCTTGAAGCCCATCTCGTACCAGTCCGCGCCGACATAGGCGTCGCCATTGGTGACGGATTTCAGATTGACCTGGATGACGTTGATGCCCTCCTTCATCGCCTTGGGCACCAGGCGGTTATACGCCTGCTGGTCCAGCGGATGCAGGATCAGCACGTCCGGCTTGTCGGCGATGAAACCGTTCACCGCCTGCACACCGGCCTCGACGTTCCAGTTCGGATCGCGGACGTCGACCGTGTAGCCCAGCGCCTTGGCCTGGTTCTGCATGCCGGCGTTCCAGCCTTCGGTCAGGTCGAAGCCCATCGACAGGGGCACGAAGGCGACCTTCTTGCCCTTGAAGGCCTCGTAATAACCCTTCGACTGGCCGTCGTCATAAGGCTCCGAGAACGCCGCGCCCGTTGCCGCCAACAGGGCGACCGCCGCGACCAGTGTCTTGATATGCCGTAATGCTCTCATGTCACTTCCTCCACTTTTCGTCCGTTATTTCAGTCTTCCCGCCCGGTTCTGGCCGGACGCTGGAACTAGATGTCTCCGTGCTGGGCCGTCTGCTCGTCGCGGGGATTGAGCACGGTGTCGATGACGATCGCCGCCAACAGGATCACGCTCTTCAGGATGCTCTGCACGGTGTAGGTCATGTTCATGATCGTCATGCCGTTGAGCAGGATGCCGATCAAAAGCGTGCCGACGACGACGTTGCGGATGCCGCCCTTGCCGCCCGACAGGCCGATGCCGCCGAGAACCACGACGAGGATGACGTCGTAGACCATCGTCGACAGCGCAAGCCGCGTGTTCATGCCCGACAGCGCGGTCGCCATGACGATGCCGGCGATCAGCGCGATGACGGCGATCACCACATATTGCAGCACGATCATCGGGCGCACCGGAATGCCGGTGATGCGCGCCGCAAGCGGATTGTCGCCCATGCCGTAGATGAAGCGTCCGAGCTTCAGATAGCGCAGGAACAGATAGGCCAGCGCCGCGACGATGGCGAAGACAATGACGGGCGTCGGAACGCCAAGAACCCGTCCGCTGCCGATCGAATAGAACCAGGAATCGCCGCGGCCGATGTAGACGGCGTCGATGGGCACGAGAAACGCTTTGCCGAAGCCGTAGACGACGATGCCCATCGCGAGCGTCGCAAAGATCGCCGGAACCTCGACATAGGCGATCAGCACGCCGTTGATCACGCCGACAGCGATGACGAAAGCCAAGGCGCAGAGCACGGCCATCCAGATCGGCATGCCGCCATTGATCAGGTTCAGCATCCAGGCAACCGACACCGGCATGGTAGACAGCAGCGACAGGTCGATTCCGCGGCCGATGATGGCGATGGCCATGCCGACTCCGAGGATGCCGAGGATCGAGACGTTCTGGACGAGCGACAGCAGGTTCGACGGGTCGATGAAGCCGTTCAGCGTCACCGAGAAGACGACGAACAGCGCGACCGCGATGATCAGGACGATGCGCTCCTGGGTCAGCCTATTGAGCATTCCATCGATCTCCTCCGAGCCTTCTTCGGGATAACTCCTCCACCCCGAGACGCTCTTAATGAATAGTGTTCATTATATCTTCGGCTTGTCAATCGCGCAAAACGACGATTTACGATAGAATTGATGCAACCCTAGCGCACATCGTTCAGCCGTGACGCAAATTCATGTCAGCCACATACAATCGAAATGAACCTGTTTCATTAACGTGAACTAGGTTCATTCCGTCTGATGCCAGCCCGTTCCTCAGGCTGTATTTCTAGAGCGGGAAGCCTGCGTATTTGCCGTCTTCAATCCGCTCGATATATTCTGTCATGCCGTAGCCGACCTGCTCGCCCCATGTGAACCGCGTGTAGCCTTCCGAGATCCGCGACACGAGCGTCTCGCCGTCGGCTTTGCGACGGTTGCGCAGCGGCGCCAGCGTCAGAACTTCGGCGTCGATCCGCACCTTGCGGTTCGCTGTCATCACGCCGAGCTGGACCTTTCGCGGGTCCTGCTGTTCGGTCCACTCGGTGATGACATCCATGTCGAGAATGTCCTCGTATTTGCCATCGACCAGCAGCACGCCTTCGCGGCGCACCTTGCCCTGCCTGTCGGTGATCTTGAGCAGCATGAAGCCGTCGCCATTGGGGAAATTGGCGAGAAACAGCCGGTAGTAATAGATCGCCTGCCAATAGCGCGGACCCCAGGAATGGTCGCGCCAGCCGCGCCCGTCGATCGGCCAGCTCTCGTCGCCGACCCGGATTTCGCCGCGCACGCGCCCGTGCTGGTTGAAATGGCCGAGCGAAAAATCGCGGCCGTACATTGTCTGCACGCTGTCGTTGACCGGCTGACCGCCATGGATATCGACTTCGGCCTCATGCACCCAGCTGACGTAACCCTTGACGCGCGGGCCGGTGGCGAACAGCGTCTGCGGATCGCGCAGCTTGTCCGGATCGTCGACGATGATCAGTTCGCCGTCGAAGGTCATCGAGACCCTCTTGAACGGTTCGATCACCGTGTAGCTGAGGCCGCCGGCGTCGAACTTATCGTTGGCGGTGATCGGCGGGCGCAGGAACTGGCAGGCGATGCGACCGTCCGGCAAATAGAGGCAGACCGACAGTTCGGCGTAGCCCTCGTTCACCCGGTTGCCGAGCCGCATCCAGCCGCCGACCTGACCGTCGGTGTTGAAGCCGTTGGTGTAGGCGCTCTCGTTGAAATTCACCGAAGAGTCCGGCTGATGCATCAGCTCGTCTTCCGGTCGCATGATGAACTTGTCCATCGGCCGCTCTCCTCTATTCCTGCTGCTCAGTCCGACTTCACGATGACCATCATGCGGCCCCGCTGGATGGATTCGTTGCGCTGGTTCACGACCTCGAAGGCATAGGTTGCGAGGCCGCGCCCGGGCTTCGATGTCGGCCGCACGGCCTCGACCGTCATCTTCGTGCGGATCGTGTCGCCGAGCTTCACGACGCCGGAGAAATCCCAGTTGATGTTGACGAGGCCGAGCACGCGCTCGCCGAACAGGCCGGTATGCGTCGCCAGCCCGATCGCGGTCGCCATTGTCAGCGTCCCGTGCGCGATGCGTCCGCCATGCGGCGTGGTGGCCGCGAAGGTCTCGTCGACATGGATCGGCGTGAAGTCGCTGACCAGGCCAGCAAAGAGGCTGACATCGCCTTCGCCGATGGTTCGGCCTTGCGTGATCACCGTCTCGCCGACGACCAGGGGTTTCATCGTCATGCCGCTCTCCTCAGGCCTGCCGGGCCAGTTCGACACGCGCCAGCGCCTCGCGGTGCACCTCGTCCGGCCCGTCGCCGATGCGCAGGAAGCGCGTCTCGGCGAAGGCTTCGGCGAGGAAGAAATCCTGGCTGAGCCCAGCCCCGCCATGCACCTGGATCGCCCGGTCGATGACCGCCCCCGCCATCGTCGGCACGACGATCTTGGCAATCGCGATCTCGTTGCGGGCGGCCTTGTTGCCGGCCGTGTCCATCATCCACGCCGCCTTCAGCGTGATCAGCCGCGCCTGCTCGATGTCGCAGCGCGACTGGCCGATCGCCTGGCGCACCGCGCCCATTTCGGCCAGCGACGAGCCGAAGGCGACGCGCGATTTGGCGCGCGTGCACATGATCTCCAGCGCGCGCTCCGCCAGCCCGATGAAGCGCATGCAGTGATGGATGCGGCCGGGCCCGAGCCGCCCCTGCGCGATCTCGAAGCCGCGGCCTTCGCCGAGCAGCATGTTCTCCGCCGGCACGCGGACATCCTTGAACACGACCTCGCCATGGCCGAGCGGCGCGTGCTCGTAGCCATAGACCGACAGCGCCCGCTCGACGGTGACGCCAGGCGCATCCATCGGCACGAGGATCATCGACTGCTGCTTGTGCTTGGCCGCCGTTGGGTCGTTCTTGCCCATGACGATGGCGACCTTGCAGCGCTCGGACGGCGCGCCAGTGACCCACCATTTGCGGCCGTTGACGATGTAGTGGTCGCCGTCGGCGCGGATGTCAGTCTCGATATTGGTTGCGTCCGACGACGCCACCCTCGGCTCCGTCATCGCGAAGCAGGAGCGGATGTCGCCGCTCAGAAGCGGCTTCAGCCAGCGCTCCTTCTGCATCTCCGAGCCATACGTCGTCAGGATTTCCATGTTGCCGACGTCGGGCGCGTTGCAGTTGAAGATTTCTGGCGCGGCGAGCGAACGGCCGAGCACTTCGCAGAGATGCGAATACTCGTAGTTCGACAGGCCCTGCCCCTCGGAGCCATGATTGTAGAACAGGTTCCACAGGCCCTCCGACCGCGCCTTCGCCATCAGTTCCATCGCCAGCGGACGCGGCGCCCAGCGGTCCTTCTCGGCCGGCGGGCTGAGCAGTTCGCGCTCGTTCGGATAGACATGCGCGTCCATGAACGCGACGAGCCGCGTCCGAAGTTCCTGCGCGTGGGGTGAAAGTTCCTTAAACATACTCTCGTCCTGTCCTGCGGCCGCCATTAGGCGCGGCCCGTGCCGATCTTTTCGCGCTTCACCGTGATGCCCGCGGCCTCCCGGTCCCATGTGTCCGATGTCAGGCCTTCCTCGCGCAGCTTCACCTTCTCGATCTTGGCGGTCGGCGTGCGCGGCAGGGCGTCGACCACCCGCACGTAGCGGGGGATCATGAAGTGGGCCATCCGAGGCCGGAGGAACTCCAGCAGCGCCGCCGGATCGAACGCCTCGCCTTCCTTCAGCGCGACGATCGCCATCACCTCGTCCTCGGCGACCTCGCTCTTCACCGCGACTGCCGCTGCCTCTCGGATCGCCGGATAGGCGAGCACTTCGGATTCGACCTCGAAGGAGGAGATGTTTTCGCCGCGACGGCGGATCGCATCCTTCAGCCGGTCGACGAAAAAGAAATTGCCCTCGGCATCCTTGCGGAAGCCGTCGCCGGTGTGGAACCAGCCATTGCGCCACGCGCGGGCCGTCGCCTCCGCGTTGCCGGCATAGCCATGGTTCATCGCCCAGGGGCAATCAGTACGCACGATCATCTCGCCAATGGCGCCGACCGGCACCTCGCAGTCGTTCTCGTCGACCAGCCTCACCTCGACGCCCACGCGCGGCCGGCCCGCGCTCCCCAGCGCCGTCGGATTGGGCTCCGAGACGATCGGCATCGAGATCTCGGTCATGTTGAAATGAGTGTGGACCTCGGTGCCAAACCGCGCGTGGAACTGCGGCGCCGTGTCGTTCAACGGCACATAGGTGCAGGTGCGCAGCGTGTGCGTCTTGTCGTCTTCGCTGGGCGGGCGCTTGAGCAGGAAGCTGCCCATGACACCGAGCAGGATCACGGTGGTGATCTGCGCGCTCCGGATGGTCGGCCAGAAATTCTCGGTGTTGAAGGATTCGACGATCGCGATCGAGCCGCCGTGGATCAGCATCGCGGTCACCGGCATCACGCCGCCGGAATGGAACATCGGCAGCGTGATCATGTAGCGGTCGTCGCCATCGAGGAACGGCGCCGAAATCGCCATCGAGTAGAGGTGGACGTAGGACGACAGCACGCCCTTCGAAGGTCCGGTCGTGCCGGACGTGAAGATGATCGATTGCAGGTCCCAGGGCGCGATCTCGCGCTCCAGCGCCGGCGGGTTGGTGTCTGTGGAGTCGAGCGTCGAGCCCGGCAGGACCATCAGTCCCTCGACCGGCTGGCTCTCGCCGCCCAGCACGACGATCGTCTCCAGCTGCTTACAATCGATATCGCCCAGCCGCTGGTGCAATTCCGCATGCACGATGCCGAGACGCGCTTCGGAGAGATTGAGCGCGTGCTGCAGCAGATTGCCGCGATAGGCGAGGTTGAGCGGCACGAAGGCTGCACCCAGATAGTTCAGGCCGAACCACACGCGCAGGCAGTCGGCGCTGGTGGGCAGCCAGACCATCACACGCTCGCCCTGCCTGACGCCCAACGCCCGCAGCGCATTCGCCGTGCGGATCGTTGTTTCGAGTGTCTCAGCATAGGTCCAGGTGCTGCCGTCGGCGAAGACCGCGAAAACCTTGTCGGGCTGCACCAACGCCCAGCGCTCCAGCATCAGACGCTGGATGCAGGCTTCCGGCGCCGGCATGCGCGGATCGAGATGATGTCCCATATCCTACCTCCCGCCTTGCTTCAGGCCTTCAACCCGCCGTCGCTGCCGCTCGCGATTTCCGCGAACAGCGGCTTGCTGGTGATCTTCATTTCGAGCGTCTGTTCGTCGTGGAGATGTTTGCGCAGCAGCGCCATCGCTGTCGCGCCCGCATCGCCCGAAGCGTCCTTGCTCAGCACCGCGATCGCATCGCCTATGCGGGCGTCGAGCGCGTCGCGCTGCAGCAACAGTTCGGCAGCCGTCGATGCGCCGACCCCGTCGGGCGCGATCCTGGCCGCCGCCGGCGCCAGACGCGCGATCTCGGCAAGAAGCGCACGTTTTTCGGCCACGGACTCGTGGATCGGACGCTGCGCCCATTCGATCCGCGGCGCGATATTGTTGAGGAGATCGATGACGCCGACCGCTTGCCCGCGCGCATAGGCATCGGAAACATTCGGGATCACGTCCGTCCGCAGCGTTGCGATTATGCCTTCGATCAGCCGTTCGAGCGCGATGTTCATGCGGCGCGCTCCATCGCGGATTCGACCTGCAGCAGCATGCGCGGGATCTGCGCGCCCATGCCCGCCATGCGCAGGTCGTTGAAGCCGCGGCTCTCGAAGCAGTGCGTCGCGCCGTAATGCATGACGGCGAGCTTGTATGTGCCGAACGCCTCCCAGTAGCGCAGGTCGGCGAGGCTGACGTCGATCCCGGTCAGCGCGGCGTAGCGCTCCAGCAGTTCCTCGCGAGTGAAGAAGTGGCACATGTAGGGCGACCGTCCGCGCCAGGCCTGCAGGCAGATCCAGCCGAGATCCTCGACCGGATCGCCGAGACGCACGATCTCCCAGTCGAGGATGGCGGTGATGCGGTCGTCTTTCTGCAAGAAGTTGCCGATCCGGAAATCGCCATGCACGATCGAAATTCGCCGCGCGACGGGCGCGTTCTCGCGCAGCCAGATCGCCGCCAGTTCCAGCATCGGCACGCGGCGCGGCGACCATTTCGCCAGGTTGCTTTCCCAGTAGTCGATCTGCGCCAGCGCCGTCCGCGCCGGATCCTTCGAGCCGTCTATGCCGGCGACAGGCGTGCCGCGCCACTCGAAATTGTGCAGTTCGCCCAGTGCGCCGACGAATTGCGCGCCGATCGCCACCCGTCGCTCGTCGTCGAAAGCCGGGCCGCCATCGTGGGTCCACGGGATCGGCGCATCGCCCGGCACGAGATCGCTGACGAAGAACGGCGCTCCGAGCACGTCGCTCGCGTCGCTGAACCAGTAGACGCCCGGCACAGGCACGCGGCTGCCGGCGGCGAGCGCCTGGAGCGTGACGAATTCCGGAGATGCCTTGTACGGCCCGAAGATGCCGTTCGGCGGGCCTGCGCGCAGGATGAGGTCGCGCTCCATCCGCTGACCGCCCTGCGTCCAGCACGCGCGGAAGCCATAAGTGACCCAGGAGAAGCCGACCGTGTAGCGCTTCAGCGGTCCAACCTCGACCACGCCGCCGACCTCGCCCTGGATGAAGGCGGTCAGGCGCGCGCGGATAGCCTCGCCGTCAAATGGATCGAATGCCGGCACGTCTCTTCCCAACCGCTTCTTCTTAACCGTGATCATCATCATCGAAGCGCTGGTGTCAAGAAAAATGAATGATGAATCACTTTTCATTTTTCTCCGGGAACGCCGATCCGAACGCCGCGCGGGCGTCGGCGACCAGCAGCCGGACCATCTCGAGCAGCATCAGTCCAAAGGCCAGCGGCATCATGATCAGGATCGGCCACATTGGCCAGAAATCCGCCCCGATCTGCATCGGCCTGTTGGTCTCGATGCTGCTCCAGACGAACTTGACCACGAGCCAGAGGATGAAGGCGTAGATCAGCACCTCGACCAGCAGCACGACCGCGCTGATCAGCGCCTTTATGCGGGGCGCGAAGGAATCCGTCATGCCCTCCAGGCGAGGGAACATGCCCTCGCGATGCGCCAGCGGCAGCGCCCAGAACACCATCAGCGGGAACACGACGCGCTCGACGATGTTGTAGGCGCCGGGAATGAGGTCGGCGTGCAGGAAATAGCGGCCGAACACGCTGATGACGGTGATCATCATCATCGCGAACAGGCAGATGCCCGCGCCGATGGCGGCCATGCCCCATTCGAAATCCCAGATCGCTTTCCAGATGCGCATGGTCCGATCCTCAGTTCAGGTGGCTGGGGAGCCAGGTGACGATGCCTGGAAACACCATCATTCCCAGAACCACGACCACGGCGGCGGCCGTTGAGAAAATCATGCAGGGCCTGAACACCGGCGCGACAGGCACCCTGGCCGCAGTGGCCGCCGAGAAGGCCACCAGTCCGACCGGAGGGGTCAGGAGACCGAGCGAGATGACGAAGCAGGACATCACCCCGAACCAGATCACGTCGATGCCGGCCGCCTGCACCATCGGCAGGATGATCGGCACGGTCAGTACGATCACGGTGACCTCCTCCAAGATCATCCCGGCGACGAACATGCCTACCATCAGCACGACGATGAGCAGCGTCGGTTGCGCGATCAGCGGCTGCGCCAGTTCGAGCAGTTCGGTCGGCAGGCGCGAAAACGACATGAAGCGGGAGAATATCTGCGCGCCCATCAGCAGCGCCAGCAGCATGGCGGAGACCTTGACCGAGTCCGTCAGCGCCGCCGCGATGTCGCGCGGGCCGACGCGGCCCATGGCGATCATCCCCACCAGCGCCGCGAAGGCGCCAAGCGCGCCCGCCTCGCCGACGGTGACGACGCCGCCATAGATGCCGCCGAACACCACGACCATCAGCGCGACCACGAATGCAAAGGCGCTGACAGAGCGGCGGATCTGCTGCGGCGATTCCTCGACCTCCCCGCGAACACCGTCAACCGTGCCCGGTGTGACTTCGCCAAAGACGTAGAGACAGACGATGTAGACAAGGATGCAGAGCAAGGCCGGCCCGATCGAACCGATGAAGAGATGGCCGATCGGCACTTCGCTGAGCGACCCGTAGATCATGATCAGCAGGCTGGGCGGGATGATGACTGACAACGAGCCGGAGATCGCGGCCAGGCTGACCGAAAAGCTCTTGGTGTAGCCGACACGTTCGAGCTCGGGGCCTGCAAGCGTCGCAAGCGCCGCGGCGCTCGCCGTGCCGGAGCCGGAAACGGCGCCAAGCAGGCCGCCGGTGATCAGCGTGGCGATGCCGAGCGGAAAGCGGCGGTAGCCGGCGATGCGATGGCCGACGCGGAAGAGGTCGACGATGACGCCACCCTTGAGCAGCAGCTGCGCCATCAACAGGTAGAGCGGGATGATCGAGAGCGTGTAGGTCGAGGCGGTGTAGAAGATGTCCTGCGCGACGATGCCATAGAGCACGCCGGGACCGACCCACAGCAGGATGCCGATGATGCCCGCGCCGAGCAGACAGGTGGCGATCGCCTGGCCGAGCGTCATGAAGACGACGAACCAGATCGCGACGAACCAGATGATCAGGTCTTTCGACATGGCTGCTCCCGGCCCCCGCGGCCCGATCTCGTGGTGTCAGAAGGGTGCGGCAGGCGGGTCGGTCCCGCCTGCCGGTTCAGCTCAGAGGCCGAGATATTCGGCAATGCCGGCTGGCAGCTTGCCGCCTTCCGCCGTGATCAGCTGGGCGTAGAGCTTCGCCGTCGCCTTGGCCGGGTGGCCGTTGGCTTCGGTCTTCTCGATCCAGGTGATCCACGTGTCGGCGGCGGCCTTGGCGATGTGGTCCTGCATCTCCTTCGACAGGTCGTTGATCGAGACGAACGAGCCTCCGTCCTCCTTGATCGACTTGTCCTTGACGATGCCGACATTGGTCTCCCACATCGCGGCGTTCTCCAGTCCGACGCGGCGCGCGGTCTCGTCCCAGAGCTTCTTCTGCTCGTCGGTCAGACCGTCCCACATGGCGTTGCTGACCGCCAGGTAGCTTTCCCAGTGGCCGATCGACACGTCGACGATCGAGTGCTTGAGGAGCGGCTGGATCGAGTAGGACGGCCAGTCCGAGATCGCGATGACCAAGCCTTCGATCGTCGAGCGCGACAGCGCTTCATAGATCTGCGGGCCAGGCAGCGTCACCGGGGTGGAGCCGAGCTTCTCGAGCACGATCGTGTGGATGGCCGAGCCGGCGCGCAGCGGCACGCCCTTGAAGTCGGCCGGCTCCTTGAGAACCTTCTTGGCGGTCGTGATCGAGTAGGGCGCGGTTGCGCCGAGCGCCCAGACGCGGATGCCCTTATCCTCGATTTCATACTGGTAGAACGTCTTGCCGTTGCCGAGGTCGACGTCAGAATCGAGCAGGTTCTGGAATGCGCGGGTGACCTTGGGCGAATCCGTGCCATAGGCCGGCAGCTGCGTGACGTCGGACAGCGGGAAACGGCCCTCGTGATAGGGCGCCAGCAGCGGCGCCGCGACCTGGATCGTGCCGCTGGTCAGGCCGTCGAGTTCGCGGCCGACTGTCGTCAGTTCGCCGGCATAGAAGCGCGTGAACTTGATCTCGCCATTGGTCGCCTTTTCGATCGCGTCGGCGAACGGGTTCATATGGTGGGCGACCCACATATGCGGCTGACCGAGACCGGTCGAGATGATCAAATCGGCAGCCGAGGCGGCCGGCGCCAGAAGCGCCATGCAGCCGACGGTCGCGCCGGCAAGCAGTTGTCGTGACCAGTGAAGCATCGATTTCCTCCCAAAAAAGACAACGTCATCCCTCCACCGGCCGACTGGCCGCTGGCTGACATATCCGGCAATTTTCGAGTCCGCCTCGGTTCGAACCGCGAGCGACCGGTTGCGGCGACAGAACGCCCGTTGGCGCTTCTCCTCCATCCCGCAATCGGACGGAATGTGAGCCGGTTTTCCACCGATGTAAAGAAAAATGAATCATGAGTCGAAATTCATTTCATTGACAGCAATCTTGCCCTTCACTAGCGTCGGAGCCATGATGCCTATCCCCTACGCCGTGTATGAGACCACCGACGAAACCGAGGATTCCTCGGCTGTCCGGCGCAAACCGAACCGCGCCGAGAAGGCCGAGGCCACCCGCGCGCGCCTGTTCGACGCCGCGATCAACATTGTCGGCGAGTTTGGTTATGCAGGCACATCCGTTGCGCGCATAACCGAGCGCGCCAAGGTCGCGCAGGGAACCTTCTACAATTACTTCGAGTCGCGGCAGGACCTGCTCGACCAGCTGCTGCCGGCGATCAGCAACCAGCTCCATGCGCACATCAAGCAGCGCGTGCTGGAAGCAACCACTCCGCTGGGTCGCGAGCGCGCCCGCATCGTCGCCTTCTTCGAGTTCCTCGAGGAATCGCCGCACCTGTTCAAGATCTTGAGCGAGGGTCCGGTGCAGGCGCCGGAAGGCTTCAAGCGCCACCTCGAACAGCAGACGCTGAGCTACAAGCGCGCGATGCGCTACGAACTGAAGCAGGGCAATCTGCGCATCACGGATCTCGACGAGCTCGATGTCGTCACCGAGATACTGATCTCGTCGCGCGAATATCTCGGCGCCCGCTTCGGCTTTGTCGACGGCCACTTCACCCGCGCGCCGGACTTCGTCATCGACGCCTATGTGAAGGTGGCGGAGCGAGTTCTGTTCAAGCCGGCGGACGAGGCATGAATGCTTCGCCGGAGCATGGACGCAAGGACGTCCAGCGCTTCTTCCACATCAACATCAACTGCACCGACTTCGACCGCTCCGTCGCGTTCTACCAGGCGGTCGGCTTCGAGATCGTGCTCGATTTCGACGACCAGCCCGGTCCGAGGCGCTCGTTCGGCGAAATCGGCCTCGGGCCGATCCTGCGCCTGCCCGAGAGCGCCGACGCCCGCGCGTGCCTGATGGCATTGCGGCCCGACGACCTCTCGGCCATGCGCCTCGACCTGCTCGAATGGAAATCGCCGATCGAACCGGCCGAGCGCCGCCGAAACCTGGCGCAGCCCGGCGTGGCGCGGATCTGTCTCAAGACCTTCGACGCCGACGCCGTTCATGACCGCCTCTCAGCGCTGGGCTACGAGCCCTACACGCGGCCGACCCGGATCCAGATGGGCCCGTCCGACATCAAGGTCTTCTGCTGCGAAGACCCTGACGGCGTCGTCATCGAGTTTATGGAATTTTTGCGATAGGGCGACGCAGAGGGTCAGACCTTGAAATAGTCCGGCTTGCCCGTCGTCCAGGTCTCGCCCCACAGCTGCCCACCGCCATCCACCGTTAGCAACTCGCCGGTGACATACTTGCCGGCTGGGCCACCGAGATACATGCAGGCTTCCGCGATGTCCCAGGCGGTGCCGGCCCGCATCATCGGGTTCGAGCGCGGATAGGCCGCGCGGGCTTCGGGCGAGTAAACCTTCCAGCCTTCGGTCTCGATCGCGCCAGGCGCGATGCAGTTGATGCGTATGTCGAGCGGCGCCCACTCGACCGCGACGCTGCGCGACAGGCCGATGACGCCCGCGCGCGCCGCGACAGTGTGCGCCACGCCATAGAGCCCGTGCGTGGTGACGACGACGATGTTGACGATGCTGCCCGGTTGCTTCGCGTCGCGCCATTTGCGCGCCGCCGCCTGCATCATGAACCAGGTGCCGTTGAGGTTGGTGTTGATGACTGCGTTCCAGCCCTTCACCGCGAAATCGATCGCTGGCTGCGGGAATTGCCCGCCAGCGCTGTTGACCAGGATGTCGAGCCGTCCATGCTCGGCGAAAACCCGGTCCATGAAAGCCGCCACGGCCTCGGCGTCGCGAATGTCGACCGTGTCGCCGCTGGCCATTAATCCCTTGGCGGTGATCGCCTGGACCACGTCGGCGATCTTGCCTTCGCTGCGGCCCGCGACGATCACATGAGCGCCCAGCCGTGCAAACAGCCAAGCCGTCGCCCGCCCGATGCCGCCTGCCCCGCCCGAGATCAGGACCACCTGTCCGTCGAGCGAACCGGGCGCATAGACCGTCGGATGGACGGCCAGCGCATCGTCGTCGAGGCCGAACGTCTCCTGCTCAGCCATTGCGCTTCATGTCCTTCAGGAGCTCGCCAGAGATGATCATCTTGCGCACTTCCGTGGTGCCGGCGCCAATCTCCATCAGCTTGATCGAACGGTAGAGCCGGTTGATCTCCGATTCCCAAATATAGCCCGTTCCGCCGTGCAGCTGGACCGCCAGGTCGAGCACCTTGTGCACCGAGTCCGCCGCATACATCACCGACGCCGCGGTCAGCATATGGATGTCGCCGCGCCCGCCGCCGCCGACTTCCAGCGGCGCCGCTTCCGATAGCACGCGATAGGTAAAGGTGCGCATCGTCTCGACCAGCACGTACATTTCCGCCAGCATCGACTGCACCATCTGGAACGAACCGATCGGCTTGCCGAACTGCTGGCGCGTCTGCGCGTAGTCGATCGACAGTTCGAGCGCCCGCTCGGCGATTCCGAGGCAGAGCGGGGAGATCATCGCGCGCTCGAGGTCGAGGCCGCTCATCACGATCGCGACGCCGCTGTTTTCTGCACCGACCAGATTCTCGACCGGCACGCGGCAATCCTCGAACAGGAGTTCGCCAGTCTGGCTGCCGCGATAACCCATCTTGTTGAGCTTCTGCGCAACCTTGAAGCCCGGCATATCCTTCTCGACGATGAAGGCCGAGATGCCCTTGGCGCCCTTGTCCTTGTCGGTCTTGGCATAGACCAGCAGAACGTCGGCAACGGGACCGTTGGTGATGTAGATCTTCGAGCCGTTCAGCACATAATGATCGCCATCACGCCGCGCCGTGGTGCGCATCGAACCCAGTGCATCCGATCCGGCGCCGGGTTCGGTCAGTCCGAGCGCGCCGATCGTCTTGCCGGCGCACATGTCCGGCAGATACTTGCGCCGCTGCGCCTCGCTGCCGTTGCGATAGATGTTGTTGAGGCAGAGATTGTCATGCGCCACCCAGGCCAGCGCCAGTGCGTGGTTCCAGCGCGCGAAACCCTGCAGCACCAGGCCGGCCGCCTGCAGGTCCATGCCCGCGCCGCCATATTCTTCCGGGATCGTCACGCCAAACCAGCCGTTCGCGCCGATTTTCGGGAAAGCGTCTTCCGGCCACCATTCCTCATTGTCCATCTTCTCGGACAGGCCGTAGAGTTCGTTGCGCGCAAAGCGGTCCGCCTGGTCGAGAACGGCCCGCTGGTCGTCGTCGAGGTCGAACTGCATGGGCCGGTTGTCGCCAACCAGACTGCTGGTGGAAGTGTTCAAATCGGATCCTCCTCGACTCGCCGGACCTCCCGTCCGGAGCGTGCGGCGCAGGCAGCCTCATGAGCCGGACCTGCTCCGCAATCTGTAATGAGATTATTTCATCAACCAGGCGACAGGCAAGTGTCAACGGCAATTCGCAGATTCGGTGGTTTTTTGCGGAGATGTGGAGAATGGCGCAAATGTGCGGTTCCGACAGGTTGACAACCTTGATGAATTGAAATCATTTATTGGCTTCAGTCCCGGCGGCAAGATCGGGGCCCGACACTATCAGGGATGGAAATCGTGTCAGAGCAAGTTCGGATCGAGCGCCGCGGCGCTGTCATGACCATCGTGATCGACCGCGAAGCGCGGCGCAATGCACTCAACGAGCAAGTGGCGCTGCAGATCATCGCTGGCCTCGACCAGGCGGAGGCCGACCGCTCCATTCGCGCCGTCGTGCTGACGGGCGCGGGCGACAAGGCCTTTTGCGCCGGCGGCGATCTCCAGCCGGCCGCCGACGGAACGCCTTTCACCCTCGATGTCGCCAATCCCCGCCACTATGTCGCGCAGCTCTTCCGCCGCATGGACGCCTGCCGCCTGCCGCTGGTGGCGCGCGTCAACGGCCACGCGCTGGCCGGCGGCTTCGGGCTCGTCTGCGGCTGCGACATGGTGGTCGCGCGCGACGATGCGCTGCTTGGCGCCAGCGAAGTCAAGGTCGGCATCTTCCCGATGATGATCCTGCCCTACCTGCTCCGCGTCGTGCCCTACCGCACCTTGATGGAACTCTGCATCACCGGAGAGCCGATGACCGCTGCCCAGGCCGTCGAGGAGAAGATCGTCAACTATTCCGTGCCGGCCGCCGAACTCGACGCCAAGCTCGACTGGCTGCTCGACCGTATCGTCAACAAGTCGCCGACCGGCATTCGCCTCGGCAAGCAGGCGCTGGCGAAGATCCGCGAGATGTCGACTGACAGCGCGATCGAATACGCGCAGTTCATGCTGGGCAACATGGCTCGCACCAAGGACGCGCGCGAAGGCTTCGCCGCTTTCAACGAGAAGCGGACGCCGAACTGGACCGCGGAGTAGCAGTCATGGCCAAGACCGTTCGCATCGGTTGTGGCGCGGGCTTCTGGGGCGACAGCCCGGAAGGCCCGCAACAGCTCGTCCGCTCCGGCAAGATCGACTATCTCGTGATGGACTATCTGGCCGAGATCACCATGTCGATCCTGGCCCGCATGAAGGCGAAGAGGCCCGAACTCGGCTACGCGACCGACTTCGTCACGATGGTGATGAAGCCGCTGGCGAAGGAAATCGCCGAGAAGAAGATCAAGGTCGTCACCAATGCCGGCGGCGTCAATCCGGAAGCCTGCCGCGATGCGCTCGAAGCCGTGTTCAAGGAACAGGGCCTTGACCTGAAGATCGCGGTGGTGCGCGGCGACGATCTCTCCGCCCACGCCGATGCCTATCGCGCGGCCGGCGTCACCGAGATGTTCTCGGGCGCGGCAATGCCGGAGAGGATGGCGAGCGTCAACGCCTATCTCGGCGGCTTCCCGGTCGCCGCCGCGCTGAAAGCCGGCGCCGACATCGTGATCACCGGCCGCGCGGTCGATTCCGCGATCGTGCTCGGCCCCCTCGTGCATGAGTTCGGCTGGCGCGAAAGCGATTACGACCTGCTCTCCGCCGGCAGCCTCGCCGGCCACGTCATCGAATGCGGCGCGCAGGCGACCGGCGGCGTCTTCACCGACTGGCAGGACGTCGACGGCTGGGACCGCATGGGCTTCCCGATCGCCGAATGCCATGCCGACGGGTCCTTCGAGATCAGCAAGCCTGAAAACACCGGCGGCCTCGTCTCGGTCGGCACCGTGGCCGAGCAGATCGTCTACGAAGTTGGCGACCCGGCAGCCTACATCCTGCCCGATGTCTCCTGCGACTGGACCGACGTGACAGTCGAGCAGTCCGGCCCGGATCGCGTCACGGTGCGCGGTGCGCGCGGCCATGCGCCGACACCGTCTTACAAGGTCAGCGCCACCTATGCCGACGGCTACCGCTCAGGCGTGACCATGATGATCGCCGGCCGCGACGCCGCCGCCAAGGCGCGCAAAACCGGCGAGGCGATTCTGGCCCGCTCCGAGCGCCTGATGAATGAAGCAGGCCTCGGCGGCTATACCGAAACCTCGATGGAAATCCTCGGCGCGGAATCCAACTACGGCGCGCAGAGCCGCGCGGCGCAGTCGCGCGAAGTTGTTCTCAAGATTGCCGTGCGCCATTCCAGCAAGGATGCGCTGCAGATCTTCGGCCGAGAAATCTACCCGGCCGCGACCTCCATGGCGCAAGGCATCACCGGCTTTGCCGGCGGCCGCCCGGAGCCGCAGCCCGTCATCCGCCTGTTCTCCTTCCTCGCCGACAAGGCGGACATCCCGGTCAGCGTCTCCTATGGCGACAAGGACATCGCCGTTCAGCCCTTCTTGCCCAACGATCCCGCCCCTGCCCGGCGCCCGGCGGCGCACGTTGCGGCCGTTTCCACAGGCGGCAAGACCGCCCAGGTGCCGCTGATCGCGGTGGCGCATGGACGCAGCGGCGACAAGGGCGACATCGGCAATATCGGCGTGCTCGCCCGTCACGCCGACTTCCTGCCCTGGATTCGCGCAAGCCTGACGGACGCCGCCGTGCGCGCCTATTTCGCGCATTTCGTGAAGGGCGAGGTCGAACGTTACGAGTGGCCGGGCCTCAACGGGCTTAACTTCATGCTGCACCAGGGTCTCGCGGGCGGGGGCATCGCGTCGCTGCGCCACGACCCGCAAGGCAAGGCGCTGGCGCAGATCCTGATGGATTTCCCGATCTCCGTGCCGGCCGAGTGGCTCCAGACAGGCGGACGCCTCGCCGAATGGGCGGACGCGGCATGATCGTCCAGGCGAATGCAGACAGACCGATGACCAGACCAATTCCGTTCCAGAAGATCCTGATCGCCAATCGAGGCGAGATCGCCTGCCGCGTCATGCGGACGCTGCGCGAACTGGGCATCGCTTCGGTCGCGATCCACCACCGCGTCGAAGCCAAGGCGCGCCATGTCCGCATGGCCGACGAGGCGGTCGAGATCACCGGCGACACGCCGGTCGCAGCCCATCTCGATACGGCGCAGATCATCGCAGCCGCCAAGCTGACGGGCGCGGACGCCATCCATCCGGGCTACGGTTTCCTCTCGGAAAACGCCGGCTTCGCGCAAGCGGTCGCCGACGCTGGCATCGCCTTCATCGGCCCGGACGCGGAAACCATCTCGCTGATGGGCGACAAGATCTCTGCCCGCAACTTTGCCGAGTCGCATGGCGTACCGGTGGCGCCGTCGGTCATGCCCACCGGCGACCTCGACGAATTCATCGCCAAGGCCGAGACGATCGGCTTCCCGCTGCTGATCAAGGCCGCGGCCGGCGGTGGCGGCAAGGGCATGAGCATCGTGCGTTCCGCCGACGGCCTGCGCGAAGCGGCCCGGATGGCCGCCAGCGAGGCCAAGCGCTATTTCGGCGACGGCCGCGTCTATGCCGAACTCTATGTCGAACGCCCGCGCCACATCGAGGTGCAGGTGCTGGGCGACGGCAAGGGCAATGCGATCCATCTCTGGGAACGCGAATGCTCGGTGCAGCGCCGATTCCAGAAGATCATCGAGGAGGCGCCTGCGGCAAATCTGCCCGCCGGCCTGCGCGACGAAATCTGCGCCTCCGCTGTGCGTCTGGCTGCTGCCGCGAACTACAAGAACGCCGGCACGGTCGAGTACATTCTCGGCGCCGACGGCCGCTTCTTCTTCCTCGAGATGAACACCCGCCTGCAGGTCGAGCATCCGGTGACCGAGATGATTACCGGCCTCGACCTCGTTCGCGCCCAGATCGAGATCGCCGCCGGCAACGGCCTGCCGTTGACGCAGGCGGAAGTGCAGTCGAACGGCCATTCGATCGAGTGCCGCATCTGCGCCGAGGATCCTGACAACGACTTCATGCCGGAGACCGGGCAGATCCAGTATCTCGGCGTGCCCGAAGCCGACTGGCTGCGCTTCGAGAACGCTCTGGATCCCGGCCAGAAGGTCACCGCCGATTTCGACCCGATGCTGGCCAAGCTGGTCGTGCATGGCGGCACCCGCGCCGAGGCGATCGAACGCTCCATCGCCGCGCTCAACGAACTGGCGCTGCTCGGCGTCACCACCAACATCGACTACCTCGCCCGCGTGCTCGACCACCGCGCCTTCCGCGCCGGCGACCTGCACACCGGCTTCGTGCCGCTGCACGCGGTGGAACTTGCCCCCGGAGAACCGGGCTCGATCGTGCTCGACCAGGTGCTGATTGCAGCCGCGCTCGGCTTCCGCGAGTTCCACGACCTCGCCTTCGGCGTGCCCGAACCCTACGCCGCCATTGGCCAGTGGAGGAACTGACCATGGCTTTCAAGCTCACCATCGACGGCACGCCGCACGAGGTCGACATCGTCCGCCGCCGGCCGCATCTCGTCGTCCGCATCGACGGCCGCGAGCACGAGGTCTCGGTCACCGGTCATTATGGCGACGGTCGCCAGACGCTGGAGATTGCCGGCCGCGAGGTGCATTTTGCCCGCGCCCAGATTGCAGACCGCCAGATCGTCCGCTTCGACGGCCGCAATTTCGAGGCAGCGCTCGTCGACCCGCGCGCCGAGGCCGCGGGCGCGGGCGGCGGCCAGGACGACGTCAAGGCGCCGATGCCGGGCGCGGTTGTCTCGGTGCACAAGGCGCCGGGCGACGCGGTGAAGCGCGGCGAACCCGTCATCACCATCGAAAGCATGAAACTGCAGACCGCACTGGTCGCCCCGCGCGACGGGATCATCGCGACGATCCTGCGCCAGGAAGGCGAGACCTTCGACAAGGACGAGGTCGTCGCGCGGCTGGAAAAACTGGCGGAAGAGGCCTGAGATAATGCGCAGACTGCAGTCCATGATCTCGACGTCCAGCGCGGATTTCCGCCGCAACGACGCGTACAACCGAGCCCTCGTCGCCCAGTTCCGCGAGAAGCAGGAGGCGGCGCGCTACAACCGTCCGCAGCGCGATCTCGACCGCCTCGCCAAGCAGGGCAAGATGCGCCCGCGCGAGCGCATCGAGAAGCTGCTCGATCCCGGCACGCCCTTTCTCGAACTGTCGTCGCTAGCCGCCAACATGGCCTACGATGGCGACTCGCCCTCGGCCAGTTCCATCGTCGGCATCGGCATCGTCTCCGGCCGCGAAGTCGTGATCCGCGCCGACGACCCGACAGTCAAGGGCGGCGCCTGGTATCCGCTCACCGCCAAGAAGATCGTCCGCGCGCTCGACATCGCGATGGAGAACCGGCTGCCGGTCATCCATCTCTGCGATTCCGCCGGTGGCTTCCTGCAGCTCCAGTCGGAAGTCTTCCCGGACAAATACATGGCCGGCCGCATCTTCCGGAACCAGTCGATTCTGTCGAAGATGGGCGTCAAGCAGCTGTCGCTGGTGTTCGGCCACTGCACCGCCGGCGGCGCCTATATTCCCGGTCTCTCCGACTACAGCGTCATCGTGCGCGGCACCGGCGCGGTGTTCCTCGGCGGCCCGCCTCTGGTCAAGGCCGCGACCGGCGAGGAAGTCACCGTCGAGGAACTCGGCGGCGCCGACATGCACACCTCCGTCTCGGGCACCGCCGACTATCCGGCCGCCAACGAAGATGAGGCGATCCATATCGGCCGCGAGATCGTCGCGCAGTGGGACCGCCCGAAGAAGTGGGACTGCCAGCAGGAAGTGCCGGAAGAGCCCGCCTACGACCCGCAGGAAATCTACGGAATCCTGCCCGACGACATCAAGAAGTCGTTCGACATGCGCGAGATCATCGCCCGCATGGTCGACGGCAGCCGCTTCCACGAATACCAGCCGAACTACGGCACCACCTTGATCTGCGGCTATGCCAACATCTGGGGCTACAAGGTGGGCATTCTCGCCAACAATGGCGTGCTGTTCAACGATAGTTCGCTGAAGGGCGGCCATTTCATCGAGCTCTGCAACCAGAACAACACGCCGCTGGTCTTCCTGCAGAACATCACCGGCTACATGATCGGCAAGGAATACGAGCGCAAGGGCATCACCAAGGACGGCGCCAAGATGATCATGGCGCAGTCCTGCTCGGCGGTGCCGAAGTTCACCGTGATGTGCAACGGCTCGTTCGGCGCCGGCAATTACGGCATGTGCGGCCGCGCCTTCGACGGACGCATGCTGTTCACCTGGCCGAACCACCAGATCGGCGTCATGGGCGGCGACCAGGCGGCCAACACACTGGCCGAGGTCAAGCTCAACCAGTTGAAGCGCGCCGGCATCGTCGATCAGAGCGAAGTCGACCGCGTCTGGGAAGACACCCGCAAGGCCTATCACGAGCAGCTGTCGGCCTATTATTCCACCTCGGAACTGTGGGACGACGGCATCATCGATCCGGTCGACACCCGCAACGCGCTCGGCATGTCGATCGCAGCCTCGCTCAACGCACCGCTCGGCGACCCCGGATACGGCGTCTTCCGGTTCTGACCATGGCCGATTCCGTCAACCCCGACCCGATCCGCTTCTATTTCGACTTCGCCTCGCCCTACGCCTATTTCTCGGTCGAGGCGGTCGAGCGGATTGCAGCGGAACACGGTCGCCCGCTCGAATGGCGACCAATCCTGATGTGGGCGGTGCTGAAAGCGCAGCAGATCGCGCCGCCGATGGATTCGCCCATCAAGCGCGCCTATTTCCTGCACGACATGACGCGCTCGGCGGCGTTCTACGGCATCCCCTATCGCGAGCCGGTGAAACTGCCGCTGTCCTCGCACAACGCCGCACGGCTCTGGCACGTGATTTCCGCAAGTGACGAACCGGCGGCCCGCGCCTTTGGCAGGCAAGTCTTCCACGCCTTCTTCTCCGAGCATCGCGATATCTCCGACCAGGACGTGCTGATCGAGATCGCCAGCCGGCACGGCATCACCGAGAGCGACGCGCGCGAGGCCATGGCCGGGCCTGAGGGCCGCGCCCTGCTTGAAGCCGAAGTGGCGCGGGCGATCGCCGACAATGTCTGCGGCTCGCCGTATTTCCTGGTTGATCGCGAGGGCTTCTTCGGTGCAGATCGCCTGCCGCAACTGAGCTGGCGACTGTCCCCCGAAGGCCAGGCCGACGCGCGCAAGGGAGACGCCGCATGACCGCGTTCGAGGACATCTCCTACCGCGTCGAGGCAGGCGTGGCCCACATCACCGTGACGCGGCCAGACAAGCTGAATGCCTATCGAAACGAGACCGCGGGAGAACTCAACGCCGCCTTCATGCAGGCCGGGGCCGACCCGTCCGTCAAGGTCGCGATCCTCACCGGCGAAGGCCGCGCTTTTGGCGCCGGCTACGACCTGGCGACCGTGAAACCGGACGAAACACCAGCGCTGGACGATGTGTTGGAGCGCTATTTCAACCCGCTGGTGCGAACAATACGCAGCTCGCGGCTGCCGGTCATCTCGATGGTCAACGGCCCCTGCGCCGGAGCCGCCGTCGGGATTGCGCTCGCTGCCGACATCGTGGTCGCCGCCCGTTCGGCCTATTTCTACGAGCCCTTCGTTGGCATTGCGCTGGTGCCGGACGCCGGCAACACGCTGTTCCTCACCCGCATGCTCGGCCGTGTCCGCGCCTCGGCGATTATGCTGCTCGGCGAACGTCTCTCGGCGGAACAGGCGCTCGAATGGGGCCTGGTCTGGAAGGTCGTCGACGACGCAGAACTCGTCGCCGAAACGAGCAAGATCGCCGCAAAGCTGGCCTCGCTCGCGCCTTCCGCGGTCGCCGCGACGAAGCGCCTGATCGCCACCGCCAGCGACCCGGACATCGACACGCAACTTGACCTCGAGCGCGACCTGCAGGGCGACGCCGGCCGCTCGCCCGAGATGAAGGCTGCGATCGCCGCGTTCTTCGCTGCCCGCAAGAAGGCTTGACGGTGGATATGCAGGCGCAGACCAAATTCGATCCCGAGGCACACGGCTGGACCCGCGTCCGCCCGAGCGGCTTCACCTCGCTCATCGGCCCCATCTGGAAGAAGGTTGAAAACGGCCGTCCCCGCTTTGCCTTCGTCGTCGAAGACAAGCACGACAACACGGTAGAGCGCGCGCATGGCGGCATGATCATGGCCTTCGCCGACGAGGCGATGGGCCTCGCCGTCTTCCATCACAAGCCGGATGCGCACCACTTGACGGTCAGCTTCACCACCCAGTTCATCGACGGCGCGCGGATGGGCGAATTCGTCGAGATCGAGCCCGAGGTCGTCCGCGCGACGCGTTCGCTGGCCTTCATGGATGGAAGACTACGCGTCGGCGACCGCACCATCGCCACCTGTTCGGGCGTCTGGAAGTCGCGAGATACAAAGGAAGGTGCGGCATGACCGACAACCTCGACGCGACGCTCAGCGCCACCAGCTTCATCGATTCGGATTCGCCCGCGATCCGGGCCTACGCGGAGAAGCATGCCGGCGAAGGCTCGGACCGCGAGCGCGCCGTCAACCTCTACTACGCCGTGCGCGACGGCGTCCGCTACGACATGATGAGTTTCGGGCTCGACCGCGACCAGTTCATCGCGTCCAACTGTCTCGCCTCCCCGTCAGCCTTCTGCGTGCCGAAAGCGATCGCGCTCGCCGCCGTCGCCCGCGCGTCCGGCATCCCCGCGCGGGTCGGCTTTGCCGACGTGCGCAATCACTTGACCTCGCCGCGGCTCGAAGCCTTGATGGATGAGGACGTGTTCTACTGGCACGCCTACACGTCGCTGTTCATCGACGGCAAATGGGTCAAGGCCACGCCCGCCTTCGACATCGGGCTTTGCGAAAAGCACAACGTCCTGCCGCTCGAATTCGACGGCACGGAGGACTCGATCTTCCATCCGTTCGACGGCGTCGGCCGGCGTCACATGGAGTATATCCGGTTTGTCGGCGAGTTCGACGACTTGCCCTTCGAGGCCTTTTCGGCGGATATGCGCCGGCATTATCCGCGCATGCTGGAAGCGCTCGAAAACGACCGCGCCGCACGCGCAACACAAGGACAGAAATCATGACCGAGACCGTCGTCATCCTCTCCGGCGCCCGAACTGCCATCGGCACCTTCGGCGGCGCGCTGTCGGGCAAGGAACCGGCTGATCTGGGTGCAGCAGTCGCCGTCGAGGCGATGAAGCGCGCAGGCGTAGCGCCCGAGGCGATCGGCCATGTCGTCTATGGCAATGTCATCCCGACCGGCCCCAAGGACGCCTATCTCGCCCGCGTCGCCGCCATCAATGCCGGCATCCCCAAGGAAGCCCCGGCGATGACGCTGAACCGCCTCTGCGGCTCCGGCGTCCAGGCGATCATCTCCGCTGCGCAGAACATCATGCTGGGCGACGCCGAGGTGGCGCTGGCCGGCGGCGCCGAAGTGATGAGCCGCGCGCCGCACTATCTGCAGAGCGGCCGCTTTGGCCAGAAGATGGGCGATACGACCATGGCCGACGGCCTGACCGGCGTGCTCACCGATCCGTTCGGCAACGGCATCATGGGCGTCACCGCGGAGAACGTCGCCGCGCAGTATCAGATCACCCGCATTGACCAGGACACGTTCGCTGCCGAGAGCCAGCGACGCGCCGCGGCCGCGATTGCCGATGGCCGCTTCAAGGACCAGATCCTTCCCATCGAGGTCACCGCCGGCCGCAAGAGCTTTACATTCGACACCGACGAGCACGGCAAGGCCGACACGACGGTCGAAAGCCTCGCTGGCCTGAAGACGGTGTTCAAGAAGGACGGCACTGTCACCGCCGGCAACGCTTCCGGCATCAACGATGGCGCAGCCGCCCTCGTGCTGGCTTCCGAAAGCTACGCGCAGAAGTCCGGCAGGACGCCGCTCGCCCGCATCGTCGGCTATGCCCATGCCGGCGTCGAGCCGGGCGTCATGGGCATCGGCCCGGTGCCCGCCGTCCGCGCCCTGCTCGCCCGCACCGGCATGAAGATCACCGATTTCGACGTCATCGAATCGAACGAGGCCTTCGCCTCGCAGGCGCTTGCCGTATCGCGCGAACTCGGCCTCGATCCCGCCAAGGTCAACCCCGACGGCGGCGCCATCGCGCTCGGCCATCCGGTCGGCGCCACCGGCGCGATCCTGACCGTCAAAACGCTCTACTACCTCAAGCGCACCGGCGGCCGCTTCGGCCTGATCACCATGTGCATCGGCGGCGGCCAGGGCATTGCGCTGGCGATCGAACGGCTCTGAGCAGCTTCGCCACGGCCTCATACGACCCCATCTGGTTGCATCTGACGTCGGCGTGACGCGCCGGCGTCAGGAATCGTTTCGGCTGCGGATCATCGGGAACGGATCCGCGCGAAGCGAGTTGACGGGAGGTCCATTTGAACCCCGGAGGATCCGATGCGACCTACCTTCAAGGGCTTGCTTGCAGAGCTCACGCCGATCTGGATGCGTCGAAACGATGCGCCGCGACCGTTACGCGAAACACCGACCAATATCGATTCGGCCAATATCGAGGCCGGCAAAACCAGGCCGGAGCCGCCGTTCACCCGCCGGCAAGGCGTTTATCGCCCACCCCCGCCGCGGATTGACGACATAACCCACACGCTTTGAGGCCAGCCATGCATGACATGTCCAGAAACATGCTCGATCCGGCCGGTCGTGCATGGCGTCCACACTTTCATTCAGGGCCGAGCCGGCCGGCCAATGACGACGCTCCGCCCCCGGCGCCAACATGGAAGCCGGAGGTTCGGGAGCCTGACCCCGATCTGTTGCCGGACGAAATGCCGGTTCCAAACCCCGACGAGAACCGGGACCCGCCGCAACAGGCTGGCGGGAATCCTTTTCAAGGTCCTGCGCCTGAGCCAGATCAGCAACCCGTCCCGCCGCCAGGCCCGAACCCCACGCCGCCGCCGACGCCAATCTGACCGGCTGCTGGCGGGAAACTTGAAGGACGGCTTCGTCTTGGACAGTGCTTTCCGCCACCAGAAGTCAAGCTACGGGCCGCCCGGCGCAGGTTACTTGCCATCGAGCGACGCGAGCCAACACGCGCGGAACTCTGGTGCGCCTCTTCGGAGAGAAGTCGAACCAGACATTCGCCGAATTGGCCAGCTGGGAGCAATCCTGGAGCGGTTCAGCATTTGATTGAATCGCTCTAGCGTTCGGTCAGCTTGAGCTCGATGCGGCGGTTACGGTCGCGTGCTTCCTGCGTGTCGGTCGCATCCAGCGGCTGGAACTCGCCGAATCCGGCCGCGACCAGGCGATTCGCCGGAACGCCGTTGGCGATCAGGAACTTGACGACCGACGTCGAGCGCGCCGAGGAAAGTTCCCAATTGTCCTTGTAGCGGCCGGTGCCGGACAACGGGATGTTGTCGGTGTGGCCGTCGACCCGCAGTACCCAGTTGATCTCAGGCGGGATTTCCTTCTGCAGTTCGAGGATGGCGTCGGCGAGTTTCTTCATTTCGCCCGCACCCGCCGGGTTGATTACGTCCGACCCGGACGGAAACAGCACCTCGGACTGGAACACGAAGCGGTCGCCGACGATGCGGATGTTCTCGCGGTCCGACAGGATCTCGCGTAGCCGGCCGAAGAAGTCGGAGCGGTAGCGGTTCAGTTCCTGCACCCGCTGCGCCAGCGCCACATTGAGGCGACGCCCCAGATCCGCGATCTTGGTGTTGGAATCCCGGTCCCGCACCTCAGAAACCTCAAGCGCCGATTCGAGCGCGCCGATCTGCTTGCGCAGGGCAGCGATCTGCTGGTTGAGCAGTTCCACCTGCGACAGCGCCCGCTGGCTGATCTGCTTCTCATTGTCGAGAGCGCCCGACAGCTCGCCGATCTGCTGATTTGCAGTCGCGCCGGCCCCGGCGCCCCGCGCCAGCAATTGCTCGAGCCGGCTGCGCTCGCTTTCCGCGGCCTCGAGCGAGGCCTGGAGATTGGCCAGAGAATCCTCGGAATCCTGGACATTGGTTCGTTCCAGCGCCAGCAATTGCGTCAGCTCGTTGATCTGCGAGTTCAGCCGCTCGAGCACCTCGTCCTTGCCGCTGATCTCGCGGCTGAGCAGGAACTGCGCCAGCACGAACACCGACAGCAGGAACATGATCGCCAGCAGCAGCGTCGATAGCGCGTCGACGAAGCCCGGCCAGTAGTCGATCGTCCGTCGCTCGCGGCGGCCGCGCGCCAGCGCCATGTCAGTTCACCTTCTGCTGGTCGAGCGCCGCCGCGATCCGGTCGAGCGTCTTGCGCAGCCGCACCTGCTCCTCCGACTGCGCCTCGACCCAGTCGCGCATGATCTGCTGCTCGCTGCGCATGTTCTTGACCAGGCCGGAAATGCCTTCAGCCAGGCTCGCCATGGCTGTCGCGACCCGCTGATTGGAGCCGCCCGAATCCTGGATCGTCCGCAGCCGTTCCGTCAGCAGGCGGATCTCATCGGACGTGCCGGCCTTTGACGGGTCGACGGCAAAGTCGGAGCCGAGATCGGTGACCGTCGACAGCCAGTTTTCCAGTTCGGTGTAGAATCGCGTCTGCGCGCGCCCGGCCTGGAGATCGAGGAAGCCGAGAACCAGCGAGCCGGCAAGACCGAACAGCGACGACGAAAATGCCGTTCCCATGCCTTCGAGAGGCGCAGCGAGACCGGCCTTCAGCGAGTTCAGCACGTCGTTCGCATCGCCTGAACCAGGATCGAGCGACTGGATCGTGTCGCCGATCGATCCGATCGTCGCCAGCAGGCCCCAGAAGGTGCCGAGCAGGCCGAGAAACACCAGCAGGCCGATGAGGTAGCGCGAGATGTCGCGGCTTTCGTCGAGGCGCGTCGCGATCGAATCGAGGATCGAGCGCATCGAATTGGTCGACAGCGCCATGGCGGACGAACGGCCGAGCAGCGCCTTCATCGGCGCCAATAGAACGGGTTCGGTCGTCTCGTTGCCGAGGCGGAAGGAATTGACCCAGCGCACTTCCCGAAAGAGCCGGACCACCTGCGCGAAGACGAGCAGGATGCCGATCATCAGGACGCCGAGAATGAGCCCGTTCAGCCCCGGATTGGTAGTGAAGGCGGTCGAGATCTGCCGGTAAAGGATCGCGGCGACGAAGCCGGAGATCGCCAGGAAGACCAGCATCGAGAACAGGAAGACCTGCGGCGACGAGAGCTTCTGAGGATCGTATTCAGCTGCGCTGCCCAATCCGTCAATGTCGGCAGATTTGAACAGTGCCATCGGCGCGCCTCTGTGTTTCGTCAATCAGTCCTGATCACGAATCTAACCGGAATTGTGACAAAATTGAAAGGCGCGTGACGTTCGCACCTGCGCAGGCCGAAATATCGTCCTGTCAAAGGCGGGTGACGACCATGAAGTCGGTCATCGCGGCAAGATGGAGCGTCGCCCCGGCGACAACGAAGCTGTGCCACAGCGCGCTCTGGAAGCGCAGGCTCCGCCAGACGAAGAAGATCACGCCGCTGGAATAGGCGACGCCGCCGGCGGCGATGAGCCAGATCGTCGATTCCGGCAGCACGTCCGCCAGCGACCGGACCATGACCACGCCGCTCCAGCCGATCGCCAGGTAGAACGCGACTGCAAGCCCATCGAACCGGCCGGGCAGGAACAGCTTCGCCGCCATGCCAATCAACGCGCCGCCCCAGACGACGGCGATCAATGCCCCCGATGCCATCGGATCCTGGATGTTCACCAGAAACGGCGTGTAGGTGCCTGCGATCAGCAGATAGATCGCAGCGTGGTCTGCGCGCCGCAGCACCCATTTCACCGGCGAGTGCGGCCAGAGATTGTAGGCGCAGGATACCGACAGCACGGTGAGCAGCGACGAGAGGTAGAAAACCAGCGCGATATACTCTCCAGGACCGGTGCGCCCAAAGGCAAAAGCAAGCAGCGCCGTGCCCGCCGCGATGGCGATCAGGATGCCGATCGCGTGGACGACGCCGTCCGCGATCAGCTCCGCCTTCGACGGAATGCGGAACTTCTGGAAATGGAAATGCGGATCGAAACTCATTCGCCCATCATGCCACAGCCGCATGACAGAAGCGTTTCACTTTATGTTTGGAGCGGCAATCCGTCTCAGGATGCCTGGGGCAGCGGCTTGCGGATCGTCTGCAGCAAGGTCTTCTGGATCACCTCGTTGCCGGCGACGATCGATCCGGTGTCCAGCATGTCGCTGCCGCCCGCTGTGTCGGTGACGAAGCCGCCCGCCTCGCGGATCATCAGGATGCCGGCGGCGGTGTCCCAGGGCTTCAGCCCGGTTTCCCAGAAACCGTCGAGACGGCCAGCCGCGACATAGGCGAGATCGAGCGCCGCGGCGCCCATCCGGCGCACGCCCGCAGCTTCCGCCATCACATGACGCAGCTCGATCAGGTAATTGCCGTGGTTCTTGCCGCCGAGATGCGGGATGCCGGTGCCGATGACGCAATCCGACAGTTTGCGGCGCGCGCCGACGCGCAGGCGCCGGTCATTGAGAAACGCCCCACCGCCGCGCTCGGCGGTATAGAGCTCGTCCATCGCTGGATTGTAGATCACGCCGGCGATCAGCTGGCCTTGGCGTTCGAGACCGATCGACACCGCGAAGAGCGGAATGCCGTGCAGGAAGTTGGTCGTGCCGTCGAGCGGATCGACGATGAAGCGATGCTGGCTGTCGGAGCCAGGCACCTCGCCGCGCTCCTCCATCAGGAACGTGTAGTCTGGCCTGGATTTCGACAGGTCGGCGTGGATGATCTCCTCGGCCTTGCGGTCGGCCTGGCTGACAAAATCGCCAGGTCCCTTGAGCGAGACCTGGAGGTTCTGCACCTCGCCGAAATCGCGCGCCAGCGAGCGGCCGGCCTTCATGGCGGCCTGCACCATGACATTGATGATCGCTGAACGCGCCATTGCGGCCTATCCCTGCTCTAGATTTGCTGCGGATCAGTCCGCGCGGCGGACATAGGTCAGTTCGTTGGTGTCGACGACGATGCGCTCGCCCGAGCCGATGAACGGCGGCACGAGAACGCGAATGCCGTTTTCGAGAATGGCCGGCTTGTAGGACGATGCGGCCGTCTGGCCCTTCACCACAGGGTCGGCCTCGGTGATCGCCAGCGTCACCTGGTCGGGCAGCGAGATGCCGATCGGGCGATCCTCGTAAAGCTGGACCGTGACCATCATGCCGTCCTGCAGGAACGCCGAGCGGTCGCCGACGAAATCCTTCTGCAGTTCGAGCTGCTCGTAGCTCTCGGTGTCCATGAAGATCAGGGATTCGCCCTGCTCGTAGAGGAAGGAAAAGTCCTTCAGGTCGAGACGGATCTGCTCGACGGTCTCGGCGGATCGGAAACGTTCGTTGAGCTTGGTCCCGTTGATCAGGTTCTTCAGCTCGACCTGATTGTAGGCGCCGCCCTTGCCCGGCTTGACCGAGTTGGTGCGAACCGCCACCCACAGTCCGCCGTCATGCTCGATGACGTAACCGGGACGGATTTCGTTGCCGTTGATCTTGGCCATGCAGGTTCTTCCGGAGAGATTTTTGCCGGGCGACGGCCCGTTTCGGCGCTCCCAGACCACAAAACGCGGAAAGTGGCAAGGGATCGGGCCTGTCGCGACCCGATCAAACGTCACCGCAGCTTGTTCGCCCGCTCAATCGCCTTCTTTGTTTCGTCATCGGTCAGGCCCTGCATGAAGTCTTCCATGTAGTGATCCACGAGGCCGGCGCGGCGCGCGATGATGTACCAGGCCGCGCCCTCGATGCTGTCCGGCTCTACGCCGAGGCCCTCGACATAGAGTTTCGCCAGCCGGTTCTGGCCCGCGACGTTGCCGCCTTGCGCGGCGCGCCGCATCCAGCCGAAACCGGCCTTCATGTCGCGTGGGCCACCCTTGCCCTCGACCAGCCAGGAGCCGAGATCGACCTGCGCCGTGTCGAAATTCTGCTGCGCCGACAGCAAGAGCCACTTGCGCGCTTCCGGCTCGTCCTTGCTGATGCCGCCCGCGCCATTGGCGTAGATCTGCGACACGGCGTATTGCGCGTCGGGGAGACCAGCCTCCGCGGCCTTCATGTAATATTCCACTGCCTTCAACTGGCCGGCGGTTCCGGACTCGCTGTCGAGGATCATCTGCGCCAGGTTGAACTGCGCCAGCCTGTTGCCCGAGTCGGCGGCGGCCTGCATCAGCTTCTTCGCCCGCGCCTCGTCCTTGCCGGCCAGCCGACCGTCGAGCAGAACCAGCGCATACTGGAACTGCGCCTCCGCCACCCCGGCATCCGCAGCCTTGCCGTACCAGTCGGCGGCCTCCTTCTCGTTCTTCGCCAGGCCGAGACCGCGCGCATAGATTTCAGCGACCAGCGTCATGGCGGCCGGATCCCCTTGCTTCGCTCGCGGCAGCGCGATGTTGAAGGCGGTGAGGTATTGCCCGCGCTGATAGGCGCCGAAGGCGGGATCGGCGGGCTTTTCGCCGAAGCGGCTGGGATCGATACCAATCGTGGGCGCTACGGCGGGCGTTGGCGGGATGATGATTTCGGCCGGCGAAGCAGGCGTGGTCGGCGCTGGCGCAACACCTTCAGACGCCGCCGGATTGCCGGCAGGCGCAGCGATGGCTGGCGGTATGGTTGCCGCCTCCGGCTTCGGCGCGTCCTGGGCAAGCCCTGGCGCAGTGGACAGCGCTATTGCGGCTGCAAGACGCAGGGTCGAGCACAGCATCGTCACGTCTCGAAACTCGGCGCCACCTTGTCGAGCAGCGCGTTTGCCGAGGCGACGGCCGCGGCCGGATCGACATCGTTGGCAAATATCGCTGCCGACAGGGCGACGAATTCCGCGCCCGTTTTCGCGATCGCCTCGGCGGACTCGATCGTCGAACCACCCAGCGTGATGCACGGCACCTGGACGATTTCCGCCCACCATTCGGCAAGGCCGATATTTCGCGGGTGCGGCTCCGGCGTGTTGTCGTAGTTGAAGCGCCCGAAGAAAATGTAGTCGGGCTGCGCCTCGCCGAGCTCCAGCGCGTCGTGCCGGGTCTTGGCCCCGCCCGCCCCGACGATCAGCTTGCCGTCATGTTTCCGGACAGCCTCGGCAATCTCGTCCTTGCCGGTCTCCATGTGGATCCCGTCGGCGCCGACGCGGCCCGCAGTGCGCGTATCGCCAGCGATGACGACCGCGACCCCCTTGGCCTGTGCATCCGGCACGATCGTCTCGCAATATGTCTGGAACGCACCGTCGTCGACCGCGCCCGCAACGAGGATCAGCGACGCGACGTCGCCGCCGGACAGCGCCGCCAGCACGCGGTCGGCATCCATGCCGCCTCCCGCACGAGGATCGGCGATCAGAACGAGGCGGCAGCGGTTGGGCAGATCGTCATGTGTCATGCAGGAATCCGGATTGCGTGACGCCTATGGGCGTCGATCATGGTTGGATTTTGGCATAACCGAGCGCGGACCCGTTGGATAGCTCGGCTCGCCAAGGCGAACAGCCCGGTCTAAGGAAAACCACCGAACTGGAACGCCTAATGATTCCCCTCATTTCCGACCCGTGGTTCTACGCCGCCGCCATTCCCGCGGTCATCCTCGTCGGCCTGTCGAAGGGCGGATTGGGCGGCGGCGTCGGTTTCATCGGCGTTCCCCTGATGGCGCTGGCCGTTTCGCCGATCCAGGCGGCCGCCATCCTGCTGCCGATCCTTGTCCTGATGGATATCGTCTCGGTATGGACGTGGCGCGGCTCGTACAGCCGCGAGATCCTGCTCCAGACGATTCCCGGTTCGCTGGTCGGCATCGGCCTTGGCTGGCTCACCGCGGCAATCGTATCCACCGACATGGTCCGCCTTCTGCTCGGCATCGTCGCGATCGTCTTCGTCGGCCGCTGGCTCTATTCGCTCGCGCGCCGCCAGAGCGAGGTGCGCAAGGAGCCGAACGCCGTGAAAGGATCGTTCTGGGGTCTCGTCGCCGGCTATACGAGCTTCGTCGCGCATGCCGGCGGCCCGCCCTTCCAAGTCTACACCTTGCCGCTCAAGCTCGACCCAAAACTCTTCACCGGAACCGGCGTGCACTTCTTCGCCATCACCAATGCCGTCAAGCTGATCCCCTATTTCGCGCTCGGCCAGTTCGACCGGGCCAATCTCGCCACCTCCGTTGCCCTGATGCCGCTCGCCCCTCTGGCGATCCTGGCCGGCGCATGGGTCGTCCGGCGCATGCGGCCGGAAATCTTCTACCCGTTCACCTATGGCACGGTCGCGCTGGTGGCCGTGAAGCTGCTCTGGGACGGTCTATCCGCAATTCTACCATGATGACGGCCGGGCCGGATTGTGCTTAAGCCGTTGCAAGACAGCGGGAGGAAACGATGTCGGACGCCTATTCTCAGGGCCTCGACCGTAACGAGGCCAATCACCAGCCATTGACGCCGATCACCTATCTGGAGCGGGCGGCGAAAACCTATCCCGACCAGATCGCGATCATCCATGGCGCCGCCAGGACGACCTACCGCGAGTTCTGGGAACGATCGCTGCAGCTCGGCTCCGCGCTGGCCAGGCGCGGCGTCGGCAAGGGCGACACCGTCACGGTGATGCTGTCCAACACACCGCCGATGCTCGAATGCCATTTCGGCGTCCCGATGGTGAAGGCGGTGCTGCATTCGCTGAACACGCGCCTCGACGCCGCCATCATCGCCTTCCAGCTCGACCACGCCGAGACCAAGGTGCTGATCGTCGACCGCGAGTTTTCTGGCGTGATGAAAGAGGCACTGGCGCTCGCCAAGGCGAAGCCGCTGGTCATTGACTATGACGATGCCGAATACGGCTCGGACGCGCCCTACCCCAAGGGCGAGCGCATCGGTTCGCTCGACTATGAGGCGCTCGTGGCGGAAGGCGATGCGGATTTCGACTGGTCGATGCCGGACGACGAGTGGGACTCGATCTCGCTCAACTACACCTCGGGCACGACAGGCAACCCGAAAGGTGTCGTCTGCCACCACCGCGGCGCCGCGCTGATGGCGTTCTCCAACACGATCCACGCCTCGATGGGCAAGCATCCGGTCTATCTCTGGACGCTGCCGATGTTCCACTGCAATGGCTGGTGCTTTCCGTGGACGCTGGCGGTGCAGGCGGGAACCCATGTCTGCCTGCGCTGGGTGCGGGCGCGGCAGATGTATGACGCCATTGCCGACCACGGCGTGACGCATCTCTGCGGCGCGCCGATCGTGATGTCCCTGCTGATCAACGCGCCCGAGGCCGAGAAGCGCAGCTTCCCGCAGACCGTGATGTTCAACACCGCCGCGGCCCCGCCCCCTGAGGCAGTCCTTTCAGGCATGGCGGACGCCGGTTTCGCGGTGACCCATCTCTACGGACTGACGGAGACCTACGGTCCGGCCGTCGTCAACGAGTGGCATGCAAGCTGGGACGAGTTGGAGAAAGGCCCGCGCACCGCCAAGAAGGCGCGCCAGGGCGTGCGCTATGCCGCGCTCGAGGGCCTGACGGTGCTGGACCCCGAAACCATGCTGCCGACACCGGCCGACGGCGAGACGATCGGCGAGGTGATGTTCCGCGGCAATATCGTCATGAAGGGCTACCTGAAGAACAAGGCCGCCACGGACGAAGCCTTCGCCGGCGGCTGGTTCCATTCAGGCGATCTGGGCGTGATGCATCCCGACGGCTACATCCAGCTCAAGGACCGATCGAAGGACATCATCATTTCCGGCGGCGAGAACATCTCGTCGATCGAGGTCGAGGACGCGCTTTACAAGCACCCGTCCGTGGCATCGTGCGGGGTGGTTGCCCGGGCGGACGAGAAATGGGGCGAGGTGCCGGTCGCCTGGGTGGAACTGAAGCCCGGCAAGACCGCGACCGAAGCGGAGATCATCGAGCATTGCCGTAGCCTGCTGGCGCGCTTCAAGGTGCCGAAGGCGATTATCTTCGCCGAAATTCCCAAGACCTCGACCGGCAAGATCCAGAAATTCCGCCTGCGGGATCTGGCAAAGGCGCTCTGACGGCGGCCGCTTCACCTACGGCCGTCATCCCGGGAGCCGAAGGCTACCCGGGACCCATTGGCGTTCGCCATCCGGGTATTGCCAGACCGGCGCTTGGCAAGGAAATGCTCGTGTGAGGAATTACATTCTTGCACGAAATTTCGTTGGCTAATAGATCCCGGATGGCCTTCGGCCTCCGGGATGACGGCTGTTATGGTCGTCGGCACCGTCAGCGACCCGCGCTGTCGGCAGCAACCACTAGGCTTCCGACTGCGCCTCGGTCGCCCAGTTTCCAAAGGCCGAGGCGGCGCCGATGAGCAGAACCACGGCCATCGCCGTCAGCAGCACCGTGTCGGACAATGTCGGCTTCAGCACCATGTCGGCGACCACGACCAGCATGACCGAATAGTCGAAGCGGGCGATCTTCATCATCCTGCGGCCCTCGGCGAGCGACGCAGGCGTGATGCCGTCGCGCTTGACCATTTCCGCCAGTCGCTCGGACGTCGGCTTGAAGATCAGGAGACCGATCAGGAAGGTCGCCGCATAGCCGGCAAGCCCGATGATGATCCACAGGTCGGTGAAGCCGACCCAGAACCAGCACATCACGACGCCGAAGACGAACGTCAAAAGCGATGCCGGCACCATGAGCACGCCGCCCAGGTCCGAGGACAGGCGAACGGCGCGCATCGTGCCCTCGTCGTCGCCGGCCCGATCGGCCAGCGTGCCGTTTACAACCAGCGCAAAGCCGCCGCCGACCCAGATGAGCGCGGCGATCACGTGCAGGAACTTCACAATCGAATACCAGTCCATTTTAACCTCAAATACATCTCGCCGCCTGCGGGACGCTGGCGGTCCGGAAGGCGGCGCAGCTACCATCGGTGTGGTTTCGAGCCTTTGCCGCCGACGCCTGACCGGCCGTTACCGAGTGGAAACGGAGAAGGGATGGGTTGATTTTCGCTGGCCCGGCCACGCCGTTAACCGTCCATTAGGCTTTACGGGTGTTTACTATGTGCATCCAGTGATCTGGATTCTTGCCGGGTGGTTGGAGCCATCCTGTTTGACGCCTCCCTGTTAAACTCCTGAGAGCCGCTTTCCGCGGCTCTTTTTTTGTCTGCGCGCAAAACAGCGGTCCGCTGGCAGCGTTAACCCTTCATTAAACATGTGCTTGCCTTCGCGCCGCGCCGGGAGCATCTTCCCGCTCCGTGTCGTATAGGGGCGACATGGGGGAACGGCGCGCGGAGTCGCGCCTTCTTCAGTATGTGTGCAGGGGGCGTTTGAGATGAGCGAAGCTGGCGCGGACGGGGCCAAGACGATCAAGCTCGCCGAACGCCGGGTGTTTTCGCCGTCCTTCAAGCCGCTCTACAATGAGGGCATGGGCCTGGTTGAACACGCCGCCGAGTATCTCGACGGCCAGGGCCGCGTCGAGGCCAAGCGCCTCTCCCGCGTCGCCGCAACGCTCTACGCAGCCGAATCGATGCGCCTCACCACCCGGCTGATGCAGATCGCCTCCTGGCTGCTGCTGCAGCGGGCGGCCAATTCCGGCGAAATGACCCGCGACCAGGTCGCGTCGGAGAAATCCAAGGTAAGGCTTGATACGGCATCGGCGCAGGACAACGCGCCCGGCTGGGGAGAACTTCCCGATGCCTTCGTGTTGCTCGTGAACCGGTCCCTCAAGCTGCAGGCGCTGATACGCCGGATGGATGACGAGATTTACGGCAAGGGGTCGTCCGCCATGCCCCAGCCGACGCGGCTGCTCAATCCGGTGTCGGACCAGATCATGCTGCTGAACACCGCCTTCGCCCGGGGCTGATCCGGCCGTAGCAGCGACGGCAGCCTCTTATCGAATGAGGCCGGCGATTTCGCTCCACGGGAGGGCAAGCACCGCCGAAATGAACACCAGCACGAGAGTGATGCGCCGATAGACCGTGTCGTTGGTGCGGCCATAGGCGGCGGACCCGGCCAGCAGGCCGGCAAAATAGACCGGCGTCACGCCAAGCGCGATGACGACGAAGGGTGCGACGAACAGGCCTGACGCCCAGGCGGTCGCGACCGACATGATTTCCGAAATGAAGAACAGCGACAGAAGGTTGGCGCGGATGATCGCCGACGGCAAGGGCGACGACAGCCAGTAGATCAGGACGGGCGGACCGGGAATCTGGGCGATTCCGGAGAGGACTCCGGCGACCGCTCCGACGGCGAACGACTTTGGCGGCGTCCGCTCGCCATTGTAGCGCCAGCCCCGCCACAGCGCCACCGCGCAGAGCAGGATGGCGAAGGAGATTAGCCAGCGAAGCGCAAGCGGGTCGGCGATGGTCAGCACCCAGACACCGGCCGGAATGAGCAGCATGAGCCCGATGACCGCCGGCAGCACTTCGCGCCAGGTGGCGATCCTCAGCGCGGGGATCGTGACCGGGATCGTCGGCAGCGAATCCATGATGACGATGATGGCGAGCGCCGCCTTCGGGCCGTAGAGCGCACCAGCCACCGGCGCGACGATCATGCCGGTGCCGAAGCCCGAGAGGCCACGGGCGACACCGGCCACGAGCACGGTTGCAGCCAGCGCGAGGAACGCAGCGTCGATGTCCGGAAAGTCCACAGCGTTTCCTCGTTCAGGCGCCGCACCTGTATCGGCTCGCTCCTTCGCCGTCTCGCACCAACAGGACTCAAGTGTTGCGACAGTCGAATGTTTCTCTTTTGTTCACAATTCACTGGCAAGCCTGCGATCACTGGATAAGGTTGCATCATGGCGACAGCGATTCGCATTATCGGCATCGACCCGGGCCTTCGCCGCACGGGCTGGGGCGTCGTCGAGACGCTCGGCAACAGCTTGCGGTTCATCGCATCCGGCACGGTGACATCCGACGACAAGGCCGAATTGGCGGCGCGGCTGTGCCAGCTGCATGACGGCATCAGCGCCGTGATATCCGAACATTCTCCCGACGAGGCGGCCGTCGAGCAGACCTTCGTCAACACCAATGCAGCGTCCACTCTCAAGCTCGGACAAGCGCGTGGCATCGCGATGCTGGTGCCGGCGCGGGCCGGTTTGCGCGTCGCCGAATATGCGCCGAACGCGGTGAAGAAGTCGGTCATCGGCGTCGGCCATGGCGACAAGAAGCAGATCCAGATGATGCTGCGCGTGCTGATGCCGAAGGCGGTGTTCGACGGCGACGACGCGGCAGACGCGCTCGCCATCGCCATCTGCCATGCGCATCACCGGCAGAGCCTGGCCCACCGCATCGCAGCGATATCCTGACGCGCCGGGCAGCTCAATTTGGCATTGGTGCCGGCTCAGCGATTGGGCGTCGGCTGAGAATCCAGACCAGCACGCCGCCTGTAATATAGGCGAAGAGGCCGTAGGCGGCTGGCGGGATGGCCATTTCCGAATTGCCGAGCATGTGCTCCGAAAGCGCGATGGTGATCACCAGCGCGGCATTGTGCATGCCGATCGACATCGCCAACGCGATCGCCTGCCGCTCCGCAACCCGGAACAGCCGCGGCACGAAATAGCCGACGCCGAAGCTGATCAGGTTGAAGGCAAGGACGGTAACTCCGACCGTCGGTCCCCAGATCGCGACGAGGCTCCATTGGCTGACGAGCGCGAACACCACGACGGCCACCAGAAACACCATCGCCAGGATCTTGACGGGCTTCTCGAGCCTTTGCGCGAGCGCCGGATATCGGCTCTGGACGAAGACGCCGACCAAGGCCGGAACCACCGCGATGGCGAAGATCTGCGCCACCTGGGCGAGTTCCAGATAAACGGGAGCCGATTCGCCATAGAACTGATCGAGGGCAATGTTGGCGATCAACGGCACGGTCAGGATCGACAGGGCCGACGTCAGCGCGGTGAGCGTGATGCTCAGGGCGACATCGCCCCGCGCCAGATGCGTGTAGAGCGTCGCCGATGTTCCGCCGGGGCTGGCCGCCAGCAGCATCATTCCGACGGCGATCGCCGGCGGCAGGCCGGATGCATATGTCAGGCCAAAGCAGAGGATCGGCAGGATGACGATCTGGCACAGCAGGCCAATCAGCACGGTCCTCGGCTGCTGCAGCACGCGCAGGAAATCGTCGAGCTTGAGCGACAGCCCGAGCCCCAGCATGATGATGCAGAGTACCGCCGGCAATCCGATGCTTAGTGCCGCGCTCGACTGCATTTTCGCCCCACGGGAGATTCGCGCGGAGAATAACCGAGACTCGTTGAAAAACCCTCACTTCGCAGATCGCCGGCGCGCAGCGGCTCTGTTCTTGACTTGTTCTGTGCCTCGTGCGAGCCATGACGCCTCCTCCCTACGCAGGAATCCGCCCATGCTCAAGATCGAAGGCGTCCAGTTGTGATCGGCAAGCTCAAGGGTGTGATCGACGAGATCGGCGAGGACAATTGCATCGTCGATGTGCATGGGGTTGGCTATGTCGTCTTCTGCTCGTCGCGCACGCTGGCCGCCCTGCCCGGCCCCGGCGAGGCCGTGACGCTCTACATCGAGACCTATGTCCGCGAGGACATGATCCGGCTCTACGGCTTCGGCACGCCGCTGGAGCGCGAGTGGTTCCTGCTGCTTCTGCACAATGTCCAGGGCGTCGGCGCGAAGGTCGCGCTCGCCATCCTCTCGACCCTGTCTCCGTCGGATCTCGCCAACGCGATCGCGCTGAAAGACATCGCCATGGTCAGCCGGGCGCCCGGCGTCGGCAAGAAGGTCGCCGAGCGCATCGTCATCGAGTTGAAGAACAAGGCCCCCGCCTTCTCCGGCGCGCCGACCGGCACGCTGGGTCTGATGCAGGAACTCGGCGAAGGCGTCGCCCCCGCCCCGATCGCCGACGCCGTCTCGGCGCTGGTCAATCTCGGCTACTCGCGCGACGTCGCGGCGACCGCTGTGGCGGCGGCGGTGAAGGCGGCGGGCGACGGCGCGGATTCGGCGAAGCTGATCCGGTTGGGTTTGAAGGAACTGGCGCGGTAGAAAGTGATGCTGTTTCCGCTCCTTACAATATGCTAGATGTAAGGAAGACACAGATCTGCAGCCGGGAGATCGGACATGGGTATCGAGGCGAGAATAACCAGCAAGGGACAGACCACCATTCCGGCGGAAGTCCGCGAGCGGCTGGGTTTGCGGACTGGCGACCGCATCGCATTCATAGAAGTGGAGCACGGCTATCTGCTGCTGCCGCGTAACCGACCGGTCGAGAGCCTCTTTGGAGCGCTTGCGGACTACGCCATCCCTGGAACGACCATCCAAGACTACAAAGACGCGGTGGGAAAAGGAATTAGCGAGCACGTAGAGGGCCGGGTGCGTCCGCAGGCGCGCACGTCTTGATCGGACTCGACACCAACGTTCTGCTGCGAGCTGCGTTGAACGACGATCCTGCGCAGTCGGCGGTCGCGCGCGGGTTGCTGCTTAGCCTCGACCACGAGCGACCGGGTCTCGTCAGTATCCCGGTCCTGATGGAATTCTTCTGGGTCTTGCGGTCGCACTACAAGCTTCCCCGAACAAGGCTTGCTGGCATGATGCGTAAACTGCTCGAAACCGAACATCTGCGTTTTGAGGCACTTGAAGCCGCAGGCAAGGCGCTGGCGGCCTATGAAGAGAATGTTGCCGACTTTTCAGATGTGATCATTGCGATGCGCAACCGCGAGCTCGGCACCGATAGGACTCACACGTTCGATAAAGGCGCCGCCGCTTCCATCCCCTCGATGGAACTGCTCGCATGACCCTCTCCCCCCGCCTGATCGCGCCGGACAAGCGCGGCGAAGACGTCGACACGTCGCTGCGGCCGCAGACGCTGGACGAGTTCGTCGGCCAGGCCGCCGCGCGGGCCAATCTCAAGGTTTTCGTCGAGGCCGCCAAGGGGCGCGGCGAGGCGCTGGATCATGTGCTCTTCGTCGGCCCGCCGGGGCTCGGCAAGACCACGCTTGCCCAGATCATGGCCCGCGAGATGGGCGTCAATTTCCGCTCGACCTCAGGCCCGGTGATCGCCAAGGCCGGCGACCTGGCGGCGCTCCTGACCAATCTTGAAGACCGCGACGTCCTGTTCATCGACGAGATCCATCGCCTGAGCCCGGCGGTCGAGGAAATCCTCTATCCGGCAATGGAAGACTACCAGCTCGACCTGATCATCGGCGAGGGACCGGCGGCTCGGTCGGTGAAGATCGACCTCGCCAAGTTTACGCTGGTGGCGGCGACGACGCGGCTCGGCCTGATCACCAACCCGCTGCGCGACCGCTTCGGCATCCCGGTCCGGCTCAATTTCTACACCGTCGAGGAACTCGAACTGATCGTCCGCCGCGGCGCACGCATCTTGGGCCTGCCGCTGACCGACGACGGCGCGCTGGAGATCGCCAAGCGCGCGCGTGGCACGCCGCGCATCGCCGGAAGGCTGCTGCGCCGGGTGCGGGATTTCGCGACGGTCGCCGGCTCCGGCGAGGTGACGCAAAAGATTGCCGACGCCGCGCTGACCCGGCTCGAAGTCGACTCGCTCGGCCTCGACCAGCTCGACCGGCGCTATCTGAACATGATCGCCAGGAATTTCGGCGGCGGGCCGGTGGGCGTCGAGACGATCGCGGCGGGGCTGTCCGAACCGCGCGATGCGATCGAGGACATCATCGAACCCTATCTGATCCAGCAGGGATTTCTCCAGCGCACCCCGCGCGGCCGGGTGCTGACGGCCAATGCCTGGCGGCATCTCGGGCTCAATGCGCCGAGCGATCTCGCGGCGACACAGGCGAGCCTGTTCGAGGACGAGTGACGCGCGTCAGTCGAGGCTGCGGATCATGTCCATCACATCGGGCTCGGCCTTGCGGCTGTCGAACTCCTCGACCACGCCGAACGCGCCGCCATAGTCCCACATCGACCAGGCGAAACCGCGCTTTTCGGCGAGGCCAATCATGTCGCGGTAGTAGGCGGCCCGATGGGCGGCGGGCAGGACGTGGTCGTTGCCATATTCCTGGCGGATCATGCCGAACTCGCCGAGGATGATTTCCGTCGCGGGCACGCCGTGCTTCGCGGCCCAGGCGGCGGCGATGTCGAACGGCTCGGCCATCGCCTTCTCAAGTTCCTCCGCCGTGTCGACGGTGGCGATCTGTTCGTCCAGGTAGGAGAGCAAGCCTGCCCGGCGCGACCACGGTGCGTCGCGGCGGATGGTTTCGCGGATGCGATCGACCGCGGCGTCGAGTTCGGCGCGCGGCACGGAATGCGGCGGATAGGGCAGCCCGGTGACGTGCGGGATGAAGTCGCCGGCCCAGGTGGCGCCCTGGTGGGTGAGCACGAACGGGGCGTAGGAGTGAAAGCTCCAGACGATGTTATTGTCGGGGATCATCTTCGGGTCGAGCGCGGCGAGCCCTTCCGCCGTGCCCCAGCAGCTGCCGGAGAGCACCAGCGTCAGCCGGGTGGCCGAGGATCGGGCGGCTGCGAACAGCTTGAACAGCCGATCCTCCCAGCCCTTCTGCTCCGCGCCCTCGCAGCCGGTCACAGGTTCGTTCATCAGCTCGAAGGCGAGCATGTCCGGATCTTCGCCGGCAATCGTCCGGCCCATCTCGCGCACCAGTTCGATGTAGCGGTCGAACAGAGCCGCATCGTCCATCACCTGCCCCATGCCGATGGCGCGGTTGCTGCCCGCCGGCATGAGGTGCAGGTCGACGATGACCTTGAGGCCGGCGGCGTTGATCATGCGGGCCGAATCCAGCACCGACTGGAACAGGTCGCCCCGCAGCGCGCCCGTCTTGGCCGAGAGGAACGGCGACGGATCGACCGGCATGCGGATGAAGTCGAGACCGGCCGCCTTGAGCGCCGCGAGATCGGTGTCGTCGAGGGTCTTGCGCCATTCGGGGAAAGGCATGATCGCGTCGCGCTCGCCCCAGCGGCTTTCGTCCGGCCAGGTGTTCCAGATGTCGAGATTGAGGCCGCGTTGCGCCTGGAACGTCGCCGCATGTGCAGGCGCCGCGGCGCAGAGCGCGAAGGCGGCCGCAGCCAGACTGTTCTTGATCGCGTGACGCAGAAATGGCATCCGGTCGGCCTCCGGGCAGGCGATCCTCTTGTCAGGCGACGCCGCGAAAGGAAAGTCGAATGGCCGATCATGGTGAATCCACAGGCGATGCTGCCCTGCCGATCTCCGGCGTGCTGACCGCCTCCGGTCACCGCCAGACTGCCCGCGTCTATTACGCCGACACGGATTTTTCGGGCGTCGTCTACCACGCGCGCTATCTGGAGTTTTTCGAACGCGGTCGCTCGGATTTCCTGCGGCTGGCCGGCGTCCACCACACCGAACTCGCCGACGGCAAGCATGGCGAAAAGCTGGTCTGGGTGGTGCGCCGCATGGAGATCGACTTCAAGGGATCGGCCAAGATCGACGACATATTGACCATCGACACGGTCACCGAGAACGTCTCCGGCGCGCGAATCTTCATGGCGCAGAAAATTTCGCGCGGCGAACAGGTCTTGGTCGAGGCGAAGATCGAGGCGGCGATCGTCTCGGAAAACGGCCGGCCGCGGCGGTTTCCGAAGGAATGGATCGCGGCGTTCATGCCGAACGGGTGAGAGGCCGGACAGGTAAGTGCCGGGGACAGTTTACTTTTTTCCGCCTGCGCGAACTCATCGACCGCAGCGTCCATCTGCGGAAAGAAAGTAAACTGTCCCCTGAGCTTCGTCACGGAGGCCATCCGGCATGACGATCGTGGTGGGTCTGGGCCTGATTGAAAACCCTTTCTGTGTACGTGTCGGAATATCGTTCCGACGCTCTCGGCCTGCCGTAACGCGTCCCCGCCGCGGCAATCGCCCGACTCGGCAAACGGCATCGAACGATGGCCACCATGCGCGGCAAGCGCCTGCAGGATCAGCGCGAGCGTCCGCAGCGACAGGGCAAGCGCCAGCGCGTCGGCGGGATCGTGGCCTTGGCGGGCATCCGGCAGCGCGGGCAGCCAGTGCGCGGCTGACGCGTCGGATGCGCAATCGGCGATGAAGCCCCGTGCGACGTCGTCCGCATGCCGAAGACTCCACAGCACGAGGAAGCGGACCGGAAGCGACCGGCCGGCGGCGCGTTCGGCGAGATCGGCAAGCGCGAGCAGCAGCGCAATAATGCGCTTCAGTATGTCCTGCTCCCTCCCTGCCTGCCCCGTCCACTCCATCGCCACGCTCTCCATGCAATCTGCCGGGGCGATTATGGGTGGGATAAGAAGGGGGTGGATCGAAACGCGAGTGACGAACGAGAAATGGTTAAGCGTGCCAATGGCTTGGCGTAATGGCGAGGCGAAATCGATACACGGGGTGAACGCGTGTCGGGAAGGACCGGCGCTACTTCGCCAGAGCTTCGTAGACTCTCGCCCAGCGCTTGGCGCTCTCGGCGTGAAGTTTGCTCACGGCGGGACTGACCTGGCCGCCCGCGGCCTGGGAAAGCCGGCGGAATTCCTCGGGCGATAGAACGACTGCAACATCGCGGTCCCGCCGCTGGACACACACCGGCTCGGCCTGCGCCATATCGATCAACTTGCCAAAACGGTTTCTCGCGTCGGTTGCACTCAGGATTTTCATGCACCCAGATTAGCCAGTTTGGCTGAATTGACGAGTCCTGCTTTCGCATTCCGACATTCAACAAACCAACGCCATCACGGGGGCCATCGGGGATGATCTCCGTGATGGTGGCATAGCCCAGCAACTGCCCCACTCACGACATTGTGCGCCGCAGCATGGCGCGCAGCCTCGTTTCCTAACCCATCCTTAACCATAACGGCTCATTAACAACCCAAGGGAAATCGTATCGAATCCGGTACGCCTTCCTTTGACCAAAATTGCTGCCGAAAAGGCCCCATCAGGCGCAATCGTGGTCAGTTCCGGCGGTCGCGGGTCAAAACCCGTCGATCGAGACGAGAAGATTTGGGATTGTGTGTGGGCTAGCCGCTGCAAGGCCCGGCTACTTAGGGACTGTCACTTCATGGAACAATTAGCACAGGCCACCACAGGCGGCGAACTCTCCATCTGGGAACTCTTCTGGCAGGCCGGCTGGATCGTGAAACTGGTGATGATCGGGCTGATCGTCGCCTCGGTCTGGACCTGGGCGATCATCGTCGACAAGATCATCTCCTACGGCCGCATGCGCTCGGCGCTGAACCGCTTCGAGACGGTGTTCTGGTCCGGGCAGTCGCTCGAAGAACTCTACAAGACGCTGGCCGACCGCAAGACGGTGGGCATGGGCTCGATCTTCGTCGCTGCGATGCGCGAGTGGAAGAAGAGTTTCGAGAAGGGCGCCCGTTCGCCGCTCGGGCTGCAGAACCGCATCGACAAGGCAATGGACCTGGCGCTGACGCGCGAGATGGAACGGCTGGAAGGCCGGCTCGGCTTCCTCGCGACCGTCGGTTCGGCGGCGCCTTTCGTCGGCCTGTTCGGCACGGTGATCGGCATCATGACCTCGTTCCAGGCCATCGCCGGCTCGAAATCGACCAGCCTCGCGGTCGTGGCGCCCGGCATCGCCGAGGCGCTGCTGGCGACCGCGATCGGCCTGCTGGCCGCTATCCCGGCGGTCATCGCCTACAACAAACTGTCATCCGACGCCGGCAAGTTGTCCGCGCGCATGGAAGGCTTTGCGGACGAGTTCTCCGCCATACTCTCGCGCCAGATCGATGAGAAGGTCTCGCAGAAGGCCGCGTAAGCGGGTTTTGCGGACACGGCCTGAAGGAGAGATCTATGGGAATGTCAGTCGGACAATCGGGCGGACGGCGCGGCGGCAGGCGGCGCGGGCGTGGCTCCAAGGCGCTGATGTCGGAAATCAACGTCACGCCGATGGTCGACGTCATGCTGGTGCTGCTGATCATCTTCATGGTCGCCGCGCCGATGATGACGGTCGGCGTGCCGATCGACCTGCCCGAGACGCAGGCCAAGCCGCTGAACGCTGAGACGCAGCCGATCACCGTCTCGGTCAACGAGCAAGGGCTGATCTATCTTCAGGAGACCGAGATCCCGATCGAGGAGATCGTGCCGAAGCTCGAGGCGATCGCCAAGACCGGCTATGAGGAGCGCATCTATGTGCGCGCCGACAAGGCGTCGCAATACGGCGTCGTCATGCAGGTCATGGCGCGGATCTCGGCGGCCGGCTTCAAGAATCTCGGCCTGATCACGCTGCAGGAACAGGATCAGTAGCGTCGATGAAGGCAGGCCTGTCCACATCGCTCGTTCTGCATGCCGCGGTCATCGCCTTCGGGCTGGTGTCGCTTTCGGCGCCGACAGCGCATGACGCGGGCGACGTGCAGGCGCTGCCGGTCGAGATGGTGACGGAAGACGAGTTGACCCAGTTGCAGCAGGGCGACATGGCGGCTCCGAAGATGGAAAAGCCCGCGCCGAAGCCAACCGCCAAGCCGCACACGGTTCCCGACGCGAAGACCGTCGGCGACAACGAAATCGATCTCGACGATGTGCCGAAGCCCGAGGCCTCGCCGCGCAAGATCGAGACCGCGGCGGCTCCGAAGGTTGAGCCGGCGCCGAAGCCCGATCCGAAACCGGTCGAGGCGAAGCCGGAACCGAAGCCTGAACCCAAGCCCGAGCCAGTGAAAGAAACCCCGCCGCCGGAGCCGACGCCGCAGCCAACCCCCGATCCGGTGGCGGAGGCGATCGCCGCCGACGACCAGAAGGCGGAAGCGCTGGAATTCCCCGACGAACTGCCGCGCCCCGTGTCGCGCCCCCAGCCGGCCACCCAGGAAGTGGCCAAGGCCGAGGAGAAGAAGCCCGAGAAGCCGGTGAAGGAAACCGCCAAGGCGCCGAAGCAGGAGGATCTGGAATCGATCCTCGACCAGGCGAAGGCGCTGGTGACCAAGGAAGCGCCGGCCGGCGGCGGCGCGAAGCGCTCGCAGGACACCGCGTCGCTTGGCGTCGACAAGCCGAGCACCGGCGCAAAACTGTCGGTCAGCGAAATGGATGCGCTGCGCCAGCGGCTCGGCCAGTGCTGGAGCATCCCGGCTGGCGTCGACGACGCCGAGATCCTGAAAGTGTCCGTCCGCTTCCGCCTCGACCGATCCGGGGAACTGGAGGCGCGGCCCGAAGTTATCCGCGGCGGCGGCTCGTCCGGCCCCGCCAGAACCGCAGCCGAATCCGCCGTGCGCGCCGTCTCGAAGTGCGCGCCTTTCAACCTTCCCGCCGACAAATACGAGACATGGGCCGAAGTGGTCGTGAATTTCGACCCCAGCGACATGTTCTGAAAGCGAGACACCATGAAGTTTGCACTGAAGCCACTGATCCTTGTTGCGGCGCTCGCGGCCTTCGCCGTCCCGGCCGCGATGACGCCGGCCCGCGCCCAGCTCGAGATCGACGTCAACAAGGGCACGGTCGAGCCGCTGCCGATCGCGGTGACCGATTTCCTGTCGGCAGACGCGCTCGGCGCCGAGATCACCGGCATCATCTCCGCCGACCTGCAGCGCTCGGGCCTCTTCGCCCCGATCGACAAGGGCGCGTTCATCGAGAAGATTTCCAATCCGGACGCGGCCCCGCGCTTCGAGGACTGGAAGGTGATCAACGCGCAGGCGCTGGTGACCGGCCGGGTGACCGAGGAAGCCGATGGCCGGCTGCGCGCCGAATTCCGGCTGTGGGACACGTTCGGCGGCCAGCAACTGTCCGGCGAGCAGTTCTTCGCCACCAAGACCAATGCGCGCCGCGTGGCCCACATCATCGCCGACGCGATCTATGAGCGCCTGACCGGCGAAAAGGGCTATTTCGACACGCGCATCGTCTTCATCGACGAATCCGGCCCGCGCAACGCGCGCAAGAAGCGGCTGGCGATCATGGACCAGGACGGCGCCAACCTGCGCTTCCTGTCCGACGGACGCGAGATCGAGCTGACGCCGCGGTTCTCGCCGAGCCGTCAGGAAATCACCTACATGTCCTATCCCTCGAGCGGCGCGCAGCCGAGCGTCTATCTGCTGCAGATCGAGACCGGCCAGCGCGAGGCGCTGGGCGGCTCGGCCGGCATGAGCTTCTCGCCGCGCTTTTCGCCCGATGGCCAGAAGGTCGTTCTCAGCCTCGAGACGAACGGCGTCTCCAATCTGTTCACGATGGATCTGCGCAACCGCCAGATGACGCGGCTCACCACCGGAAGCGCGATCGACACCTCGCCGTCCTACGCCCCCGACGGCGGCCAGATCGTCTTCACGTCCGACCGCGCCGGCTCGGAGCAGCTCTATGTCATGGGCGCGGACGGCTCCGCGCCGAACCGCATCTCCTTCGGCGGCGGCCGGTATTCGACCCCGGTCTGGTCGCCACGCGGCGACCTGATCGCCTTCACCAAGCAGACCGGCGGCGAGTTCCAGATCGGCGTGATGCGGCCGGATGGCTCGGGCGAGCGGATTCTCTCGACCGGAAACCTGCAGGAAGGCCCGACCTGGGCGCCGAACGGCCGCGTCATCATGTTCTTCCGCCAGGCTGCCGGCAGCGGCGGTCCGAAGCTCTTCTCGGTCGACCTGACGGGCCGCAACGAGCAGGCGATTCCGACGCCGAATTTTGCCTCCGATCCGGCCTGGTCGCCGCTGCGGGAATAGCACAAACGCCGCGGTTTCGCCCCATTGCGGCCACCGCGGCGCAGCATTCCTGTCATACGACCATCACGAACCCGGCAGTTGGTTTCATCGTTTGTTAACGCTGTTCGTTGAACCGGAGTTAACCGAGACGTGGTTACTGCTTGATCAACGAAAACAATCAAATTGCGAAGGAGCCGCGCCGATGCGCCGTATCGCAGCACTGACCACCAACCCGATCGCAATCGCGATGATCGCCATGCTGGCCATCTCCGGCTGCGCCTCGAAAAAGGCGCCCAATACCGCCGCGGACCTTGGCTTGAACGCCGGCAACAATGCCGCGCCGGGCTCATCGCAGGACTTCACGCTGAATGTCGGCGACCGCATCTTCTTCGACGTCGATTCGTCGCAGATCCGCGCCGATGCGCAGACCACGCTCTCCAAGCAGGCGCAGTGGCTGAACCAGTACGGCAACTACAAGATCACCGTCGAAGGCCATGCCGACGAGCGCGGCACCCGCGAATACAACATTGCGCTGGGCGCCCGCCGCGCTGCTGCGACCCGCGACTTCCTCGTCGGCCGCGGCGTCGCCGCCAACCGGCTGCGCACCATCTCCTACGGCAAGGAAAAGCCGGTCGCGCTGTGCGACGACAACTCGTGCCAGACGCAGAACCGCCGCGCCGTCACCGTGCTGGGCGGCCAGGGGAGCTAGTCTCGAAGCTGACATTCCGGCAACAGCTGGGAAGATTCCAGAAAAGCGGCCCGCAAGGCCGCTTTTCCCTTGTCTGGAGAAGGCCTAAACAAAATTTGGCCGAACTCTGCAGGCCTTGTGCCGCCAGTCGGGCTGCCGGGGCCGCTGCGGAAACCCTCGGCGTCCATGAATTCACCCGCTGGCAATGAGACGCAGGTCTGTCCACATGAAGTTTCTCACCATCCTCTTCGGCGTGCTTGCCCTTCCCTTCGCGTCCGTGGCTCCGGTCAATGCGCGCGATGCCGGGCTTCCCAACACGATGCTCGTCGATGATTCGCCCTTCGAGATTTTCCCGGACGCCGCCATCGGCTACCTGCCCGAGATGATGGGCCGCGCGGAGGCGCCGGAAACGGTGCAGCTGGCGCAGGCGACCGATCCGCGGGTGATGGGCCTCGAAGAGCAGATCCGGCAGCTCAACGGCCGCGTCGAGGAGATGAACTTCCAGATCCTGCAGATGCAGGAACAGATGCGCAAGATGCAGGAGGATGTCGATTTCCGCCTGCAGGAGATCGAGCAGAAGCGCACCGACGCCGGTGGCGCGGCGCCCTCCGCCAAGCCGCCGACCAGCGTCGCTGAAGTCCTCCAGGGCGACCTCCCTCCCCCCGCGGCGACGACTGCCCCTCCGGCTCCCTCTGTCGCGCAGGCGCCGGCGGAAGGACCTGGAAATCCCGAGAAGCCGCTGGGCTCGATCGTCTTCGACCAGAACGGCAATGTCGTCGGCGGCACGCTCGACCCGAAGGCGGTCGAGGAAGCCGGCGTCGAGACCGACGACGAGACCGTCGCTGCGCTGACGCCGTCGACCAGCGACCCGAAGGAGCTCTACCGCAACTCCTATGAATCGATCCTGTCGGGCGATTACGGCACCGCCGAAGCCGGCTTCCGCCAGCACATCGCCAGCTTTCCCGGCGACGCGCAGACCGCCGATGCGCATTACTGGCTGGGCGAGGCCCTGCTCGGGCAGCAGCGCTACCGCGACGCGGCCGAAGTGTTCGTCGACGCCAACCGGCAATATCCCGATTCGCGCAAATCGCCCGACATGCTGCTGAAGCTCGGCGTGTCGCTGTCAGCGCTCAACCAGCGGGAAGTCGCATGCGCGACGTTCTCGAAGATTTCCCAGCGTTACCCGCAAACGTCCGCTTCGCTGAAGGAGCGGGTCAAGCAGGAACGCGCCCTCGCCGGGTGCTGAGCACGCCCGACGACAGCGACCTGTCCGGCGCGTTCGACGCCTTCGATCTAGCTATTTCGCCGAAAATCATCGTGGCCGTCTCCGGCGGCGGCGACTCCCTTGCGCTGCTGACATTGCTGGCGCGGCATCTGCCGTCGTCGCGGCTGGTCGCGGTCACCGTCGATCACGGATTGCGGCCGGAATCCGCCGATGAAGCTCGATACGTCGCGCGCCTCTGCTCCGCACGTTCCATCCGCCACATCACCTTGCGCTGGGCCGGCGACAAGCCCGCGACCGGCGTTGCCGCCGCGGCGCGCGAGGCGCGATATCGCCTGCTGCGCCAGGCCGCCGCCGATCACGGCGCATCCATTGTTCTCACAGGACACACCGAAGACGACCAGGCCGAGACAGTTGCGATGCGAGCGGCGCGTGGCGAAGGCCGTGGCCTCGCCGGCATGGCGCCCGCGACGCTGCTCGACGGCGGGATCTGGCTGCTGCGGCCGCTGCTGGGCGTCCGGCGCGAGGCGTTGCACGCGTTGCTGCGGGCGGAGGGCGTCGAATGGATCGACGACCCGTCCAACGAGAACGTGTCATCGGAGCGGGTGCGGGTGCGGCGTTGGCTGGCGGACGGCGCGGAGCGGGACGCGCTGCTGCGACGCGCAGCCGCGGCGGCTGCCGAACGCATCGAGCTTGGCCATCACGCGGCGGAGGCGATCCAGCGTCACGCCAGCGCACCCTGCCCCGGCCTCCTTCGCCTTGAGCCCGCCTTCATCCGCGACGCCGACCGCCCGGCTGGCGTGTATGCGCTGCGGCTGATGCTGGCAACGAGCGGCGGGCGCACGGTCCTGCCAGAAGAGGAACGGGTCGCAGCCCTGCTCGACAGACTGGCGGAGCGCCCCATGCGGGCGACGCTGTCGGGCGCGGTGGTCGACTCCCGGCGCGGCGGCGTCTTTGTCCACCGCGAGGGCCGCGGACTGCCCGAACCTTGCGCGCCGGTGGACGGCGACGTCTGGGATGGCCGCTATCGGATTGCCGGCGAGCGCCCGCCCGCTTCAACCGTCATCGCCCCCACCGGTCCGGCGCAGGCCGCCCGGCTGACCAGCGGCATCGACGAGGATGCGCCACCGGCGCTGATGCGCGCGGCGCTCGCTGCCGAGCCGTCGCTGTGGCGCGAGGACGCATGGGTCGGTCTTCTGTCACCCGTCGGCGGCTCGACGATCGGCGCGACGCGCATTGTCGCACCGTTCGCGCACTATCTGTCGTCCTTCGATCTTACGCCGGCGCGGGCTCTGGCAGCCCTTGTCGGCGGCGAATTGCCGCCGGTTCCGCCTTATCGCAGCCACACTGGCAGCGAAGCTTAACCCATTGGTAGAGACGCGCTTGGCAAGGTGTTCCTGCCTCCCTATGTTAAGCTCACACTTCCACACGGACAGGCGTCCCTACTGCGACGCCAGCGGGAACCGAGATGAATCCAAATTATCGCAACCTCGCGCTCTGGGCGATCATCGCCGTGCTCCTGATCGCGCTGTTCAACCTCTTCCAGACGCCGCAGCAGCGCGGCGCGGCGCGCGAAGTCGCCTATTCCGAGTTCCTGCAGGATGTGAACGGCGGGCGCGTCAAGTCCGTGACGATCGCCGGCGACCGCATCACCGGCACCTATTCCGACAATTCGACCTCGTTCCAGACCTATTCGCCGGGCGACACGTCGCTGGTGCAGCGGCTCGAGGGCAAGAACATCACGATCAACGCACGGCCCGAGAACGATGGCTCCGGCTCGATCTTCTCGATGCTGATCGGCTGGCTGCCGATGCTGCTGATCCTCGGCGTCTGGATCTTCTTCATGCGCCAGATGCAGTCCGGCTCCGGCCGCGCCATGGGCTTTGGCAAGTCGAAGGCCAAGCTTCTGACCGAGGCGCATGGCCGCGTGACGTTCCAGGACGTCGCTGGCGTCGATGAAGCCAAGCAGGATCTCGAGGAAATCGTCGAATTCCTTCGCGATCCGCAGAAATTCCAGCGCCTGGGCGGCAAGATTCCGCGCGGCGTGCTGCTGGTCGGCCCTCCCGGCACCGGCAAGACCCTGATCGCGCGCGCCGTCGCGGGCGAAGCGAACGTGCCGTTCTTCACCATTTCCGGCTCCGACTTCGTCGAGATGTTCGTCGGCGTCGGCGCATCTCGCGTTCGCGACATGTTCGAGCAGGCGAAGAAGAATTCGCCCTGCATCATCTTCATCGATGAAATCGACGCGGTCGGTCGCCATCGCGGCGCAGGCCTCGGCGGCGGCAATGACGAGCGCGAGCAGACGCTGAACCAGCTGCTGGTCGAGATGGACGGCTTCGAGGCCAACGAAGGCGTGATCCTGATCGCCGCGACCAACCGTCCCGACGTGCTGGATCCGGCGCTCTTGCGGCCGGGCCGTTTCGACCGCCAGGTCGTGGTGCCGAACCCCGACATCATCGGCCGCGAGAAGATTCTGAAGGTCCACGTCCGCAACGTGCCTCTCGCGCCGAATGTCGATCTGAAGGTGCTGGCGCGCGGCACGCCGGGCTTCTCCGGCGCCGACCTGATGAACCTGGTCAACGAATCCGCCCTGATGGCGGCGCGGCGCAACAAGCGCCTCGTCACCATGGCCGAGTTCGAGGATGCCAAGGACAAGATCATGATGGGCGCCGAGCGCCGCTCGAGCGCGATGACGCAGGAAGAGAAGACCAAGACCGCCTATCACGAGGCCGGCCACGCCATCACGGCGCTGAAGGTCGCGCAGGCAGATCCGCTGCACAAGGCGACAATCATCCCGCGCGGCCGCGCGCTCGGCATGGTCATGCAGTTGCCGGAAGGCGACCGCTATTCGATCAGCTACAAATGGATGGTCTCGCGTCTCGTCATCCTGATGGGCGGCCGCGTCGCCGAGGAGCTGAAGTTCGGCAAGGAGAACATCACCTCCGGCGCCTCGTCCGACATCAGCCAGGCGACGAAACTCGCCCGCTCGATGGTGACGCAATGGGGCTTCTCCGACAAGCTCGGCCGCGTTTCCTATGGCGACAACCAGGAAGAAGTCTTCCTCGGGCATTCGGTGGCACGGACGCAGAACGTCTCGGAGGAGACCGCGCAGATCATCGACGCCGAAGTGCGCCGCCTGATCGATGAGTCCTATGCCGAGGCGATCTCGATCCTGACCAAGAACAAGAAGGCCTGGATCGCCATCGCCGAAGGCCTGCTGGAATACGAGACGCTGACGGGCGAGGAGATCAACCAGCTGATGCGCGGCGAGAAGCCCTCGCGCGACCTCGGCGACGACACCCCGCCGAGCCGCGGCTCGGCCGTGCCGAAAGCCGGCGCCACCGGGGGCAAGCGCAAGAAGGGCCCCGAGCCCGAAGGCGGCATGGAGCCGCAGCCGCAAGGCTGACGGTTCGTCGTCCTCCGAGACGAAATTCGAGATCAGGGCGTTTCCGCAAGGAGGCGCCCTTTTTGTTGGGCGGTGCGGAGCGGACAGGGTGCGAATTCCACGCCCGGGGCCGGAAGCGAGCGGACGGCGTGCCGGAAAGCCGCGGACAGGAACGCCGCCGTCCGCGCATTTCGCGCTTGTTTCGGCGGTCGACCTTGGCTATGTGTCTGCCGCGCCATCGGCGCGACCACGCATCCGGAGAGGTGGCAGAGTGGTCGAATGCACCGCACTCGAAATGCGGCATGGGTGGAAGCCCATCGGGGGTTCGAATCCCCCCCTCTCCGCCACTTTTCAAGATAAGCTATTGTCTTTTATTATCAAATTCTCCTGTGCCGTACCGAGCCCCACGATTTACCCCACATTAAGTTTGGATGACATTGCCCGTAGCTGGATTGAACGGGGGGACCCCGGACCACAATAACTCGTTGCCGTTCCCGACTGGCACGCTGCATGCAGCACCGATCGCTCTCGGAGACGCCAGCAAGGACTTCATCAAGGGAGTCGAGTCGATGTCCGAAATCTGGTTCTGGATCCAGTCACACGGTTTGACGCCGAGCGGCTGACGAAAGACAAAGCTACGCTGCTAAAGAAATGCGTAGAGATGCTCAAAGAGATTGAGGCGGATCTAACATTAGACTACGCGGAGATTGGGAAACTTAGGGCGAACGGCCTTGGGGTTTCAGCAATTGCGACGCGACTTGGCTGCTCCCGCATGCAAGTCTATCGAGTTCTTGCTGTCGCGCCGATTGATAGCGATCAGCAAACATAGGTGTTCGATCGGCGCGAAAAGGCCCCTTCCGCGCGAACCTTGCTCCAGCGCTGACGGAGGCGTGGTGCCCATGGCCGGCCTCTTGCGCCTGTTGCGCCCAGGAGAGGCGGCGCAGGCGCGCGGCCAGGGCGCGAACGGCGCGCGCGAGCGCCCGCAGGGATACCGCGAGGGCCATCGCGTCGTCCGGGTCGTCGATCCTGTGGACCGCGGGCGAGACGGATGTCCAGCGCCTGCCGGCGGCGTTCCACGCTGAATCGGCGACGCCGCGACTGTTGGACTGTCCGGTGCGATCGCCCGTGATGCGGTGGCCAACCCGTTCAAATCGCCCGAGCTTCTTGATGTCGATGTGGATCATATCGCCGGGATGGTCGCGCTCGTAGCGCCTGA
>Ga0209906_100115_pt1 | contig 108745 bp, 111 predicted proteins | sample FECB24metaG_FD_188303 | JGI IMG/M metagenome (GOLD analysis project Ga0209906, IMG submission 188303) | Cyanobacterial communities from the Joint Genome Institute, California, USA from Joint Genome Institute, California, USA - FECB-24 metaG... ... | reverse complement strand
ATGGCGGGCTAACGTCGCTGCGAGAGCGTCGGGATGAAGTGACATTGCAGGATCCTTCCTTGCCGGGATGAATCCTTCATTCCAACTGATTCTCGACCTCTCACCAAATCACTGTCGTGTAGTGTGCAGATTTCGCCACACCTCTCCGCCAACCTTTTGATCCCACTCACTATTCGCATTTTTCCACTCCCCACCTATCCACCCCCTCTCCCGCTTCCGCCATCATGTCCCGCGCAACGGGAGACGGCGATGTATCGGAACGGGCGGATTGGAGGAAAGCAGGGGAGGTTCGATCGCATCGTCGCGCTTCTGCTTGCGCTCGCCGATCTCGCCGAACGCGCGGCCGGTGCGCCGCTTCCCGTCCGGTGGCTGGTGCTGTGGGCTCTCCAGGAGGCCGACATGGTCGTCAGGGAGTATGTCGAAGACCGCTCCGCTCATGCGGCGGGGCTGTGGATTCCGGCGGTCATCACGGTGCGCTACGGCAGCGAACCCGCCGATGCGATCAATCTCGCCCTGTCACTGCGCATGCTGGCGCGCGCGGTCCAGACCATCGCCGCGTACGCCGGTCGCCCGTCACTTGCTCGTCTTGGCGACGCAATCGTCGAGCGCGTCCGCGACCGACTGCCGGGCGGAACCGCCAACGCGATCCTCTGCATTCCGCTCGCCGCATCGCTCATTCGTCCCGACACGTCGTAAGCCAGACGGCGCCGACAGGGGACAGTTGACTTTGTTTCCGCGGAAAGGCTCTGCGGTCGAGGCGTTGGCGCGGGCGAAAAAAAGCGAACTGTCCCCTGCGTTACCCCTCGGCGCGTCCGGCTACATCTCAAACGTCGCAATCACCGGCACGTGGTCCGACGGGCGGTCCCAGCCGCGCGCGTGGCGGAGGATTTCGATGTCTTTGAGCTTTGTCGCGACGTTGGACGAACTCCAGATGTGGTCGAGGCGGCGGCCCTTGTCAGCGGCGTTCCAATCCGCGGCGCGGTAGCTCCACCAGGTGTAGATCTTTTCCGGCTCGGGAATGTGCTGCCGCATCAGGTCGACCCAGCCGCCATCGATGCGCATCGATTCGAAGCCTTCGGTCTCGATCGGCGTGTGGCTCACGACCTTCAGGAGCTGCTTGTGCGACCAGACGTCATTCACCAGCGGCGCGATGTTGAGGTCGCCGACGAGGATGGCGCCGGTGTCCGGGCCATTCTCGGCCGTCACCAGCCGCATTTCCTCGATGAAATCGAGCTTGTGGCGGAATTTCGGGTTGATCACCGGGTCCGGCTCGTCGCCGCCCGCCGGCACATAGAAATTGTGCAGCAGAACCTTCAGCCCGCCGGCCTCGAAAGTCGCCGAGAGATGCCGGCAGTCGCCCTTGGTGCAGAAGTCGCGGCGCTCGACCAGTTCGATCGGCAGGCGCGAGATGGTGGCGACGCCGTGGTAGCCCTTCTGGCCGCTGATGGCGACATGCGGGTAGCCCGCGTCATGAAAGGCCTGATACGGGAAGAACTCTTCCGGGCATTTGATTTCCTGCAGGCAGAGGATGTCGGGCGCGTAGCGGCGCAGGAATTCCTCGACCAGCGGCAGGCGCAGCCGCACCGAATTGATGTTCCAGGTGGCGATCGAAAGCGGCATCAGCGGTTTCCTGCGAAGGCGCGGAAACTGCCAGCGCCGCAGGATCAAGACAAGCGAAGGCTGCCGCTCAGGCGATCAAACCGGCGCGATCCACAGGAAACAGGAAAGTGTCAAAGCCACAGAGCGTCCTTTTGCGCGTCCAACTGGACGCACGGCGCGCTACTGGCGGCCGTTCTTGACCTGGTTCACTTCACCGACCTTGCGGTAGTCGATCTCGAAGAACTTCGGGTCGATCTTCACGCCGTTCTGGACATTGAAGATCATCACCGTCGTGTCTTTCCCTTGAGCGTCGGTGATCGTCCACTGGCGCAGATCGTTGGTCTTCGGGTCGAACATCATCGTGATGCGCGAATTGCCGAAGATCGACTTGTCGGCGAGAACGATCGTCGTCAGGTCGGGATCTTCAGTGACCTTCTGCACCTTCTTGCCCGAGAGGTCGATCTTCTCATCGAGCAAGAGCTTCAGCGGCGTCTTCGAGAGCGGATAGAGATCCGCGGTCTTCAGCTTGGAATTGCTGATCACCACCGATTTGCCATCCGAAACGACGCGATAGGCCGACGGCTTCTCATAGTTGAAACGGATCTTGCCCGGGCGCTGGATGAAGAACTTGCCGCCGGTCTGTTCGCCGCGCGGGCCGAACTGGACGAACTCGCCCGCCATGGTCTGCACGCTGGAGAAATGATTGGCGATCTTCTGCGCCGCGTCCGAGGCGGCGTGGGCCTGCCCGACAACGGCCAGCGGCGCCTGAACGGCGCCTGCGAAGCCGGCGACACCCGCCACGACCGCCGTCGCAACGCCGAGGCGGATCAGATACCGCGACACGCGATTGAACGGGGTCAGGGTGTTTGTGGATGTCACGGTCATTGGGCCGGTCTCCTGTATTGCCGCTGCTGCAGGTAGAAGGGCAGTTGGGCTTTAGTTTGGCGGTCTGCGGGCAGCCCGCCTACATCTTGTCTTCTTCGGTCGGCACCAGAATCTCGCGCTTTCCGGCGTGGTTGGCCGGGCCGACGATGCCTTCCTTTTCCATCTTCTCGATGATGGACGCCGCGCGGTTGTAGCCAATGCCCAACCGGCGCTGGATGTAGCTCGTCGAGGCCTTGCCGTCACTCAGGACCACTGCTACGGCCTTGTCGTAGGGATCGTCCGAATCCTCCAACACGCCAGCAACGCCGCCGCCCCCCGAACCGTTCCGTCCGCCCGGTTCGTCCTCGTCTTCGTCGTCGTCCGCGGTGATCGCGTCGAGATATTGCGGCACACCCTGGAGCTTGAGGTGGCTGACGACCCGCTCGACCTCGCCGTCGGAGACGAAGGGGCCGTGGACGCGCTGGATGCGGCCGCCGCCGGCCATATAGAGCATGTCGCCCATGCCGAGCAGTTGTTCGGCGCCCTGCTCGCCCAGGATGGTGCGGCTGTCGATCTTGGAGGTGACCTGGAAGGACATGCGGGTCGGGAAGTTGGCCTTGATCGTGCCGGTGATGACGTCGACCGACGGGCGCTGCGTCGCCATGATGACATGAATGCCGGCGGCGCGGGCCATCTGGCCGAGGCGCTGGACCGCGCCTTCGATGTCCTTGCCGGCGACCATCATCAGGTCGGCCACCTCGTCGATGATGACGACGATGAACGGCATATGCTCGAGATGCAGCTCCTCCGTCTCGTAGACGGCCTGGCCGGTCTCGCGGTCGAAGCCGGTCTGGACGGTGCGCTTGATCGTCTCGCCCTTGGCCTGCGCTTCGCTGACGCGGACGTTGAAGCCTTCCTGGTTGCGGACGCCGAGCTTCGCCATCTTGCGATAGCGGTCCTCCATCTCGCGCACGGTCCACTTCAGCGCGACGACGGCCTTCTTTGGCTCGGTCACAACCGGCGTCAGCAGATGCGGGATGCCGTCATAGACCGAGAGTTCGACCATCTTCGGATCGATCATGATCAGGCGGCACTGGTCGGGCGTCATGCGGTAGACGAGCGACAGGATCATCGTGTTGATGGCGACCGACTTGCCCGATCCGGTGGTGCCGGCGACGAGGACGTGGGGCATCTTCGCGATGTCCACGGTCACCGCCTCGCCGTTGATGTTCTTGCCCAGCGCCAGCGCCAGCTTGAGCTTCGACTGCTCGAAATCGCGGCTGGCCAGGATTTCGCGCAGATAGACGGTCTCGCGCCTGGCGTTTGGCAGTTCGATGCCGATGGCGTTGCGGCCGGGGACAACCGCGACGCGGCAGGCGATCGCGCTCATCGACCTGGCGATATCGTCGGCGAGGCCGATGACCCGGCTGGATTTGATGCCGGGCGCCGGCTCGAGTTCGTAGAGCGTGACCACGGGGCCGGGACGGACATGGATGATCTCGCCCTTGACGCCGAAATCCTCGAGGACGCTTTCCAGCATGCGGGCGTTCTGCTCCAGCGCATCCTTGGACAGCGACGCATCCTTGGCGATGATGTTCTTCGGCTCCGACAGGAAATGCAGCGGCGGCATTTCGTACGAATCGCTGGAGAGCATGGTGGTCTGCGCCTCCCGCTTGGCGCGTGCGCCGGCAACGGGACGCGGCGCGGGCGCATCGATGCGCGCGGTCGAGCGGGCGGCGGCGGTCGGCGCGGCGCGGGGCTGCTCGTCCTCGAACTGCAGCGGCTGGCCGTCGTCCTCGAACGCGTCCTCGCCGTCGAAGTCATCCATCGCGGGCGCATGGGATGAGGTGTCGAATCCGGGCTCGATTCGCCCCGTCGAACGGGCGGATGCCGGCTCGTGACGCTCGGCAGCGGTCATCTGCGGCAGCGCATCCTCTTTCCGCCGGGCAAAACGACGGCGGAGATAGCCGCGTGCGGACAGCCACCAGTGGACGACGGCGCCAAGGGCGAGAATGCCGCCATCCGCTTCCTCGTCTTCCTCGGCGTAGAGGAAATCGTCCTGGTCGGCCTGCTTGCCGGCGACGGCCGCGTCCGGCCGGGCGATGCGCCGTCCGATGACCGCACAGGCAAAGGCGAACAGATACAGCGTGGGCGCCAACAGAACCGCGCCGATCACGAATGCGGCCAGTCCTGTCGGATAGCCGCCGAGCGCGAGGGATGGCAGTTTCAGGACGAGGTCGCCCATGACGCCGCCGAGACCCGACGGCAGCGGCCAGCTCTCAGGCGGCACGACGCATCCGATCACGCCGGCCATCAGCACCGACGCCCCGAACCACGCGGCGCCGCGCCGGGGCAGCCGGTCGATGCCGCGGGCCGCGGCCAGGAAACAGCCCCATGCTAGCAGCGGCAGCAGCGTCATCAGGGCGCCGAGGCCGAAGAACTGCATCGCGATGTCGGAATAGACAGCGCCTGGAAAGCCCAGAGCGTTGGTCACCGGATTGTCGGTGGCATGGCTGAAGCTCGGATCCGAGACGTTCCAGGTGGCAAGGCTGGCGACGCCCGCCACCGACGCGGCGATCATGACGACTCCGCCCAACCGCTCCACCTGGCGGCGCGCAAAGGCGGTCAGGCCGCTGCCGCCCTCGATCAGGGCTGAACTCGTCGGGTTGCTGGAGCGCATGGAAAACCCCGTCTGGATTGCGCGAAAAGACGCCGGATCGCACGGCGCGAAATCTGACGGGAAATTATCGGGGGGAGGTTAAGGGCGCATTAACCATGCAATCCGGGTTCGAAAAAGAAAAAGCCCGGACGAGCCGGGCTTTGGAGTTGCGACGGTCAAGCCGTCGTCGGGAGGATGCCGGCGCGGTTTTCACCGCGCCGGGGATGGCTCAGGAGTGGTACGCCACTTCGCCGTGCGACGAGAGGTCGAGGCCCTGCTGCTCGGCTTCGACGGCCGGACGCAGACCGAAGATCAGATCGACGACCTTGTAGAGGATCAGCGAACCGACGCCACACCAGACGATGGTCAAGAGGACCGCCTGGATCTGCACCCAGGTCTGGGCCGCGGCCGAGAGGTCGCCGTAGCCGATGCCGCCGAAGGTTTCGGAGTTCAGGATGCCCGTGCCGACAGCGCCGATGATGCCGCCGATGCCGTGGATGCCGAACACGTCGAGCGAGTCGTCGTAGCCGAACTTGTTCTTCACGACTGCGACGAAGAAGTAGCAGACCGCGGAGGCGACAGCGCCGAGAACGATCGCGCCGACCGGGCCGACGAAGCCGGCAGCCGGGGTGACCGCCACGAGACCGGCAACCATGCCGGAAGCAGCGCCGAGCATCGAGACCTTGCCGCGAACGAGGCCTTCGATGACGACCCAGGCGATGATCGCGCCAGCGGTTGCCGTGAAGGTGTTGATCATGGCGAGGGCCGCGCCGCCGGTTGCTTCAAGGTTGGAGCCGGCGTTGAAGCCGAACCAGCCGAACCAGAGCATCGACGCGCCGACCATGGTGAGCGTCATCGAGTGCGGCGCCATGTTGTCCTTGCCGTAGCCGAGGCGCTTGCCGACCATGATGGAGCCGCAGAGCGCCGCGATGCCGGCATTGATGTGGACGACGGTGCCGCCAGCGAAATCAAGCGCGCCCCAGCCATAGATCAGGCCGTCCGAGTCCCACACCATGTGCGCGATCGGGAAGTAGACGAGCGTGACCCAGAGGACGACGAACAGGATGACCGACCGGAACTTGATGCGTTCGGCGAAGGCGCCGACGATCAGGGCGGGGGTGATGCAGGCGAACGTCATCTGGAAGCAGATGAAGACGTATTCGGGGATCATGACGCCGGCGGTGAAGGTCGCCGCCTGGCTGTCAGGGGTCACGCCGGCGAGGAAGGACTTGCCCAGGCCGCCCCAGTAGGCGCTCGGAGCGTCGCCGAAGGCCATCGAATAGCCCCAGAAGATCCAGACGATGATGACCGTCGCGGTGATCATGGTGCACTGCATCAGGACGGAGAGCATGTTCTTGGAGCGGACGAGGCCGCCGTAGAACAACGCGAGACCCGGAAGGATCATGAACAGGACGAGGATCGTGGCGATCATCATGAAGGCGGTGTCGCCCTTGTCCATCGTGGGAGCAGGCGCCGCCGCCGCCGCCGCGTCAGCTGCGGCAGGCGCCGCTTCCTGCGCAAAGGCTGCAAGGGTGCCAAACGCCCCCAATGCGAGGGCGCTGAGCCCCGCGGTTCGCGCCAAAGGCGCAAGTCGTGTCAAAATCGTCATTCTACTCTCTCCATGAAATCGGAATTGGCGGCTTAGAGCGCGTCGTTGTCGGTTTCGCCGGTGCGGATGCGCACGGCCTGCTCGATCGGGTAGACAAAGATCTTTCCATCGCCGATCTGGCCGGTCTTCGCCGCGGCGGAAATCGCCTCGACGGCCTTGTCGGCCATTTCCGAACTCACCGCGATCTCGATCTTGAGCTTGGGCAGGAAGCTCACGGCGTACTCAGCGCCGCGATAGATTTCCGTGTGCCCTTTCTGTCGCCCATATCCCTTGACTTCGGTGACGGTCAGGCCCTGGATCCCGACGCCGGTCAGTGCTTCGCGCACCTCGTCGAGCTTGAACGGCTTGATGATTGCCATCACGATTTTCATATGGTTACACCCTTGACTGTGCGGGTCCCCCGCGTTTCGTCCATCTCCGAGCGCCCGTGGACGTCGATGACTGCAGAAGGGGATACAAGGTCCGTGCCAGTTGGCTTCGAAGCCCGTAAGCTTATGGAATCGTGAGGACATCGCACACACGCCAAGGACTGCCCGGTTTTTAGGCAGTTGGCATATGCCTAAAAAGTAGGCAATAATTAAAGAATGCTTACTTCTTTTGCTCCGAGCGCAAGCGGATGAGCCCTTCCTGCGCGACCGAGGCGACGAGCGTGCCCTTGCGAGAGTAGAGCGCGCCGCGGGTGAAGCCGCGCGATCCCGATGTCGACGGGCTGTCCTGGGTGTAGAGCAGCCAGTCGTCGAGGGGATCGGGCCGGTGGAACCACATGGCGTGATCGAGGCTCGCGGCCTGGATGTCCGGGTCTGCCAGGATCCTGCCATGCGCGAAAGTGGACGTGTCGAGCAGCGTCATGTCCGAGACATAGGCGAGCACCGCCGCCTGGATCTTGCGGTCGCTGGGCACCTGCTCGCGAACGCGCACCCAGGTGTTCTGCCGCGGCTCCAGCTTCTGGCGGCTGAAATAGTGGTCGAGATCGACCGGCTTCATCTCGATCGGCCGCTCGCGCCGCCAGAAGCGTGCGATTCCGGCGGGGATGGCGTCGCCGTAGCGCTCGATGAGTTCGCGCTGGCTGAGCAGATCCTCGGGGCCGGGCACGTCCAGCGGCAGCGGGACCTGATAGTCGAGGCCGATTTCGTCGACCTGGAATGAGGCTTCCAGCGAGAAGATCGCCTTGCCGTGCTGGATCGCGGTGACCCGCCGCGTGGTGAACGAGCTGCCGTCGCGCAGGCGTTCGACGTCGTAGATGATGGGGATCGACGGATCGCCGGGCAGCATGAAGTAGCCGTGCAGCGAATGGACGTAGCGGTCGTCCTGCACGGTGCGCTGGGCAGCGACCAGCGACTGCGCGATGACCTGCCCGCCGAAAACGCGCTGCCATGACGTCGCAGGGCTGCGACCACGGAACAGGTTGTGTTCGAGCGCCTCGAGTTCGAGAATGGAGACGATGGTTTGCGGTTCGGTCGACATGCAGCCTGTCCCGGGACGCGGAGGCCAGAAATGGCCCGATGGCTTTCAGACAGGTTGCGCATAGATGTCAAGGCGAATGGATCAAGGAGGCAGGACATGGCACGGCAGTATAATCGCCCCGACGCGGCGGCGCGGCCTTCCAGGTTCGACGTTCTCATAGCCGGAGCCGGCTATGTCGGGTTGGCGACCGCGGTGTCGATCGTCCAGGCGCGCCCCTCGCTCAAGGTCGCCGTCGTGGACGCCGCGCCCGAAGGCGTCTGGCAGAAGGACGGCCGTGCGTCGGCAATCGCGGCCGCGGCCTCGCGCATGCTCGGCCAACTGGGCTGCTGGGCCGAGATTGAACCGCAATCGCAGGCGATCACCGAGATGATCGTCACGGATTCGCGCACCGCTGATCCGGTGAGGCCGGTGTTCCTCACCTTCGGCGGCGAGGTCGAGCCCGGCGAGCCCTTCGCCCGCATGGTCGCCAACAAGGTGCTCAACGGCGCCTTGCGACGACGCGCCGCCGAGCTTGGCATCGACATTATCGAGGGTGTCGCGGTCGACGGTTTCGAGGTTAGTCCCTCGCATGTCTCGGTGCTGCTCGCTGACGGCATTCGCCTCGACGCCAGGCTTCTGGTCGCGGCGGATGGCGTGCGTTCGAAGCTGCGCGACATGGCCGGGATCAAGACGGTCGACTGGGACTACGGTCAGTCCGGCATCGTTTGCACCGTGGCGCACGAGCGGCCGCACAATGGCCGGGCGGAAGAGCATTTCCTGCCCGCGGGGCCGTTCGCCATCCTGCCGCTGACGGGCAACCGCTCCTCGATCGTCTGGACCGAGCGGACGGAAGACGCGAAGCGGATCGTCGTCGAAGACGATCTCGTCTTCGAGACGGAACTTGAGCAGCGGTTCGGCCTGAAGCTCGGCGAAATCCGCGTCGAGGGCGGACGCAAGGCCTGGCCGCTCGGCCTGACGCTTGCCCGAGCCTTCGTGAAGCCGCGCTTCGCGCTTGCCGGCGACGCGGCGCACGGTATCCACCCGATTGCCGGCCAGGGCCTCAATCTGGGCTTCAAGGACGCGGCAGCGCTGGCCGAAGTCATCGTCGAGGCGGACCGGCTGGGTCAGGACATCGGCGCGATCGATGTGCTGGAGCAGTATGAGCGCTGGCGGCGGTTCGATACCGTGCAGATGGGCGTGACAACCGACGTCCTGAACCGGCTGTTCTCGAACGATTTCGGACCGCTCCGGGCGCTGCGCGACATCGGCCTCGGCATCGTAGACCGGCTGCCGCGCATGAAGGACTATTTCATCGGGCAGGCGTCCGGGATCGGCGAAGGAACGCCAAAGCTACTGAAGGGCGAGGCGATCTGAGCGGGTTGGTTTTCACCTTCTGCCGAAACCGTCGTGGAAAGTGACGGTTGGCGCGCTATGTTGAGCGCAACGGCAGCAACAGGCTGCAACTCAGCAAGGGAGATCGCAATGGACCGCCATGCCACAGCCGTTTGGAAGGGCAATCTGAAGGAAGGCGAGGGCAAGCTCGAATCGCAGAGCGGCGCGCTGAAGGCGCTGCCCTATTCGTTCAAGGCGCGTTTCGAGGACGAGACGGGAACGTCCGGCACCAATCCGGAGGAGCTGATCGCAGCGGCTCATGCCGGCTGCTTCGCGATGCAGCTGTCACATTTCCTCGCCGAGAACGGCACGCCGGCGACAAGCCTGGAGGCCAAGGCCGTGGTGACGCTGGTTCCCGGAACCGGGATCACCGGCAGCGCACTGACGCTGGTTGGCAAAGTGCCGGGCATCGACGACGCCAAGTTCAAGGAACTGGCCGACAAGGCGAAGGAAGGCTGCCCGGTGTCGAAGGCGCTGGGTGCGATCAACGTGTCGCTCGACGCAAAGCTCGGCTGAGTCGACTGCCCCCTCATCCGCCCCTGCGGGGCACCTTCTCCCCGAGGGGAGAAGGGGTCGGGCTCCAAGGTCGATAACCTCCTCTCCCCTCGGGGAGAGGTCCGCCGAGCGAAGCGCAGGCGGGGTGAGGGGCCGCAAGTCGTTGCTGCTTGTGGTTTTCGATCGCCGCCATTTCCTCTATGAGCACGGTCCGCCATCGGCTGCTCAGGACCGAGCCATGAACCGCGCCGACTATATCGCCAGCCTCTTCACCGGTGCCCCGCAGCACGAGAATTTCGGCCATCTCGACAAGTTTATCCCGGCCGCGCGGATGAGCGCTGCGCCAGTTCGGTTTGAGTTTCCCGAAGGCGGCAAGATCGCTTTGCCTGCCGGCTTCGTGCATAAGGGCGCGCCTCGCGACACCGAGGCGTTCCTTGCCGAGACGGACACGATGGCGCTGCTGGTGCTCAAGGACGGCGCGGTGCGCTTCGAGCGCTACGCGCCTTTCGGAGGGCGCGAGACACATTGGGTTTCGATGTCGGTCGCCAAGAGTTTTGTCTCGGCGGCGCTTGGTATCGCGGTGCATGAGGGCGCGATCCGCTCGATCGAAGAACCTGTGACCGACTACCTGCCGGAGCTCGCCGGGTCGGCCTATGACGGCGTGCGGATCAAGGACATCCTGCAGATGTCGTCGGGCGCCGGCTGGAACGAAGACTACAGCGACCCGGACTTCGACATCAACCGTTTCGCGCAGGTTTCGGCGACAGGCGGCGCGATGAGCGATTTCGTGCCGACGCTGAAGCGTGAAACTGAACCCGGAACCGTCAACCATTACAACAGCATGGACACGCAGGTTCTGGGCATGCTGCTGAAGGCGGCGACCGGCCGCACGATCGCCGACTACATGCAGGAGAAGCTCTGGCATCCACTGGGCATGGAAGCGTCGGGCCACTGGCTGGTCGACGACACCGGGATGGAGATGGCCTATGCGTGTCTCAACGCGACTGCCCGCGACTATGCCAAGATCGGCGAACTGTTCCGCAATGGCGGCCGCTGGCAAGGCCGGCAGATCGTCCCGGCGGACTGGGTCAGGGCATCCGTGACGCCGGACGCGCCGCACCTGATGCCCGGCGTGTCGGACCCGATTTTCGGCTATGGTTACCAGTGGTGGGTGATCGACGGGACTGAGGGCGAATATGCCGCCATCGGCGTCTACAACCAGTTTGTCTACGTCAATCCGGCGCGGAACCTGACGATCGTCAAGCTGTCGGCGAGCCGTAACTACGGCACGACCAACGATGAAAGCTCGTATCGTGAGCACGAGACGATCGGGCTGTTTCGGGCGATCGGGCAGGCGCTGGGGTGAACACCGGCGAGAGAGGCCAGAGTGCCTTGGTCGCTTCCCTGTATCTGGCGTCATTCTCGGGCTTGTCCCGAGAATCTGCTCCATTGGCAGGCTGTCATCGACGGCTTTCACATCGTTCAACGGGGGCAGATTCTTGGGACAAGCCCGAGAATGACGGCTCTGGATGTGGGACCGGTCTGCGTTGCAATGTGGCCTCGTCCCCAAACGAAAAAACCCGGCCGCGGGGCCGGGTTTCTAGATTATGCGAGGCTGGAGCGGCTTATGCCGCTTCTTCCTGCTCGGCTTCCACCTCAGTGTCGCCTTCCGCATCCGCTTCGGCTTCGTTGTCAGCCTTGGCGCCGCGCTTCGGGCCCTTGTTGAGGTTGGTCTCGATCAGGCGGACGGCTTCCGTCTCCGACATCTTGTTCACGGCCGCGATCTCGCGCGCCATGCGATCGAGCGCCGCTTCGTAGAGCTGGCGTTCGGAATAGGACTGCTCCGGCTGGTTGTCGGCGCGGTAGAGGTCGCGCACGACTTCCGAGATCGAGATCAGGTCGCCCGAATTGATCTTCGCGTCATATTCCTGCGCGCGGCGCGACCACATGGTGCGCTTGACGCGGGCGCGGCCCTGCACGACCTTCAGCGCGCGCTCGACATAGTCAGTCTCGGACAGCTTGCGCATGCCGATGGATGCGGCCTTGGCGACCGGTACCTTCAGGCGCATCTTGTCCTTCTGGAAATCGATGACGAAGAGTTCCAGCTTGTGGCCCGCAACCTCCTGCTCGTCGATCGAGACGATCTGGCCGACGCCATGCGCGGGATAGACGATATACTCGCCGGTCTTGAAACCATTGCGCGCTGTGGACTTCTTCTGCGGGATTGCCATTACGCTTCAAACTCCTGTTCGTGCCCCGGCCTCCGGCCGGAGAGCAACATGCTGCGGCCCCATCGCGGGCCATGCGCTATGCGGGACACAGCTAAACAGCATCCGGAACAAAAGCCGGCTCTGCGCATGGAACAACATGCGCAAGGCCCAGATCGCCCTGGTCCGATTGCAGTTCAAACCTTTCGATGAATAAGGCTTCGCGCCATGGAGAGACGTCGTGTCACCGGCATGTGAAGGTTGAATAACATAATTTCTTGTCGAAATCAACAATTTGCCGCAGGCGCGAAGACGCCGTGCGCCGCTGCGAAGCGGACACGGTTAATGCGACCGGGTCGATGGGCCGTCGTCAGTCGCCCTTGCCGGCCTCGGCGGAGAAATACTTCTCGAACTTGCCCTCTTCGCCATCGAACGCCTTCGCGTCCGCAGGCGGCTCGCCCTTCTGGGTGATGTTCGGCCAGAGCGAAGCATATTCGGTGTTGATCTTGAGCCATTTGTCGAGGCCGGGCTCAGTGTCGGGCTTGATCGCGTCGGCCGGGCACTCAGGTTCGCAGACGCCACAGTCGATGCACTCGTCCGGGTGGATGACGAGCATGTTCTCGCCTTCATAGAAGCAGTCGACCGGACACACCTCGATGCAGTCCATGTACTTGCACTTGATGCAGTTGTCGGTGACCAGATACGTCATCGGGCAGGCTCCGGCGGGCGTTTCAAGGCTGGGGTAGCCGCTTTGAGAAAACCGTGCAAGGGGCGGTTTGCCGCGCGGAAGGACGATCGGGGAATGCTATTCCAGACTGGTTCGGCAGCCCGATCAGTCCATATCGGGATCGAGCCATTTGTCGGTCAGCCGGCGGTCGCGTTTGGTGGGACGGCCAGTTCCGGGTTCGCGCTCGGCAACGACGAGGCGCTCGTCCTTCGGCACCGGCGGCGGCGTGAGGTCCTCGTAGAGAGTCCGCGCCTCTTCGGCCGGTCCGCGCCGCGCGCCTTCGGCGACGACGCGGTAGACCAGCACCTTGCGTTCGAGGCTGATCGTCAGACCGTCGCCGGGCTTCACCAGGGTCGCCGGCTGGTCGACCTTGACGGAGTTGACCCGCACCCCGCCCGACTGAACGAGCTTCGCCGCCAGCGAGCGCGACTTCACGACGCGGGCGAAGAACAGCCATTTGTCGATGCGCTGGCTGCCGGCCATGTCCCGGCCGAGCCCTTATTTACGAAGCTGGTCGCGCAGCGCGGCGAGCTTGGCGAAGGGGGAGTCCGGATCGAACTTCGCCGGACGCTCCTCGCGCGGCGGCGCGGCTTCGAACTTGCGCTCGGGCCGGTTTTCGCGACGCGGGCCGGAATTGCGGTTGCCTTCGGGGCGCGGCGGACGATCGCCTTCCGGCCGTGGCGGGCGCGGCGGCTTTGAGTCGTCGGCGCGCCACAGCACCTTGGGCTCCTTCGGCGTCGCGTCTTCGCGCTTGCCTGAACGACGTCCGCGATTGCGCTTTTCGCCCTGCGGCGCGGCCTCGCCTTCGGCCGGAGCCGCCTGCTGACCACCGCGTCCGCGCCGGTTTCCGGCGTCGCCGTCACGACGATGGCGGTTTCCGGCGGGCCGGTTGCCGTCGAAACGGGCCGGACGCCAGATCAGGATCGGCTTCGGCTCTTCAACGGGCTCTGCGGGCGCCGCCGGGGCGGAGGTGGGCTCTTCGGCGGAGGCCTCGGTCGGGACAGCGTCGACCGCCGCGATTTCCGTGGCCTCGGCTCCGGTTTCCGCCTCTGCCTCGACCGCATCGGCGACCGGCGGCTCTTCGGCTGTCGCCTCGGCGGCGTCCTCGGCGTCGGCTTCAACCTGAGGCTCAGCCTCGGTCGTGGCGACAGGCTCCGGGCTTTCGTCGGCTGGTAGGGTCGCGCCGAGATCTTCGGCCGAGGCCTCAACCGCCTCGGCTTCGACGACAGCGTCACTTGGCTCGGTCGTAGCAGGTGCTTCGTTCTGCGCGGCGGCCGAGGCTTCAGCCTCTGCCCGCGCGGCCTCCGCCACCGCCTTCTGCGCCGCTGCTTCGGCGGCCTTGCGGGCGGCTTCGGCGTCGAGGCGCTCCATCCGGGCCGTGACTTCGGCCTGGGTCTTCGGTTCGGCGCGGTAGCCCAGCGCTTTCAAAATTTCTTCGATGTCGGTGGCGTTGGCGCCGAGGATCGACATCATCTGCGGCGTCACCAGGAAGGCGCTGCCGTCGAACGCGCCATCAGGGCGCTTGCCGACGCCGGGCTTCCAGGCCAGCGCCGGACGGATCAGGTCCGCGACGCGTTCAAGGATATCGACGCGCACGGCGCGGCGGCCGAGCAGCCGGAAGCCGGCGAGCTTGTAGAACTCGCGATCATATTCCGCATCGACCACGACCGAAGTGCGGCCGGCGGCAAGCGCGTTGACCAGGTCGCCGAAGCCCGGCTTGTCCTTGCCGTCGTTCTTCAATGCCCAAAGCAGGGTGACGAGACCGGCGGGAGCCGGCTTCAGCAGCGCCGGCAGGAAGACGTGATAGGCGCCGAAGCGGACGCCGAGGCGGCGCAGCGCGCCACGGGCTTCCTGATCAAGGGCCTTGATGTCGTCGGCGATGTCCCGGCGGTTGATCATGCCGAAATTCTCGACGAGGCGGAACGCAACGCCGCGGGCGATGCCGGACAGCATCTCGGCGTTCTTGAGGTCGACCAGCGGCTTCAGCAGCGACTCGATCTGGTAGGCGACAAAGCGCTCAGCCCGGGCCGCGACCTTGTCGCGCGCCGGTCCGGTCAGTTGCTCGTCGGCCAGCAGGATGACGCGCGGTTTCAGCGCGTCTTCGCTTTCGACCAGCGTTCCGATCGGCTGGCCGAGCCAGCGCAGGGTGCCGTCGGAGCCGAGCGCAAGATCGCCATTGGCGCAGGTCGAGAAGCGCTCGGCCCGCGTATCGAATTCGCTGGCGAGCGCCTTCTGGGCTGCCGCGCGAACCGCCTTGGCGTCCTCGCCACCGGCCGAGGTATCGGCGGTGAAGCGGAAGCCTTGCAGCTCTCCGACATGGTGCCCTTCAACGGTAACGCCGCCTGCGGGACTGATTTCGGCTTCAAGCATCGTGTTTTCTCTAAGGCGCCTCATAAGCACGGATGTCCTGCGGTCTACGAAGCGTTTCGTCAACCGCTCATGCAGCGCGTCCGACAGTCTGTCTTCGATCTCGCGCGTTTTTTCCTGCCAGTGTGCCGGATCGGCAAGCCAGCCGGGCCGGTGCGACACGAATGTCCAGGTCCTGATCTGGGCGATCCGGTGCGACAGCGTGTCGATGTCGCCGTCGGCCGAGTCCGCACGGCGCACCTGTTCGGCCATGTAGTTCTCGTCGACATGGCCGCGCTCGGCGAGGTCCTGGTAGATCGAGCCGATCAGGTCGGCATGCTGCGCCGGGGCGATGCGGCGATAGTCCGGCAGCGCGCAGGCGTCCCACAACAGCGCGACGCGTTCGCGCGTCGTCGCCGTGCCGCGCATGAGGGGATCAGCGGCCAGATGCTCCAGCGCCTTCTGGTCAACGGCCGGCAGAGCCTTGGTCAGGCCCTCCACCATCGGCGGCGTCTCGATCGAACGGCGCAGGGCGTCGAGGCTGGAAAAATCGAAGTCGGGCGTGCGCCATTGCAGCACCTTCACCGGGTCGAACTGGTGACCCTCGATCCGCTCGACGAGTTCGTCCTCGAAAGGCGGCACCTGACCGGTGACGCCGAACGTCCCGTCACGCACATGCCGTCCGGCCCGTCCGGCGATCTGGCCGAGTTCGGCCGCGGTCAACTCGCGATATTGATAGCCGTCGAACTTGCGGTTCTGGGCGAAGGCAACGTGGTCGACATCGAGGTTGAGGCCCATGCCGATCGCGTCGGTGGCCACCAGGAAGTCGACGTCGCCCGACTGGTAGATCTCCACCTGCTTGTTGCGCGTCCGCGGCGACAGGGCGCCGAGCACCACCGCGACCCCGCCGCGCTGGCGGCGGATCAGTTCGCCGATGGCGTAGACTTCCTCCGCCGAGAAGGCGACGATCGCCGAGCGGCGCGGCAGGCGGGTGATCTTTTTCTGGCCGGCATAGGCAAGATGCGACATGCGCGGCCGGGTGACGACGGAAATGCCGCGCAGCGTGCGTTCGAGGATGCCGCGCATCGTTCCGGCGCCGAGCAGCAGCGTCTCGTCCCGGCCGCGCAGATGGAGAATCCGGTCGGTGAAGATGTGGCCGCGCTCGAGATCGCCGGCCAGTTGCACCTCGTCGATCGCGACAAAGGCGGCCTTGGTCTCGCGCGGCATCGCCTCGACCGTGCACACCGAGTAGCGCGCGCCGGGTGGCTGGATCTTCTCCTCGCCGGTGATCAGCGCGACATTGGCGACACCGACCTTGTCCGCGACGCGGCCGTAGACTTCCCGCGCCAAGAGCCGCAGCGGCAGGCCGATAATACCGGAGGAATGCGCCACCATCCGCTCGATCGCGAGATGCGTCTTGCCGGTATTGGTCGGGCCCAGCACCGCCGTCACGCCGCGTCCGGACAGGATCATCGCGTCTTTGTGGCGGGGCTGGATGTTCATGTTGCGGAATTCGGCCTTTCGGTGCGCCGGAATCAACGCCGTTGGGTGACAGCGGTATCGCCGACGCGAGACGCGCCAACCGGACCCAATATAGGGAACGGAAGCGGCCGCACAACGGTTGTAGGCTGCCAGACGAGAGGATCTCGAGACAACCTGCGCGAGTCGCCGGTTAACAACCGGAACGAGTCTGGAACGAATCAGCGACGAATCACCTACTTCGGCTGATTCATGTTCTGTTCACCGCAAGATGTTGATTTGAATCAGGAATCCTCACCACATGCTGAATCGCGTTTCGGGCTCGTCGTAAGAATTTCGCGTTGGCGTTAACCTTTGTCCACTGCACGACTCCGACCATGTGCCGCCGGACAGCTGACTGCCGATAAACTTATGAATTTGTTAGGTGAACCTAACGGTTGATGAACGTCAAAGCGCCCCCAATCGCCGTTTCTGTTAACGTTCCGCTCAAAGCCGGAACGAATCAGCGACGAATCAGCTTCCGTGCGATGTTGCGGCTTCGTTCACGCCCACATCTTGTGTCCGGCTCGCGGTCTGGACCGAGAATGCAACATGCCATCGCGACACGCGTTTCGTCCCGGGATTCGGCGTTAACCAGTCTGATCCGAAACGGCACATCCGGGCCGCGAAGTGTGTCTTGCCCACAACCTTTTGCATCGGGCCTGGGGCCTGCCGACATCGCCATATTGTGCGAATCCGGATTTCATGGCTTTCCTTAGACGGAAGTCTAATTCCGCGATTTGCACATCAGGAGGGGTCCCCATGCAAAAGCGTCTCTTTGCCGAATTTCTCGGCACGTTCTGGCTCGTGTTCGGCGGCTGTGGCAGCGCCGTGCTGGCTGCGGCGTTTCCCGATGTCGGCATCGGTCTGCTCGGCGTTTCGCTGGCCTTCGGCCTGACGGTCCTCACCATGGCTTATGCGGTCGGCGGCATTTCCGGCGGTCACTTCAATCCCGCGGTGTCGGTCGGCCTGCTCGCGGCTGGCCGGTTTCCGGCCAAGGATCTCATCCCCTACGTCATCGCGCAGGTGGTCGGCGCCATCGTTGCCGCGCTCGTGCTTTATCTGATCGTCAGCGGCAAGGCGGACTTCGCCGGTGTCGGCGGCTTCGCCTCCAACGGCTATGGGGATGCCTCGCCCGGCAAGTTCTCGCTGATGTCGGCGCTGATCATGGAAGTCGTGATGACGTTCATGTTCCTGATGATCATCCTGGGCGCCACGACAGGCCGCGTGCCTGCCGGCTTCGCGCCCATCGCCATCGGTCTCGGGCTGACGCTGATCCACCTGGTCTCGATTCCGGTCACCAACACGTCGGTGAACCCGGCGCGCTCGACGGGCGTTGCGCTCTTCGCCGAAGGACCAGCACTGGCGCAACTCTGGCTGTTCTGGGTGGCCCCGATCGTCGGCGCGGCGATTGCCGGCGTCGTGCACAAAGCGGTGTTCGGCGACGACTGACGGCACATGACAGAACGCGCGCCATCGGTTTCCGGGTGGCGCGCGCTCAATCTCCGCGGCAATATCCCGCTCCGCACGACTGGAACCAGACATGAAATACATCACATCCAGAGAAGAACTGCGCACCGTCTACAAGCCAGTCAGCGATGGCGCTGTGCGCAAGGAGCTGAAGGCGCTCGATGGCCATTGCGTCTCGTTCATTGGCCGCAGTCCATTTGTGCTGATCGGCACGACCGACGGCCAAGGCCATGCCGACGTGACGCCGAAGGGCGACAAGCCTGGTTTCGTCGGGGTGCTGGACAGGAACACGATCGCCATTCCCGATCGGCCCGGCAACAACCGGCTGGACACGCTGGAGAACATTCTCGCCGAACCGGCGATGGGCCTGCTGTTCCTCATCCCCGGCATGAACGAGACGTTGCGCATCAATGGCAAGGCGAAGGTGACGGCCGACGACGCCATGCGCCAACGCTTCGAGATCGACGGCAAGCTGCCGCAGTCGGTCATCCTGGTCACCGTCGAAGCAGCCTACATGCATTGCGCCAAGGCGTTCATGCGGTCGAAGCTCTGGCAGCCCGACAGCTGGCCCGACCGCAGCACCTTTCCGACGCTCGGCCAGATTCTCACCGACCAGATGTCCCTGGATCAGTCACCCGAGGCCATGGATAGCTGGCTGGATGACGCCTATGCCAAGTCGATGTGGTGAAGACGTCCGGCGAACTCGGTTAACATCGGGTTAAGCGAGCCATGCGCGAGGTGCATTGCTGCACTGCAGCAATTCTGATTCCGCTATGCGTTCCCATATGAGACCTTGCACTCATACGGGAGGAACCACGCACGAGCCGCAGGGCTCACATTGCAAGGAACCGTATCATGACCCTGAACAACCTTCTGTCCCGCGCCCAGAAGCAGATCGATAAGCACCGCCGCTACAATCGCGCGGTGGCCGAGATCAATTCGCTATCGCATCGCGACCTCGCCGACATGCGTGCCGACCGCTCGGAAATGCTCTACTGGGCCCGCAAGGATATCCTGGGCTAACAGGCTGTCAGCCCGCGAGCGCCTTTTCGAGCGCGGGCATCAAATTGTCGCGCACCGAGTCGGGCGTGAACGGCCCGACATGCTTGTAGAGGATCTTCCCGTCCCTGCCGACGAGGAAGGTTTCGGGCACGCCATAGACGCCCCAGTCGATCGCCGTGCGGCCGTTCGAGTCGACGCCGACCGCGTCGAACGGATTGCCGAGGCTGCCGAGAAAACGGCGGGCGTTCTCGGGCGTGTCCTTGTAGTTCAGCCCGGCCAGCACGATACGGTCGTCCTTGCCGAGTTCCATCAGAAGCGGATGTTCCGCCCGGCACGGCGCGCACCACGACGCCCAGACATTGACCAGCGTCACTTTCCCCGCGAAGGCAGAGGAAGAAAGCGCTGGCAGGTCGATGCCCTCCAGCGGCGGTAGGTCGGTCGCGGGGGCGGGTGCGCCGATCAGCGCCGACGGAACGACCGAGTTGTCGCGGCCGGACAGAAGCTGTGACATGAACAGCGCCGCCAGCGCCAGGAACGCAGCCAGCGGCAGCAGCGCCAGCCAGGTGCGCGGTTTGCGGACGGTTTCAGGCTCCGGCGTCACGGCGCGCTTTCCGGTCCGAGCGGCGCTTGACGCCCGCGGCCTCCATCTCGGCCATCTCGCGTTGCCGCGCTCGCTGGTCAAACCAGATCCAGACGCCCAGACCGCCAAGCCCCAGCACTGACACCGCATATGCGGCGGTGACGAACAGAGTGTGATTCATGCGGCGACGTCCCGCTCGGCTCGCTTCGCCATCATGCGCCGCATGACCGAGACGCGCCTGCGCCAGATTTCCGCCCGCATTGCCATCAAATGCAGCGTGAAGAACAAAAGCGTGAAGCCGATGGCCGAGACCAGCAGCGGCCAGAGCAGGCTCGGGTGGATCGTCGGCCCGTCGAGGCGCATCACCGAGGCCGGCTGGTGCAACGTGTTCCACCATTCGACCGAGAATTTGATGATCGGGATGTTGATGACCCCGACCAGCGTGACGATCGCCGCGGCGCGGGCGGAACGCGCCGGATCGTCCAGCGCGCGTGTCAGCGCCATAAGGCCGAGATACATCAGGAACAGCACGAAGACCGAGGTCAGCCGCCCGTCCCAGACCCACCAGGTGCCCCACATCGGCCGGCCCCAGATTGACCCGGTGGCGAGCGCCAGCGCGGTGAACACCGCCCCGATGGGCGCGGCGGCCTTCAGCGAAACGTCGGCCAGAGGTTGTTTCCAGACCAGCGTGCCGAGCGCCGCGACGGCCATCACTATGTAGCACATCATCGAAATCCAGGCGAAAGGCACGTGGATATACATGATGCGGACGGTGATGCCCTGCTGGTAATCCTCCGGCGCTGCGAAGCCCATCGTGAGGCCGATGGCCGTCACCACAAGCGCGGCTCCGCCAAGCCACGGCAGGATCCTGCCCGACAGTTCGAGGAACCGGGTCGGGTTGGCGAGTTCGGTCAGGAACCCCTGGCGGGCGGTCGTTTCAACCATGAGCGTTACATAGACTTGACCGGCATGCCGCGCAATCGAGCGCCATTGCCGCAGGCGGGCGATGACGTGCAGTTGATCCGCATCAGTCTGCTCCGCCCTTGAGCGCAAGTGCCGCCGCCAGCGGGCCGATGACGGCGAAGAACAACGTCAGCGCGCACAGCATCATGAACGGTGGCAAGAACGGATCGGGTTCGGCCGTAATCGCGTAGGCCGCCGACACGCCGAAGATCAGCACCGGAATCACCAGCGGCAGGACCAGCACCGTCACCAACAATCCGCCGCGCGGCAGCGAGACGGCGACGGCGGCGGCTGCCGAGCCGATGAAGACGATGGCCGGTGTTCCGGCAAGCAGGGTCAGCGCGGTTCCCAGCGCCGATTCCGGCGTCATGTTCATGAACAGCGCCAGCAGCGGCGCGGCGATGACAAGCGGCAACACGCTCGTCGTCCAGTGCGCGATGCATTTCACGAAGACGATCAGCGCCATCATGTGGCGGCTGGAGCCGATCAGCAGCAGGTCGAGCGAGCCGTCTTCGCGGTCGGCCTGGAAAAGGCGATCGAGACCCAGGAGGCTGGCCAGCAACGCGCCGATCCACAGCATTGCCGGGCCGATGCGGGCGAGCAGGTTCATGTCCGGCCCGATCGCGAAGGGGGCGATGGTGATCACGACGAGGAAGAACAGCACCCCGACCAGCGCCCCGCCGCCGGCGCGGATGCCGAGACGTATGTCGCGGATGAAGAGGGCTAGCATGGGGACGCTGGCGCCAGAAGCACCCCCTCACCGGCCCTTCGGGCCACCGTTCCGGGGCGAGCCGCTTGTCTCGCCCGTCCTTCGGACCCCCCTGACCGGGGGAGAGGAACCCAAGCCTTGAGAGCATCTGCGCCAGCGATTACCGTTTCCTCTCCCCCGGGCAGGGGGAGAGGTGGCACGCGAAGCGTGACGGTGAGGGGGTGCTTCGAGCGTTGCCTCACCCGCCGCCCTCCATCACAAGCTCCTTTGCCCCCTCGATCCCCAGCGGCACATGCGTCGCGGCGACAATGATGCCGCCATCCTCGAGATGCGCCTGCACCAGCGCCGAGAAGCGGCGTTCGGAGCCGAGGTCGAGGCCGGCGGTCGGTTCGTCGAGCAGCCAGACCGGGCGATGGCTGACCAGTAGCGAAGCGATGGCGATGCGGCGGCGCTGGCCGGTGGAGAGGTAGCCGAAGGGCAACGCCGCGACGCTCGGCAGGCCGACCTCGTCCAGCGCCTCCTCGACGGTGAGGAACGGATGGCCAAGGAACTGCTGTTGGAACGCGAGGTTTTCCGCCACGGTCAGCGCCGGCTTCATCGCGTTCCTGTCGCCGAGGTAGTGGCAGGCAGACATCACCTCCGGCCATTCGTCCCCGCCGTCCTCCAGCCGGGCCGTGCCGTGCGAAGGGGGCAGCAGGCCGGCCACGATCCGCAGCAGCGTCGACTTGCCGCTGCCGTTCTCGCCGGTGACGATCAGGCATTCGCCATTCCCGAGCGCGAACGATACGCCGTCGAACACCGGCTCGCCGCCCCGTTCGCCTGCCAGATTGTCCGCAACAAGCCGCATATCACCCCGTTTCCCGGCCGGTTTCCCAGGCGCGGCGCGTTCATTTCTTGCAATGCAGCAAATTCGTCGTTTGTCGCACTGGCAACCTGTTTAGAAAGCTTCTATGAAGCAAGCAACTGTGCCAGCGGTCGGCACGGGAGCCACACATTGCCGAGCCCGCGCGCCCCGCACTCTCGCGGTTGCCCGCGAGGGAACGGGCAGCGGAAATGACCGTACCCGCAGCCTTTGCGCGTCATGCCTCAGGAGTCCGTTTCCGCTTCGGCTGAACAGACCAGGATGGGATCGCACGTGCCTAAATCGCTCGACAGCTTCAACGCCCGACGCACTTTGACAGTCGGGGACGCAGAATATGTCTACTTCAATCTGATCGAGGCCGAGAAGAACGGCCTGACGGGCATTTCCCAGCTTCCCTTCTCGATGAAGGTCCTCCTGGAAAATCTGCTGCGCAACGAGGACGGCCGCTCTGTCACCAAGGCGTCGATCCAGGCCGTGGCGTCATGGCTGGTCGACAAGGGCAAAGCCGGCGTCGAGATCGCCTATCGCCCCGCCCGGGTGCTGATGCAGGACTTTACCGGCGTTCCCGCCGTCGTCGACCTCGCCGCCATGCGCGACGCGATGGTGTCGCTGGGCGGCGATCCGCAGAAGATCAATCCGCTGGTTCCGGTCGACCTGGTCATCGACCATTCGGTCATCGTCGACGAGTTCGGCACGCCGCTCGCCTTCGCCCGCAATGTCGAGCTGGAGTATGAGCGCAACGAGGAGCGCTACAAGTTCCTGAAATGGGGCCAGCAGGCGTTCCGCAACTTCCGCGTCGTGCCGCCCGGCACCGGCATCTGCCACCAGGTCAATCTCGAATATCTCGGCCAGGTCGTGTGGACGAATGACGAGGACGGCGAACTGACCGCCTATCCCGACACCTGCGTCGGCACCGACTCGCACACGACGATGATCAACGGCCTCGGCGTTCTCGGCTGGGGCGTCGGCGGGATCGAGGCGGAGGCGGCGATGCTCGGCCAGCCGGTATCGATGCTGCTGCCGGAAGTCATCGGCTTCCGCCTGACCGGCAAGCTCAACGAGGGCGTCACTGCAACCGACCTCGTGCTCACCGTCACGCAGATGCTGCGCAAGAAGGGCGTGGTGGGCAAGTTCGTCGAGTTCTTCGGCACCGGCCTGTCCTCAATGACGCTGGCCGACCGCGCCACCATCGGCAACATGGCGCCGGAATATGGCGCGACCTGCGGCTTCTTCCCGGTCGATGTCGAGACGATCAACTATCTGACGACGTCGAGCCGCACCGATGCTCGCATTGCGTTGGTCGAGGCCTATTCCAAGGCTCAAGGCATGTGGCGCGAGGACGGCATCGCCGACCCGGTGTTCACCGACCTGCTCGAACTCGATCTCGGCGACGTGGTGCCGTCGATGGCTGGCCCGAAGCGTCCGGAAGGACGCCAGGCGCTGCCGGACATCGCCGCCGGCTTCGCCAAGGCGATGGAAACGGAATACAAGAAGGCCGCCGAGATTTCGAAGCGCTACGCCGTCGAAGGCACGGACTACGACCTTGGCCATGGCGACGTGGTGATCGCGGCGATCACGTCCTGCACCAATACGTCGAACCCTTCGGTGCTGATCGGCGCCGGCCTTTTGGCGCGCAACGCCAACCGGCTCGGGCTGAAGCAGAAGCCGTGGGTCAAGACCTCGCTGGCGCCTGGCTCGCAGGTCGTCGGCGAATATCTCGAGAAGGCGGGCCTGCAGAAGGAACTCGACCAGATCGGCTTCAACCTGGTCGGCTTCGGCTGCACCACCTGCATCGGCAATTCCGGCCCGCTGCCGGCGCCAATCTCGAAGACGATCAACGACAAGGGCCTGATTGGCGCGGCTGTGCTGTCGGGTAACCGCAACTTCGAGGGCCGCGTCTCGCCCGACGTGCAGGCGAACTATCTCGCCTCGCCGCCGCTGGTCGTCGCCTATGCGCTGGCGGGAACGGTGACCAGGGACCTGACCACCGAGCCCCTTGGTGAAGACCGCGACGGCAATCCGGTGTTCCTGAAAGACATCTGGCCGACCAATGTCGAGATCCAGGAGTTCATCGCCAAGAACGTCACCCGCGAGCTGTTTGCCCGCAAGTATGCCGATGTGTTCAAGGGCGACGAGAACTGGCAGGCCGTCCAGGCGCCATCAGGGCAGACCTATGCCTGGGACGACGGTTCGACCTATGTGCAGAACCCGCCCTATTTCACCGGCATGACCGCCGGCTTCGGCAAGATCGGCGACATCAAGGGCGCGCGCGTGCTTGGCCTGTTCGGCGACAAGATCACGACCGATCACATCTCGCCGGCCGGTTCGATCAAGGCGGCGTCGCCGGCGGGCAAATATCTTACCGACCACGGCGTCGGCGTCGCCGACTTCAACCAGTACGGCACGCGGCGCGGCAATCACGAGGTGATGATGCGCGGCACCTTCGCCAACATTCGCATCCGCAACCACATGCTGGGCGAGAACGGACGCGAGGGCGGCTACACGATCCACTATCCGTCGAAGGAAGAGATGTCGATCTACGACGCCTCGATGCTCTACCAGCAGGAGAAGGTGCCGCTGGTGGTCTTCGCCGGCGTCGAATACGGCAACGGCTCGTCGCGCGACTGGGCGGCAAAGGGCACCAACCTGCTCGGCGTCCGCGCGGTCATCGCCCAGTCCTTCGAGCGCATCCATCGCTCGAACCTGGTCGGAATGGGCGTGATCCCGTTCACCTTCGAGGACGGCACGAGCTGGGCCTCACTTGGCCTCAAGGGCGACGAGAAGGTGGAGATCGACGGTATCGAATCGATCAAGCCGCGCCAGATGATGGTCGCGAAGATCACCTACGGTGACAGCACGGTGAAGGAGGTTCCGATCCTCTGCCGCATCGATACGCTGGACGAGCTCGACTACTTCAAGAACGGCGGCATCCTGCAATACGTGCTGCGCGATCTGGCGGCATAGTTCCGGTCTCACGCACCGGCAGAGATTTCTGCCGGTGCGTGATCCGGGAGCACGCTCCTCTCACCGCTATTTGACTTCCCGTTGAAGGATACTTCTGCCTATGCTTTGGGCAGATGAATTGCGGTCGTGCTCGGCCGCAGGGGTGAGAAGAATCGATGAAGTTGAAGTTTCTCGGCGGTGCGGCGGTGGCCGCGCTGGCGCTTTCCGTTTCAGCACTGGTCTGCAACGCAGGCGACCGGCCGTATGGCGTTGTGGAGCTGTTCACGAGCCAGGGCTGCAACTCCTGCCCCCCGGCTGATGCTGTCCTGTCCGAGCTGTCCAAGCGCGGCGACGTGGTCACGCTCGGCTATCATGTCAATTACTGGGACTATCTGGGTTGGCGTGATACGCTGGCGACCGCCGAGAACACGGCGCGCCAGCACGAATACCGAAAGTCCTTCGACGCGCGCTCGGTCTACACGCCGCAGGCGGTGGTCAATGGCCGCCTCCACGTCAACGGCGCCAAGCGCCATGAGGTGGAAAGTGCGCTCACGTCGCTGAATAGCGACGGACAAGGCCTCGTCGTCGATGTCGAGATCGAAAAGCGTGGCGACAGCGTGCTGATCTCGGCTGGGCCGGGAGACGGCGGCCAGACGGCGCATGTGATGATCGTCTACTACGACCACGCCAAGTCGGTGGATATCGGCAAGGGCGAGAATGGCGGCAAGCAGATCCGCTATGTCAACCCGGTCACCGGCGTCCAGGCGGCGGGTATGTGGCATGGCGATAAGGCCATTTTCGAGCTTCCGGCGAGCGAAATCGCCAAGAAAGGACCCGGCGGCTGCGCGGTCCTGCTGCAGTCGGTCGGCAAGGATGGTGCGCCCGGCCCAATCCTGGGCGCCGCCACGCTGGCCAACGGCGCGACCTGATTCGCCGCATCTGAAACGAAAAGACATCTGAAACTAAAAGACCAGCACCCGATCACGAGGATCGGATGCTGGCCGCAGGTCTTTCGGGATTGTCGCTCAGGTCTCCCTATTCCGGGTGACCCGAAGGATTGGTCCGGCGCGAGCCCCATGGGCGGGGGGCTTGGGGGTTACAGGGCCGGCGCCGGACCGAACCATCTCAGGCAACGACCGCATATTTGTCACGAATGCGGGCCACAGCTGGGGTATTTCGCGGCGAGAATGTGGCGAGCTATCACCAATCTTGACGCGCCGGTTATGTTGCGTGACCGGGTCGGCGACCATGATCGCCGCAATGCGGGTTGATTTTGCGACACGAACGCGCAACCCTTCTGTCTTGAAACTGTCATGGAGATCAGGATGGTCGATCACGGCAATGGAGCGGAGGGTGGGGAAGACTCCGCGATACTCATTCCATTGTCCGATTTGCGGCGGCAACGCATGGACATTCCCGTCACTTTCGACCGGCGTGAACTCGACCAGATCCTCAGGCTTTACGGCCGCATGGTCGCCGCCAACGAATGGCGCGACTACGCGATCGATCACATGAGCGAGCGCGCCGTGTTTTCCGTCTTCCGCCGCACCAGCGAAACGCCGCTCTACCGGATCGTCAAGGATCCGTCGCTGTCCCGCAAGCAGGGCGCCTATTCGGTCGTCGCGGCTTCCGGCATGATCCTGAAGCGTGGCCACGAACTGGCGCGCGTGCTCGGCGTCTTCGACAAGACGCTGAAGCTGGTCGAGGCCTGAAAGGCGGTTAGGCCTGCTGCATGCGTTCTGGCAGCGAGTCGGAGTCGGGGGGCAGTGCCGTGCCGCCGTTCATCGTCAGCTGCATGAAGACAGTGTCCAACCACCGCCCATGCTTGTAGCCTGAGCCTTCCAGCCGCCCTGCGTGGCGAAAGCCGGCGCGTTCGTGCAGTTTCACCGAGGCATGGTTGCGCTCGCCGTCGCCGATCACTGCGGCCATCTGGCGAAAGCCGAGCTCAGTCGTCGCGGCGATCAGGCTGCCGAGGAGCAGGCCGCCGATTCCCCGGCCCTGGGCTCCAGGCGCCAGATAGATCGAATCCTCCACCATGAACCTGTAGGCGCGGCGCGGCCGGAACGGTCCCGCGTAGGCGTAGCCGAGAAGCGTCCCATCCTCGACGGCGGCCAGGTAAGGGTAGCCGCCGGCCACCAGCGCTTCGAACCGCTGGCCCATTTCGGCGCGCGACGGCGGCTCCAGTTCATAGCTCGCGGTGCCATGCGTGACCGCATGCGCATAGATTTCGGTGATCCGGTCCAGATCGCTTGCCGTCGCTGTCCTGATTTTGATGCCCATGGCCGCCCGTTATCCTTCAAACCACCTTCGCTCTAGACCGACGGCGACCCAAAAGAAAAGGGCGACCCGAAGGCCGCCCTTTCCGAAAGTCCGTCGAACCGTCTGCTATTCGCGGTTGCCGAGGAACGACAGCAGGAACGAGAACAGGTTGATGAAGTCGAGATAGAGCGTCAGCGCGCCCATGATCGCCTTGCGGCCGGAGACGAGCACGTCGTCGCCGTCGAAATACATCTCCTTGATCTTCTGCGTGTCATACGCGGTCAGGCCGGCGAAAATCAGCACGCCGAGCGCCGAGATCGCGAACTGCAGGGCCGGCGAGCCCAGGAAGATGTTCACGACCATTGCGATGATCAGGCCGAACACGCCCATGATCAGGAACGAACCCATGCCGGTCAGGTCGCGCTTCGTGGTGTAGCCGAAGAGCGACAGGGCGCCGAACGAGGCCGCCGTGATAAAGAACGTCTGCGTGATCGACGCCGAGGTGTAGACCAGGAAGATCGACGACAGCGACAGGCCCATCAGTGCGGCAAACACCCAGAACATTGTCTGAGCTGCTGAAACGCTGAGCGACTGAATGCGGGCGCTCAGGAAGAACACCATGCCGAGCGGAGCCAGCATGACGACCCAACGCAGGGGCGATGCATAGAGCGCAGCGCCGAGGGAGGTGAGCATCTTGCCGTTGCCGAGCGTCGCCGCTGCGGCTGCCGGATCATTGGTGGTGGCGAGCATAGCGGTGCCGAGCGCCGCCAGACCGGTGATTGCGAGGCCAAGCGCCATCAGGTTGTAAACCTTGAGCATGTAGGCGCGCAGGCCCTCGTCGATGCCTGTGTCGACGCGGGTCCCCGCGCCAGCACGCATCTGATAGTTGCGAAGGTCAGCCATAGAAATCCTCTTTGCTACTGCCCCGTCCGGTGTCAGCGCGCGAAATGTTCGCGCGCCAGGCTCCGCTGGCGGGGCTCCAGCATGCCTGCGCACAATATGAGCATTCTTCGCGGCGAGAACAAGGGCCGTTACGACGCGCAAACACACGTGATCATACAATGTTAGAGATTGCGCAGAACCGGCGCAGCCTTCTGGCCCAGGACGCGCCACGTGCCCGCCAGCCCGATGCCGACCGTCAGCACGAGGGCGATTGCGACGGTCGACAGTGCAACCTCGGGCAGGAAGCTCGACGGCAAGGTCATTATCCGCGCGACGACGAACCAGGCTGCCGCTCCGCCCGCCAGAAGGGCGAAGATCGCAGTCGCCAGGCCGATCAGCATGTATTCGAGCGAAAAGGCTGCGATCAGGGTGCGCCGGGTGGCGCCCAACATCTTCAACACCACCGCGTCATGCGTCCGGGCGCGGTTGCCGGCGGCGAGGGCGCCCGCCAGCACCAGCACCGAGGCAATCAGCGCCACGGCTGCCGCAGCGCGGATGGCGGTGCCAAGCTGGCCGACGATGCGGTTGACCACATCCAGCGCATCCTTGACCCGGACCGACGTAATCGCCGGGAAGGCGCGGGTGACCTCGTTCAGGAGCTTCGCTTCGTCCGCCGCGGAGGCGTCCTTGTCGAGCAAGGTCGCGAGCCAGGCATGGGGCGCGCCGGCGAAGGCGTTGGGCGAGAACACCATGACGAAGTTGATGCCCATCGATTCCCATTCGACCTGGCGCAGGTTGGCGATCCGGGCGGTGACGTTGCGTCCGAGGACGTTGACGGTCACGGTGTCGCCGACCTTGAGGCCGATTTCGCCAGCCTCCTCGGCGGAGAAGGATACCAGCGGCTCGCCGGAATAGTCGGCCGGCCACCATTCGCCCGCCGTCAGCGTCGCGTTTTCGGGCGCGTTCTGCGCATAGGTGATGCCGCGATCGCCGCGCAACACCCACTGGCCTTCCGGCGGAACTTCGACCTTCTGCACATCGACGCCGTTGAGTTCGACCACGCGGCCGCGCAGCATTGGCACGCGCACGAGTTTGCCAGAGGGCGACGCGGACTGGATGAGCGCCGCGAACTGATCTACCTCGGTCGACTGGATATCGACGAAGAAGAAGTTCGGGGCGCGCTCCGGCAGGCTGCCGGAGATCTGGCGGCGGAGATTGCCGTCGATCAGCGCCAACGTCACCAGAAGCGTCAGGCCGAGGCCGAGCGACAGCACGACGGAGGGTGTCAGCGCGCCTGGACGGTGAATATTGCCGATCGCAAGCCGCAGCGGCGTCGAGCGGACCGCAGGCGCCTGCCTGGCCAGCCATTGCACCAGGACTGCAACGCTGCGCAGAACGATGAAGGCGAAAACAGTCGCGCCGACGAAGATCAACGCGATCGTCCGATCGCTGGAGAACCAGACGGCCAGCGCCGCCAGCGCCAGCCCGATGCCGAGCGCCGACGCGACATAGACGAGGCGCGGCAGGCCACGTCCGTCGAGGCCCATTTCGCGGAATAGCGCCGTCGCCGGCACGTCACGGGCACGGCCGAGCGGCATCAGGGCGAAGGCGAGCGTGACCAGCAGGCCAAACAGCGCGCCCATGGCCAGCGCATCTGGGTAGATGCCGCCTTCGGCCGGGACCGGAATGACCGACGACAGCGCCGAACTCGCCGCAAAGGGCATCGCGATGGCGATGGCGAGGCCGAAGAGGATGCCGATCGCGGCGACGATCATCACCTGGACGAGATAGACGGTGAAGACAAACATGCCCGACGCGCCGAGGCTCTTCAGCGTCGCGATGACGCCGCGCTTGGCGTCGAGGTGGGCGCGCACGGCGTTGGCCACGCCGACGCCGCCGACGACCAGCGAGGTGAGGCCGACGAGAGTCAAGAACTGCGAGAAGCGCTCGACATTGCCGGCGAGCGCAGGCGCCGCGTTGGACCGGGATCGGATGCTCCAGCCGGCTTCGGGAAATTCGGCCTTGGCCCGGTCGGAAATCGCAGTGATGGCGCTTTCCGGCGTTCCGTCCGCCAGTTTGATCTTGTAGGCGTGCTCGACCAGGCTGCCGGGCTGGATCAGGCCGGACGCGCGCAGTCCGTCCAGCGACACCATCAGCCGCGGCGCGAAGCCGAAGCCGTCGGAGACGAGGTCCGGCTCGGTTATGAGACGCGCCCGCAGTTCGAACGTCGCGCCGCCAAGTCTGATCCGCGCGCCGTCGGACAGGCCGAGGCGCTCGAACAGCATGTCGGGCGCTACGGCGCCCCAGATGCCGCCGCGTTCGCCAAAAAGCTCGTCATGCGACAGCGCCGGCGTCGTCTCTAGCGCACCGAAAAGGGGATAGGCGGCGTCCACCGCCTTCACCTCGGCAAGGGTCTGGTCAGAGCCGTCCTCGAGCCTTGCCATCGAGCGCATGCCGGCGCTTCTGGCGACCGTGCCTTGCGCTTCGAGGAACGCCATCTCGGCGGATGACGCCTCGCGCTGGTTCAGCTCGAAGCGCATGTCGCCGCCCAGGAGCGACTGGCCCTCGTTGGACACACTGGCGGTGATGGCGCGCGAGACAGAGTTGACCCCGCCGATCGCGCCGACGCCGAGCGCGATACAGGTGATGAAGATCAGGAATCCCGACAGGCCGCCGCGCATTTCGCGCAGCGAGTAGCGGGTGGCGAGCGAGAGCGTCTCCTTGAATCGCATAAGGCTCAGGCCGTCATCGCGAGCGGCGCGCCCGCTTCGATGAGGCCCGACCGCATGGCGATCTGGCGCTGGCAGCGCGCGGCGAGCGCCGGGTCGTGGGTCACCAGCACCAGCGTCATGCCACGCTCGCGCGCCTTGGCGAACAGCAGGTCGGCGATCTGCCGCCCCGTCGTCTGGTCGAGATTGCCGGTCGGCTCGTCGGCGATGAGGATCTTGGGATCGGGCGCGAGCGCGCGCGCAATCGCCACGCGCTGCTGTTCGCCGCCAGAAAGTTGCCCGGGATAGTGTCCGGTGCGCTCCGACAGGCCGACCGAGGCCAGTTCGCGCGCTGCGATGGCGAAAGCGTCAGGGATGCCTGCCAGTTCGAGCGGCACGGCGACGTTTTCCAGCGCCGTCATGTTGGGGATGAGGTGGAACGACTGGAAGACGATGCCGACATTGCGGCCGCGGAACTGCGCCACCGCATCCTCGCTCTTGCCGTTGAGCAGTTCGCCGGCCACCCGGACCGTGCCGCTGTCGACACCCTCCAGGCCGGCCAGCACCATCAGCAAAGTCGACTTGCCGGAGCCGGACGGCCCGACGATGCCGGCGGCCTCGCCCCGCATCACTTCCAGGCTGACGCCTTTCAGCACATGGACCCGGGATGGACCCTGGCCGAGTGTCAGGGACACGTCCTTGAGTTCGATGACGGCTTCTGTCACGGGCAATCGGTCCTATATGCTGGGAGAGACAAGCGTTCGGTCAGCGACATATGGGTTGGTAGAGATGGCATTCAAACAGATGAAACGTGCATTTTGCATTGCACTCTTTTGTGTTGTCGGCTGGACGACGCTTGCCGCGGCCGACACATTCAAGATCGTCGGCTTCGGCGACAGCCTGATGGCGGGCTACATGCTGGGTCCCGACGAGGGCTTTCCGAAAAAGCTCGAAGCCGCGTTGCGGGCGCGCGGCCATGATGTTTCGATCGCCGACGCAGGGGTTTCGGGCGACACGACGAGCGGCGGCCTGTCGCGGCTCGACTGGTCTGTGCCGGACGGTACAGATCTCGTCATTCTGGAACTTGGCGCCAACGATATGCTGCGGGGCGTCGCTCCTGCGATCGCCGAGAAGAACCTGGATGCGATGATGGCCTCGCTGAAAGCGCGCGGCATTGCGATCGTGCTGGCCGGAATGCAGGCGGCGCCCAATCTCGGGCCGGACTACGGCAAAGCCTTCAACGGCATTTTCCCGACGCTGGCGCAAAAATATCAGGCGCCGCTGATCCCGTTCTTCCTCGAAGGGGTCGCCGCCAATCCGTCGATGCAACTCGACGACGGGCTGCATCCGAATGCCGCCGGCGTCGACCGGATGGTCGAGGTCGCGCTGCCGATCGTGGAGCCGATGCTGAAATAGGTTCGGACCACGCGCACAAGCTTCGGGACAGGTCCGGCAAAATCCGCTTGCCCCACCCCGCGTTCGATGATTCGCTGCAGTGCGAGATCGATTCGAGGAGGTTGCAGTTATGCCGCGTCTTTTCACCGCCCTCGAAATTCCCCGGGACGCCGCCTTGTCCCTGTCGCTTCTGCGCGGCGGCTTGCCCGGCGCCCGCTGGATCGACGTCGAAAACTACCACCTGACATTGCGTTTCATCGGCGATATCGAAGGCCATGTCGCCGACGAGGTCGCCAACGCACTCGACCGGGTGCGGCGGCCAGGCTTCGATCTGACCCTCTCGGGCGTCGGTGCCTTCGGGTCGAAGAAGCCGCATTCGGTCTATGCAGGCGTGCGGCCGTCGCCGGAACTCAACGCGCTGCAAGGCGAGATCGACCGAATCTGCAACCGGGTCGGCGCGCCGTCCGACCAGCGCAAGTTCACGCCGCATGTCACGCTTGCGCGCCTGCGCAACAGCGGCGCGATGGATCTCGCCCACTATTTGTCGGCTCGCGGTAATTTCTCGACAATGCCCTTCAGGGTCTCCCGCTTCGTGCTCATGTCCTCGCGCGATTCTGTCGGCGGCGGTCCCTACATCGTCGAGGAGGCATGGCCGCTCGGCCAGGCGGAGAGCGGCCGCGGTTTCCAGGCGGCGGTTTCGGACGCACAGCGGATCATGCGATAGATTCCAGCGGAGCTGACGGGTCGGATTTCACTGCTCGCAAGTTCGGTTCGGAACCGGCGCGTCATCCGCCCGTTTCGGGTCAGGACCGCATTGATCGACGGGATGGTGACGAATGGCCAGAGACAAGCTCGACGAAAAGACACTCGCCGAATCACTGGCCAGCCTTGCCGGATGGGCCTTGGCCAAAGACGGCGCATCGATCGAGAAGACATTCGAGTTCAAGAACTTCTCCGAGGCATTCGCGTTCATGACGCGCTCGGCGCTCGCAGCCGAAAAGATGGATCACCATCCTGAATGGTCGAATGTCTACAAGACGGTGAAGGTGGCGCTCTCGACCCATGACAGGGGCGGCGTGACCGAACTCGACATCGAGCTCGCGCGCCGGATGAACCGCTACGCCGGAGCATGACACGTCTTGCAAATAGCCAAGCCGCCGCCCACATCGAAAGCAGCGAGGGAATTTGGCATGGACAGAACGAAGATCGATGACATTCTGAAGCCGGCCGACGCCGAGGAAACCGACCGCCGCGGCGACCGTGTGCGGTTGGAGTTCTGGCGGACGGCAAAGCGGGCGGCGCGCCATATCCCCTTCATGGATGAAGTCGTGGCCTCCTATTACTGCGCGCTCGATCCGAAAACGCCGTTTCGGGTTCGCGGCACGCTGCTGGCGGCGCTGGCCTATTTCGTGCTGCCGCTCGACATCATCCCGGACTTCCTCGTTGGTTTTGGATTCACGGATGACCTCGCCGTGCTGACGGCGGCCATCACCTCGATTCGCGGTCACATCACGCCGAACCACCGGAAGGCCGCCAAGAAGGCGCTCGCCGCCGCCGACTGAAGGTCAGTCGCCAGTGTCGACCTGTGGGTCGGCTTCCAAAATCGCCCTGAGTCGGCCGAAGGCCAACCTGAGCCGCGACTTGACGGTGCCCAGCGGCAAATTGGCGCGCTCGGCGATCTGGCTGTGCGTCAGCCCCTGGAAGAACGCCAGCCGCACGAGTTCCAACTGTTCGGCCGGCAAGGTCGCGAGCGCGACGCGAATCCGCTCGTCGCGCCGATCGGCGTCCACGGTCTCGTCGGGCGCAGCCGGTTCGTCGGGCTGAAACATCGGGTCGAGCGGATCGAGAAGGTGCGACCTGTCGCGTCTGACCGCGTCGATCCGCCGGTTGCGCGCCACGCGGAACAGCCAGGTCGACAGCGACGATTTCGCGGGATCGAACAGATGCGCCTTGTGCCAGAGCACGATCATCACGTCCTGGGTCAGTTCTTCCGACTGGGCGGGAGACAGTCCAAGACGCTGGAGATAGCCACTGAGGCGCGGCTCGAAGTAGTCGAACAGCCGTGCGAAAGCCTCGCGGTCGCGCGATGTCGCGACGCGCTTCGCAAGCCGGGCGAATTCCTCCTGCGGTTTCGTCATCCGATCAACAGAACTGTCCGCACATCACCCGTTGGCCCCCTTGGCGGCGACCCTAGGCAGAAGTGGCCGTTTCACGCAATGTTGGCTGAGCTGCCGAAATGGGCAGAAAATGCGCGAGGTCAAACTCTTGCCGCTTTCATCGTCCTTTTTCAGGCCCGACGAAGGCGCGGGGCCTCCTGTCACGCGACAATGTTGGACTTCGCTCCGCCTCCGGATTTCGGAAAAGGACGATCGGTAACCCTTTCGTAACCTGGATTTAATCAAATTGGATCAAATGCGGTACCGGATACGTGTCCCGGGCGCACTGTTCCGGCGGTCGGCGAGAATTGCGGCAGGAAAACATGCACAAGACACTCTTCATCCTGATGGCTGGCGCGGCGATGGCCGCAAGTGGCGGGGCGCAGGCCCAGAACGTCGCGAAGATGGGCCAGAAAAGCGACTGGGCCCTCTACTCCTACAATGATGACAAGGGGAAGGTCTGCTACACGCTGACGATCCCGACCGAAAAGCAGCCGCCGACGCTCGACCACGGCAAGAGCATGTATTTCGTCGTGTCGCAGAAGCCCGGCCAGAACGTCACCTTCGAGCCGCAGTTCAACGCGTCATACAATTTCCAGGAAAACTCCAAGGTCCAGGTGACGGTCGGCGACAAGACGTTCTCGATGTTCACCAAGGGCAACCGCGCCTGGATGGAGAACGCCGCCGAGGAGCCGCAGCTGATCACCGCGATGAAGTCCGGATCCGACATGAAGGTCGCCGCCAAGTCGGGCCGCGGCAACCCGACAAGCTACGTGTTTTCGCTGAAGGGCATCTCCGCGGCGCTGACCGAGATTTCCGCCTGCAAGTAAGCGCTTTTGGGCAGCCCCTTCGACGCCACCGTGACGAACGGTGGCGTTTGTGTTATGGGCGGCCTCTATAGCGGACCGCGTTCCGGCTCCGCACGGACATTCGAGATCCATGACGACGACATTGCTCACAGCCGCGCCATCCCGCGCGACAACCGGCCGCGTGGCCGGTAGCGCCGCGACTGCATCTGTTTCGGAGAAGCCATCCCTGATCGGGCTGTCGCGGGAGGAGATGGCCGCGGCGCTGGTCGAGGCCGGTGTGCCGGAGCGCCAGTCCCGGATGCGCGTCAGCCAGCTTTGGCACTGGCTCTACGTGCGCGGCGTGTCTGATTTCGCGCAGATGTTCAACATCTCGAAGGATCTCCGCGCGCTTCTGGCCGAGCATTTCGCCATCGCGCGCCCCGAAATCGTCGAGGAACAGATTTCCGAGGATGGCACCCGCAAGTGGCTGTTCCGGTTTCCCGCGCGAGGGGCAGGCAGGCCGGTTGAGATCGAGACCGTGTACATTCCGGAACAGGGTCGCGGAACTCTCTGCATCTCAAGCCAGGTCGGCTGCACGCTGACATGCTCGTTCTGCCACACCGGTACACAGAAGCTGGTGCGCAACCTGACCGCCGAGGAGATCCTGGCGCAGCTTCTGGTCGCCCGCGATCGGCTCGGTGATTTCCCGGATCGGGACACGCCGACCGGCGCGATCGTTCCTGCCGAAGGCCGCAAGGTGACCAACATCGTCATGATGGGCATGGGCGAGCCGCTCTACAATTTCGAGGAAGTGAAGAAGGCGCTGCTGATTGCCTCGGACGGCGATGGCCTGTCGCTGTCGAAGCGCCGCATCACGCTGTCAACATCCGGCGTCGCGCCCGAGATCGCCCGCACCGGCGCGGAAATCGGCGTGATGCTGGCGATCTCGCTGCATGCGACAAATGACGATCTGCGCGACCTGCTGGTGCCGATCAACAAGAAATATCCGCTGAAGGACCTGATCGCGGCTTGCCGGGCCTATCCCGGCCTGTCGAACGCGCGGCGCATCACCTTCGAATATGTGATGCTGCGTGACGTCAACGATTCGATCGACGACGCCAAGGCGCTGATCAAGCTCCTGAAGGGCATTCCGGCCAAGATCAACCTGATCCCGTTCAACCCCTGGCCCGGCACCAACTACCAGTGCTCCGAATGGGAGACGATCGAGAAGTTTGCCCACTACATCAACGACGCGGGCTATGCCTCGCCGATCCGGACGCCGCGCGGCCGCGACATCCTTGCGGCCTGCGGACAGTTGAAGTCGGACTCCGAGCGCATGCGCCGCGTCGACCGGCTGGCGCTCGAGGCGATGATGATCGCGGGGCACGGCGAGGATTGAGCCAGCGGCGCGCCTTTCTGCGGATCTTCGCAGCGGGGCTGATACGCAATCTCGTTCCCTACGGAATCGCTTCGGTTGCAGCGGCTGCACTCGTCGTTGCCTGTGTATTCACCTTTCAGGTCTCGTCCGGCGGCAGAATTGCGCTGGGCGGCTTCGCCGTTGCCCTAGCCTACGGGTCGATCATCACCTTCGTCCTCGCGCTGCCCACCTCGGCATTCTTCATCGCCTTCGGGGAGTGGAAAGGTCTCGGCAAAGCCTACCACGTCGCCGCGGGCACGATCTCCGCGTTTGTTTCCTACGGTGCCATCGTCATGCCGCAGCAGCCAGAGAATGACTTTCTGACGCTTGCCTTCGTGGCGCTCGGCGGCGCTTTCGGCGGCTGCGTGTTCACTGGCACGCGCAAGGTGCTTGTCAGCACGCTCGGCGAGCTTGGCCAGTTGTCCATCGCCAGTCGGGAGCGCGCATGACTCTGCTTCTTCGGATCATCGGCCAGCTCTTCCTGATCCTGCTCGGCTATGCCGTCTCAGTGATGGCGGCGAGCGCCTTCGTCCATCTGATTTTCCTCGGTTCCGCAGGCTTCGGCCCCGAAGAAGCGCCTTGGCTCGTCATGGGTTCGATCGTCTTCTCCGTGCCATTCGTCGCCCTTTTCATCGCCTATTTCGCCTTCGTTCCGGCCGCTGTCGCATCGGCATCGGCGAGGTCGCCGGCGCCCGGGACTGGCTCTACTATGCGATTGCCGGCGCCATCGTCGGCGCCTGCGTCATCGGCATGTTCTGGTATGCGGCGCCTGACCCGATCCTGTTCGATGAGACGCCGCCGCCGGCAATCAATCGCGAGCCACTCGACAATCCCTATATACTCGTTGCCGTGATCGGTGGCGGCATGCTGGGAGGGATCTTCTACTGGGTGGTCGCCGGCCGGTTGGCAGGCGACTGGCGGCTTGCCGCATCGCCGTCGACCCCGGCAAGCCGGGACTGACAAAACGAAGCTTGAAGCATCGCGACTATCGCGTCGCCGCGCCGAGGATATTGCCTGGACCGCGCCCGGCCTGGACGATGACGGCGCAACCGTCTGCGCCGGCCGCCGATCCGCAACCGCCGAGATCGTAAGTCTCCGCGCTGCCGTTCCATGCGCCGAGCCGGGTCATTCCGAGCACCGCGTTGACATAGGTCACCGTCGCGCCGCTGTTTTCGCCGCGCTTGATCGGCACGGCGGCGCGCCGCTTGAAGTCGACGCGCCAGACAGTGGCGGACCCGCTGCCGGCCCCGACGCTCACCTTGTCGCCCTTGGCGATCGACACGTCGAGGGGCAAGGGGGCGTCCATCATGCCGCTGATCGATCCGCTGTTAGAGCCGACCGCGTGTCCCTTGCCGTCAACCACTGCTTGCGGGGTGTAGATCTGTCCGTCGCCGCGGTGCGCGGCATAGGCTCTCTGCCGCGCCGTATTGGCCGGCGACCCGAGCGTATCCTTCCAGCCGAGCCGATCCCAATAGTCGACGTGAAAGCCGAGAACCAGCAGGTCGGAGCGGCCGGCCATCGTGTTGAGCAGCCGATCGGCGGGTGGACAGGACGAGCAGCCCTGGCTGGTGAACAGTTCGACGACGTGGCGCGTTTCTGCAAGCACCGGCGTGGTGAGCACTGACATGGCGGACAATGCCGCGAGTGAAAGCAATTTGCCTGGCATGTGGACCTCCTCGATTTCCGCGAGGATCGCACGCCGCATGCCGAGAGCGAACTCAACACGTCGCCTGCCGGCGTCACTTGGCAGTGAGTATGCCGTGACCCGCCTATTTCGCCTGCGCCGTCAGGATCTTGAGTGCGAAGGCGGAGAACACGCCGGCGAACAGATAGTCGATCGCGCGGGTCACCTTCGGACTCTTGCGCAGCAGGCCTGAAAATCCGTCGGCCGCCAGCACCATCGGCACGGTCACAGGCACCGAAATGATGATGAACAGGAAGCCAAGGGAAAACAGCTTGGCCGCCGCGTGAGGATCGTCGACCGAGACGAACTGCGGCAGGAAAGTCATGAAGAACAGGATGATCTTCGGGTTGAGAAGGTTGATGCCGATGCCGGTCGCCCAGTTCTGCAGCAAGGTGTGTTGCGGCCCCGCCTTCTTCTCCGGCGAGAAGGCCGAACCTTTCCAGACAGCCTGCCATGCGAGCCAGACCAGATAGCCCGCGCCAAAGATTTTCAACACCAGGAATGCCTGCGGCGACGCGACGATCAGCGCCGAGAGGCCGAACGCGACCATCGTCGTGTGGATCAAGCAGCCGGTCAGCGCGCCAGCCATGCACGCGAGCCCGGCGGCCCGGCCTTCCGACAGGGCTCGTCCGACAAACAATGTCATGTCCGGGCCGGGTGTAATTGCGATGATGAAAGTGGCAATCGCAAATTGAGCGATCACAGTCAAATCGGGAACGTAGGCGGAGAGCATGGGATGTTTCCGTTCGGAACTCGCCGCTCCTAGCGCAGATCGGGACGGATTGGAACCGTTCCGTCAGGCTCGCCTCGGCGAGTTTTTTCGCCTGTTGCAACGCAGTATAAAGTGGATGCGATGCACAATATCACTTAGTATGAGATCGTTGCGATTGTTCATACAAACACTTGCAACACATGACAACTGACCTATTCTTCCCGACGTAAAAACGCTGTTCAAGGCGAGAGAAACAATCGGGAGGAAGTAGCATGAGGAACGAATTTTCACGGCGTCGGTTTCTGGCCGGCGCGGGCGTCGCAACCGCGGCGGCGGGGACGCTCGCCGCACCAGCAGTTCTCGCTCAGGCGCCGAAGACGTTGAAAATGCAGACATCGTGGCCAGCGTCCGACATCTTCCAGGAAATGGCCGGGCAATATGTCAAGCAGGTCGACGAGATGTCGGGCGGGCGGCTGAAGATCGACCTGCTTCCCGCCGGCGCCGTGGTTGGCGCGTTCCAGGTTCAGGACGCCTGCCATGACGGCACGATCGACGCGGCGCACACGGTTCCGGTCTACTGGTACGGCAAGAACAAGGCCGCTTCGCTGTTCGGCACCGGTCCGGTCTTCGGCGGCAATGCCGAGCAGATGCTGGCCTGGATCTACGAAGGCGGCGGCCAGGCGCTCTACGACGAGCTCACCCAGCAGATCCTCGGCCTGAACATCGTTGGTTTCCTTGGCACAGGCATGCCGGCCCAGCCGCTCGGCTGGTTCAAGAGCGAGATCACCGACGCGGCGCAGCTGCAGGGTCTCAAGTACCGCACGGTCGGTCTCGCGGCCGACCTGTTCCAGGCGATGGGCGCATCGGTGGCGCAGCTTCCGGGCGGCGAAATCGTGCCGGCAATGGAGCGCGGCGTGATCGACGGCTTCGAGTTCAACAACCCGACCTCCGACATGCGTTTCGGCGCGCAGGACGTCGCCAAGAACTACATGCTCGCGTCGTACCACCAGGCGTCGGAATCCTTCGAGTACATCTTCAACAAGGACACATACGAGGACCTCGATCCCGATCTGCAGGCGATCCTGAAGCACGCAGTCGGCTCCGCCCATCTCAGCAACTATTCGCTGGCGATGCGGCAGTACTCGTCGGACCTGCAGAAGCTGGCGAAGGAGAACGGCGTCAACGTCAAGCGGACACCGGACGCGGTGCTCGCGGCGCAGCTTGCAGCCTGGGACAAGATCATGCCGGCGCTGGAGGGCGACGCCTACTTCAAGAAGGTCGTCGACAGCCAGAAGGCGTGGTGCGAGCAGGTGGTCTATTACACGCTGCTGGCATCGCCCGACTACAAGCTGGCCTACCAGCACTACTATCCGGGCAAGATCTGACGCCGCCAAGCGGGCGGTCGGGGCGGGGCGAGCAATCGCCCCGCCCCTCTCTGACGCGTCGAACCCGGGACTGATCGGATGCAGGGCTACATAAAATTCGCCGACGAATTGTCGGCTTGGTTCGGCAAGGTGTTCGCCTGGTCGATCATCGTGATGGCGTTCAGCATGGGCTACGAAGTCGTCGTGCGCTATGCCTTCAACGCGCCGACCCCCTGGGCATATGACATCAGCTACATGCTCTACGGCACATTGTTCATGATGGCCGGCGCCTACACGCTGTCGCGTGACGGACATGTGCGCGGCGACTTCATCTATCGCCTGTGGCAGCCGCGCACCCAGGCCGGCGTCGAACTGGTTCTGTATTTCGTCTTCTTCTTTCCGGGGGTCACCGCCCTCATCCTCGCCGGCTGGAAATATGCCGGCCGCTCGTGGGGCTATCTCGAAGTCAGCTCGAACAGCCCGGCCGGCATTCCGATCTATCAGTTCAAGTCGGTGATCGTGGTGGCCGGCATCCTGCTCTTCCTGCAAGGCATCGCGCAGGTGTTTCGGTGCGTCATCTGCCTGCGCACTGGTGAATGGGTGCGCGCGGACGAGGATGTCGAGGAGACGGAAAAGGTCCTCATGGCCGCGCAGACGCTCGACGTGCTGAAGCACGGGCCGGAAGCGGTCGACATTCCAGCGGGCTACGAGACCAAAACCACCAAGGACGATGGAGCCGATCGATGACCGACCCCCAAATCGCCGTCGGCATGCTTCTGATCCTGATTCTGGCGATCTTTCTCGGGTTTCCGGTCGCCTTCACGCTGATGGCGCTGGGCATCATGTTTGGCTACTACGCCTATTTCGACGCTGACCGGATGTGGCGGCTCTACGAGCGCGCGGTCGAATCGGGGGCGGACAGCTGGACGGTGATGGAACACTGGGTGGGCGGGTTTTTCACCAACCGGATCTTCGACCTGTTCGTGAACCAGACCTATTCCGTCATGTCGAACGACGTGCTGACGGCGGTGCCGCTGTTCCTGTTCATGGGCTACATCGTCGAGCGCGCCAACATCGTCGATCGGCTGTTCCAGACGCTGTTCATCGCCACGCGCCGCATACCGGGCTCGATGGCGGTCGCGGCGCTGGTTACGTGTACGCTGTTTGCGACAGCGACCGGCATTGTCGGCGCCGTGGTGACGCTGATGGGCCTGCTGGCGCTGCCGGCCATGCTGAACGCGAAATACGACGTGCGCTATGCCACTGGCGTGATCTGCGCTGGCGGCACGCTCGGCATCCTCATTCCGCCGTCCATCCTGCTGATCGTCTACGCCGCAACCTCCGGCGTTTCGGTGGTGCGCATGTATGCCGCGGCTCTGCTGCCGGGGCTTTTCCTTGCCGGGCTCTACCTCGCCTATGTCATTGGCAAGGCGATGCTGCAGCCCCAGGTCGCGCCGAAGCCGACGAAGGAACAGATCGGCGACCACACATTCCTCGAAGTCACCTGGATGATGTTCACATCCTTCGTGCCGCTCGCCTTCCTGATCATGGCCGTGCTGGGCGCGATCCTGTTCGGCTTCGCGACACCGACGGAAGCCGCGGCCATCGGCGCTCTGGGCGGATTGCTATTGGCGGTAGCCTATCGCGCCCTGACGTGGCAGCGGCTGAAGGAGTCGGTCTATCTCACCGCGCGCACGTCGGCGATGGTGTGCTGGCTGTTCGTCGGATCGGCCACATTCGCCTCGGTCTTCGCCTATCTCGGGGGCCAGCAATTCGTCAGCGAATTCGTCACCGGGCTCGACATGTCGCCGCTGATGTTCCTGATCGTTGCGCAACTGATCATCTTCATCCTCGGCTGGCCGCTCGAGTGGACCGAGATCATCGTGATCTTCATCCCGATCTTCCTGCCGCTGCTGCCGCATTTCGGCATCGACCCGCTGTTCTTCGGCATCCTGGTCGCGATCAACCTGCAGACGGCGTTCCTGTCGCCGCCGATGGCGATGTCAGCCTACTATCTCAAGGGCATCTCCCCGGCGCATGTGCAGATTTCGGATATTTTCCGGGGCATGATGCCCTACATGGGCATCGTCATCCTGTGCATGATCGTGATCTATATCTTCCCACAGATCGTGTACTGGCTCCCCAACCTGATTTACGGGAGCTGACGATGGCGATGTCGCGTCTTCTGGCTCTCATCGCCTTAGTCGGGTTTCTCGCCTTTTTCGCGGTGATGCTCGTCAAGGTCCCCCGCCTGGACCTTAGCGCGGCCATCCTGCTTGGCCTTGCCCTGGCGGGTTACGACCTGTGGACGCAGCTCGGGCCGCGCCGGCGCGGTTGATGGTCGGCTACTGGCCCGTTGCGGCTGGCTTTGCTCCGGCAACCGAGCCGACGAGATCGGGCGGAGCGACCGCATAGGCGTCGCCGTTCCAGGCCCAGACGATGTCTTCGCCGCCGTCCTTCTTCGGCAGCGCGATCAGGTTTGGCCAGCCATTGGCGCCTGTCCCGTTGTCCTGGTAGAGATCGGCGCCTTCGGCGTCGTAGACAAGCGTCCATGCCTGGTCCGCCGAGGTTCTGGCGAAGCCAGCGAGGTTGCATCCCGAGGCGCCGTAGTACCATGCCGAGCCGCAGGTCTCGACAAACAGGAGCTGTTTCCCGTCGTCGAGCGCGGAGAGCCCGGCCGCAACCACCGGAACCGAGGCCGTCGCCTGCTTGAAGACCTTGATCTCTTCCTTGCGCAGTTCCGAGGCTTCGAGCACGTAGGAACTGTATGGCGACAGCGCGATGCGGTCATATCCGCTCATGTCGCGCTTCGAGCAGAGCGGCTCCGCGGCTTCGATCGCTGCCTTTGAAGCGCGCAGCGAAAAGGCTGCGCCAAGGGCCGGGTCGGCCTCGGGGAAATTCACCGTCAGCTTGATGCCGCCCTTCAGGGGGCCGATTGCCAGCCGGGCGATCGGCAACGAGATGCCGCCCGTTGCGGCCTTGCCGGCAACCTCGAACCTCTGTTCGCCGACGGCGAGAACTGCGCCAAGCGCATCTGTCGGCGCGGATCGAGCCGGGTCGAGCGTCAGGTCAAGCGACCAGCGCTGCTCGGCGCAACGCAATGCGGCGCTGAAGATCCCGTTTGCCTGCGTCGGGGCCGGAAGATCGATCGCCGATTCGCCCGGGATATGCGTCCATGCATTACCCGCCGCATGGGCGGGCGAAACAACGGCCGCAACGATTGGCAGGACGGCTGCGCATACAGCCGCGACTGCCAGCAAGCCGCGCGCCGGTTCCATCGATCTTTCCGCGATATCTTTGCAGTCATTCATCGTCGGTCCGGCTTTCTTCTGGTCGGTCGCAGCAATCGCAAGCTGAAATGCGAATCAACTCAGAATCTATTGCACAGCCGGCTTCGGGCAAATGCAAATCACGCCACCGCGACCGTCGCGTCGCGAAAAGCCGCCCTTGTCCGAAATGGCGTTCCTGATAAAAGGGCCGCGATTGTCGGACGGGCCGGGCCCGCAGGGGAAATTCAATGTCGAAGTGGAAGAACGTCAAGAAGGTCGTGCTCGCCTATTCGGGCGGGCTCGACACGTCGATCATCCTGAAATGGCTGCAGACGGAGCTCGATGCGGAGGTGGTGACCTTCACCGCGGATCTCGGCCAGGGCGACAGCGACCTGGAGCCCGCCCGCAAAAAGGCGGAGATGATGGGCGTCAAGGACATCTACATCCGCGACGTGCGCGAAGAATTCGTGAAGGACTTCGTCTTCCCGATGTTCCGGGCGAATGCCGTCTACGAAGGCACTTATCTGCTCGGCACCTCGATCGCCCGGCCGCTGATCTCGAAGCATCTGGTCGAGATCGCGCGTGAGACAGGAGCGGATGCCGTGGCGCATGGCGCGACCGGCAAGGGCAACGACCAGGTTCGGTTCGAACTCTCGGCCTATGCGCTGAATCCCGACATCAAGGTCATCGCGCCCTGGCGCGACTGGTCGTTCAAGTCGCGCACCGACCTGATCGATTTCGCCGAAAAGTACCAGATCCCGATCGCCAAGGACAAGCGCAACGAGGCGCCGTTCTCGGTCGACGCGAACCTGCTGCACTCATCTTCCGAGGGCAAGGTGCTCGAGGACCCATGGGACGAGCCGCCGGAATATGTCTACCAGCGCACCATCTCGCCGATGGATGCGCCCGACACGGTGACCGAGATCGTCATCGGGTTCGAAAAGGGCGATGCGGTTTCACTCGACGGCAAGGCGTTGTCGCCGGCGTCGATGCTCGCCGCGCTGAACGACCTTGGCCGCGACAATGGCATTGGCCGGCTCGACCTCGTCGAAAACCGCTTCGTCGGCATGAAATCGCGCGGCGTCTACGAGACCCCCGGCGGCACGATCCTGCTCGCCGCCCACCGCGCCATCGAGTCGCTGACGCTTGACCGCGGGGCGGGCCACCTGAAGGACGACATCATGCCCCGCTACGCGGAGCTGATCTATAACGGCTTTTGGTATGCGCCGGAGCGCGAGATGCTGCAGGCTCTGATCGACAAGAGCCAGGAGGACGTCGAGGGCGAGGTCCGGCTCAAGCTCTACAAGGGAAATGTCATCGTCACCGGCCGTCGTTCGCCGAAATCGCTCTACCGCAATGACCTCGTCACCTTCGAGGACGACCGCGGCGCCTACGACCAGAAGGACGCCGAGGGTTTTATCCGGCTGAACGGGTTGCGCTTGCGGACGCTGGCGGCACGCGCTAGGGGCTGACCGCAGACGCATATAAAAAAGGCCGGCCAATTGGCCGGCCTTTTTTGTTGACAGGGTCCAATCGATTAGCCGCCGTCGATCGCGTCCGCCATGATGATGATGGCCTGCTGGTAGACGGAGGCCGCGTTCCAGCCGGCGATTGCGCCCTTGTTGGCGCTGGCCGGACCGCCGCTATAGCCATGGCCGCGCAGGAAGTTGGCCGTTGACGTCAGAGCGGTCGTCTTGTCGCGCAGGTTGAGGTTTCCGACGCCGTAATCGAGGACATTGCCGGGCAGAAACTGCGTGTGGCCGAATTCGCCGTGCGCTGCGCCCACCGAGCTTGCGCTTAACACGCCACGATCGACAAGTTTGAGCGCCGCGATCGCGTGCGGCGTGAAGAAGGCCGGTCGGCGGCAGTCATAGGCCAGTGTCACGATCGCCGAAACGGTGTTCTGGTTGCCCATGGCCGCCCCGAACCCGGTTTCCATGCCCCAGATCGCAAGAATGGGACCAGCGGGAACGCCGTAGCGGCGCTCGATGTCGGCAAACAATGCCGCGTTCGCCTTCTTAAGCGACTTTCCCTTCGAGATGATCGTCGCGCCGCCGCGGCGCTTCATGAATGAATTGACGTCGCCGCTGAACGCCTTTTTCACGGCGCGGTCGACCTTGATCGTGGCGGTCGCGTATTTCGCGCCGGCCAGTGCCTGGATTCCCTTGTTCTTGACTCCCGCACCTTTGGCTTCTTCGGCAAATGCCTCCTTCCAGGTTTCGAACCCACTTGCGTCCTTGCCGCAGCTGGCGGCATTTGCCGCGCCCGTCACGAGCCCCAAAGCCAGAAGTGCGCCTGAAATCAATTTGCCGCTCTGCGCGATCACCGCCATGTGTCTCTCCACGTTCGTTTTTCCGAAAACTTGTGCCATCGGGAATTTGCTTTGTCACGGTTAAGATGAAGTTGCGGCCATTCAATGTCGCGTGCTCTCGTCAATGTTACGACGCCGGTTACAGTTCCACATGACGTAGCGACAAACCCATCGGGGCTCCGGTGCCGCCTTTTCCGGAACGATTGCCGTCTGTTCCCGTTAGCTCGACCGAAGGGTCAATGGAAGGAACACGATCATGACAACAACGAAGATAATCTCCGCCGCAGCTGTCGCGTTTGCGGCGTTCACCAGCCTCGCATCCGCGCAAACCGCGGTAACGGCCACGACCGATCTCAATGTTCGCGGTGGTCCCGGCCCGCAGTATCCGGTCGTAGGCCTGCTGGCAGCCGGCGCAAGCGCCGACCTGAACGGCTGCCTGGACAACAGCAAGTGGTGCCGCATCGGCACTGGCTCGGGTGAGGGCTGGGTCTATTCCGACTATCTCTCCAGCGACATGGGCGGCACGGCTGCGATCATTACCGAACGCCGCGCCGACATGCCGGTCGTGACCTATGAAGCACCGCAGGGTGGCGGCGGCGCCGTTGCTGGCGGCGCAACCGGCGCCATTGCCGGCGCACTCATCGGCGGCCCGATCGGAGCTGTTGTCGGCGGCGTGGCTGGTGCTGCGATTGGCGGCACGGCCGAAGGCGTCGCATCGCCTCCGAACGAGAAGGTCGTCACCTACGTCCGCAGCAACAAGATGGAGCCGGTCTATCTGGACGGCGAAGTCGTTGTCGGCGCCAGCTTGCCCGAGACGGTGGTGCTGAATGAAGTGCCTGACTACGAATACCGCTACGTCTACGTGAACGGCCAGCCGGTTCTGGTTGAGCCGAAGACGCGCCGGATCGTCTACGTGGTTCGCTGAGCCTCCGACTGATTGAGCGAAACCGCCGGGCACGTGCCCGGCGGTTTTCGTTCCGGCATTGCAACGTTTTTGGGTAGCTTGCGTTTGGGCAAGCCATCTCTCCATTCCGGACCTGTCATCGTGAAGCTGTTTTCCTGCCCTGTCTGCGGCCAGCGGCTCTATTTCGAGAATTCGAAATGCCTCGCCTGCCGGTCGAGCGTTCTCTACGATCCAATAGCCGTCGCGTTCGTGCAGGCCGGAAATGGCGCGTTTGCATGTCACAATGCCGAGGATGCGTTGTGCAATTGGCGCGCGCCCGGCGAGGGCGGATATTGCCCTGCGTGCAGGCTTAACAAGACGATTCCCGACATGTCGATCGCCGGCAACCAGGAACGCTGGATCCGGGTCGAGGCGGCGAAACGCCGGATGATGTATGCCCTGCTGTCCTTCGGCCTGCTGGTCGAGCCGAAAGGCGCGCCGGGTGCCGAGAACGGCATCGCTTTCGACTTCCTGGCCGACCCAACGGGCGGCGGGCCTGGCGGCGAGCGTATCCTCACCGGCCACGACAATGGCGTGATCACCCTCAACGTGGCAGAGGCGGACTCGGCAGAACGCGAAAAGATGCGCGTCGAGATGAACGAGACCTATCGCACATTGCTTGGCCATTTCCGCCACGAGATCGGGCACTACTATTGGGACCGGCTGATCCGAGACGACCAGGATTGGCTGGGACGGTTCCGCGCCCGGTTCGGCGACGAGACCGCGGATTACGAGCAAGCGCTCAAGAACCACTACGCCAACCCGCCAAGCTCAGCCTGGCAGCAGGCGCATATTACCGCTTATGCGGCCAGCCACCCCTGGGAAGACTGGGCGGAGACCTGGGCGCACTATCTGCACATCGTCGACACGCTGGAGATGGCGGACGCTCTGCATATGCCGATCGACGCGCTGGAGGACGAAGCCGAAGATCTTCACTCGCCGCATTCGGACGCAAAGGCGAAGCGCCATGTTTTCGACCGGACGCTCGAGAGGTGGATCGTCCTGTCGAATGCGACGAACTCCATCAACCGCTGCATGGGCCTGCCCGATCTCTATCCGTTCGTGATTTCGGGCAAGGTGGCGGACAAGCTTGCGTTCATCGACGACCTGCTGGCGGACAAGGGAACGCGCCCCCAGCCTTGACTCCGGACGGCTTTTGCTGTCTAGAACCCCCGAATTCCGCGACGAGTTGATACTCCGAGCCGCTGACCGGTACGCCTGACGCCAGGACCGATCCCGGAAGCCAACACCCGGCAGCGCTGTGCGCCCCCGGGTGCTTTTCGGCTTTGGCGTTCGGTGCTGGGGACAGTTTACTTTCTTTCCGCCGAGAGGCGGTGCCTGGGCAGACGAAGCTCAGGCGGAAAAAGTAAACGGTCCCCGGAGTTTCAACCGTGAAGCGGCGACACTACCTCTCGGGCGAACTCAATCGCCAGAGAACAGGAAAACGGATGTTCGAGAGCCTTCAGGAACGACTTGGTTCCATCCTCAACGGCCTGACCGGGCGCGGCGCGCTGTCCGAGGCGGACGTCGCTGCTGCGCTGCGCGAGGTTCGCCGCGCGCTGCTGGAGGCTGACGTTGCGCTCGAGGTCGTCCGCTCCTTCACGGACCGCGTGCGGGAAAAATCGGTCGGCGCCGCAGTCCTGAAGTCGATCAAGCCCGGGCAGATGGTCGTCAAGATCGTCCATGACGAGCTGGTCGAGATGCTGGGCACCGACGGCCAGTCGATCGATCTCAATGCGCCGGCCCCGGTCGTCATCATGATGGTCGGCCTGCAGGGCTCCGGCAAGACGACGACCTCGGCCAAGATCGCCAAGCGGCTGACCGAGCGGCAGGGCCGCAAGGTGCTGATGGCCTCGCTCGACACGCGCCGCCCGGCGGCGCAGGAGCAGCTCCGCCAGCTCGGCGAGCAGGTCAAGGTCGCAACGCTGCCGGTGGTCGTTGGCCAGACCCCGGTCGAGATCGCGCGCCGCGCCGAACAGGCCGGCCGTCTCGGCGGCTACGACGTCGTCATTCTCGACACCGCCGGCCGCACCCATATCGACGAGCCGCTGATGCTCGAGATGGCCGACATCAAGGCCGCCGCCAAGCCGCATGAGATCCTGCTCGTCGCCGATTCGCTGACCGGCCAGGACGCGGTCAATCTGGCGCGATCCTTCGACACCCGCGTCGGCGTCACCGGCCTTGTGCTGACCCGCATGGACGGCGACGGCCGCGGCGGTGCGGCGCTGTCGATGCGCGCCGTGACCGGCAAGCCGGTCAAGCTGATCGGCGTCGGCGAGAAGATGGACGCGCTGGAGGAGTTTCATCCCAAGCGCATCGCCGACCGCATCCTCGGCATGGGCGACATCGTCTCGCTGGTCGAGAAGGCTGCCGAGAACATCGACGCGGAACAGGCCGCGGCGATGGCCAAGAAGATGCAGTCGGGCAAGTTCGACCTGAACGACCTGGCCTCGCAGCTCGAGCAGATGAAGAAGATGGGCGGCATGGGCGGCATCATGGGAATGATGCCCGGCATGGGCAAGATGAAGGACCAGATGGCTGCGTCCGGCATGGACGACAAGATGTTCGGCCGCCAGATCGCCATCATCCAGTCGATGACCAAGGCCGAGCGCGCCAATCCGGATCTGCTCAAACATTCGCGCAAGCAGCGGATCGCCAAGGGCTCCGGCACCGACGCCGCCGCGATCAACAAGCTCTTGAAGATGCACCGCCAGATGGCCGACATGATGAAGGCAATGGGCGGCAAGGGCAAAGGCGGCGGCCTGATGCGCGGCATGATGGGCGGCCTTGCCAACAAGATGGGCCTCGGCGGCCTCGCCGGCGGCATGGGCGGTGGCATGCCAGACCTCGCCAACATGGACCCGAAGCAGCTTGAAGCCCTGAAGAAGCAGGCGGAGGCAGCTGGCCTCGGCGGCGGCATGCCAAGGGGTCTTCCCGGGCTGCCGGGCGCGGGACTGCCGGGCGGGATAAAACTGCCGGGTCTGGGGGGCGGGTTCCCGCCGAAGAAGAAATGATCCCGACTCTCGAAACCGAACGCCTGATGTTGCGCGGCTTCCAGCCGGGCGATGTGGAAGCCTTCGCCGGCTTCTACGCGTCGGATGCGGCACGCTTCGTCGGCGGTCCGGAGGATCTGGTTGCGACGTGGAAGCGGATCGCCGCCTATGCCGGCTGCTGGTCGCTGCGCGGCTACGGCAAGTTCGTGATCGAGGACAAGGCGACAGGACGTGCCGCGGGCATCGTCGGTCCGACCTATCCCGAAGGCTGGCCGGAGCCGGAAATCGGTTGGACGGTGCTGCCTGAGTTTGAAGGCCGTGGCTATGCGGCGGAAGCCGCCGCGCGGACGATCTCTTTCGCCTATGACGATCTCGGCTGGACGACCGTCATGTCGGCGATTTTTCCAAGCAACACACGCTCCTTCAAGCTGGCGGCGCGCCTCGGCGCGCATCATGAGGGCGCTGTCGAGGTCAAGCCCTACGGAATGCTCGACATCTGGCGCCATCTGCCGCCGGACGAATTCCGCGCCCATCTCGGGAGGCTCAATTGAACGATACCGAACGCGCCCGCGAGGTCCTGGCCGGCTACCGCGCCTCAATCGACAATATCGACGCGGCGCTGATCCACATGCTCGCCGAGCGCTTCCGTTGCACCCAGGCCGTCGGCGTGCTGAAGGCGACCCATGGCCTGCCGCCAGCCGATCCGGCGCGCGAGCAGGAGCAGATCGCCCGGCTGCGAAAGCTGGCCAACGACGCCCATCTCGATCCGGATTTCGCGGAGAAGTTCCTGAACTTCGTCGTCCGCGAAGTCATCCGGCACCACGAACAGATCGCCGCCGGAAATCGCGTCGATCCGAAATCACCGGCCCAAGCGGGCGGTGGGAAATGACAGAACCGGCCGGAAGTTCCGGCTTCGACAATACCGAACAGACCATTCCAAGGAGTAGACTATGTCCCTGAAAATCCGCCTGGCCCGCGCTGGCTCGAAGAAGCGCCCCTACTACCACGTCGTCATCGCCGACGTGCGTTCGCCGCGTGACGGCCGTTTCATCGAGCAGGTCGGCTCGTGGAACCCGCTGCTGCCGAAGGAAGGTGGCGAGCGCGTGAAGCTCGATGCTGAGCGCATTGCGCACTGGATGTCGCATGGCGCGCTGCCGACCGACCGCGTGCTGCGTTTCCTGGACGAAGCCGGCATCATCAAGCGCGAAGCCCGCTCGAACCCGACCAAGGCCGCTCCGGGCAAGAAGGCGCAGGAACGCGCCGCGATCATGAAGAAGGCGCAGGACGACGCGGCAGCGGCGATCGCCGCCGCATCGGCAGCGCCCGCCGAAGCTTCGGCAGAGTAGGCCATCAGGTCTTGAATGATTTCGGCGGGCTTCGGCCCGCCGTTTTCGTTTGTCAGGCGATGCTACGCCGCCGCCGCGATGGCTGCGGATGTTCCGCCTTGCCGTAGATGCGCTCGAGGAAATGCGTCAGCCAGAGGTGCAGCCGGATGTCCCAGATCATCCGGCCTTCGAGGTGATGGCGCCCGACCTGCGCGCCGGGCAGATCGAAGCGGTGCGCGCCGCGCACCACCCAGCGATGCATCATCGCGCGGGTCAGCTCGGCGTGGAACTGCACGCCCCAGGCGTTCTGGCCGAAGCGGATCGCCTGGTTTTCGTAGTCGTCGCCCTGCGCCAGCAATGTCGCGCCGGACGGCAGCGAGAATCCCTCGCGGTGGAAGTGATAGACCATGTCGGGCCAGTCGATGACGTTGCGGCCTTCGTCGGTCGGCCGGATCGGATACCAGCCGATCTCGACCTTGCCATCATCACGGCCGCCGACCTTGCCGCCGAGGTGGTTGACCAGCATCTGCGCGCCGAGGCAGATGCCCAGAAATGGCTTGTCTTCCCTTAGGGGCACCGCCAGCCAGTCGGTCTCGCGCTTGACGAACTCGTCGGGATCGTTGGCGCTCATCGGACCGCCGAAGATCACCGCGCCGGCGTGGTGTTCGAGCGTGTCGGGCAATTGATCGCCCAGCGGCGGGCGGCGAATGTCGAGGTCGAAGCCGCGGGCGACGAGGATCTGTCCGACACGCCCGGGGCTGGACTGTTCCTGATGCAGAACGGTGAGGATCTTCGGCCGGGCGGCCGCGCGTTCAGTCTGTTTCGCCGTCATGTCCTCTTCCAGTCGCGGCAGGCGTCCGCTCCTCGACCGCGCGGCGCATCCTGATCCTGTCGCTCCTCTCGACATGCATCAGTTCGGCCACGCGCCAGACGATGTTGTCCTCCACTTCATCACGCACGCCGTCGGCATAGACGATCTCCCACATCATGCCGATGAACTCGATCCGGGCTTCCTGGTCGAGATGCTGGTTGAGAAGGCTGGTGAACGCATAGAGGTCCACCGCGTCGCGCTCGGCCGCATCGCCGGCTGCGAGGATGTCAGCCAGCGCCGCGCCATCGACGCCGTATTCTGCGGCGATTTCCTTTTCGAGGATCGCGCGTTCCGAATCGGACCGCTCACCGTCAGCGTCCATGACATGAAACAGCAAAGCCGCTGCCGCTACGGCGGGATTGTCGCCGCCTGGAGCATGTGCCGATGTGTCGCCGGAGAGCTCCCTGATGAATGCCAGAAACCGCTCGAACATATGGTTGGGGCCGTTGCCGTTGGAGGAAAGCGACGCCCGAATCGGCGTTTTCTGAAATCTAGCCAGCGTTTTCGGTCAGAACAACCGGAAGCGCCGCGTCGTGTCGCTCTCTTCATCCGCCTCGACGCCCGGATCGTCCGGGAGGGGCGGGGCGGCTGGGGCGGCAGCTGGCTTGTCGGCAAGTGCGGCAACTGGCTTGTCGGAAGCAAGTGGTTGCGGCGGGGTCTCGACGACAGCCGGCCTCGACAGGTCAGTGGCGGCGGGGGCGGCGGCCGGCGCAGGGAAGCGGTCGTTTGCCGGCACGGGCGCGGCGGCCGGTGCCGGCTCGACATCGACGATCTCCGCTACGGGCTCCTTGGCAACGACAACCACCGGCGGAGGTCCAATGCGCTCCGGCTCGCCGGCATCAATAATCTGCGGCGTCTGCTCGATCAACTGGCCGATACGCTCGACAGGAACGCGCCATTCGAACGCGCCGATGCGACCGGTGACCGGCGAGAACGGCGCCCACTTCTCGGAGACATAGCCATCGGCGGTCCATGCCGGATCGGGCTGCGCCTTGACCGCGCGGGCGAGGTGCTGCCGTACGCGGCCCTGGTCCGCGCCATCAGCTTCATCGATGTCGGCCATGAGCAGAAACACGCCCTCGCGTGGCTGAAGTCGGGCGGCCGCTTCCGCGGCCTCGCGGGCGATATTGTAGTCGCCGGCATCGAGAGCCGCGCGCGCCACCGCGAGCGAGGATTCGACATTGTTCTGGCGAAGATCTTCCAGCTTGCGGGCGCGCTTCAAACGGTCCACCGGAGAATCGCCCGGCCGCGCATGGACATAAGCGTTGGCGATTTCCGGATGCGGCTCCTTCTTCCAGGCGGCTTCCAGGATCTTCGCGCCCTTGCGCAGGTCGTCCTGCTTGAACAGCGCCTTGGCGGCAATCACTGCGGCCGGCACCAGCGCCGGGTCGAGACGGTTGGCCTCGATCGCTGCGTTCTTCGATGCCAGCGGATCGGTGTTGGCGATGCTGATCGCCTTGGCGGCCAGCAGCACGGCGCGGTTCTTCGTGGCCGTCTCCCGTTCGATCTGGCGCGTCGCCTTCTGGGCATCGAGGATGCGCAGCGCGCCGTCCCAGTCGCCGTCGGTCATTTTCGATTCCAGCGACGCGTTCGCCGCCCAGGACAGCTGCGGTGCAACCGCGTTGGCGCGTTCGGCATAGTGGCGCGCGACGCCGCGGTCGCCGAGGCGCTCGGCTTCGAGATAGAGGCCGCGCAGGCCGATCAGCCGCATTTCGGGATCATCGAGCATCGCTTCGAATTTCTTCCGCGCCGTGGCGTGGTCGCCGTCGAGCAGCGAGGTCTGTGCCTCCAGCAGGTGCAGCAAGGGTTCGTGCGCGGCGCTGAGCAGCTTGGCGGATTCGCGGTGCTTGCGCCGCGCGGCGTCGGCGTCGCCGGCTCCAGCGGCGATCAGGCCGGTCGACAGCGCCTGGTAGCCGCGGTCGCGGCGGCGGACGCGGAAATAGCGCGCGACGGTGTAGGGACTGTTCCAGAGGCTCTTCACCAGCCACCAGGAGATCATCACCGCGGCGACCGTCGCGGTGGCGATGACTGCGGCGACCATCAGCGTCACTTGGTACTCGTAGCCGTTGAACGTGACCAGCATCGAGCCCGGGCGCTCGGCCAGCCAAGCGAAGCCGAGACCGAGCGCGAAGATGAGGATCAGGAAAAACAGGATGCGAAGCATGAATACGATCCCCGGAACGGACTGACGCGAGACGGACTAGGCCTTGAGAGCGGAGGACAGGATGGTGTCGACCAGTCCGTCGGCTGCGTGCCGCGCCTTTACCTTGGCGATGAATTCGGCGCCGGCGGTCTTGGCCGATGCTGGCAGCTTGTCGAACTCGGCGATGGCCGCCGCATAGTCACCCTTGTGCAGTTCGACCTCCATCCGGGCGACGATCGCGGGCGCGCCTTCGCCCTCGACCATGCCGACGGGACGCACCTGGACCAGCGATTGCGCGCTCGACATCAGGCGGTCGAGGAAGCCGGCATTCGGATCCTCGGCCTTGGCCGCCGCGATCATCGCATTGGCAACCGTAGGGAACTCGTCGGCGATTGTGGTGCGGGACGGCACGCCGCTGGCCGCCATGCCGCGCAGCGATTCGATCTCGGGCGATTGCGGCGCGATCGACGCATAGGTCTCGATCTCGGTCATGAACGGCTCGCCGCGGTCGATTGTCGCCTTGAGCGCGGAGGCGGCGATGGCCAGTGCGGCGCTCGGCTGCTCCGCCTGCTCGGCGACCTTGCCGGTCAGTTCCGCAACCGTTGCTTCGAGCGCTGCGATCTTGTCGTTCGAAGCTGTAGCAGCGGCTGCTGTTGAGGTCTTGATCTCGGCCAATGCGGAATCGAGCCCGCTCAATTGTTCGCGCAAGGGCGTCAGGTCGACCGGTGTTCCGGTCCCGGTCGATTGCGCGGCGGCGACGGCCGATTCAATCGCCTTGAAGCGGTCTTCCAGCGCCTGCGCGGCCTCAGGCGACGCTGCGCCGCCGGACGCGACGGCTGCGATCTGAGATTTCGTGTCCGCCAGCGCTGCCGAGAGTTCGTCGATGAGGGGACCGAGGTTTTCGGCGGCGGGCACTGCCGCGACCTGGTCGCGCAGCGCCTGGAATTCGGATCGCAGGCCTTCGATATCGGCGGAACCGGAAGCGTTGCCGCCGAGAACCGGCAGCAGGCCGGCATATTGCAGCGCGCCGCCGCCAGCGAGCGCGATGACGCCGCCAATGATACCGGCTGCAATGGCGGACACCCCGCCTCGCCGGGCCGGTTCAGGCTTAGGCGTCGATGGCGTCGAGGGAGGGGGGGGGGCCTTCGACGGATTGGGGTTCATTGCGGGCTTGGACGCGCTTGATGGGTTGGTCTCCGCGCGGCCGAAAGCCGGCTTGTCAGCCATCGCAGAACTGCTGGGTGTCACTTTCGGAGCCTCATCCAGAAGCGGCTTGGCGGGCGATGCAGCGAAGGGCGTCGATGACGTAGGCTCGACCGCCTTAGGCTCGACCGTTTTCGGCTCTGCCGCCTTAGGCGTCGTGGCGCTGTCCGCGGGTTGTTCGACCTTGGTGACGTTTTCCGCGTCGAGGTCGATCGTCACCGGGTCGCGGTTCGGCTTGGAATGCCGGATTTTCGGCGAATTCACCATGGATGCGCTCCCGCCTCGCGAAATGGTCCGGCTCCGGAACAGTCTGGAACCGGGATGATGATTAAACCGAGATGAGGTTGAATAGAAGCAATTCTGTTTCCCACTGGCGGGCGCCCGCGGCGTCAGGCGCACTTGGCCGTGCCACCAGCACGACCTGCGCCGCCTTCCTGGCGGATCGCCTCACCATCGGTGAACCATAATTGCTTCTATTCAACCTCATCTCGGTCTACCGGCAATTGGACGTGATGAAAAGGGTGGCAGTGTGGCGGCGTCAGGACGCAGCCTTCAGCACTGAAATCATCGCAGCGTCTGTTGGTTCCCGCGCGATGCGAATCCGCCCGGCGAAAACGTCCCGCAACGGCGCGGCGGCGCGATTGGAGATGACGACGATCAGGGGGTCAGTCAGAAGTGTCGCGACATCGGTTTGGGACATATTGGCGGAGAGAGCCTTCGCAGCTTCCGAAGAGTGTAGAAGAATCGCAAGAAGCGGAGAATTGGCGTCGAGAATTCGCTGGAAGGCGGCGTTCGAACCGGGTTTTCTGGTGTCGTAAGTCTCCAGGATAGACGTTCTCATCCCCGCCGATTCCAGTCCCTGTTCGAAATCAGGTCGCCGCACCTTGCCGCAGAGGTAGAGGATGGTCGATCCGGCGGGTATTCTGTCGCGGACCAGTCCTGCCAGACCATCGGCCTCGCCGGGGCCAGCGACGACAGTGCGGAAGCCGGCTGCGGTCGCGGCTGTGGACGTCGCTTCTCCGACGGCGAAAAGCGGCAGATCGGCAAGCGAGCCGAGCAGCCGTTGTGGCGCGTGGCGGATCGCATTGGCGCTGGTAACGGCGACGGCATCGACATGGCCGATGTCTGTGTCGCCGTCGACCGGCAGCGGTCGGATCTCGGACAGGGACGCGATAACCGGCTCGAAGCCGGCGGCGCGAAGGGCGGTCGCGGTCGCGGATGCGCCGGGCTCGGGCCGTGTGACCAGCACACGGCGCGTCATCTCAGTACCATCCGTCGAAGAATTTCTCGCCGGCCTTGCCGCGGACGATCCGCCCGGCCTCGCGCCCGAGACCGTCCGCTTCCGTCGCAAAGCCTGAGATCGATACGTCGTGCGACTGGGTTCCGTCGGGCGTCAGAACTAGGCCGGAAAACTCGATCCGCTCGCCGATGATCTTTGCGTAGCCGGCAATCGGGGTGCGGCAGGAGCCGTCGAGCTCGCCGAGGAAGGCGCGCTCGCAAGCCAGCGCCATGCCGGTTTCACGGTGATGAATGGAGGTCAGCATCGCCGAGGCGCGCAAATCGCCCGAGCGTTGCTCGATGCAGATGGCACCCTGGCCGGGGGCGGGCGGAAAATCGTCCAGCGGGATCAGATCGGTGATGACATGGGCGAGGCCGAGACGGCGGAGACCCGCATTGGCGAGCAGGGTTGCATCGACCTGGCCCTCCGACAATTTGCGCAACCGTGTCTGAACGTTGCCGCGAAACAGCACGATGTTCAGATCCGGGCGCAACCGGCGAATCAGCGCCTGGCGACGCAGCGAGGCGGAACCGACGGTCGCGCCTTGCGGCAGGTCCCGCAGCGCTGGAACCTCTCGGCCGATGAAAGCATCGCGCGGGTCCTCGCGTTCGAGGAAGGCCGAGATCTCGAGGCCCGGCGGCAGACGCGTCGGCATGTCCTTGGTCGAATGCACCGCGATGTCGATGCGGCGGTCGAGCAGGGCCTCCTCGATCTCCTTGACGAACAGGCCCTTGCCGCCGGCCTCCGAGAGGGGACGGTCCTGGATGCGGTCGCCAGCCACCGAGATCACCTCGATGGCGAAGGCCTCCTCGGGCAGGCCATGCGCCTGCATCAGCAGTGCGCGCACCTCCTGCGCCTGGGCGAGCGCCAGGGCGCTGCCGCGTGTTCCGATCTTGAACAGTTGTGTTTGCATGTCGAACGGACCGTGATAACCCCTGCCGGTCCGGTGCGGCCGGGCGTTTCCTTATGGTTTTTCACCATGAACTTAGGCTCCTAACTAGGTCTGCACGCTCCAATAATGCAAGAGGCCACGCCAAGACGTTTCATGCTGGGTATCGAGACGAGCTGTGACGAGACCGCCGCATCGGTGGTGGCGCTCGGCGCCGACGGACGCCCGGAAATCCTCTCCAACATCATCCTCAGCCAGATCGAGGAACACGCGGCCTTTGGCGGCGTGGTGCCGGAGATCGCGGCTCGCGCGCATGTCGAGGCGCTCGACGGCATCGTCGAGGCGGCGCTGCAGGAGGCGGGCATGGACTTGGGCCAGATGGACGGGATCGCGGCCACGGCTGGTCCCGGCCTGATCGGCGGGCTGATCGTCGGGCTGATGACCGGCAAGGCGCTGTCGGCGGTGTCGGGCAAGCCGCTCTATCCGGTGAACCATCTCGAGGGCCATGCGCTTGCAGCGCGGCTGATCGACGACGTCCCATTTCCCTATCTGGTGCTGCTGGTTTCCGGCGGTCATAGCCAGATCCTGCTGGTCAAGGGCGTCGGCCAGTACGACCGCTGGGCCTCGACCATCGACGACGCGCTGGGCGAAGCGTTCGACAAGACAGCCAAGCTGCTCGGGCTGCCCTATCCGGGCGGGCCGAATGTCGAGCAGGCGGCGCTGTCGGGCGACCCGGCGCGATTCGACTTTCCCCGGCCATTGCGCGGTGAGGCCCGGCCGGATTTTTCCTTCTCTGGTCTCAAGACCGCGGTCCGGCAGGCAGCCACAGCCATCGCGCCTTTGTCGGAGCAGGACATCGCCGACATCTGCGCCTCGTTCCAGCGCGCGGTAGCCGAAACGCTGGAGGAGCGCGTCGGGCGCAGCCTCGAACGCTTTCTCGGCGCGTTTCCGCAGGCCGCGTCACCGACGCTGGTCGTCGCCGGCGGCGTGGCCGCGAACAAGGTGGTGCGCGCGTCCCTCGAGAAGATCTGCGGCCGGCAAGGTTTCCGTTTCCTCGCGCCGCCGATGAATCTCTGCACCGACAATGCCGCGATGATCGCCTGGGCCGGACTCGAGCGGCTGCGCGACGGCATCGAGCCGGACGAGCCGTTGGGATTTGCGCCCCGCTCACGCTGGCCGCTGGATGCCACTGCTGCGCCGCTGATCGGGGCGGGCAAGCGCGGTGCCAAGGCATGAGTGGCCGCGTCGCGGTGCTGGGCGGCGGCGCCTGGGGTACGGCGCTGGCGCTGACGGCGCTGCACGGCGGCAATGACGTTTCGTTCTGGCTGCGCGACGAGGCAATCGCCGCCTACATCAACACATTTCACGAGAACCCGGCATACCTGCCGGGCATCAAGCTCGACAGCGAACTGGCCGCGACCACCGACCTCACTGCCGCGCTCACCGGCGCGAATTGCATTCTGGCCGTTGCGCCCGCGCAGGCAATGCGCGATCTCGCCAAGGCGCTCGCCGGGCGTGTCGAGACGAACGTGCCGATCGTCATCTGCGCCAAGGGTATCGAACGCGGCAGCGGCAAGCGGCTGTCGGACATCTTTGCCGAAATCCTGCCGGGCAATCCGGTCGCCGCGCTGTCCGGGCCGAGTTTCGCTGCCGACGTGGCGCGCGGGTTGCCGACGGCCGTCACCGTCGCGGCTGAGGATGGCGAACTGGCGTCCATACTCGCCCGACGTTTGTCCGCGCCGCAATTCCGCTGCTACTCGACCGACGATCTGGTCGGCGTCGAGATTGGCGGCGCGCTTAAGAACGTGCTGGCGATCGCCGCCGGAGCGGCGTCGGGCGCGAGGCTTGGGGCTAGCGCACAGGCCGCCATCGTGACGCGTGGCTTCGTCGAGTTGCGCCGCATCGCAGGCTCGTTCGGGGCGCGGCCGGAGACGCTGATGGGCCTGTCAGGCCTTGGCGACCTGATCCTGACCTGCGGCTCGGCGCAATCGCGCAATTTCGCCTATGGCATTGCGCTCGGGCGCGGCGACAGCCTTGACGGCATGAAACTCGCCGAAGGCGTCGCGACGGCGGGCATCGCCGCCCGCATCGCCACTGAGCGCGGCATCGAGGCGCCGATCACCGACGCGGTGGACCGCATGCTGTCCGGCACGCTGTCGATCGGCGAGGCCATCGGCGAACTGCTGTCGCGGCCCCTGAAAGCCGAACACGAATAGGCCGGGCGTCCCGGTCAAACACAGGAGGAAATCATGCTCTTTGCCCTTACCGCCAATGACAAGCCGGGAAACCTGCAGATGCGAGTGGATACCCGGCCGGCTCATGTCGAGTATCTCAACGGTCTGAAGGCGAGCGGCACGCTCAAGCTCGCCGGTCCCTTCCTCGACGCCGACGGCAAGCCGACCGGCAGCTTTGTCGTGGTCGAAGCCGAGGACATCGACGCCGCGCGCGCCATCCTCGCCGAAGATCCTTACGCCAAGGTCGGCCTGTTCGGCTCGACCGAACTGCGCGCCTGGAACTGGACTTTTGGCAAGCCCGAGAGCGTCTGAGGAGGTCCAAATGGCGCACTGGCTGTTCAAGTCCGAACCGGAAAAGTGGTCGTGGGAGATGCAGAAGGCGGCCGGCAAGAAGGGCCAGCAGTGGGACGGCGTGCGCAACTACCAGGCGCGCAACAACATGCGGGCGATGCAGATCGGCGACCAGGGGTTCTTCTATCATTCGAACGAGGGCAAGGAGGTCGTCGGCATCGTCGAGGTCTGCGGCCTCGTGCATCAGGACACCACGACCGACGACGCACGCTGGGAATGTGTCGACCTGCGCGCCGTGAAGGACATGCCGAAGGCCGTGACGCTGGAGGACATCAAGGCGAACGAAAAGCTCGCCAAGATGGTGCTGGTCAACAATTCGCGCCTTTCAGTGCAGCCGGTCGCCGACGACGAGTGGGCCGAGGTGTGCCGGATGGGCGGGCTGAAGGGCTAGAGGTCCTGATGAGCGCGTCGCGGATGGCCGATCGCGTCGCCTTCATCCGCGCCAACACGTCGCTGATCGCGCCGCCGCATGTGCCGGAAATCGTGTTGCATCTCGCGGACGAGGCGCATGATCTCTGGCGGCTGACGGAAGAGGAATTGCAGGAAAAGGGCCTGCCGCCGCCGTTCTGGGCTTTCGCCTGGGCAGGCGGGCAAGGGCTGGCGCGCTATGTCCTCGACACGACCGGCTGTGTGCAGGGGCGAAAAATCCTCGACTTCGCCACCGGCTCAGGTCTGGTCGCAATCGCGGCGGCAAAGGCCGGTGCTGCTCATGTTCTTGCCGCCGACATCGATCCGTTCTGCGCAGCGGCGGTGGCGATTAACACCGAAGCCAACGGCGTTTCCGTCGACTTCACCGGCCGTGACCTGATCGGCGTCGACGAGGGCTGGGACGTCGTTCTGGCCGGCGACGTGTTCTACGACCGTGCCTTTGCCGAGCGGCTTATCCCGTGGCTCTCGGCACTTGCGGCGCGGGGCGCGACCGTGCTCGTCGGCGATCCGGGCCGGTCCTACCTGCCCAAAGAACGCATGGCGCAATTGGCCGAGTATCAGGTGCCGGTGACGCGTGCTCTGGAAGATTCCGACGTCAAGCGCACGCGGGTTTGGCGCTACACTTGACGGAACTGGCGCGCGAGCGTTGCATGCGTTCCGGTCAATGAGGGGGACGTCATGGATTTCTCGGTCATAAATTGGCTCGCAGTCGTCGTCGCAGCTATCGCCGCATGGCTGTTCGGCGCAGCATGGTACATGGGGCTGAGCAATCCCTGGATGGCGGCGGCGAAGATCGACCTTGCCACAACAAAGCGTTCGATCACGCCTTTCATCGTCAGCTTCGTCGCGGAATTGCTGATGGCGACCGTGGTGGCGCTGCTGCTTGGCGCCGTGACGGGCGGCGAGCCGAGCCTGATTGCAGGCCTGATCTTCGGCTTCGTGTTCTGGCTGGGCTTCGTGGCAACGACGCTTGCGGTCAACCATCGCTACGAGGGATTTGGATGGGACCTAACGCTGATCGACGGCGGCCATTGGCTGGGCGTGCTGCTCATCATCGGCGTGGTGATCGGCTGGTTCGGCGGACCGGTGATCGCGTAGTTGCCGGTCTAAGCGATCTCCTCGCGGGTTCTCCTGGCTTCGTCGAGCACCCAGTCGCTGAACGCACGCGGCCGCCGCGGCGACGCTGATCGGCCGCTACCGCATCACCTGGAAGACGCTGCGTGTCGACAGCAGCGGCAACAGCCGCGCCATGTCGCACGGCGACAGCGCGATGCAGCCTTCGGTCGGCAGATAGCCGGGCCGCGCGAGGTGCAGGAAGATCGCGCTGCCGCAATTGCGCCGGCGCGGGCTGATGTTCCAGTCGAGCACGATGCAGATGTCGTAGAGCCGGTCCTGGCGCCGCATGCGCTCATGGCTTGCCGGATAGGGCAGCGGGACCGGCCGGTTGTAGTTGCGGTCGGACGGCTGGTCGCACCAGCCGAGATCGGCGCCAATCGGCTGCAGGGACAAGGCTGTTCGGCGCGGCACGACGCCATCGGTGCGGCAATAGCCGCCAAGCACCCGCATCCGCGCCAGTGGCGTCGCTCCGTCGCCCTCGCGCTTGAGGGCGGAGATGCCGCCCTTGCCGATCGAACAGCGAAAATTCCGGCCCCCGAACGACAGAATACCCTCTGAGGGCTTGCCCGGGCGGCGTCTGACACCAAATATCGTGCGTGAATGGCGGTGTTCGGGCATGGTCGAAGTCTGTTCACGCTTTCCGGAGTATCATGTCGATGCGGAACAAATCACGGTGATTGCCTTCCGTAGCGTTCACGTTCCGCATATGCCGTTGCCGGTCAACACCAAATTCATTGCGCAAACACGGATCAAGCCATGACATCACGCACCATTCTCCTGGTCGATGACGACAATGACCTCCGCGGCACCCTGGTCGAGCAGCTCTCGCTCTACGAGGAGTTCGACGTGCTGCAGGAGCAGACCGCCGCCAAGGGCATCGCGACCGCTCGGGCCGGCGTCGTCGACATCCTGATCATGGACGTCGGACTGCCTGACATGGACGGCCGTGAGGCGGTGAAACTGCTGCGCAAGGGCGGGTTCAAGGCGCCCGTGATCATGCTGACCGGCCACGACACCGATTCCGACACGATCCTCGGTCTCGAGGCCGGCGCCAATGACTACGTCACCAAGCCGTTCCGCTTCGCGGTGCTGCTGGCCCGGATCAGGGCGCAGTTGCGCCAGCACGAGCAGAGCGAGGATGCCACCTTCGCGGTTGGCCCCTACACGTTCAAGCCGAGCCAGAAGCTGCTGCTCGACCAGCGCGGCGGCAAGGTGCGGCTGACCGAAAAGGAAGCCTCGATCATCAAATATCTCTACCGCGCCGACCAGAAAGTCGTCACCCGCGACGTGCTGCTGGAAGAAGTCTGGGGATACAATTCGGGCGTCACGACGCATACGCTGGAAACCCACGTCTACCGACTGCGGCAGAAGATCGAGCGCGATCCTTCCAATGCCGAAATTCTTGTGACAGAAAGCGGCGGTTACAAGCTCGTTCCATAGTCGACTGGTGAGTCGCGGGGAGGGACGGGTCCAGAGGGACCGCATTGGCGCTGGACGACGATATCCGCGTTCTATCCGGCGTTCGGCTGTTTGAAAGCCTGACGCACGAACAACTGCGTCTGCTCGCCTTTGGCGCCGAGAACATCCGTCTGATGAAGGGCCGCGACCTGTTTCGCGAGGAAACGGCGGCCGACTGCGCCTATGTCGTCATCAAGGGCAAGATCACCGTCTATCGCACGGTCGATGGCGAACGCGTGCCGTTCTTGTCGGCGGAGCCTGGAATGGTGCTCGACGAGATGGCGCTGATCGTCCACGTCCGCCGCCAGACAGGCGCCTATGCGGAGGAGGATTCGGAAGTGATCCGGCTCAACCGCACGCTGTTCCGCCGCATCCTCGAGGAATATCCCGAGATCGCGGCGCGTCTGCGTGACCGCTTCGCGGACGAATTCACCGCGATGGCCGACAAGATCGCACGCCTGCAGCCGCGCTTCGAAAACTGATCCCCGAAAAGTTTAGTGCGATGCACAATGACGCGGAGGCATTCTATGCCGCTGAATCGGCGTCGATTTTTCCACAATCGTTCCAGAACTGCGTATTCGTAGCGCATTGAGGTTTCGTATCGTGCTGCGACGCAGCATCGATTTGCGCTTGTCGTGTTTAGTAATTGCTGTTTCACTAAACAAATTACTAAACATCCGCCGTGTGCCCGCGACGGATTATTTCCGCCCCGGAGGAGGGGTGTTCGGGCTCAGAGGCAGCCGATCCGGGCGCCTCGCAAATGGGAGGAACGCATGACACGCATCCGCAGGACCGCGTTCGGCCTGGCGTCGGGGCTCTTGGCCACGACCGCTCTGTCGAATGTCGCAGCAGCCGAAGACCTGACACTGTGCTGGGCCGCATGGGACCCGGCAAACGCGCTTGTCGAACTCAGCAAGGACTTTACCAAGGAAACCGGCATCGGCATGAAATTCGAGTTCGTGCCGTGGACGAACTATGCCGATCGCTTCCTCAACGAACTGAACTCGAAGGGCAAGCTCTGCGACCTGATCATCGGCGATTCGCAGTGGATCGGCGGCTCGGCCGAGAATGGCCACTACGTGAAGCTCAACGATTTCTTCGACAAGGAAGGGATCAAGATGAGCGACTTCGTCGACGCGACCGTCGTCGGATATTCGCAATGGCCGAAGGGCACCGAGAACTACTGGTCGCTGCCGGCCTTTGGCGACGTGGTTGGCTGGACCTATCGCAAGGACTGGTTCGCGAAGCCGGAAATCCAGGCAGCGTTCAAGGAGAAGTATGGCCGTGATCTGGCCGTGCCTGCGACCTTTGCCGAGTTGAAGGACATCGCCGAATTCTTCCAGAAGCGCGAGATCGACGGCAAGACCGTCTACGGCGCCTCGATCTACACCGAGCGCGGCTCGGAAGGCGTGACGATGGGCACGATGGACGTGCTCTACTCTTACGGCTTCAAATACGAGAACCCGGCCAAGCCCTACGAAATGGAAGGCTTCGTCAATTCCCCGAAGTCTGTCGCCGGCCTCGAATTCTACAAGTCGCTCTACGATTGCTGCACGCCGCCCGGCGCGTCTAACAGCTATATGGGCGAAGGCATCGACGCCTTCAAATCCGGCCAGGTCGCGATGCACATGAACTTCGCCTTCACCTGGCCTGGCCTGCACAAGGACGAGGCCGTCGGCGGCGACAAGGTCGGCTTCTTCGCCAACCCGGCCGGACCGGACGGCGACAAGTTTGCCCAGCTCGGCGGCCAGGGCATCTCGGTGGTCTCCTATTCCGAGAAGCAGGAAGCCGCGTTGAAATACATCCAGTGGTTCGCGAAGGCCGACGTCCAGAAGAAGTGGTGGTCGCTCGGCGGCTTCTCCTGCCTGAAGGCCGTCGTGGAAGATCCTGCCTTCGCGGCCAGCCAGCCCTATGCACAGACCTTCCTCGACTCGATGGCGATCGTGAAGGACTTCTGGGCCGAGCCCAGCTACGCCTCGCTCCTGCAGGCGTCGCAGAAGCGCTTCCACGACTACGTCGTCGCTGGACAGGGCACGGCCAAGGAAGCGCTCGACGGTCTGGTCAAGGACTGGACCGAAGTGTTCGAAGACGACGGCAAGATGTAGTCTCGCCGAAAAGGAAAGTGACCTGCGCCTGCCGGCGCGAGGCAAATCCAAAAAGCTAGTGGCGGCGTTCCGATGCAAATCACCCCCTCACCGTCACGCTTCGCGTCCCACCTCTCCCCCTGCCAGGGGGAGAGGAAACGCAGCTTAAGCGACGGCGTTTTTCCAGCTTGGGTTCCTCTCCCCCGGGCAGGGGGAGAGGTGGACCGGCGAAGCCGGGACGGTGAGGGGGCGCTTTCACGTGCCAAAGGGTCTTCTTCGTGACCGACAACGCATCCATTCTCGAGCGCGCTGCCGAGACCGCCGCACGGGCCACGCCCGCGCCGATCGCCGCGCGGGTGCGCGGTCTGTCGGACAAGGCTGTCGCCTGGCTGTTCATCGGGCCGACGATGCTGCTGCTGCTGGCGATCAACATCTTCCCGCTGATCTGGGCGATCTACCTCTCCTTCACCAATTACCGCGCCAACCGGCCGAACGAGCCGATCAAGAATGTCGGACTGCAGAACTACCAGCGCATCCTGACCGACACCGACACCTGGATCGCAATGCAGGCGACGGCGCATTTCGTGTTCTGGACCATCCTGCTGCAGATGTTGATCGGTTTTTCGCTCGCCTACCTGATCGACCGCAAATTCCGCGGCCACGCCTTCTGGACGACCGTCATCCTGGTGCCGATGATGCTGTCGCCGGCGGTGGTCGGCAACTTCTGGCGCTTCCTCTACGAGCCGCAGATCGGCCTGTTCACCTATGCGGTGTCCTTCTTCACCGGCATTCCGCCGACGGAAATCCTCATGCTGTCGTCGGTGAAGCTGGCGCCGTGGGCGATCATCATCGTCGATACGTGGATGTGGACGCCCTACGTGATGCTGATCTGCCTCGCCGGATTGCGCTCCATCCCCGACTATATCTACGAGGCGGCGGAGGTCGACCGCGCCTCGGCCTGGCGGCAGTTCTGGTCGATCACGCTGCCGATGGCGCTGCCCTTCATCATGCTGGCGGTGCTGTTTCGTGGCATCGAGAATTTCAAGATGTTCGACATGGTCAATCTCTTGACCGGCGGCGGGCCGGGCTCGACCACCGAGGTCGCCTCGATCACGCTGAAGCGCGAGGCATTCGAGAAATGGCGCACCGGCTTCTCGTCCGCCTTCGCCATCATCCTGTTCGTCGCGGTGTTCGGACTCGCCAACATCTACGTCAAGGTGCTGAACAAGGTGAAGAGCCGATGAGCGCGGCCGCCCATTCGGTCATCGAGCCGAGCTCGAATTCGAAGCGGATCGCCGGCGCGATTGTGATCCTGTACGCGGTGATCACGATGATCCCGCTGTTCTGGATCATCGCGACCAGCTTCAAGACGCCGCCGGATTCGATCGCCTATCCGCCGAAGATCGTGTTCACGCCGTCGATCGAGGGCTATTGCAACCTGTTCACGACGCGGACGCGGCAGACGGCGGAGTATATCAACTCGCTGCCGACGGCGACCAACTTCTGCGACGAGACGACCCGCAAGCGGAACATGGTGATCGCCGGGCAGTCGAACTTCGTGCCGCGCTTCGTCAATTCGCTGATCGTGGCCTTCGGCTCGACCTTCTGCGCGGTGTTTTTGGGCACGCTGACGGCCTATGGCTTCTCGCGCTTCAAGGTGCCGCTGGCGGACGACCTCCTGTTCTTCATCCTGTCGACGCGCATGATGCCGCCGATCGCCGTCGCCATTCCGATCTACCTGATGTACCGCGAGCTCGGCCTCAACGACACCGCGCTCGGCATGATTCTTCTTTACACGGCTGTGAACGTGTCGTTGGCGGTCTGGCTGCTGAAAGGCTTCATCGACGAAATCCCGCGCGAGTATGAGGAGGCCGCGATGATCGACGGCTATTCGCGGCTGCAGTCGTTCTGGAAGGTCGTGCTGCCGCAGGCGACGACCGGCATCGCCGCGACCGCGATCTTCTGCCTGATCTTCGCCTGGAACGAGTATGCCTTTGTCTCGCTCCTGACCTCCGGCACCGCCCAGACCGCGCCGCCCTTCATTCCGACCATCATCGGAGAAGGTGGCCAGGACTGGCCGGCTGTGGCCGCGGGCACGACGATCTTCCTGGTGCCGATCCTTGTGTTCACGATCCTGCTTCGTAAGCAATTGCTGCGCGGGATTACGTTCGGGGCGGTGCGGAAATGAACTTGGCGATGATCGAGCGGCGACTACCCCCACCCTGTATCCCTCCCCACAAGGGGGAGGGGGCACTCTACCGCTTCTGCTTCACGAAGCAGCAAGGTCTGGCGCATGCGCTGGCGCCTCCCTCCCCCTTGTGGGGAGGGGTAAGGGGTGGGGGTATGTCACGCGGATCCCATGGAGGGTTCGCATGACCGCCTCCAGCAAACGCAAATCCTCCTGGCCGAAATTCCTCCGCCGCGGGCCGATGGAGAACATCGCGACGGCCCTGATCGGCATCGGCTTCCTGATGCTGTTCCAGCCCTTCGCTCTGGCGCTCTACACCTGGTCTTTCGTCACCATGCTGGTCGGCACGGCGATGTTCATCATCGTCTCGAAGTTTCCGGAGTAGGGCGATGGCTGAAATCCGGGTCGAGAATCTCAGGAAGGCCTTCGGCGAGTTCGTCGCCGTGCAGGACTCGAGCTTTGTCGTCGAGGACGGCGAGTTCTTTGTCATGCTGGGGCCGTCGGGCTGTGGCAAGACGACGACATTGCGGATGATCGCCGGCCTCGAGCTGCCGACGTCGGGCCGCATCCTGCTCGGCGGCGAGGAGGTGTCGCAGAAGCGCGCCAGCGCGCGCGACATCGCCTTCGTCTTCCAGCTTTTCGCGCTCTATCCGCACATGAACGTGCGCAAGAACATCGGCTTTCCGCTGCTGGCGCAAGGCATGCCGAAGGCCGAGATTCGCACCCGTGTCGAGGAAACGGCGCGGCTGCTGCGCATTGACCATCTGCTGGAGAAGTCGGTGTCAGGCCTCGCCGGCGGCGACCGGCAGCGCGTGGCGCTGGGCCGCGCCATCGTTCGCCGGCCGAAATGCTTCCTGATGGACGAGCCGCTGGGGACGCTGGACTCTGAGTTCCGCGATTTGATGGTCCATGAGCTGCGCGAGCTGCACAATCGCATCCACGCGACGACGGTCTATGTCACGCATGACCAGATGGAAGCGATGTCGATGGCCGACAAGATAGCGGTGATGAACCACGGCGTGATCGAACAGTTCGGCAGCCCGCAGGAAATCTATGACCGGCCGGCGTCGATGTTCGTCGCCGACTTTATCGGCTCGCCGCCGATGAATTTCCTCAAGTTCGGCGGCGCGCTGCGCAAGGGCGATCGGCAGGTCGGCGTGCAGGGCGCCGAAATCGTGGTTCCCGAAATCCGCGAGGATGCCGGCGAAGCGGAATACGCGCTCGGAATCCGGCCCGAGCACATCCGCTTCGACGATGAGTCGAAGCTGCGCGGCGCGGTCTATGGCGCGGAATATCTCGGTACGACGCAGATCGTGGCGGTCGAGACCGCGGACGGGATGATCAAGGCCCGCGTACCGGCCGACATGACCATCAGCGTCGGCGACCATGTCGGTCTGGCGCTGAACGGCGCGCGGCTGTCGGTGTTCGACAAGGCGAGCGGCCGCGCGGTGCGGACCGCGCTGCATGACGAAGGCCTGCGGAGGTCGGCGCATGGCTGAGGTCGTCATCAGGGGCATCGACAAGTCCTTCAAGGACAATGACGCGATCAGAGGGCTGGACCTGACGATCGCCGATGGCGAGTTTATCGTGCTGCTCGGGCCGACCGGCGCCGGCAAGACCACGACGCTGCGGCTGGTGGCGGGGCTGGAGAAGCCGGACGCCGGCACGATCCACATCGGCGGGCGGGACGTGACGCATCTCGATCCGGCGTCGCGCGACGTCGCTTTCGTCTTCCAGCAATATTCGCTCTACCCGCATCTGACCGTCTACGAGAACCTCGCCTTCCCGCTGCGCTCGCCGGCGCGGAAAATGCCGGAGGATCAGATCAGGCGGCGCGTCGAGGAGGTGTCGAAACTCGTCCGCATCCATCACAAGCTGGAGAACAGGTCGACGAAACTGTCTGGCGGCGAGATGCAGCGCGTTGCGATCGGCCGGGCGCTGGTGCGCAAGCCGTCGATCTTCCTGATGGACGAGCCGCTGTCGTCGCTCGACGCCAAGCTGCGTGGCGATCTGAGGCTGGAACTGAAGCGCATCCAGACCGAGCTCGGCGCGACCGTGCTCTACGTCACGCACGACCAGATCGAGGCGATGACCATGGCCGACCGGATCGGCATCCTCGCCGAAGGCCGCCTGGTGCAGATCGGCACGCCGCGCACGATCTACACCCAACCCGCCAATCTCCATGTCGCCGCGCGGCTAGGCCAGCCGGCGATCAACCTCCTCCCTGTCGGGCTCCTCCCCGATGGCGGTGCGCCCGCCGGCACCAAAACGGTCGGCGCGCGCACCGAGCATTTGTCGATCGACAAGTCGGCGAACGACCATTTCGACGGCCGCGTCGACTGGGTCGAGCATCTCGGCGACCAGAACCACCTCCACGTCACAGTCGGCGATCGCAAGCTGATCACGCTGACCGACACAGATACGCCCTTGAGAAAAGGCGATCCTGTGACGATAAGGTTGCGCAACCCGCTGTTCTTCGACGGCGCGGGCAACCGGATCCTGGGAGGGACGCAATGAAAATCGGCTTCTGCATGCTGCTGTGGACGACCAATGTCACGGCCAAGCACACCGCTCTTCTGAAGGACATCAAGGCGACCGGTTACGACGGCGTCGAAATCCCGATTTTCGACGGCGCCGTCGACGACTACAAGCGGCTGGGTGAATTGCTGGACAAGATTGGCCTGGAGCGCACCGCGATCGCCGCCATGGGCGATCCGGCGATGAACCTGATCGGCGATACGGCAGCGCGCAAGGCTGGCGTGAAGCACATGCAGTGGGCGCTCGACAGCGCCGCCGCGCTCGGGGCGAAGACGCTGTCAGGACCGCTGCACTCGACGCTCGGCCATTTCTCGGGAGTTGGCCCAACGGCAGCGGAGAAGAAGCGCGCGGTGGCGTCGCAGCTGGCGATCGGCGACCATGCGGCCAAGACCGGCGTCACGATCGGGTTGGAGGCAGTCAACCGCTTCGAATGCTATCTGGTGAACACGATGAAGGACCTCTCGGCGCTGGTCGACGAGGTCGGGCACCCGAACATTAAAGCGATGTTCGACACGTTTCACGCCAATATCGAGGAAGCCGACCCGATCGGCGCCTATACCGACAATCTCCGCAACATTGTCCATGTCCACCTGTCAGAGAACGATCGCGGCGTGCCGGGGCGCGGCAATATTCCCTGGAAGAAGACGTTCAAGGCGATCCGCGACAGCGGCTATGACGGCTGGCTGACGATCGAGGCGTTCGGGCGCGGGCTGAAGGATCTGGCGGCGGCAACGAAAGTCTGGCGCGATTTCGCCGAGAGCCCGGAGGCGGTCTACCGTGACGGCTACGCGCATGTGCGCGACGGCTGGAAGAAGGCCGGCAAGGGCGGAAAGAAGTGAGCCATGTCTGATGCGATCACCGCAATCAACCTGAAACGCCTGATCGAGGCCGCCGCGTCGACGATTGCCGCGCATGCCGACGAGTTGACGGCGCTCGACCAGGCGATCGGCGACGGCGACCACGGCTACAACATGAAGCGCGGTTTCGATGCGCTGCTTGGCGAGGCCGACACGCTGTCGGCCAAGCCGCTGCCGGACGCGCTCAAGGCAGCCGGAACAAAACTGGTGATGACGGTGGGCGGCGCGTCTGGGCCGCTGTTCGGGACGTTCCTGATGGCGCTGGGCAAAGAACTGCCGGCGGAGCCGTCGCGAGTGGATTTCGCCACCGCCTTTGGCAAGGCGGTGGACGCGGTTGCCGCACGCGGAAAATCGGAAGCCGGGCAGAAGACGATGCTCGACGTGCTCTATCCGGTGCGCGACGCGCTCGTGGCTGGAAAGTCGGGGGCAGAGATCGCGACGGTCGCGGCGCATGCAGCAGACGCTACCGTGCCGATGAAGGCGATTCGTGGGCGCGCCTCGTTCCTCGGCGACCGCTCGATCGGGCACATGGACGCCGGCGCGCGCTCGGTGTCGCTGCTGGTGGCGACCGTCGCCCAGACGCTTGGAGAGACAGCATGAATGTCGGCATCGTGATCGTGTCGCACTCGCCCAAGGTCGCCGAAGGCGCGGCCGACATGGTGCGCCAGATGGTGGGCGACGAGGTGCCGCTCGCCTGGTGCGGCGGCAATCCGGAAGGCGGGCTCGGCACCTCGGTCGGGGCGATCATGGAAGCGATCGACCGCGCCTGGTCGGAGGCCGGCGTCGCGATCCTGGTCGATCTCGGCGGCGCCGAGACCAACAGCGAGATGGCTGTCGAACTGATCGGCGAGCCGCGCTCCGACCGGATCGTCATCTGCAACGCGCCGATTGTCGAGGGCGCGGTGATGGCGGCGACGGAAGCATCTGGCGGCGCGTCGCTGCGCGAGGTGGTCGCCACCGCGCACGAACTGTCGCCGGCGTAGGGAACAAACATGTCCAAGGCCGAAGCCTCAGTCCTGATCACCCACGATGTGGGCCTGCACGCGCGGCCGTCGGTGAAGTTCACCAAGCTCGCCAAGACATTCGCGGCGCAGGTCGAAATGGCGCTCGACGCCGCAGGTCCGTGGATCGACGCCAAGTCGATCGTCAAGGTGATGGCGGCCAAGGCGCCGAGAGGCACGACGATCCATCTGCGCGCCGAGGGCGAGGGTGCTGGTGCGGCGCTGGAGGCGCTGGTCGATCTGGTGGCGCGCGATTTCGACGAGGGCGACCATGCACGGAGTGCTTAGGTCTGGGGCTCGGTGCCTCCGATGAACCCCCGCACGCCCATCGTGCTGAGCGGTATCGCGGCGTCGCCGGGCTTCGCCTCGGGGCCGCTCCATCGGCTCGACGCGGCCGCGGCACAATATGTGGCGAAAGGCTCGCCGGCGGGAGAACTCCCAGCTCTTGCGGACGCAATTGCGACAGCCAGCGCGGCAATCGCCGCCCTGATCGAGCGCTCCTCTGGCGAAAGCGCAGATATCCTCGAGTTCCAACTTGCCATGCTGGCCGATGATGCGCTGGCTGAGCCTGCGCTGGCGGCGATCGGGCAAGGCTCTGACGCGGCGTCCGCCTGGACCCGGGCGCTCGACGCCGAGATTGCAGGCTACGAGGCCTCCGGCGACGATTACTTCCGTGCCCGCTCCGCCGATCTCGCCGACATTCGCGACCGCGTGCTGCGCGCACTGACCGGAACGGATGCTGCAGCTGCACCCTCCGGCGCAATCTTCGTCGGAGACGACATCGCCCCGACGCGCTTTTTGGAGACGGATTGGTCTTCCGGTGGCGGTATCGCGTTGTCGGCCGGCTCGTCGGCCTCGCATGTCGCCATGCTTGCCCGCTCGCGGGGCGTGCCGATGGTGGTCGGACTGGGTGACGGGCTCTCCGCGCTCTCCGGAGACGTTCTGCTCGATGCCAAATCGGGCACGGTGACGAGCTTCGCATCCGCCGCCGATATCGCGCGCCATCGAACCGCTTCGGATGCCTTCGCCAAGGCCCGGGCGGGCGCCTCCGCTTTCCTCCACAAGCCGGCGATGACCGCCGACGGCACGCTGGTGCTGACCTATGTCAACATCGCCGATCCATCTGACACCGACGCGATCGACATCGCGATCTGCGACGGCGTCGGGCTGATGCGGACCGAGTTCCTGTTCGGCCATGGCCTGCCCGACGAAGAGACGCAGTTCCGCGCCTACCGAAAGGTGCTGGAATGGGCCGGAGCCAAGCCGGTGACGATCCGCACCGTCGACGCCGGCGGCGACAAGCCGGTACCGGGATTTACCGTGGCCGAGGGCAATCCGTTCCTCGGGCTACGAGGCATAAGGCTCTGTCTGGCGCGGCCGGAAGTCTTCCGTGTGCAGATCCGGGCGCTGCTGCGCGCGGCGGTGCATGGCAATCTGAAGGTGATGTTTCCGATGATCGCGGTCGCGTCCGAATACGCCCGAGCGAAGGCGATGTTCGCCGAGGAAGCCTCGGCGCTGGCGGCTGGCAGCGTGCCGCACCGGATGCCGCCGCTCGGAATCATGGTCGAGGTGCCGTCGGTGGCGATCGCGCCGCAGGCCTTCGCCGACGTCGCGTTCTTCTCGATCGGGTCGAATGATCTGACGCAATATGTCATGGCCGCCGCGCGCGACAACGCGTCGGTCGCCGCGCTCAACGACACCGCGCATCCGGCGGTGCTGCGGCTGATTGGCGAGGTGGCGGCGTTCGGGCGGGCGAATGGCGTACCCGTCAGCCTGTGCGGCGACGCCGGTGGCGACCCTGCGCTGATTCCGCATTTGCTCGCGGCGGGCCTGCGCGAACTCTCCGCCGCTCCGGCGCAACTGGCTGCTGCGAAGGCCACGATCGCGGGCGTGCGGCTTTGAAGATCGACATGCCTGACATGGCGCCGCCCGACACCGAGGCCGCGATCCGCGCCTACAAGACGGTGCTGTCGACCGTGATCGACCAGCGCCCGTCCGGCACGCGACAGCGGCTGGCGGATGCGCTGGGCAAGCACCGATCCTTCGTGTCGCAGATCGCCAATCCGGCCTATTCGATGCCGATCCCCGCAAAACACCTGCCGGCGATCTTCTCGGTCTGCCATTTCAGCCCGGCTGAGCGCGAGGCGTTCGTCACAGCTTATGCGGTGGCGCATCCCGGCAAGGGGCCGGTCGGATCTGCAAAGCGGTCGCGTCACATCTCGCTGACGGTGCCAGACCTCGGCGACGACAAGCAGAATGCCGCGCTGGACCGTGCCATCAACGATTTCATCCACAAGATCACGAGTATTGCGGGGAAGGGATGAGCCGGGGACAGTTTACTTTCTTTCCGCAGAAGGGTGCAGCGTTTCGGACGCTGGCGCGGGCGGAAAAAAGTAAACTGTCCCCTGTGCCACACGGGAGGACGACATGAAGAAACTGATGAACTCGGTCGACACGATCCTGACCGACAGCCTGGATGGCTTCGTCGCGGCGCATGGCGACATCCTTGTGCTCGGCGACGAGCACAAGTTCGTTCGCCGCAGGACGCTGAAGCCGGGCAAGGTGGCGCTGATCTCAGGCGGCGGCTCCGGCCACGAGCCGCTGCATGGCGGCTTTGTCGGCCACGGCATGCTCGACGCTGCCTGCCCCGGCCAGGTGTTCACCTCGCCGACGCCGGACCAGATGCTGGCGGCAGCTGAAGCCGTGGATACCGGCGCGGGCTGCCTCTTCATCGTCAAGAACTACGAGGGCGACATCATGAATTTCGAGATGGCGGCCGAGATGTCGGAAGGCATCCAGACCGTCATTACCAACGACGATGTCGCGGTCGAGAACTCGTCCTACACGACCGGACGGCGCGGCGTCGCCGGCACGCTGGTGGTCGAGAAGATCGTCGGCGCTGCCGCCGAGGAAGGGGTCGGTCTGGCTGAGCTGAAGGCGCTTGGAGAAAAGGTCAACGGCGCAACGCGCTCGATGGGTGTGGCGCTCACCTCCTGCACCGTGCCGGCCGCCGGCAAGCCGACCTTCACGCTTGGCGACGACGAGATGGAGTTCGGCGTCGGCATTCATGGCGAGCCCGGCCGCCGCCGGGACAAGCTGAAAAGCGCCGATGCGATCGCGGAGGAAATCGTCGCCGCGATCCTGGGCGACCTTGGCGCGGCGGCCAATGGCGAGGCGCTGCTCTTCGTCAACGGCTTCGGCGGCACGCCGCTGATGGAGCTTTATGTCGTCTACAACTCGGCGCGAAAGATCCTCGACGCCAAGGGGATCCACGTTACCCGCTCGCTGGTCGGCTCCTATGTCACGTCGCTCGACATGGCCGGCTGCTCGATCACCGTGACGATGCTGGACGCCGAGATGACGAAACTGTGGGACGCGCCGGTGCACACGGCCGGGCTGAGATGGGCGATGTAACCCTGCGTCACTTCGGTTACTTCGGAGTGCCTCGTTGAAATTGTGCAGTGCAACGCACTAGGTTTCGCATCCTTTGGAAACCGGATCGAACCATGTCATTGAAACTCAACGTCGTTACCGTCAGCACTCGCCCAGGCCGCCTGGGACCCAAAATTGCCGACTGGCTCGTGTCCGCCGCCCGCGCGCACGGCGCCTTCGACGTGGTCCCAGTCGACCTGGCTTCCTTCGAACTGCCTGTTTTCGATGAGCCGAAGCATCCCCGGCTCGGACAATACGAGCATGCGCATACGCAGCGCTGGGCCGAGAGCGTGAATTCCGCCGACGCGTTCGTGTTCGTCACGCCGGAATACAACTACTTCGCCCCGCCGTCCTTCGTGAACGCGATCACTTATCTGTCGAAGGAATGGGCCTACAAGCCGGCCGCACTGGCCAGCTATGGCGGCGTATCGGCGGGCCTGCGCGCGGCGCAGTCGGAGAAGCAACTGTTGACGTCGCTTCGGGTCATGCCGATTCCGGAAGCGGTCGCGATCCCGATGTTCGCGCAATTCCTGCAGGCGGACGGATCTTTTGTTCCCAATGAGCCGCTGGTCGAGGGCGCGAACCTTATGCTGTCGGAACTGCACCGTTGGGCAGTCGCGCTGAAGCCGATGCGCGGCTGACCGCTCCTCCAATCCATTGTCCGTCTTGCCGGCAATAGCAATTTGACCGAAAGTGACGATCACCGGAGGGGCGGTGATGTTGTCTTCGATCGCACGCATGCTGACGAGCGCGCTCGCCGCGCTCTACGCCGCAATGGGGCTGGTGCTGTTCGTAGCCCCCCATTGGGCCGCGCCGCACTTTGCTTGGAACATCTCGCCCTTCGTCGCCATGACAATCGGTGGCTGGTGTCTCGGCAATGCCTGGGCGGCCTTCATTGTCGCGCGCCGCTGGCGGTTTTCCCTGATCGTTTCCGGCCTTGTCTATCTCGGGCTGTTCGGCTTGTTCGAAACTGCCGTCGCCATCACATTCATCGGCAAACTCAAGCTGGGCCACTGGCTGGGTTGGCTCTATGTCGTCACGCTTGCTGTCAGCGTAATCCAGGCTGCGGTGTGCCTGAAGGATTACCTGTCCACCCGTCCGCGGGTCGAGACGATCGGCCGGCGATCCGGCAAGGCCGATATCGCGGTGGATCTGGTGTTCATCGCGCTGGTCGGGTTCCTCGGGCTCTATGGACTGCTCGCGCCGCCGGGCAGCCGGGGCCTGCATGGCGGGATCTTCCCTGAAATCCTGTCGCCGTTCAGCCTGAGGGCCTTCGGCGCATTCTACCTAGCTGTGGCGCTTGGGCCGGTGGCGCTCCTCTTCGTGCGCGGTATCGAATCCGCGCTGACGCACATGTTCCTGAGCTGGGGGCTGATCCTGTTCATCACGCTGGCGGCGGTCGCCTTCATCGGCGTGTTCGACTTCGCCGCGCGGCCGGGCCAGTTGATCTATGTCGGAATCTATCTCGCCGTCGGCCTGGCGACGGCGGTCTACATGCTGCGCGGCGGCACGGGGGCGGGCCGCGTGTAGCTACCCTTGCGAGGCGGCAATCTCGGCCAGGGACTCGCCGTGGGCCGAACCCTTTCCGTCCGGTGCGCCGGCATTGGCCTGCCGCTCTTGTTCCGGGGTGAGCGGCGCGCTGGGGCGGCGGATGGTCTGCGACGCCTCCAGCACGATCTGCTTCAGGCCATCGCCGCCTGCATCCACCACTTCGAAGAAGTGACGGCGCATGCGCGGCTCCCAGAACTTGTTGATGTGCTCGGCGACCCCCGCGACGCCTTCCTCATGCGGCTTGGACGTGAAGAAGGTGCCGATCTGGTTCGCCATGCGGACGATCTTGGCGATGCCGGCAGCGGCATGATCCTCGTTATGCGACATGTCTTGCATTCCCGTCGGTGACGCGGTCGGGCCGCGTGAAAATGTCGAACTCCTCGCCGCGCACCAGCGCGACCAGCGTCATGCCCGCTTCGTCGGCAGTGCGGATCGCGAGAGCGGTCGGCGCGGAGACGGCTATGATCGCTCCGGCCCCGATCGCCGCCGTCTTCTGCACCATCTCGACGGAGACGCGGCTGGTCACGACGACTGCGCCGGATGCGCCATCAATGCCGGCCTTCGCCAGCGCGCCGGCCAGCTTGTCGAGCGCATTGTGGCGGCCGACATCTTCGCGTGCGGCGACGATACCCTTGCCGGGTACGTAGAAGCCGGCCGCGTGGACCGCGCCGGTCTCGGCATGCAGCGGCTGCAGCTTCGACAGCAGTTTGACCGCGCGGACGATGTCGGATGCGTCGAGAGCGAGCGTCGAGCCGGCAACCACATCCACTGAACGCATCGCCTCCTCGATGGATTCGATGCCGCACAGGCCGCAGCCCACGGGACCGGCCAAACGCCGGCGCCGCGCCTGGAATTTCGTGTTCGCCTGGTCCTTCAGCCGGATCTGGATGTCGACGCCGGCACCGTGGTCTTCGACCTCGACGGATTCGATCTCGTCAGGCGAAGCGATGATGCCTTCGGTGAGAGAAAAGCCGATGGCGAAGTCCTCGAAATCGGCCGGCGAGGCCATCATCACGGCATGCGTCGTGCCAGCAAAGCTCAGTGCCACCGGCGTCTCCTCCGGCACCATGCGCGCGGCGGCCGACGTCCCGGACGCACGGCGGGCGATGCGGGTGGTGGAGGTGATGGGTGGGCGGGTCATGAGGGAACCTCAGGGGACAGTTTACTTTCTTTCCCCGGAAAGGCGACCGCGCTCGCGAGTTGACGCAAGGGGAAAAAAGTAAACTGTCCCCGGTGCGCCCTTCGCGACGCTGTGGCGACCTCCCGCATGGACCTACTCCGCCGCCTCCAGATGTCCTTCGATCCGCCGGCTCCGCTTCGACAGTTCCTCGTATTCCTCTTGCCACTGGCTCGGGCCGTTGGACGGCGTCACCTGCACCGCGGTCACCTTATATTCCGGACAGTTGGTCGCCCAGTCGGAGAAGTCGGTGGTGATGACGTTTGCCTGCGTGTCGGGGTGGTGGAACGTCGTGTAGACGACGCCGGCCGCCACCTTGTCGGTGAGCGTCGCGCGCAGCGTCGTCTCGCCGGCGCGGCTCTTCAGGCGCACCCAGTCGTTCTCCCGGATGCCGCGCTGTTCGGCGTCGTGCGGATGGATTTCCAGCACGTCCTCGGCATGCCAGACGATATTGTCGGTGCGCCGGGTCTGCGCGCCGACATTGTACTGGCTGAGGATACGGCCGGTGGTGAGCAGCAGCGGGAAGCGCGGGCCGGTCTTCTCGTCGGTCGCGACATACTCGGTGCGGATGAACTTGCCCTTGCCGCGCACAAACCCGTCGATGTGCATGATCGGCGTGCCGAGCGGCGCCTTGTTGTTGCATGGCCACTGCACCGAGCCCATCGTCTCGAGATAGTCGTAGGAGACCATCGCGAAGCTCGGCGTCGTCTGGGCGATCTCGTCCATGATCTGGGACGGGTGGGCGTAGTTCCACTTCAGGCCCATCGCCTGGGCGAGCCTCTGTGTCACTTCCCAGTCGGCAAGGCCGTTCTTCGGGCTCATCACCTTGCGGACGCGATTGATGCGGCGCTCGGCATTGGTGAAGGTGCCGTCCTTCTCCAGGAAGGTCGAGCCCGGCAGGAAGACGTGGGCGTAGTTGGCCGTCTCGTTGAGGAACAGGTCGTGCACGACGACGCATTCCATCGCGGCGAGACCCGCCGAGACATGCTTGGTGTCCGGGTCGGACTGAAGAATGTCCTCGCCCTGGATATAGATGCCCTTGAACGTGCCCTCGACGGCGGCGTCCAGCATGTTGGGGATGCGCAGGCCCGGCTCGTTGTCGAGCTTGGTGCCCCACAGGCTGTCATAGATGTCGCGCACCGCGTCGCCCGAGATGTGGCGATAGCCCGGCAATTCGTGTGGGAAGGAGCCCATGTCGCAGGCGCCCTGGACATTGTTCTGGCCGCGCAGCGGGTTCACGCCCACGCCCTTGCGGCCGATATTGCCGGTCGCCATGGCGAGGTTGGCGATCGCGATGACCGTGGTCGAGCCCTGGCTGTGCTCGGTGACGCCGAGGCCGTAATAGATCGCGCCGTTGCCGCCGCGGGCAAAGAGCCTGGCCGCACCACGGATCTCTTCCGGGTCGACGCCGGCGAGAGCGCCGATGACTTCAGGCGAATGCTGCTCCTCGGCGACGAAGGCCGCCCAGTCCTCGAACTCCGACCAGTCACAGCGCTCGCGGATGAACTGCTCGTCGAACAGGCCTTCGGTGACGATGACATGCGCGAGCGAGGTGATGACCGCGACGTTGGTGCCGGGCTTCAGCGGCAGATGATGCGCTGCCTCGACATGCGGCGACTTCACCATCTCGGTGCGGCGCGGATCGAGCACGATCAGCTTGGCGCCCTGGCGCAAGCGCTTCTTCATGCGCGACGCAAAGACCGGATGGGCGGAGGCTGGATTGGCGCCGATCACCATGATGACGTCGCTGTGCTCGACCGAGTCGAAATCCTGCGTGCCGGCAGAGGTGCCGAAGGTCTGACCCAGGCCATAGCCGGTCGGCGAGTGGCAGACGCGGGCGCAGGTGTCGACATTGTTGTTGCCAAAACCCTGGCGGATCAGCTTCTGGACGAGGTAGGTCTCCTCGTTGGTGCAGCGCGACGAGGTGATGCCGCCGATCGACGCCCGGCCATACTGGTACTGGATGCGACGGAATTCCTTTGCCGTGTAGGCCAGCGCCTCCTCCCACGACACTTCGCGCCACGGATCGGCGATGTTCTCGCGGATCATCGGGTTGAGGATGCGGTCCTTGTGGGTCGAATAGCCATAGGCGAAGCGGCCCTTGACGCAGGAATGGCCGCGATTGGCCTTGCCATCCTTCCACGGCACCATGCGCACCAGTTCCTCGCCGCGCATCTCGGCCTTGAACGAACAGCCAACGCCGCAATAGGCGCAGGTGGTGACGACCGAATGCTCGGGCTGGCCGATCTGGATGATGCTCTTCTCGGTCAGAGTCGCGGTCGGGCAGGCCTGCACGCAGGCGCCGCAGGAGACGCATTCCGACGACAGGAAATCCTGGTGCATGCCGGGCGACACGCGGGAGCCGAAGCCGCGACCCTCGATCGTCAGCGCGAACGTGCCCTGCACTTCCTCGCAAGCGCGGACGCAACGCGAGCAGACGATGCATTTGGACGGGTCGTAGGTGAAGTAGGGGTTCGACTCGTCCTTCGGCATCCAGTTGAAATTGGCTGCGCCCGCATTGAGCTCGCCGGTCTTCTTCTTGAAGACGTGGTTCTCGCCCTCGTAGCCGTAGCGCACGTCGCGCAGGCCGACCGCGCCGGCCATGTCCTGCAATTCGCAATCGCCGTTCGCCGCGCAGGTCAGGCAGTCGAGCGGATGGTCGGAGATGTAAAGCTCCATCACGCCCTTGCGGATGTCCTTGAGGCGGCCGGTCTGGGTGTGCACCACCATGCCGGGTGCAACCGGCGTCGTGCAGGACGACGGCGTGCCGTTGCGGCCCTCGATCTCGACCAGGCAAAGCCGGCACGAGCCGAAGGCATCGACCATGTCGGTGGCGCATAGTTTTGGGATCGCGATGCCCGCATCCATCGACGCGCGCATGATCGAGGTGCCTTCCGGCACCGTGACCGTGAAGCCGTCGACGGTCAGCGTCACCTGCCGTTCGGATGTCGAGGCCGGCGTGCCGTAGTCGATTTCGTGGACGAGACCCATGGGTAGCTCCTAGCCGTCCTGTTTGCCTGCCAGCACATGCGCAACGAGCGCATTGGCGTGGCCGTGTCCAAGACCGTGCTCGGCTTTCAGCCAATTCACGATCTCCATATGCTTCATGCCCGACTTTGTCCCGATCAGCCCCGTCCAATGCGCGATCGGCTGACCATAGGTCTTTTCGATCGACGGAAAATAGGATGCGGGCCCTTTGACCTTTTCCGTCATTCTGCGGCCTCCCGCATTGGCTTGGGGGCGAAATCCTGCGGGAAATGGTTGATGGCGCTCATCACCGGGTAGGGCGTGAAACCGCCGAGTGCGCAGAGCGAGCCGAATTTCATCGTGTTGCAAAGGTCGGTGACCAGCGCGAGGTTCTTTTCGGGTTCGATGTTCATCGCGATCTTGTCGATGGTCTCGACGCCGCGCGTCGAGCCGATGCGGCAGGGCGTGCACTTGCCGCAGCTTTCGATGGCGCAGAATTCCATCGCGAAGCGAGCTTGCTTCAGCATGTCGGCAGTGTCGTCGAAGACGGTGATGCCGGCATGGCCGATCAGCCCGTCCTTGGCGGCGAAGGCCTCGTAGTCGAATGGCGTGTCGAACATTGATGGCGGAAAATAAGCGCCGAGCGGGCCGCCAACCTGCACCGCCTTGACCGGTCGCCCGGTCGCCGTGCCGCCGCCGATGTCGTTGACGATGTCGCCCAGCGTCATGCCGAACGCCGCCTCGAACAGGCCGCCATGTTTGACATTGCCGGCGATCTGGATCGGGATCGTGCCGCGCGAGCGGCCCATGCCGAAATCCTTGTAGTGCGCCGGGCCCTTGTCGAGGATCACCGGCACGGAGGCCAGTGAGATGACGTTGTTGATCACCGTCGGCTTGCCGAACAGGCCCTGGATCGCCGGCAGCGGCGGCTTGGCCCGCACTACGCCGCGCTTGCCCTCCAGCGAATTCAGCAGCGACGTCTCCTCGCCGCAGACATAGGCGCCCGCGCCGACGCGCACTTCCATGTCGAAGGCGTTGGGCGAACCCATCACGCTGACACCAAGAATGCCGGCATTCCGGGCAATCTCGACAGCGTCCTTCATGGTCGCAACGCCATGCGGATATTCCGAGCGGATGTAGACGAAACCCTTGGTCGCGCCAGTAGCGATGCCGGCGATCGCCATGCCTTCGATAAGCACGAAGGGGTCGCCTTCGAAGATCATCCGGTCTGCGAAGGTCGCCGAGTCGCCCTCGTCGCCATTGCAGACGATGTATTTGCGGTCCGACACTTGGTCGAGGACGGTCTTCCACTTGATGCCGGTCGGGAAGCCCGCGCCTCCACGGCCGCGCAGGCCGGAGTCGGTCACCGTCCTGACGATGTCCGCCGGCGTCATCGCGACGGCGGCCTTCAGCCCGCGCAGGCCGCCGTGCGCCTCGTAGTCGGCCAGCGACAGTGGGTCGGTGATGCCGCAGCGGGCGAAGGTGAGGCGGGTCTGCTTCGCCAGGAAGGGAACCTGCTCGGGATCGCCGAGGGACAGCGCATGCGCGCCGCCGGAGAGGAGGCCCGCATCAAGCAGCCCGGCTACGTCCTTCGCCTTGACCGGTCCGTAGGCGATGCGGCCCTCGGGCGTCTCCACCTCGACCATCGGCTCCAGCCAGAACATGCCGCGCGATCCGGTGCGGACGATCTTAGCGTCCAGCCCCCGCGCGGCAATTTCGTGGGCGAGCGCCTTGGCAACTTTTTCGGCGCCCAGCGCCAAGGCGCCGGAATCCTTCGGGATGTAGATCGTGGTGGTCATGTGCGGATCTCCGCCACGATCTCATCGATCGCATCCGCATCGACCCGGCCGATCACCTCGCCGTCCAGCATCGCAGCCGGCGCGCAGGCGCAGAGGCCGAGGCAATAGACCGGCTCGAGCGTCACGGAGCCATCCAAAGATGTTTCATGGAAGCCGATGCCAAGCGCCTGCTTGACCATCGCGGCGACCTTGTCAGAGCCCATCGACTGGCAGGCCTCGGCCTGGCAGAGCTTCAGTACATGCCGACCCGCCGGCTGGCTGCGGTAGTCGTGGTAGAAGGTGACGACACCGTGGACCTCTGCCTTCGAGATGTTCAGCGCTTCGGCAATCACCGGCAGGCTGTCGGTCGGCACGAAGCCGAACTCGTGCTGGATGCCGTGCAGGATGGGAAGCAGCGAGCCCTCGAGATGCGCATGCGCAGCGATGACCGCGCTGGTGCGGCCCGCGACATCCGCGAGTCTGCTCTGGGTACCCGACGGCTGCGAAAGCATGCAGCTCTCCTCCCTGGAAGCGCAGTCACGCGCCAAGACCTGATGAAGCCAGACAAAACGCCTGAAATCAATAAAGCGGAATCGTCGCTTGATAGAAGATTTCTATCGTTCGACTTTTCGTCGCCTCACATACGCCTGGCATTGACGGCGAAATCGCCCGCCAGCGCCATCGCCTCGTCCAGAAGCGCCGAGACCAGCGGCGTGTGTGGCTCGCGTGGCTGGACGACGAGGCCGACCGTGTGGCTGGCGTCGGGCTCGACGATCGGAATGGCGCGGATCGGCTCGGCGAAACCGAAGGTCTCGGCCAGGTTCAGCGGCATGATCGACGACCATTTGCCGGTGCGGATGTGGGAGAACAGCACGATCATCGAATTCGACTCCAGCGATGGCCGCACCGAGACGCCGGCCTCGGCGAGGTGCTGTTCGAGGATGCGACGGTTCTGCATGTCCGGCGTCAGCAGGCAGAGCGGCAGTTCGCTGACCTCCGCCCAGGTGACGGACTTCCGGTCGGAATAGGTGGTCCCCGATGCGGTGATGAGCTGGTAGCGCTCGGAATAGAGCGGCACCGACAGCACGCGGCCGAGCGGCTCGTTGTCGAGATAGGTGATGCCGGCGTCGATGTCGAAATTGCCGAGCAAAGACAAAACTTCGATCGAGGTGCGCGACAGGATCGAGAAGGTGACGCCGGGGTGCTTCTCGCGCAGCGGCGTCGTCAGGCGCGGCACCATGGCGAGCGCGGTCGGGATCGCCGCGATGCGGATGCGGCCCGACAGGCCGTGCCGCGCGGCGCGCATCTCGTCCTTCATCGCGCGCGCATCGCCCGAAATCCGCCGCGCCCAGGCCAGCACCTGCTCGCCCTCGGGCGTCAGTCCCTGGAAGCGCGAGCCGCGCTTGACCAACATGACGCCGAGCTCGGCCTCAAGCTGCTTGATCGCCGCCGACAGCGTCGGCTGGGTGATGCCGAGCTCCTCGGCCGCCTTGCCGAAATGCTGCGCGCGGGCGAGCGCGATGAAGAATTCGAGCTTGTCGATCATGCGCCGACGTTAGAGCGCGTGGCCAGGAATGGCCAGAACCGATCACTTGCGCGGGCCGATGGCCGGGCCTATGTTGATCTCGCTCTAACGGGGTGCCGCTAGCGAGAAATCGTGAACCGGCTGAGAGGCGAAAGCCAACCCGCTGAACCTGATCCGGTTTGTACCGGCGGAGGGATTAGACGCGTTCGGCTCACGGCGCATCTTCCCTTTCACTCGAATGAAGGAGGCGCCAGATGCGCACGACAATACCTATCCTGCTTGCCACACTTGCTCTCGTTGCCCCTGCGGCTGCGCAGGACAAGCTCACTGTCTACACCTACGAGAGCTTCACCGCCGAATGGGGTCCGGGCCCGATCGTCGAGAAGGCGTTCGAGGCCGAATGCGCATGCGATGTCGAATTCGTCTCGGTCGCCGACGGCGTGGCGCTGCTCAACCGCGTCCGGCTGGAAGGCGCGGCGGGCAAGGCCGACATCGTGCTCGGCCTCGACACCAACCTGACCAGGGAAGCGGCCGACACCGGCCTGTTTGCGCCGCACGGCCTGTCGCCCGAGGGACTGACCATTCCGGGTGGCTGGACCGACACGACTTTCCTGCCTTTCGACTACGGCTATTTCGCCGTGATCTACGACAGCGAGGCGATTAAGACACCGCCGACGAGTCTCAAGGACCTGGTCGAGGGCGATCCGGAACAGAAGATCGTCATCCAGGACCCGCGCACCTCGACGCCCGGCCTCGGCCTCGTGCTGTGGATGAAGTCGGTCTATGGCGACAAGGCTGGCGACGCCTGGGCGACGCTCAAGGGCCGGGTGCTGACGGTGACGCCGGGCTGGAGCGAAGGTTACGGCCTCTTCACCAAGGGAGAAGCGCCGATGGTGCTGTCCTACACCACCTCGCCCGCCTACCACGTCATTGCCGAGAAGACGGACCGCTACAAGGCTGCTGCCTTTTCCGAGGGGCACTACATGCAGATCGAGGTGGCGGGCATGACCGCCAAGGGCGCCGCAAACCCGCTGTCGGCGAAGTTCCTCGCGTTCATGACCGGCGCGGCGTTTCAGGACGCGATCCCGGAGACCAACTGGATGTTCCCGGCGGCGGCTACATCCAAGCCGCTCGACCCAGCGTTTGATGCGCTGGTGAAGCCATCGAAGTCGCTGCTGTTTTCGCCGGATGAGGTGGCGGTTAATCGCAAGGCCTGGGTCGAGGAGTGGACGAAGGCGATGAGCAACTAGATCCAAATGACCCGCCCGCGCCCCGGCACCATTGCCCTCGCCGCCATCAGCTTGCTGATCGGCGGGGCGTTTGCCGGGCTGGCGGTCGAGGCCGCGCGCGATTGGTCTGGCGCCGTCTCCGCCTTCGACGCCTTGATGATCCGCATCGCCGGCTTCACGCTGTGGCAGGCGGCGCTGTCGACGCTGCTGTCGGTGGTGCCGGCGGTGTTCGTCGCGCGCGCCCTGTCGCGGCATCCGGCGTTTCCGGGGCGGGCACTGATGCTGCGCGTCTTCGCGGTGCCGCTTGGGCTGCCGGCCATCGTCGCCGCGCTTGGCCTGCTCACGCTCTACGGCCGCGCGGGCTTTGTCGCGGACATCGCGTCGGCGGTCGGAGCCGGGCGCTGGCCGGGCATCTACGGCCTGTCCGGGATCCTGGTCGCGCACGTCTTCTTCAACCTGCCGCTGGCGACGCGGCTGCTGCTCGCCGCGCTCGAAACCGTGCCGCTGGACCAGTGGCGCATCGGCAGCCAGCTCGGCATGACGCCCGCCACGACGTTCCGGCTGATCGAATGGCCGGCGCTCAGGCGTTCTATCGCCGGCGTCGCAACGCTGGTGTTCATGCTTTGCGTCACATCGTTCACGCTGATCCTGACGCTGGGCGGCGGGCCAGCGGCGACGACGCTGGAGGTGGCGATCTACCAGTCGCTGCGGTTCGATTTCGAGCCCGCGCGGGCGGTCGCGCTGACGGTTGTGCAGATCGCGATCACCGCCGCGATGGTTGTCGCCTTGTCCCGGCTTGGCGCGAACACGACGGGCGATGCGAACCTGTCGGTCGCCGGCCGGCGGATTGCCGACGCGGGCAAGGGCGAGACGCTTCTGAACGCCGTGCTGCTCGGCCTCGCTGCAATCTTCGTCGCCGGGCCGATGGCGGCCGTCGTGGCATCCGGCCTTGGCGCCGATCTCAGCCGGCTGGCGACCGAACGGGCGGTCGTGGCGGCGACCACAACCAGCCTGATCCTTGCCTGCAGTTCCGCCGTTCTGTCCGTCGGGCTGTCGCTCGCGCTCGTTTCAACACGCCGGAGGCTTGAGGCGGCGCGCACGTCGTCCCGCCGCTCGATGCTCGAGAAGTTGACGGATTCCGGCGCCAGCCTTGTGCTGGTCGTGCCGCCGATCGTCATCGGCGCCGGCTGGTTCATCCTGCTGCGCAACACCGGAAGCGTTTTCGCTATTGCGCCGCTGATGGTCGTCACGGTCAACGCGGTGATGGCGATGCCCTTCGCGGTGCGGGCGATCCGACCAGCCTATGATGCGGCGTCGGTGCGCAACGACCGGCTCTGCGCCCAGCTCGGCATTTCCGGTGTCTCCCGCGCCCGATTGATCGACTGGCCGGAGCTGCGCCGCCCGCTCGCCACCGGCTTTGCCTTCGCCATGGCGCTGTCGCTTGGCGATCTCGGCGTCATCGCGCTGTTCGGCAGCGAGTCCGTGCAGACGCTGCCTTACCTGCTCTATTCGCGGATGGGCAGCTACCGCACGGAAGACGCGGCGGGACTGGCGCTGCTGCTCGGCATCTTGTGCTTCGCGCTGATGTCGCTGGCGGACCGCCTCGGAAGGAACGATCGATGAAGCTCGGTAGCGCCCTCCGGCTGAATGACGTTCGCTTTGCCTATGGCGAAACGAAAATGGCGTTCGATCTCGCGGTCGAGCCTGGGGAAGTGCTCGCCATCATGGGCCCCAGCGGCTCGGGCAAATCGACCCTGCTCAATCTGATCGCGGGGTTCGAGACGCCAATGTCGGGGACGATCGTGATCGGCGACCGCGACGTGACCCATGTTCCGCCGTCGGATCGGCAGGTGTCGATGATCTTCCAGGAGAACAATCTCTTCGCCCATCTCGACCTGATGGCGAATGTTGGCCTCGGCCGCAATCCGGCGCTGCGGCTGTCGGCCGAAGACAAGGATGCCGTCATCGACGCGCTGGCGCGGACCGGGCTCGCCGGCAAGGAGAAGCGGATGCCGCACGAGCTCTCGGGCGGCGAGAGGCAGCGCGCGGCGCTGGCGCGGGCGCTGGTCCGACGCCGGCCGGTGCTGCTGATGGACGAGCCGTTCGCGTCGCTCGGGCCTGGGCTTCGCGCTGACATGGCGGATCTGGTCACTGCGCTGCATGAGGAGACCGGCATGACGATGCTGATCGTGACGCATTCGCCCGAGGACGCCAGCCGTGTTGCGCCGCGTCTGGTGTTCATCGAGCAGGGCCGGGTCGCCGCGGATGGGCCGATAGCGGATCTGCTTGGCGAGGGTGGACCCGCGAGCGTGCGCCACTATATCGGAGAGCAGGCGCGTTCACGTTGAATTGCCTGCAATGTGACACATTTTGCCCATATCCGACATCAAGTGTGACATTGGCGTTCTTGTATCGGATCAATGGCGTTGCTACGTCGCAACCAGCAAGGCGCGCCGGACCGGGGATTCGACGTTTTGCTTGATATCGACCCGATGAACACGCCTGTGGACAGGTCCGGACAGCATGACGGCAGTTAATCAGCGGATGGCGATACGCCCGATCCGCCGCAAGCATTTTGCGGCGGCGCTGGCCGTGCTCGTCCCGATCCTCGTCTCCGGCTGCCAGATGATCGACGGCTCGGCGACATCCGACCTGCGGCCGTCGTCCAATCCCGTCACCGTCGATTCCGTCGGCCGCAACGACAAGTTCGCCGAGATCGCGCGCCAGCAGCATCCGCGCATTCTCGCGACCTATGGCGGCGAATATTCCGACGCCAAGCTGGAGCGTATGGTCGCCAAGGTTGTCGGCAGCCTGACACTCGATCCGGACAATCCGAACCAGACCTACCGGATCACCATCCTGAATTCGCCCAACGTTAACGCCTTCGCGCTGCCGGGCGGCTATCTCTACATCACCCGCGGCCTGCTCGCGCTCGCCAACGATTCCTCCGAACTCGCAGCGGTCATCGCCCACGAGATGGGGCATGTGACCGCCAATCATGGCGTGCAGCGCCAGCAGCGCGAGGCCAATGAGGTGCTGGCCGCGCGGGTGGTGAGCGACGTTCTCGAAGGCGATGCAGCGGCAAAGGCCGCCCTGATCCGCGGCAAGCTCAGCCTCGCGCAGTTCTCCCGCAACCAGGAGCTCGAAGCCGATGCGATCGGCATCCGCGCCATCGGTCGCGCCGGCTACGATCCGTTCGCTGCGGCGCGCTTCCTTCAATCGATGTCCTCCTATGCCGATTTCCGCAGTGTCAGCGGCGCGAACGACGCGAGCCTCGATTTCCTCGCGAGCCATCCGGCGGCGCCGCAGCGCATCGACCTGGCGCTGGGTCACGCGCGCTCCTTCGGCGCGCCGGGCGTCGGCACGCGCGACCGCGACTGGCTGCTTGGCGGCATCGACGGCATGCTGTTTGGCGACACGCCGCAGGAAGGTTTTGTCCGCGGCCGCAATTTCCTGCATCCTGGGCTGGGCGTCGCATTCTCGGTGCCTGAAGGGTTCATCATCGACAACTCGGCCGCGGCCGTGACGGCCGCAGGCCCCGGCGACGTCGCCGTGCGCTTCGATGGCGTCGCGGTGGAGCGCAATCTGTCGCTGGAGCAGTATCTGCGCAGTGGCTGGATCGCCGGGCTCGACCCGGCTTCGATCGCCCCGGCGACGGTCAACGGCACGGAAGCGGCGACCGCCAAGGCGCGGGCCGACGGCTGGCAGTTCGACATCACGGTGGTGCGCGCCGGCGGGCAGGTCTATCGGCTTCTGACCGCGGCGCCCCTGTCCAGCACCGCTCTCGACAGCGTTGCGCGCTCGGTGAGCAGCAGTTTCCGCATCCTCTCGGCATCGGAGCGCGCGGCGTTGAAGCCCCTTCGGATCCGCGTCCGCACTGTTCGGGCCGGGGAGACCGTGTCGTCATTGTCGAACGCGATGCAGGGCGTCGACCGCAAGCTGGAACTGTTCCGGCTGATCAACGCGCTGTCGTCCGGTGCAAGCGTGTCGGCCGGCGACAAGGTGAAGATCATCACCGACCAGTAGCGAGAGCATTTCCACCGAATATTGGGTCACTCTGCCGGGTGAATTCGGCCAAAATCCGTCGGTCTTCGGACTTGGCCGTGCCACCAGCACGACCGCGCCGAAGACCTCTACCTTGGCCCGAATTCCCTCCGGCAGAGTGCCCCAATATTGGGTGGAAATGCTCTAGGCGTGGGCGAATTCCGGGTTTTCGCGCAGCAGCGCCACCTTCAGCTTTTCCAGGGCGCGGTTCTCGATCTGCCGAACACGCTCCTTCGAGATGCCGAGCTTTTCGCCAAGCAGTTCGAGTGTCGAGCCTTCGTCCTGCAGGCGGCGTTCGCGGATGATGCGCAGCTCGCGCTCGTTCAGCACGGTCAAGGCAACATTCAGCCAATCGGTGCGTCGCTCCTCGTCGATCGTCTCGCTGACGATTTCGTCCGGCAGCGGATCGTTGGCAACGAGAAAATCCATTCGTTCGGACGCGCCTGAGCCGTCGTCGACAACTGGGGCGTTCAGAGAGCTGTCCGGCGCGGAGAGACGTGAATCCATCAGCGCCACATCGGCTTTCGAAACGCCGAGCGCGGTCGAAATCTCGCTGTAGATTGACTCGTTGGACAGGGTTTCCGACCCCTGCGCGAGGCGGGCGCGGAGGCGGCGAAGGTTGAAGAACAGCGCTTTCTGGGTGGAACTTGTGCCGCCGCGGACGATCGACCAGTTGCGCAGGATGTAGTCCTGCATGGATGCCCGGATCCACCACGTCGCATAGGTCGAGAAGCGGACATCACGTTCGGGCTCGAAGCGCGCTGCGGCTTCCAGCAGACCGATGTGGCCCTCCTGGATCAGGTCGCTCATCGACAGGCCAAAATAGCGGAACTTCGACGCCATCGAGATGACCAGGCGCATATGCGCCATCGTGATCTTGTGCAGCGCGGACTGGTCGCGATCCTGTTTCCACCGGACCGCGAGCTCGTGCTCTTCGTCTCGCTGCAGGTAGGGCGCGCTCATGGCTGCGCGGATAAGGCTGGATCTTGCCGGTTCTACCTTCACCAAACCCTCCTTGCCATCAAATGGACGTTCACCCAGATACGGATTTCGGCGGCGAATGGATCAGAAGCGATGACGCAACTGTGATCCGCGGCTATAGGAATGCGCACATCGCAATGCGTGCAAACGCCAACAGCCGGGAATCGTTCCTTGATCCACATCGACCGCGCCGACCTGGCCTTCCAACTGTTCGACCTTCTCGACGCCTCCACGCTGCATACGGCCGGCCGATTCGCGGATTGGGACAGGCCGGGCATCGACGGCGTGCTGGACACGGCCGAGCGGATCGCCATCGATCATTTCCTGCCGCATGCGGCCGCGGTCGATGAGAACGAGCCGCAATTCGTCGATGGGCGTGCGGTGCTCGATGCAAGGGTGGGCGAGGCGCTGGCGGTCTATCGCGACGCGGGTTTCTTCGGCGCCGGCTTCGACGCCGAATGGGGCGGGGCGGAGATGCCCGAAACCGTTCGTATCGCCGCCGCCTATATGTTTTCCGCCGCCAACATCGGCACGGCCGGCTATCCGTTCCTGACGGTCGGCGCGGCCAACCTCATCGCCAGCTTCGGCAGCGTCGAGCAGAAGCGGAGCTACCTGATGCCGATGGTGGAAGGGCGTTTCTTCGGCACGATGTGCCTGTCGGAGCCGCAGGCCGGATCGTCGCTCTCCGACATCGTCACCAAGGCCGAGCCCGTTGACGACGGGAGTTACCGGATCACCGGCCGCAAGATGTGGATTTCCGGCGGCGAGCAGGAAATGTCGGAGAACATCGTCCACATGGTGCTGGCCAAGATTCCGGGCGGACCGGCCGGCGTCAAAGGCATCTCGCTGTTCATCGTGCCAAAATACCGGGTCGGCGGCGATGGCACGGTCGGCACCCGCAACGGCGTCACGCTGGCGGGGCTGAACCACAAGATGGGCTATCGCGGCACCACCAACACGCTGCTGAACTTCGGCGAGGACGGCGAGTGCATCGGCCATCTGGTGGGCGAGCCGCACCGGGGCCTCGCCTACATGTTCCAGATGATGAACGAGGCGCGCATCGGCGTTGGACTGGGCGCCACCGCGCTGGCGTCGGCCGGCTACCAGGTGGCGCTCGCCTACGCCAAGGACCGGCCGCAGGGCCGCCATCCGGATGGCAAGGACGCGGCGTCGAAACAGGTGCCGATCATCGAGCACGCCGACATCCGCCGCCTGCTGCTGGCGCAGAAATCGGCGGTCGAGGGCGCGCTGTCGCTGCTCCTCTATTCCGCGCGGCTGGTCGACGGCATCCGCACCTCGACCGACGCGGAGCAGAAACGGCGCGACGAACTGCTGCTCGACCTGCTGACGCCGGTCGCAAAGTCATGGCCGTCGGAATTCTGCCTCGAGGCCAACAAGCACGCGATCCAGGTTCTGGGCGGCTACGGCTACACGCGCGACTATCCGGTCGAGCGGCTCTACCGCGACAACCGGCTGAATCCGATCCACGAAGGCACCCATGGCGTCCAGGGTATGGACATCCTGGGGCGCAAGGTGGTGCAGGCCAATGGCGAGGGTCTGGCGATCCTGGCGGGCCGCATCGGGGAGACGGTGGCGGAAGCGAAAGGCGATGCGCGGCTGGCAGGCCATGCAGCGGACCTCGCCGCCCATCTCGACGAGACGGTGGCGCTGACCCGGCAACTGGCCACCGAACTGGCGCGCAACCCGCGGCTCGCGCTGGCCAACGCTACGATCTATCTCGACATGTTCGGCCATGTCGTCATCGCCTGGATGTGGCTGCGGCAGGCACTGGTCGCCGCGCGCAAGCTGAATGCGGGAGAGGGCGACGCGGCGTTCATGAACGGCAAGCTCGCCGCCTGCCGCTACTTCTTCGCCTACGAACTGCCGAAGGCAAGGACGCAGCGGGAGCTGTTGGCAAAGCTCGACGATACGACGCTGTCGACGCAAGCGGAGTGGTTCTAGTGTGACGGCACGCCCTTGTAGGCGTCTGCGCCCCAGACGTCCTTGACCCGGGCATCGCGACCGCAGGCGAAGCGGTAGTATTTGTACTTCGCCGGATTCACGTTGTAATAGTCCTGGTGGTAGTCCTCGGCGACGGTAAACTCCGAGGCCGGCGCCACTTCCAGGGCGAGCTTCGTGCCAAGCTGGGCCTCGGCATCTGCTTTCGCCTTCGTCGCGGACGCCAGTTGCGCGTCGCCGACGGCGTAGACAGCCGTCGTATAGGCATAGCCGCGGTCGCAGAACTGGCCGCCATCGTCGGTCGGGTCGATGGTGCGCAGGAAGGTCGTGACCAGCTGGTCGTAGCTGATCTTCGTCGGGTCGAACTCGACCTTCAGCACTTCGCGGTGGCCTTCGTGGTTCTGGTAGGTCGGATTCTTCAGCGAGCCGCCGGAATAGCCGGAGATGGTTTCCGTCACCCCCGGGACCTGGTCCATGTCGGACTCGACGCACCAGAAGCAGCCGCCGGCGAAGATCGCCGTCTCGGCGCTGGAGGGCAGGCTGGTCACCGGCAGGGCGGCGAGCGAAAGCAGAAGCGCAGATGCGGCAGTCTTGAACATGGGGATCCTCCGAGTTGAGGAGGAACGTAGCAGGCGGCGGCGCAGTTTCAAATCAAGGCCGCGCGAACGTCGCGTGATCGAGCGAGAATCGCTGTCGGTCTCGCTCAGCCTCCTCGCATCAGCGCCTCGACCTGCGCGCGCAAGGCGGCCAATTGCTCCTCGAGCGCCTCGACGCGCGCTTCGAGCCCGGAGACCGGCGCGAAGGCCTGGGCCTGCCGGTTCGCGGCCGGTGAAATGGCCGCGACCGGTCCGGAGAGGAGATGCACGTAGCGATCCTCGCGCTGGCCGGGGCCGCGCTCGATCAGCTGCACAAGCGGGTTCTTTCGCCCGATCAGCAGATCGAGATCGCCATTCAAATCCTCGATCGACTGGTAGGCGGCCATCCGCTCGCTGCGCGCCAGCAGTTCATGCGCGGTCTGGGCGCCGCGCAGCAGCAGAAGCGCGATGATCGCGGTCTGCCCCCTGGTCAGCGAATGTCGCCGCGACAGCTGCTCCTCATAGCGCTCAACGCGCGACCCGGACATCTGGCGCACCAGGCCCTTCTGCTGCAGCGTCGAAAGTGCGCGATGCACTTCGACCTGTTCCAGCGCCATCACCGGATCGCGCGCCGTCTTCTGATTGGCCGCGGCCAGCGCCGAATTGAGCGTTAACGGATAGACGTCCGGCGTCAGCTCCTTCTTCTCGGCTAGGCAGCCGAGAACGCGCGCTTCGGCGGGGTTGAGAACGACGAGTCGAATTGGCGAGAGGAGAATCAGGAAATGGGTGAACGGTCGGAATTGGAACAGGCGCGAGCCGAAATGTTTTCGGTGCTCGATGCCAAGTTCGCTGCCATTCCGGAGTGGCGTGCATTCAAGGCGATTGAGCGTGCCCTTGCGGCGATCGGTCGCGATGCCCCGCCGCCAGAAGTGGCAAGGATTTCCGCTGTGCAGCGCGAGCGCGAACCGCGCCCGGATTCCTATGTTGAATTGGCTCTGCGTGCTCTGCGGGAAATGTCGGCTCCGATCCGTACGGACCAGATGCTTGAGTATATCGGAAAGCATCGCACACTTGAGGGTGATCCGAAGAAAATTCGGGTCAACGTGCAGTCAGCCCTCTCCAAGGATTCTCGCTTTGCCAGCATTGGGTGGGAGGGTGGCAGGGCTTGGTGGCTCTCTGGCGCGCAGCCGCCCCATCCAAATCAGACAATGCCGGCAGCCTCTCACCTGGAGAGGCCTGCCGGACAGAGTTAGGTTCCCGCGACGGCGGGTGGGGTTGGTTGGGAGGGGCGCGATCCCATTATTACCAACCGACCCCGACAAGTTCCCAGCTTGTGGATGCACTACAGCTGGAATGTTGGGCTTGGTGGCGGCTGTTTACCGCTGGCCAAGTCCATCACCTAAGGCAGGGGTGGGAGGGCTGCAACCCGATTGAACCACCCCTTGCCTGCCAAATCAAAGTTATCATCGATAGCAAATCGCCGCAATTGAAACATCACTCACCGGCGTGTCAGAGCTGGACTCTCACGGCGATCATGTTCCAGTCAGTGCCAAGTTGCAGTAGAGGGCCGAGAAGTCGCCCCCGTTTAAACCCTTCTCTCCACCATCATCTTCTTGATCTCGGCGATGGCCTTGGCCGGGTTCAGGCCTTTCGGGCAGGCCTGGGTGCAGTTCATGATCGTGTGGCAGCGGTAGAGCCGGAAAGGATCCTCGAGGTTGTCGAGCCGGTCGCCGGTGGCTTCGTCTCTGGAGTCGATCAGCCAGCGATAGGCCTGGAGCAGCACGGCCGGGCCAAGGTATTTCTCGCCGTTCCACCAGTAGGACGGGCAGGAGGTCTGGCAGCAGAAGCACAGGATGCACTCGTAGAGCCCGTCGAGCTTCTGGCGGTCCTCGTGGCTCTGCAGCCATTCCTTCGCCGGCTCCGGCGAGACGGTCTGCAGCCAGGGCTCGATCGAGGTGAGCTGCGCGTAGGGGACGGTCAGGTCCGGCACGAGGTCCTTGACCACCGGCATGTGCGGTAGAGGATAGACGCGCACAGTGCCGGAAATCTCGTCCATGCCCTTGGTGCAGGCGAGCGTGTTGGTGCCGTCGATATTCATCGAGCACGAGCCGCAGATGCCCTCGCGGCACGAACGGCGCAGCGTCAGCGTCGGGTCGATCTTGTTCTTGATCCACAACAGACCGTCGAGAACCATCGGGCCGCAATCGTCGAGATCGACATAATAGGTGTCGAGGCGCGGGTTCTCGTCGTCGTCCGGCGACCAGCGGTAGATCCGGTATTCGCGCACATTCGTCGCGCCATCCGGCTTCGGCCAGGTCTTGCCCGGATTGATCTTCGAGTTCCTGGGAAGGGTGAGTTCAACCATGATCTTTCCCTTCTAGTAGACCCGCGCCTTGGGCGCGATCTTGGCGAGGCTGATGCCGCCTTCGCTCTCGGGCAGCATCGTCTCGGTGTGCACGGGGCGATAGGCGAGCGTCACCTGGCCGGTTTCGGTGTCCAGCCAGGACAGCGTGTGCTTGCGCCAGTTGACGTCGTCGCGGCTCGGGAAATCCTCGTGGGCGTGGGCGCCGCGGCTTTCCTTGCGGGCTTCGGCGCCGACGACGGTGGTGATGGCGTTGGCCATCAGGTTTTCCAGCTCCAGCGTCTCGACGAGGTCGGAGTTCCAGATCATCGAGCGGTCATGAACCTTGATGTCCTTCAACTCGTCCCAGATCTCCGAGACGCGCTTCACGCCGTTGGACAGCGACTCGGACGTCCGGAACACGGCGGCGTCTTCCTGCATGGCGCGCTGCATCTTCTCGCGCAGCACCGCCGTCGGCTGCGAGCCGTTGGCGTTCCGGATGCGATCGAAGCGGTCCATGATCTTGTCGACGGACTGCTCGTTGATGGTCGGGATCGGCGCGGCGCGGTCGACCACCTCACCGGCGCGGATCGCCGCGGCGCGGCCGAACACGACCAGGTCGATCAGCGAGTTGGAACCGAGGCGGTTTGCGCCATGCACCGAGGCGCAACCGGCTTCGCCGACAGCCATCAGGCCGGGGAACACGGCGTCCGGGTTTTCGGGAGTCGGGTTCAGCACTTCGCCGTAATAGTTCGTCGGGATGCCGCCCATGTTGTAGTGGACCGTCGGCAGCACCGGGATCGGCTCCTTGGTGACATCGACGCCGGCGAAGATCTTGGCGCTCTCGGAAATGCCCGGCAGGCGCTCGTGCAGCACCGCCGGATCGAGATGGTCGAGGTGCAGGAAGATGTGGTCCTTCGCCTTGCCGACGCCGCGGCCTTCGCGGATTTCCATCGTCATGCAGCGCGAGACGACGTCGCGGGAGGCGAGGTCCTTGGCTGACGGCGCATAGCGCTCCATGAACCGCTCGCCTTCGGAGTTGACCAGATAGCCGCCTTCGCCGCGCGCGCCCTCGGTGATCAGGCAGCCAGCGCCGTAGATGCCGGTCGGATGGAACTGCACGAACTCCATGTCCTGTAGAGGCAGGCCGGCGCGGGCGACCATGCCGTTGCCGTCGCCGGTGCAGGTATGCGCCGAGGTCGCCGAGAAATAGGCGCGGCCATAGCCGCCGGTCGCCAGCACGACCATTTTCGCCGCAAAGCGATGGATCGTGCCGTCGTCGAGGTTCCAGGCGACGACGCCGGTGCAGCGGCCGTTTTCCATGATCAGGTCGAGCGCGAAATACTCGACAAAGAACTGCGCGGAATGGCGCAGCGACTGGCCGTAGAGCGTGTGCAGGATGGCGTGGCCGGTGCGGTCGGCAGCGGCGCAGGTGCGCTGCACCGGCGGGCCGTCGCCGAAATTCTGCATGTGGCCGCCGAAGGGACGCTGGTAGATCTTGCCTTCCTCGGTGCGGGAGAAGGGCACGCCGTAGTGCTCGAGCTCGTAGACGGCGGCAGGCGCCTCGCGGGCGAGATATTCCATCGCGTCGACGTCGCCCAGCCAGTCGGAGCCCTTGACGGTGTCGTAGAGGTGCCACTGCCAGTGGTCGGGGCCCATGTTGCGCAGCGAGGCGGCGATGCCGCCCTGGGCAGCTACCGTGTGCGAGCGGGTCGGGAAGACCTTGGTGATGCAGGCCGTCTTCAGGCCCTGCTCGGCCATGCCGAGCGTAGCGCGAAGACCGGCTCCGCCCGCGCCGACGACGACGACGTCGAACTTATGGTCGACATAGGTGTAGGCCTTGCCGTTGGCCGATGGTGATGCTGCTGCCTGGGCCAAACTTCAGACTCCGAACGATATCTTGAGCAGTGCGAACACGCATGTCGCGCCGATGACGATGGGGAAGAAGATGTTGAGCATGACCAGCGCGATCTTCAGTCCTTCGCCGTGAATGTAGTCCTCGATGATCGACTGCATGCCGAGCTTCATGTGGAAGAGCGCGGAACCCAGCACGAAGACCGTCAGGAGCGCCACGAAGGGGTTGGCGAGCGTCTGGCGGACTTCCGCATAGGTCGCGCCGTTCAGCGACACGATCAGGCCGATGAAGAACAGGATCAGCGGGATATTGGCGACGGCGGTCAGCCGCTGGCGCCAGAAGTGGCTCGTGCCTTCCCGGGCGGAGCCGAGACCCCGCACGCGGCCGAGGGGAGTGCGCAGGCCGGGGGACTTGCTCATGCTGCGCTCCTCGCCATGAAGATTGCCGCCCAGATCAGGACCGTCAGGACGAACGACCCGATGACCGTCGCCAATGCGAGCTTTGTCGCGGTGTGCTTCTCCATGAAGGCGCCAGTGTCCCAGACGAGATGGCGGATGCCGCCCAGCATGTGGAACATCAGCGCCCATGTGTAGCCGAGGAGGATGAGCTGGCCGAACCAGGAGCCGTAAATGCCGCTGACGAAGTTGAAATAGGCTTCGGGGCCCGCCGCCGCGGTGATCCACCATGCGACCAGCAGCGTCCCGACATAGAGCGCGCCGCCCGTGATGCGGTGCAGGATGGAAGTGACCATCGTCGGAATCGGTTTGTAGATTTGCAGATGCGGCGACAGAGGCCGTGGTCTTTGTCGGGTGGCTGGTGCTGACATGGCTCCCCCGGGGACTGTCCGACCGCGTCCGGCTGCGGCATGGGACTGGTCGAAATGCGACTTTTTCGTGCCAGCGTTCTAGTGGTCTTTTTGCACCGCGTCAAAGCCGGAAAAGCTTGAACTTCGCGGCATTTAGTCCCTTGTCAGACAGCTCCGCCGCTTCAATCGATTAAAGCATTTGTGCGGGCGCGCGCATCATCGTCTGCAGGTCATCGGCGTCGATTTCGGCCGGAAGAACAGCGCTTCCTCTCCGTCGAAGATCATCGCGTACTGTTCCTGGACGTAGCGGGTGTGCGAATCGGCGGGCGACGCCGGCAGCTGCATCGACGATCCGTCGGCGAAGGCGATCGAGACAGCCGCGACGCTGTTGTCGACCTGAAGGCTCTCGCCATTGTCGCATTTGTAGGTGGCGCGTCCCGCATAGGTGGCGTTGTCGTCATAGACGGCGACCGGATCCGCGTCGCCGCCGGCCGTGTCCGCCACCCCGGCGGCGCCCGGCATGAGCGAGGCCGTCGGCGCGTCGATTCCGTCCGACGCGCATGCCGAAAGCAGGCAGGCGGCAAAGATACAGGCGATGCAGGCAGCGCGGCGCGAGGCGCCACGATCGGACATGCTCATGTCCGCTACCTAGCCTCCCCAGCCGTTCGAGATCAAGGGGAGGCGGCCGGATGGACGCCGCAGCCGGCTCGCGCCATATTGCTGGCAAGAATAACCGCTTGGTTGACGCCTTGGCGTTGCACGGCGATTGGGCGCTGCATGGGTGTGGAAATCCGGAACCGTTGGAGGCTGCTGGCCGTCGCATGCGCCGCGCTGGCGATGTCCGTGCTGCAGGCCAATGCAGCGGGCCGGGTGGCGCTGGTCATCGGCAATGGCGACTACCGCAACCTGACGCCGCTATCCAACCCCGGCAACGACGCGCGCCGGATGGCCGAACTGCTGGCGGCCAACGGTTTCCAGGTGATGAGCTGCGGCGGTAGCGGCCCCGGCTGCTTCGACCTCGATCGTGGCGAATTGCTCGACGCGCTCGACGATTTCGCCGACATGGCCAAGGGCGCGGATGTCGCGCTCGCCTTCTATGCCGGGCATGGAATGCAGACCGGCGACGGCAACGTGATCGCGCCGACGGACATCGAGATCGACTGCGGCGACTGGAGCACCAAGCGCTCGGTCGTGCTGGACGACGTGCTGGAGGCAATGGACGGCGCGGCGGAGAAGATCGTCATCCTCGACGCCTGCCGCAACGACCCGTTCAAGGCGCAGCAATGCCTGAACCGCGGCGTCCGGCCGCTGTCCTTCGGCTCGTTCGCGGTGCCGCAGTCGGTGTCGCGCTTCCTGCTGGTCAGCTCGACGCAGAACGGCCAGCTGGCGCAGGACGGCTTGCCGGGCGCACATTCGCCCTTCGCCGAAAGCCTGTTCTCGGCGATGGAAAAGAATGCCGCGACCACCTTCGACCAGTTGTTCAACAAGGTCGCGAAGAACGTCATCGAGAAGACCGCCTCGCGCAACTTCACCCAGGTGCCGGAAATGCTGGTGCGCGGCGGCGCGCCGGAAACCTGCCTCGCCGGCAGCGGCTGCGGGGTGGACCCGCAGGCGGCGGCGCTGCGCGCCGAGGTCGAGACGCTGAAGGCGCAAACCGTCAGGAACCAGCAATACGAGGACATCGTCATCGCCCTGCTGCGCAGCGGCGGCCTCGATCCGAAAACGGTCGGCGCGGAGCAGAAGGAACAGTTCTTCCGCATCGTGATGGACGCCGCCCGCGCGCTGGAGTCGAAGGGCGCCGAGGGCCAGATGGCGCTCGCGGCCTTGTCCCAGGGACAGTCGACCGAGGCCGAGAGCATCTTCGCGCGCGACGCCTCCGCGCCGGTGAACAACCCCAACGTCCCGCCGGAAGACATCGCGCAATCCTCGCGCAACCTGGCAGCCCTGGCGCGGGTGCAAGGGCGGATCGGCGAGGCGCTGCAGCTTTATCGGCAGGCGACTCAGTATCTGAAGGACGATCCGTCGCTATGGATCGACTATGCCCAGACGGCGATCGCCTATGGCGACCATGACACGGCGCGGGAGGCTTATGAGGCTGGACTGCAAGTGGCCGAAAAGGGCAGCCCGGCGGATCGGGTCTGGCTGAAGGAAGGCTATGCCGACACGTTCTGGTCGTCGGATCCGCAGAGGGCATATTCGATCTATCAGGAAGCGAACCACCTTGCCGCGTCGCTGCTGCCGGCGCATCCGCGGGATTCGGAGCTGAAGCGCGGCCTGATCGTGACGCACTACAATCTCGGCCATATCTCGATGGACAGCGGCAACACGCAAGCGGCGCTGGCCGAGTTCCACAAGGGTCTCGCCATCGCCGAAGAGCTTGCCGCGGCCGACGGTTCGGACGCGCGCTGGCAGTATGACATCGGCCGCGGCCACGAGCGAATCGGCCGGGCGCTGGAATCGTCCGGCGATCTGGGCGGCGCGCAGCAGGCCTATCTGCGCAAGCAGGCGATCGCGTCGCGTCTCGCCTCGACTGGCGAGGCGACCTATGTGCGCGATGCGGCGCTGGCCGAGGAATTCCTCGCCGGCATCGCCGAGAAGCAGGGCGACTACGCCAGCGCCGAGCTCCGCTACGAGGCGAGCGTCGAGCGGATCGCTGGCCTCCGCGCCGCTGCGCCGGGCAATCCGGATTTCCAGCGGTTCGCTTCCGTGACGTTGCTGGCGCTGGGCGATGCCCGCGTTGAACTCGGCCAGGCGGACGCCGCCTGGCCGAACTATCTGGAGGCGGCCGGTCTCAGCGAGCGCCTCGTCGCCCTGAACCCGCGCAACGGCCAATGGGGCTGGGACCTGTTTCGGGCCTATCAACGACTGGCGTCGACCCGGCCGCCGGGCGCGGAGTATCACGCGAAGGCGCTGGCGACCGTTGAAAGGCTGGAGGCCGACGGGCTGTTGAACCCGGATAATCTCAAATGGATCGGCATCACGCGCGAGCGACTGGCCGAGGCGCGTGCGGCGGAGGCTGCCGGCCAGAAGCCAGCCGAGCCGCGTTAACCATGTTTCACGGTTCCTGGTCCGTCCAGGAACCGGAACCGGTGACAAAGGTTAAGAAATCGTTAACGTTGTCGACGAGGAGGCTTGAAGCCTTTGCACCGAAAGGATCGGCCATGCGTTCGATTTCAATTCTGTTGCGTTCCTCGGCTATCGCGGCCGGGATGATTGCGGCCGTCGCCGCACCCGCTGTCGCCAGCGATCTCTATGGCGAGCAATATCATGCCGATTCGTTCGGCAATCTGATCATCTACAGCCCCGCCGGCTACAAGCGGATTGTCGTCGGCCAGGGCCATGTCGTTGCCGAACTCGAAGCCGAGCGCGCGGCCGCTGGACCGGACGTGGTCTATGGCGACGGCTACGGCTCGGTTGAAGGCCGTTCCTATCGGGACTGCCGTTCCGAGCCGGGCATGTTCAAGGGCCGCAGCTACATGTACGGCTTGCCGGACGGGGTCGTTCCAACGCCCGCCCGCCGGGTCTGCGACTGATATCGGCAATCGGCATTAACGACGCGACCGCCGCTCCTTGCCGATCTGCGGGGTTTCAGGCGGCCTGCGGCCGGGCGGCGCGGTGCGAACGCAATCGCGCCCGGCATTCTTGGCGTCGTAGAGAGCACGGTCGGCGCGCCTGACAAGCTCGCCATAGGTCTCGTCGTCCCGCCACTGCGCGACGCCGAAGCTTGCGGTGCATCGGTCGCCGCCAGGCAGCCCGGCGATGACTTTTTGCGCGAACGCCACCCTTATGCCCTCGGCGATCAATCGCGCGGTTTGAAGTTCGGTCCCCCCGGGCGCTATGGCGAATTCTTCGCCGCCAATGCGGCCCATCGGGTGCTGGTCGCCGGCCACATCCCGCATGGCTGCGGCGAATTCGGCGATGACCCGGTCGCCGGCGTCGTGACCATAGGTGTCGTTCACGGATTTGAAGAAGTCGATGTCGGCGATGATCAATGACACAGGCCGCCGGGTCCGTCCCATCGCATGCATCAGCGCTTCGGCATGCTCCTCGAATCCGCGCCGGTTGAGCAGGCCGGACAAAGGGTCGGTTTCCGAGCGGACGGTGGCGTCAGCCAGCATCGTTCTGACATAGACCGCGAGCGTCAGCAGCGCGACGGACAGTGCGAAGACGCTGCCCAGCGATTGTGAAAACAGCGCATAGGTCGTGCCGAGATAGTCCTGGGTTGCCTGTCCCGGGCCTCCGGTCGAGGCGGCGAGCAGTGGCTTGCCGAGAAAATGCAGCGCGCTCAGCGAGAGCACGAATCCGAGTGTCAGATCGAGCGGGCCATGGTTTCGGCTGCGAAGCAGGCCCACGAGGCTCAAGGCCTGCATGATCGCATAGGGAGTCTGCCAGAGCATGTTGCGCAGGATCAATTCGCGCGGCAGCGTCTGGGCGTAGACCTGCACTGCGACCGAGACAGTGAACACCACTGCGATCGTCGCCCAGGGCGGCTTGACCTCGTAGTGTCGCGCGATACCGACAGCCAGCGCGGCGAGGGCGGCGAGGAAGGAGGCATATCCGAGTGTGGACAAAAGCATCGAATCAGGAACAGCGGCAATCGCAAATTCCATCAGCGAGTAGACAAGGCCGAGACCGTAGGCGAGCGCGATCCAACGCGCCGAACGGTGGGCGTTGTCATAAAGCGAGATCAGCAGAAATGTCGCGGCGAGCAAGCCCGCCACGCTCATATTGATTGCCAGGATAAAGCTCGCGTCGCCCATGCCACCCATCGTCCAAGGCCTTAGTCTTAGGACAGGGCGAGCGAAGAACTCGTTAACCGGAGCCGGAACGTCCTGCCTGAAGCAGCGTTTCCCGGAGGACCAAGGAGCAGATGACCATGACTGAAACAGTGACATTGACGGAACACGATGCCGTGCGCGACTGGGCAGCGGCGAGGATGGGGACGCCCGCAATCGTCGACGTCTCCGCCTCCAGCGGAACGCAGCCGATGGTCATGCTGGTATTCGACCAGATCGCCTATCAGGACCAGGACCGCGCCGAGCGGGCGCAAAGTTCCGGTGGCCGCGAACTGGTCGAATGGAGCGAATGGTTCGAAGTCTTCGACAAGGAACAGCTGGCGCTGGTTGTCGCCGCCGACCAGCCCGGCGTGCGCGATTCCTGGCACGAGATCGTGCGCCGCTAGGTAAGAACAGAAAGAGGCCCGGACATTGCCGGGCCTCTTTCGACTTCAATCCAGGCCAGACCCGTTCAGCGCCAGTCGCGGATGTCGACGAAATGGCCGGCGATGGCCGCTGCCCCGGCCATTGCCGGCGACACGAGGTGGGTGCGGCCCTTGAACCCCTGACGGCCCTCAAAGTTTCGGTTCGAGGTCGACGCGCAGCGCTCGTGCGGCTTGAGGCGGTCGTCGTTCATCGCCAGGCACATCGAGCAGCCCGGCTCACGCCAGTCGAAGCCGGCGGCGATGAAGATCTTGTCGAGACCCTCGGCCTCAGCCTGTTCCTTCACCAGACCGGACCCCGGCACGATCATCGCGCTGACCTTCGGATTGACGGTCTTGCCTTGGACCACCTTGGCGACGGCGCGCAGGTCCTCGATGCGGCCATTGGTGCAGGAGCCGATGAAGACCCGGTCGATCTCGATATCGGTGATCTTCGTGCCGGCTTTCAGGCCCATATAGTCGAGCGCCCGGTGCTTGGAGACGCGCTTGTTCTCGTCGTCGATGAGATCGGGATTGGGCACCTCGCCGGTAACCGAGACGACATCCTCGGGCGACGAACCCCAGGTGACGATGGGCGGCAGCTGCGCGGCGTCGAGCCTGACGATGCGGTCGAAATGCGCGCCCTCGTCGGTCTTCAGCGTCTTCCAGTAGTCGAGCGCCATGTCCCAGGCAGCGCCCTTTGGCGCGCGGGGCTTGTCCTTGACATAGGCGAAGGTCGTCTCGTCCGGCGCGATCAGGCCGGCGCGGGCGCCGCCTTCGATCGACATGTTGCAGACGGTCATGCGGCCTTCCATCGACAGCGCGCGGATCGCCTCGCCGGCATATTCGATGACGTAGCCGGTGCCGCCGGCGGTGCCGATCTCGCCGATGATCGCGAGGATGATGTCCTTGGCGGTGACGCCTTCGGGCAGTTGGCCGTCGACCTGGACCAGCATGTTCTTGGCCTTGCGCTGGATCAGGGTCTGGGTGGCCAGCACGTGCTCGACTTCCGACGTGCCGATGCCATGCGCCAGCGCGCCGAAGGCGCCGTGGGTCGAGGTGTGGCTGTCGCCGCAGACAATGGTCATGCCGGGGAGCGTGAAGCCCTGCTCGGGGCCGATGATGTGGACGATGCCCTGGCGGCGGTCGTTCTCGGAATAATATTCGACGCCGAAATCCTTGGCGTTGGTCGCGAGGGCTGCGATCTGGATGCGGCTTTCCTCGCTCGGGTTGATGCCGCGCTTGCGGTCCGGCGAGGTCGGGACGTTGTGGTCGACGACGGCCAGCGTCTTTTCCGGATGGCGGACGGTGCGGCCGGTCATGCGCAGGCCTTCGAAGGCCTGGGGGCTGGTGACCTCGTGCACGAGGTGGCGGTCGATGTAGAGCAGACAGGTGCCGTCGTCCTGCCGGTCGACGACGTGGTCGTCGAAAATCTTGTCGTAAAGGGTGCGCGGTGCGCTCATGGCTTTGTTCCGTGGCTGGAGCTTGGATATCCGATGACGTGCGGCGCGTGGCCGCGGATGATCAACGGAGTCGGCAGGTCATCGCGCCGGAAATCGCCGCAAAGAAACGTGCCGGCAGGCGCTTGCGGTCCTGCAGGACGAAATTCTTGTAGCTCGGATCGCTAAACAGCCGTTCCATGGCGGTCAGATAGCAATTTATACCGTATTCGGCAATCTCGGCTTTGCGCCGGTCAATTCTGGAAAATGGCTGGAGCCGCCCGACTATCGCTCTGGCGCACGCGCATGGTAGACGCGCCGCGATGAGCCTGTTTGCAATCCTCCTCGGCGGCGACCTGACGGTGACGCCGCGCGTCTCGGCGCTGGTCGCCGGCGCACGCGTGGTCGCGGCGGATTCCGGCATCCGACATGCGGGGATGCTCGGCATGGCGCCGGAACTGTGGGTCGGCGATTTCGACTCGTCGAGCGAGGCGGACTATGCGGCCTACCCGGACGTGCCACGCGAGACCTTTCCGGCGGCCAAGGACAAGACCGACGGCGAACTGGCCGTCGACATCGCCATCGGGCGCGGCGCGACACGCCTTGTCATTGTCGGCGCATTCGGCGGTCCGCGCGCGGACCATGCCTTCCTGCACCTGGCGCTGGCCGTGCGGCTGGCCGAACGCGGCTTCGACGTGACGCTGACGAGCGGCTCGCAGGAGGGCCAGCCGGTTAGGGTTGGCGAGAACCGTTTTGACTTGCCCGACGGCACGCTGTTCTCCGTGCTTGGGTTCACCGATCTTCATGGGCTCAGCATCGCGGGCGCGGAATGGCCGCTCGACCGCATCCACATGCCGTTCGGCTCGTCGCTGACGATCTCGAACAAGGTCAGCGGCGATCTCGCCGTGACGCTGGCGAGCGGCCGCGCGCTGCTGGTCGCGCAATCATTGGAATTGAATTCGTAATGGCTCCACCGCTTCTCAAGCTCGACCGTATCCGGCTGACCTTCGGCGGCACGCCGCTGCTCGACGGCGCCGACCTGTCGGTGTCGACCGGCGACCGCATCGCGCTGGTCGGCCGCAACGGGTCGGGCAAGTCGACGCTGCTGAAGATCGCCGCTGGCCTTGTCGAGGCGCAGGACGGCGAGGTGTTCCGCCATCCGTCGGCAACGATCCGCTATCTGGCGCAGATGCCGGACATGGAGGGCTTTGCGACTGTCCGCGCCTATGTCGAGGCGGGGAGAGGCCCAGCGGACGATCCGCACCGCGTCACCTACCTGATCGAGCATCTGGGCCTGACCGGCGAGGAACATCCCGACACGCTGTCGGGCGGCGAAGCGCGGCGCGCCGCGCTCGCCCGCGTGCTGGCGCCGGAGCCCGACATCCTGCTGCTCGACGAACCGACCAACCATCTCGACCTCGCGACGATCGAATGGCTGGAGGATGAACTGCTGCGCTCGTCCTCGGCGATCATCCTGATCTCGCACGACCGGCGCTTTCTGGAACGCGTATCGAAGGCGACGGTCTGGCTCGATCGCGGCCAGACCAAGCGGCTGGACAAGGGGTTCGCACATTTCGAGGAATGGCGCGACCAGGTGCTGGAGGAAGAGGAGCGCGACCAGCACAAGCTCGGCCGGCAGATCGTGCGCGAGGAGCACTGGCTGCGCTATGGCGTGACGGCGCGGCGCAAGCGCAACATGCGCCGGCTGGGCGACCTGCATTCGATGCGGCAGAAATTCCGCACCCATCGCGGCGCGGAGGGCGTGGCCAAGATGGCGGCGAGCGACGCTGCCGAGAGCGGCAAGCTGGTGATCGAGGCGAAGACCATCTCGAAGAGCTTTGACGCGCTCGAGGTGGTGAAAGGCTTCTCGATCCGGGTCAATCGCGGCGACCGGATCGGCCTCGTCGGACCGAATGGCGCCGGCAAGACGACGCTCTTGAAGATGCTGACCGGCGAGCTGGCGCCCGATGCCGGCACGATCCGGCTCGGGGTCAACCTGGAGATCGCGACGCTCGACCAGAAGCGCGAGAAGGTCGATCCAGAGGAGACGCTCGGCCATTTCCTGACACGCGGGCGCGGCGACAGCCTGACGATCAATGGCGAGGAAAAGCATGTCGCCTCCTACATGAAGGACTTCCTGTTCCGGCCCGAGCAGATGCGGACGCCGGTGCGGGAGCTTTCGGGCGGCGAGCGGGCGCGGCTGATCCTGGCCCGCATCCTGGCGCAGCCGGCGAACCTGCTGGTGCTGGACGAGCCGACCAACGATCTTGACATGGAGACGCTGGACCTGCTGCAGGAACTGGTGGCGGGTTTTGCCGGAACGGTGATCCTCGTCAGCCACGACCGCGATTTTCTCGACCGGACAGTGACCTCGACGATCGCGCCGGACGGCGACGGCAAGTGGGTCGAATATGCCGGCGGCTATGCCGACATGCTGAGCCAGCGCGGCTCGAAGCGGTTCGAACGCAAGAGCCGGAAGAGCGTGGAGGCCGAGGCCGCGCCGAAACCCCAGGCAGCGGCGCAGCCGAAGTCGTCGTCGAAGAAACTGTCCTTCAAGCAGAAATTCGCGCTGGAATCGCTGCCGAAGAAGATGGCGGAGGTCAACGGCAAGATCGCGACGCTGGAGACCCGGCTCGCCGACCCGAAGCTGTTCGCCAAGGATCCGGCGGGCTTCCAGAAGATCGCCGCCACGCTCGACGCCGAACGCGCGGCGCTGGCCGCGATGGAGGAGGAATGGCTGGAGCTGGAGATGCTGCGCGAGGAGATCGAGGGGTAAGACGTCGGTCTGCCGCGCCCTGTCCTTCTCCCCTTGTGGGAGAAGGTGGCCCGAAGGGCCGGATGAGGGGTGCTGGACGAAGCGAGACGCTGGCAGGCGAGCGCCATCTGCGCCTCCTTCTGAAGTGACGCACTCCGTCCAACACCCCTCATCCGTCTTGGCCTTCGGCCAAGCCACCTTCTCCCACAAGGGGAGAAGGACCCGCGCGTTCACGACGTGTCGCAAAGTTCGACCATCGGAGGCGCGACGGTTTTCAGAGCAAGAACGATCCGGCTCAAGTGTTCCACGCATCCGGATATGCGCGCCTCGTCGGGCAGCCGGTGCGCCTCCGCGGCCATCGCCTGCACGCCAAGCGCCAGCAGCCGAAGCGACAGGGCGAGCGCCAGCGCGTCGGCGGTGGTGTATCCGGCGTGGTCCGGCGAGATACCAACCTGATGTTCCCTCAGGGCTGCATTCGGTTCCGTGCCGGCGACGAAGTCGGCCGCCACCGTTTCGGCCTGGCGGAGCAGCCACAGCACGATGAACCGGACCGGGGCGGACCGGCCGGCTGCGCATTCGGCGAGTGAGGCAAGCGACAGCAGGAGCGCTGCGATGCGCCCCAGCCTGTCCCTTCCCTTCCGCGCCTTCCCGCTCATGCCCCGCATCCCCTTCTCACCGGCGCCATGGTCCGTCATGTCGACAGGGGGGTGGACACGTTGCGCATGGAGAATTGTGAATGGTGAATGGGAACAGGCGGTTGGCCGGAGCACGTCGCGAACTTCACACTACACGACAGTGATTTGGTGAGAGGTCGAGAATCAGTTGGAATGAAGGATTCATCCCGGCAAGGAAGGATCCTGCAATGTCACTTCATCCCGACGCTCTCGCAGCGACGTTAGC
>Ga0209906_100114_pt1 | contig 108979 bp, 106 predicted proteins | sample FECB24metaG_FD_188303 | JGI IMG/M metagenome (GOLD analysis project Ga0209906, IMG submission 188303) | Cyanobacterial communities from the Joint Genome Institute, California, USA from Joint Genome Institute, California, USA - FECB-24 metaG... ... | reverse complement strand
GTCAGCGCTTTTCACATCCTCTGTCGCAACTCTGGATTCCGGGTTCCGCTTCGCGGCCCCGGAATGACGGAGAGTTGTTGTATCAGATCGTCCGATAGAACGCTCTCGGAGTGGAATTAGTGTATACCCATTAATTGACGTAACAGCAAGGTTCACTCAGGGTGGGACAGCGTTGCATGTTGCGCCGCATCACGAGACCGCCTAACAACGGCGCGTGATCAAGGGGCGGAAATCCGGCATGGAACAGCTCAAGCTCGCGGCGCTCGACGCCGACGATCTGGAAATCATCTCGGCGCATGTCCAGGATGCCGTGATGCAGGTCGGCGGGCTGGATTGGCGCGCCGGCGAGAAGCGGTTCCTGATCGAGATGAACCGCTTCGTCTGGGAAAACGCAGGCGGGTTGCTTCGCCGCCACAATGAGCGGCGGCGCAGCGTGCTGCATTTCGACCGCGTGATTGCCGTCCGGTCGAGCGGGATTGACCGCGGCAAGACCAAGGAGGTTCTTTCCCTCCTGACAATTGGCTTTGCCGAGGACGAAGCACCCGCGGGATCCATCGAATTGCTCTTCGCCGGCGGCGGCGCAATTGTGCTCGATGTCGAGTGCGTCGAAGTGCGGCTGACCGATCTTGGCGCCGCCTGGGCTGCCGGCTCCCGGCCTGTGCACGGGAGCTGACGCGCCAATGGCGATCACGCTCGACGCATCCGCAGCCGATTTCGAGGCCCGCTTTGCCGCCTTCCTGTCGACGAAGCGCGAAGTCTCCGCCGATGTCGATGCGCTGGTGCGTGACATCATCGGCCGCATCCGCGCCGAAGGTGACGCGGCGCTGTTCGACTACACGCAAAGGTTCGACCGCTTCGATGCGTCCGGCGGCCGGCTGACCGTCACCGATGCCGAGATCGACGCGGCCTTTGAAGCGGCCGACCCGCAGACGATCGAGGCGCTGACCTTTGCGCGCGACCGCATCGCTTCGCATCACGCGCGGCAGCGGCCGCAGGACGACCACTACACCGACCCGATCGGCGTGCGCCTCGGCTCGCGCTGGACGGCGGTCGAATCCGTCGGCCTCTATGTGCCCGGCGGCACGGCCAGCTATCCGTCCTCCGTGCTGATGAACGCCGTGCCGGCCAAGGTCGCGGGTGTCGAGCGTGTCGTCATCGCGGTGCCGGCGCCGGATGGCGTGCTCAACCCGCTGGTGCTGGTGGCGGCGCGTCTGGCCGGCGTCTCCGAAATCCACCGCGTCGGCGGCGCGCAGGCGATCGCCGCGCTTGCCCACGGCACGGAATCGATCCGGCCGGTGGTGAAGATCGTCGGCCCCGGCAACGCCTATGTCGCCGCCGCCAAGCGCCAGGTTTTTGGCACGGTCGGCATCGACATGATCGCCGGCCCGTCGGAAGTGCTGGTGTTGGCTGACGGCTCGAACGACCCGGAATGGATCGCCGCCGACCTGCTGGCGCAGGCGGAACACGACACTGGCGCGCAGTCGATCCTGGTCACCGACGATGCGGCTTTCGGCGAAGCGGTCGAGGCTGCGGTCGAGCGCCAGCTCAAGCGCCTGCCACGCGGCGAGACGGCGGCCGCCAGCTGGCGAGATTTCGGCGCGGTGATCCTGGTCGGCTCGTTCGACGCAGCGCTGCCGCTGGTCAACCGCATCGCGGCCGAGCATCTCGAACTGGCGATCCCCGAGGCCGAAGCCTATGCGCGACAGGTGCGCAATGCCGGCGCGATCTTCATCGGCCGGCACACGCCCGAAGTCATCGGCGACTATGTCGGCGGCTCGAACCATGTGCTGCCGACGGCGCGTTCGGCGCGGTTCTCGTCCGGACTGTCCGTGCTCGACTTCATGAAGCGCACCTCGCTGCTGCAGCTCGGTCCCGACCAGCTGCGCGCGCTGGCGCCGGCTGCGATCGCGCTCGCCGAGGCGGAGGGCCTGGGCGCGCATGCCCGCTCCGTCGCCATTCGGCTCAATCTCTGAGGCGCCGGCGATGGGGAGGGAAACGAGCAACGCCCGCCTGGTCGACATCGAACTCGATGAGTCGATCGGCCGCTCGACGCCCGATGTCGAGCACGAGCGCGCGGTCGCGATCTTCGACCTGGTCGAGGAGAATTCCTTCAAGCCGGTCACCGACGCGGGCGAAGGCCCCTACAAGCTGAAGCTGTCGCTGGTCGAATCGCGGCTTGTCTTCGCAATCTCGCGCGAGAACGGCGACCCGGTCGTCACGCACATCCTGTCGCTCACCCCGTTCCGGCGGATCGTGAAGGATTATTACATGATCTGCGAGAGCTACTACGACGCCATCCGCTCGTCGACGCCGTCGCAGATCGAGGCGATCGACATGGGTCGACGCGGCCTGCACAATGAAGGCTCGCAGACGCTGATGGACAGGCTGTCCGGCAAGATCGAGGTCGATTTCGACACGGCGCGCCGGCTGTTCACGCTGGTCTGCGTGCTGCACTGGCGTGGGTAGGCTCTCGCCTTGGCCGACGCACCGTCCGGAGAAAAGCTGCCCGGGTCGATCCTGTTCCTGTGCGGGCAAAACGTCATCCGCTCGCCGATCGCCGAGCAGATTGCCCGGATGCACTTGCCGCAGTCGGTCTTCATCGGCTCGGCCGGCATCCGGTCGGGCGAACGCGATCCCTTTGTCGACGCGGTGCTTGGAGAGCGCGGCCTGACCTTGGGCAAGCGCCAGCCGCAGCTGCTCGACGATATGGAAGACGCCTATTTCGACCTGATCGTGACGCTGGCGCCCGAGGCGCACCACGCGGCGCTGGAGCTGACCCGGTCGGCGGCGGTCGATGTCGAATATTGGCCGACGCCCGATCCGACCACGGCGTCGGGCACGCGGGAGCAGATTCTGGCCGCCTATCGGGACGTCTTCGAGCGCCTGGAAGCGCGGATTCGCGGCCGGTTTTCGACCTCCCACGGAGCGTGATAAGCGCTGTTCACAAACTGTGCGAGATCATATAGGTTCCGCCCAAATTCCGGCCCGAGAATCGTGATTGTCACGCGCGGCCGGCTCATTTCCGTACACAAAGGTATCGAATGCCGAAGGAAGAAGTCCTCGAATTTCCGGGTCTCGTGACCGAATTGCTGCCCAACGCCATGTTCCGCGTCAAGCTTGAGAACGAACACGAGATTATCGCGCACACCGCGGGCCGCATGCGCAAAAACCGCATCCGCGTGCTGACGGGCGACAAGGTGCTGGTCGAAATGACCCCCTATGATCTGTCCAAGGGGCGCATCACCTACCGCTTCAAGTAGCCGGTTGCGCGGCGGCTGGCCGTCGCACGGCTCTTTTCCACGGGACCCTTTCGAGCGATGAGCGTCTTCCAGAAGCTGGTTCTGGCCTCCGGGTCGCCGCGCCGCATCGAGCTGCTGCAGCAGGCCGGCATCGAGCCGGACCGCATCTTTCCCGCCGATGTCGACGAGACGCCGCTGCGCGCCGAACACCCGCGCTCGCTGGCCAAGCGCCTGTCGCGCGCCAAGGCCGACAAGGCGCTGGACTCGCTGTCGAAAGAAGCTGACTGGGACGGCGGATACATCCTCGCCGCCGATACGGTCGTCGCAGTGGGCCGTCGCATCCTGCCGAAGGCCGAACTGGTGGACGAGGCGTCGAACTGCCTGCGCCTGCTCTCCGGCCGCTCGCACCGGGTCTATTCCGGCGTCTGCCTGATCACGCCGGGCGGCAAGGTGCGCCAGAAGCTGATCGAGACCCGCGTCCGCTTCAAGCGCCTGTCACGCGAAGAGCTGGAGAGCTACCTGGCTTCGGGCCAGTGGCGCGGCAAGGCCGGCGGCTATGCCATCCAGGGCCTCGCTGGAACCTTCGTCGTCAAGCTTGTCGGCTCCTACACCAATGTCGTCGGCCTGCCGCTCTACGAGACCGTCGGCCTGCTGGCGGGCGACGGCTACAAGGTCCACTTCAACTGGCTGTCGGGCACCCGCACCGCCTGATCGCGTCAGCGCCGGCTCCCGCCGCCCGGCGAAACCAACCTGCTCAACGAACGTTGCTGACCGCCATGCCTGACTCGACCACCAATGTGACGCCGCTCCGCCCCCGCAGGCCGTGCCCCGAATGCGGCAAGCCGTCGGCGCGCGCGACCTATCCTTTCTGCTCGCCGCGCTGCAAGGACGTCGACCTGCACCGCTGGCTTTCCGGCGCCTATGTCATTCCCGCGCGTGACGACGAGGACGAAAACGACGTCAGTTCGGACGCGAAGGACTGATCAAGCTCCGCTTCCGGACACGGCCGGCCACCGCGCCGACACGTCCTGCCGCGGCAGTCCGGCAAACTGGCCAAATTGTCGCCGGCTACGCTGGACAGACCCTGTTCCCGTGGCTATAACGCCCCGCGCTTCAGGTGGCTGCCAACGCCGCCTGCGGGACCCGGTCCCGATTGTCTCCGTGGTGCGGAGGCCAGTGCCCAGTTAGCTCAGTTGGTAGAGCAGCGGATTGAAAATCCGCGTGTCCTTGGTTCGAATCCGAGACTGGGCACCACTTCTTTTCTTCATGAAATCAGTGGTTTGAGCTTGCCGCAAATGCGGTATCCTGCCCTTCCATGTCGCGTTCATGTTGCAGTTGGCTTCGCGCGTCTCCAACGATTTCCACTGGTGCGCGACGGCTCGACGCGACATGATCTGCGACAAGAAACGCAAAACCCGCCACCGTTGCGGGTAGCGGGCTCTGACGTTGTCACACGGTCAGAGAGGGGGGCTATCTGACCAGTGCACAAGAGAACTATCTGGAGAGGCATTTGTTCCCTGCCGCAAAAAACCGTTGCCGCGTTGGGGGTGAAGGCTAGCGCGCGACGGGTCGTCGAGCCATGATAAGCAGCGGCGCAAACGCGTGGCATGCGACAGGGAGTTGATGGATGGCGATCTTCGAACCAACTGATGGCATGCCTGAGAAACTCGGCAGGATCATCGGCGGCATCATTACGCTCACCGTCTACGGCGGCATTGCCTGGATGATGGCCACGGCGTCGGGCTTGCTTTAGCCGCCTACGCCGCCAGCCGCGTCGCTGAGGCGCACGCCTGAGTCATTCGGATTGCCGCTAACGGCAGGACGCGCGGCGGATTGTTCGGTGTCCACGGTTCACGTTGGAATCTTGTGCTCCCGGCTTTGTTGCAGATGCACGCCCGATGGAGGGCCCCGCTATGCGCCTCACGGATCCCGGCTTCTTGCCGGCGTGGATGAAACCCCACATACCGCCCCATGGCGGTGAGGTGAAGCCCGTCGAGCCCGCGGTCGACAGACCTGACCTTCCCCGCGTTCGGCCAGGGACGTCCTACGGGGACCGATCTCGCCCCGACGATTGATTGAGCGGACAATACCGCCGCAAACGAAAGCAGCCCGCCAGTCCAAGGATCCGCTATCGCCGCCATGCTGGTCAAATCATTTTCGTGCCCATTCTTTAGGCTTGCGGCGCGTCGGCATCGAAAATAAGCTCCGGGCGAACACGAACCCGGACGGAAACAGTCCGGGACGACACCACAACAGGGGCATCATATGAAAATTTTCAGCAGGACAATTCTCGCGGCCGTTTCCGGCCTGGCGCTTAGCGTCGGCGCCGCCGAAGCGAAGACGCTGACGATCTCGTGGTGGGGCTTCAATGGCGAGAAGCTCGACCAGTTCATCGTCAAGCCGTTCCAGGCGAAGTGCGGCTGCGAACTGGTGTTCGAGACCGGCAACAATGCCGACCGGCTGAACAAGATCAAGATCCGCGGCGGCGCGGGCGTCGATGTCGCTTACTTCACCGATTCCTACTCGCAGATCGGTATCGAGGAAGGCCTGTTCCAGAAGGTCGATCCGGCCAAGATCCCGAATCTCGCCGGCCTCTACGATCTCGCCAAGGACCCTCAGGGCGGCTACGGCCCGGCCTACACGATCGGCCGCGTCGGCATCATGTATGACGAGGCGAAGGTGAAGCCGATCACCGCCTGGGCTGACCTGTGGCGCGAAGACCTCAAGGCCTCGCTTTCGTTGCCGGGCATCACCACGACCGCCGGCCCGATGGTCGTCGTGCTCGCCGGCGACAAGGCTGGAACCAATGCGTTCGACAATGCCGATCCGGCCTTCGCCGAAATCGAGAAGATCAAGCCGAATGTCGTGAAGAACTACAACACCGGCTCCGAACTGGTGAACCTGTTCTCGACAGGCGAAGTCACCGCCTCGCTGTCGCAGGACTTCGTCCTCGGCCAGCTGAAGAAGGCCGTCCCGACCATCAAGTGGGCCGACCTGCCGGACGCCATCGCGACGCTGAACACCGTCAACATCCCCAAGGGCGCGGCCGAGCCGGACCTGGCGCACGAGTTCATCAACTTCATCCTCGACCCGGCGCTGCAGCAGACGCTGGCCGAGAACGGTGTCGATGCGCCGGTCGCCACGTCGGTTACGCTGACGCCCGAGCAGGCGGTGCAGTGGACCTACGGCGCCGACATGATCAATAACCTGAAGCGGATCGACTATTCCAAGCTCAATGCCGCCAAGGGCGCCTGGATCGAGCGCTGGAACGAGATGTTCGGTGGGTGAGCGATCGGTTCGCGCAGCGAATTCATCGTGCCGGTGGCACGATGAAAGGTCGCGAACCGGGGAGCTGCCGAAGGCAGCGGACCCCCGGCCTGCGGCCTCCTAGAATCGCGAGCGAACTCTTCGTGACCATCGAGCGGTTCTCATGCTGAAACGCTACATTGGCTGGTGGCTCGCGCTGCCCGCGACCTTGCTCGTCGTGGTCTTCCTGGTCCTACCGGTGGCGGTCACCATCGGCTCGACCTTCGGGGAGGGCGCGGGACCTTTCGCGCCCTACATCGCCTTCTTTTCCAGCGGCTTCCGCCGCACGGTCCTGTGGCGAACGCTGGAAATCTCGCTGGCCACGACTGCCATCTCGCTGGTGCTCGGTTTTCTCACCGCCTTTGTCGTGTCGCGCGCGCCGCGAAACCTGAAGAGCATCCTGATCATCGCCGCCGTTTTCCCGTTGCTGACCGGCGTGGTGGTACGCTCCTTCGCCTGGCTTATCATCCTCGGCAAGAACGGCATCCTGAACTCGACCCTGATGGGGCTCGGCATCATCGCCGAGCCCTTCTCCATGCTCTACACGCAAGGCTCCGTAATCGTGGCGATGGTCTACCTCTTTACGCCGCTGATGATCCTCACGCTGGTCGGCGTGCTGGAGAATATTCCGGATGACCTGATCCAGGCCTCCGCTTCGCTGGGCGCAAGTCCGGGCGGAACGTTCCGGCAAGTGATCTTCCCGCTTGCCGTGCCCGGGCTGATCGTCGGCGCCGTGCTGGTCTTCACCGGCTCCTTCACCTCCTACGCCACGCCGCAGCTTCTCGGCGGCGAGAGGCAGATGGTCATGGGCACGCTGATGTACCAGCAGGCGATGGTAAATTTCGACTGGGTCAGCGCCTCGACCATCGCCACGATCATGGTGGTGATCACCATCGCGATCGTGCTCCTGATGACCCGCGTGGCCAAGCGCCTCAATCCGATGGCGACGTAATGGCGACGAAAGTTCCCCTCCCGCTCATTTTGCTGACAATTGCCGTCTACATCTTCCTCGTGGGCCCGCTGATCATCGTGCTCGGCGCCTCGGTGTCGGACACGACCTACCTGACCTTCCCGCCACAGGGCTTCACGCTGGTCTGGTTCGAGCGGATCTTCGAGATCGGCGCATTCCGGCGCACGATCGTCACCAGCCTGCAGATCGCCTGCCTCGCCACCGCGCTAGCGTTGGCCATCGGCATCCCGGCCGCCTACGCGCTGAACCGTTACCGCATCCAGTTGCCGGCCTGGCTGTCGACGGTGTTCGTACTGCCGATCCTGGTGCCGGAGATCGTGCTCGGTTTCTCGCTGCTCAAATCCGTCGCGGTGGGCGCGTCACTGCCGATCTTCCCGACGCTGCTGATCGGCCACACGCTGCTGGTGCTGCCCTATGCTGTGCGGGTGATCTCGGCCAGCCTCGCCTCGTTCGACTTCTCGATCGAGGAGGCAGCGATCAGTCTCGGCAGCCCGCCGGCGAAGACCTTCTTCACGATCGTGCTGCCGAACGTCCGGTCCGGCGTGATTGCCGCGTTCATCCTCGCCTTCATCACCTCGATCAACGACGTCTCGACCTCGCTCTTCCTCACCGGGCCGGGCATCTCCACCTTGCCGATCCAGATCCTCGCCCATGTCGAGCAGTTCTTCGATCCCGTCATTGCCTCCGTCTCCGTGCTGCTGATGCTGCTCACCGTCGCGGTGATGGCGATCGTGGAGCGGACGCTTGGCCTCACCTTCCTGACCAAGTGATCCCATGACCCAGCCGCTCTCCGTCCGCAAAATCACCGCCCACTACGGCACAACCAAGGTGCTTGAGGACCTGTCGCTGGACGTGGCGGAGGGCGAACTCGTGTCGCTGCTTGGCGCATCCGGCTGCGGCAAGACGACGACGCTGCGGCTGATCGCTGGCTTCCTGGAGCCGACCGCCGGCACGATCACGCTGGGCGGCCGCGACCTGACGCGCCTTCCGGCTTACAAGCGCGACATTGGCCTCGTCTTCCAGAGCTATGCGCTGTTTCCGCATCTCTCGGTGCTCGACAACGTCACCTTCGGGCTGAAGCAGCGCGGCATCGCGACGGCCGAGCGCGAAAAGCGAGCGCGCGCCATGTTGGAGCGTGTCGGCCTTTCGCCGCTGGCAGATCGACTGCCGGGCGCGCTCTCGGGCGGCCAGAAGCAGCGCGTGGCGCTGGCGCGGGCGCTGGTCATCGAGCCGCCGCTCTTGATGTTCGACGAGCCGCTGTCCAATCTCGACGCCAAGCTGCGCGTCGACATGCGCGTCGAAATCCGCCAGCTGCAGCGCGCCAACGGCACGACGTCGGTCTATGTCACGCATGACCAGGAGGAGGCGTTCTCGATCTCCGACCGCGTCGCGATCATGAATGCGGGCCGCATCATGCAGTTCGACACGCCGGAAATCCTCTACCAGAAGCCGGCCAACGCCTTCGTCGCCCGCTTCGTCGGCTTCGAGAATCTGATCCCGATGAAGGTAATAGCCCGCGCCGGCGCGACTGTGACCGCCGAAGCCCCCGGCGGTGCGAAATTGTCGCTGTCGCAGGACCGTCTCGGCGCGATCCCCGACAGCTTCATCCTCGCCACCCGCGCCGACGGTCTGCGCGTCGTCGCGAATTCCGAAGGAGAGGGGATTCCGGCGACGCTCGGCCTGCGCACCTATCTCGGCCGTGCCTACCAGTATCAATGTGAAACCGCCGCCGGCCACCTCGTCGCCAACGGCGCGCTGTCGGCCCCGCTGGAGCCGGGGTCGGCGGCGATGCTTGTGCCGGTGGCCGACCAGTGCTGCGTGCTGGCGGCGGAGTAGGGGATGGAGAGGAAGCACCCCCTCACCGTCCCGGCTTCGCCGGTCCACCTCTCCCCCTGCCCGGGGGAGAGGAACCCAAGCTGGTTTGGCACCGCGGTCCTCGGGAGCGATTCCTCTCCCCTCACGAAGTGGGGGAGAGGTGGATCGGGCGAAGCCCGAGACGGTGAGGCGGATTCTTGACCCTCCTCCTAACCAACGCCCTTCTGCTTCCCTGCACGCCGTCCATGCCGGTCATCGACAACGGCTGGCTGCAGATTGACGGCGACACGATCACCGCAACCGGCTCTGGCGCACCGCCCGAACTCCACGCCGCCGAACGCGTCGATTTCGGCGGCGACATCGTCATGCCCGGGATGGTCAATCCGCATTGCCATATGGCGATGACGCTGTTCCGCGGTCTCGGCGAGGATGTCGACGATCGGCTCTACCGCTATGTCCTGCCGATGGAGCGCAAGTTCGTGACGCCCGAAATGGTGCGGGCCGGCACCGCGCTCGCGGCGTTCGAGTCGATCCAGGCCGGCGTCACCACCGTTGCCGACATGTATTACTTCGAGACTGAGGTCGGCCGCGTCGTCGACAAGGCGGGCATGCGCGGGGTCGTCGGCCAGACCATCGCTGACTTCAACCCGCCCGACCACAAGACAATCGACGAGGGCTTTGCCCTGACCGAGCAACTCGTCGCCGAGTTCGCAGGTCATCCGCGTGTCACGCCTTCGATCGCGCCGCACGCGCCCTATTCGACCGACATTGCGGTGATGAACCGCGTCGCCCGGTGGGCCGACGACAATCCCGACGTGCCGGTGCAGATCCATCTCGCCGAGATGGATTCCGAGAATGAGTGGTGCGCAAAGAACCACGGCATGACGCCGGTCGAAGTGGTCGAGAAGGCAGGCCTGCTGCGCAAAGGGCTGATCTGCGCGCACTGCCTGCACGTCAACGCCAGCGACATCGAGAAGATGGCGCATGCCCGCGTCTGCGTCGCGCACAATGCCCGCTCCAATGCCAAAGCGGGCAGGGGCATCGCGCCGGTCGAGGCGATGCGCGCGGCGGGCATTCCGGTCGGCATCGGCACGGATGGCCCGATGAGCGGCAACGGGCTCGACCTGTTTTCGCAGTTCGGGCCGGTGACGATGTTCCAGAAGCTGCTCGGCCACAGCCGCAAGCCGATGCCGGTGGTCGAGGTGATCCGTATGGCGACGATCGAGGGTGCGAAAGTGCTGGGCATGGAGGCGCGGATCGGCTCGCTCGAACCTGGCAAGCAGGCGGATCTCGTCCGAATCGACCTCTCCGCCCCCCGGCTCCAGCCGATCTACGATCCCTACGCGACGCTGGTCTATTCGGCGATGGCCGACGACGTCCGCGACGTCATGGTCGCCGGCCAGTGGCTGATGCGAGACCGCGAGGTGCTCACCCTCGAACGCAAGAAGGTGATGCGCGACGCGCTGCAGATCGCCTCGGCGTTCAAGGCCGAGATGGCGCGCATCGATGCGGCTCGCTAATACGGCCGCAATCGGAAAGACATGCAAATGACAGATGCCCTGGCTCACCTCCCCGCCGTCCTTGCCCATGCCGAGACGAACCTCGACGCCTCGCTCGCGCGGCTGTTCGAGCTGATCCGCATCCCGTCCGTCTCGACCGACCCGGCCTACAAGGCCGCCTGCAGGCGCTGCGCGGAATGGCTGGCCGCCGACCTCGCAGAAATGGGCTTCGACGCCTCGGTTCGCACAACGACCGGGCATCCGATGGTGGTCGCGCACGATCATTCGGGCGAGGGACCGCACGTTCTGTTCTACGGCCACTACGACGTCCAGCCGGTCGACCCGCTGGCGCTGTGGAACTCGGATCCGTTCGAGCCGGTGCTGGTGCCGCAGCCGAACGGCGACACGCATATCGTGGCGCGCGGCGCCTCCGACGACAAGGGCGCGCTGTTCACCTTCCTGGAAGCCTGCCGCGCCTGGAAGGCGGTCGCCGGGAAGCTGCCGATCCGCGTTTCAGTCTTGCTCGAAGGCGAGGAGGAATCCGGCAGCCCGAGCCTGCCTGCCTTCCTCGACGCTGCGGCGCAGGAACTCAAGGCGGACGTGATGCTGGTCTGCGACACTGACATGTGGGACGACGAGACGCCTGCGATCACGACCATGCTGCGCGGCATCGTCAAGGAGGAATTCTGGGTCCGCTGCGCCTCGCGCGACCTGCATTCCGGCATCTACGGCAATGCCGCGCGCAACCCCATCCAGATTGTCGCGGAGATCATCGCCAGCCTGCGCGCGCCGAATGGCAAGGTGGCGCTGCCTGGTTTCTACGACGGCGTGAAGGAACTGCCGCCTGCGGTCGCCGAGCGATGGAAGAGCCAGCCGTTCGATGCGCAAAAGTTCCTTGGCGACATCGGCCTGAGCATCCCGGCCGGCGAGGTGGATCGCTCGGTTCTGGAGCAGGTCTGGGCGCGGCCCTCGTTCGAGGTCAGCGGCATTTCCGGCGGCTATGCCGGGGAGGGTTTCAAGGCTGTCATCCCGGCTGAGGCGAACGCGAAGATCTCGTTCCGGCTCGTCGCCGGGCAGGATCCGGCCAAGGTGGGGGAGAGCTTCCGTGCCCGTGTGCGTTCGATGATCCCGGCCGACTGCAGCGTCGAGTTTGCCAACCACGGGTCGAGCGCCGCCACCGTCATGCCGATCGACAGCCCGATGTTGCAGAAGGCGTTGGAGGCGCTGAAGGACGAATGGGGCCACTCGGCCATCGCCGGCACCGGCGGGTCGATTCCCATCGCGACGGTCTTCCAGGAGCGGCTCGGCATGGATTCGCTGCTGGTCGGCTTCGCCCGTTTCGACAACCGCATTCACAGCCCGAACGAGAAATACGATCTGTCGAGTTTTCGAGGCGGCATCCGCTCCTGGGCGCGCATCCTCGGCGCCTTCGCCGCATGAGCCGGAAGGTCGTTATCGACACGGACCCGGGTCTCGACGACGCCGTCGCGATCCTGTTCGCGCTCGCCTCGCCGGCCTTCGAGGTGCTTGGCCTCACCACGGTCTCCGGCAATATCGGCCTGGCGACCGTGACGCGGAACGCCGGCCGCATTCTCGCGCTCGCCGGTCGCCCGGACATCCCGGTGATCGCGGGCGCCGCCGCGCCGCTTGCGCGCAAGGGCTTCGACACGACAGAGATCCACGGCGATGACGGGCTTGGCGGCGTCATGTTCCCGGAGCCCGACCCGGCAGCGCTTCCCTTGGAAGGCGCGCCGCTCTGGCTGGCGGAGACGCTTCTGCACCACCCCTTTGGCAGCGTCGACATTCTCGCGCTCGGCCCGCTGACCAACATTGCGCGCCTGGTGCGCGAGCATCCCGCGGCTGCAGGCCGCGTCGGCCGCATCATCGCCATGGGCGGCGCGATCGACGAGCGCGGCAATATCGGCCCGCATTCCGAATTCAACCTCGCCGCCGACCCGGAAGCAGCCGACATTGTCCTGCGCGCGGGCCTGCCGCTGGTGTTGATTCCGCTCGACGTGACGCGCCAGGTCCGGGCCACGCGCGACTATCTGGACCGGCTGCGCGTGTCGGGACGGCTATCGGCGCTGGCCGCCGCGGACGTGATCGAGGCCTACTTCCAGTCCACCACCGGGGGCGAGAGCCGGCCGCTGCACGACCCGTGCGTGATGCTCTACGCCGAGCGGCCCGACCTGTTCGGCCTGGACGACTTCGCACTCACGGTCGATCTCGGAGACAGCGTCGATGCCGGCGCGCTGGTTCGCGCCCAGGAAGGTTCGCCCGTGAAGGTCGCGATGCGCGTCGACGCGGAATCTGCCCTCGACCTTCTCGCCCGCCGCCTCGCGACCTGAATCAATCCGCGCGCAATTCCTGCTGGACAAGGGTCGTCCAGAACCGGATGCCGGGCTCGATCGCGGCGTCGTTGAAATCGTACCGCGTGTTGTGGTGCAGCGCGCCGTCTTCGGCCGGGCCGTTGCCGAGCCAGACATAGGCGCCCGGCACAAGCGAGGAGAAGATCGCGAAGTCGTCGCCGGCGGTCGAGGGCGGAAACTCCGTCATGACATTGCCGCTGCCGAACGCCGCCTGCGCCGCGCGGACCGCACGGGCAGCGGCGTCGCGGTCGTTGATAACCGGCGGCATCAGCCGATGGAAGGCATAGTCGGCAGCAATGCCGTTCGCCGACGCTATGCCGTTCGCGACGCGGCCGATCTCCGCCTCGAGACGATCGCGAACGACATGCGAATAGGCGCGGGCCGTGCCGCCGATGCGGATGTCATCGGGGATCACGTTGAGCGCCTCGAAATCGCCGGCCGCGACCGCGCAGGCGCTGATGACGGCCGTCTCCACCGGATCCGTGCCGCGCGACACGACGGTCTGCAGCGACGACAGGAATTGTCCGGCCGCAACGATCGGGTCGCGGCCCAGATGCGGCTTGCCGCCATGGGTGCCTTCGCCGCGAAACGTCACGGTCCATCGATCCGATGAAGCGAGCTGCGCTCCGGGAACCACGGCCATCTCTCCGACCGGTATTCCGGGCATATTGTGCAGCCCGTAGAAGCGGTCGATGCGGAATCGGTCGAACAGCCCGTCGTCCACCATGGCCTGCGCGCCGCCGCGGCCTTCCTCGGCCGGCTGGAACACGAAATGGACTGTGCCCGCGAAGTCGCGGTTCCGCACCAGTCGCCTGGCTGCGCCCAGCAGCATTGCGGTGTGGCCGTCATGGCCGCAGGCATGCATCTTGCCGGAAACCGTGGAGCGGTAGGATCGGTCTGCCGTCTCCGGCATGGCGAGCGCATCCATGTCGGCGCGCAGCGCGATCGATGGACCGTCGGCTTTCCCTCGCAACGTGCCGACGACGCCCGTCTTGCCGAGGCCGGCATATATCTCGATGCCGCAATCTGTGAGGAATGTGCGGACGATTGCGCTGGTGCGCTCCTCCTCGAATCCCAGTTCCGGATGCGCATGCAGGTCGCGCCTCAGCGCAACCAGCGATGCAATTTCGTCGTGATCGGATAAAACATTTGTCACGGCTGGACTCATCCTGTGTCGCAGCTCAGAAATCAACCAGAAGTTTGATCCTTCTTTCGCATTGGGATGCCCGGTCGATGTCGTTCGAGCCGCATGAATTCTGGCAGGAAATCCGCAAGTCCGGCGGCTTTGCCGGTGAGACGGCGGGTGGCCTGTCGCATCTCTTCCCCGCGCCGCTGCCGGACGGCCGCGAGATCGCCCTGCCGATTCGTATCCTGCCGGGCGGCGACGATCGTGCCGTTGCCTCGCTGATCGTCAACCAGGCGAGCTTCGCGGTCGAGGACGCGCTGGCCGAAATCATGGCCGATGCCGCCTGCGCCATCGAGCCAGAGATCGTCATCGGCATACCGACGCTCGGCCTGCCGCTCGCCGCCAATGTCGCGCGGCGTCTCGGCCATGCGCGGATGGCGCCGCTCGGGACATCGCGGAAATTCTGGTACGAAGAGAACCTGTCCGAGCCGCTGCGGTCGATCACCAGCCCCGGCGACGGCAAGCGGATCTATCTCGATCCGCGGATGCTGCCCTTGCTGCGGGGCCGGCGATTCATTGTCGTCGACGACGTCATCAGCACCGGCTCGTCTCTCGCTTCGGTTTTGCGACTGTTGGCCGGCGCGGGGTTGCGTCCGCAAGCGGCAATCGTCGCGATGCTGCAGGGCGAGCGCTGGAGGGCGACGGTCGCGAACTCGCCGTTTCCGGATCTTCCCGTCCATGGCGCGATCGCGACGCCTTTGCTCGTGCGCGGCGGCGACGGCTTCTGGCGGGCGGAGTGACGCTCCAATCAACGCTTGCGCGATCGATAGACCCCGTCTGCACGCATCACGGAGTGATTGCGCAACACAATTTCGTTGCCGCTGGCTTCGCGCCTCGCCATCATGACGCCATCCTGCTGGCGCGTGTAGCGGCAGGGTTTTGTGGATGACGATGGCGCGAGTGGTTCGGCTTTGCGGGGCGGTTTTGGGGCGATGGGCGCTGCTCGTCGTCGCATGGCTGGCTATTGCCTCACCTGCGCTTGCCGAGGAAAAGGCGCTCAAGGGCATCGCGCTGGTCATCGCACAGTCCGACTACGATAAGCTCGACGATCTGGCCAACCCGGCCAACGACGCCCGCGAAATCCAGAAACTGCTGGCTGACCTCGGCTTCGAGGTCCAGTCCGTCAGCGATGGCGACCGCCGCCGTCTCGACCGCCAACTGGAACGCTTCGTCGAGGACGCCGAAGAGGCGGACGTCGCGCTGCTCTATTACTCCGGCCATGGCATCGAGGCCGGCGGCGAGAATTTTCTCGTTCCCGTCGATGCCGATCTGTCCTCGCTCGACGAAGCCGACACACGGCTGGTGTCGCTGACCCCGCATGTCGAAGCCCTGAAGCGCACGGTTCCGGTCGCGATCATCCTGCTCGACGCATGCCGCACCAGCCCGTTTCCCGCTGGTGCGCTGTTGAAGACCGCCGAGGCGCCCGCGGGCCTGCCCGTGACTGAGACCGGCCTCGGCCAGCCGCGCAGCGTCGTCCGCTTCGGCGTCGCCAACGCCAAGCCGCAGGAGGAAACATTCGGCACGGTCATCGGCTATTCCGCCGAGCCGGGCCGCGAGGCGCTGGACGGCGAGCCGGGCGGCAATTCGCCCTATGCCGAAGCGCTGGTGCGGCATCTATCGGCCATGCAGGGCGAGGAGTTCGGCATGGTGCTGCGCATGGTGGCGGAAGAGGTCTATCTCAAGACCAAGGGCGCGCAGCGGCCATGGGTCAACGAAAGCCTGCGGAGGCTGCTCTATCTTGGCGCGGCTCCCGACGAGCCGGCTGGCCCGGAAGGCGACATCTTGCGCGAGCGCCGCCGGCTGCTCGTCACCATCTCGGCTCTGCCGGATCCGGCGCGCCGCGAGATCGAAGCGATTTCGGCCACCGACAGCGTGCCCATGGACGCGATTTTCGCCATGCTTGCCTCGCTTGGCGAAAATGCGCCGAAGGACCCCGCCGAGCTCGACAAGATCTTGCGGACACAGGCCGAGAAGTTGAAGGAGATGCGCGCCGAGCGCGACGCAGTCAGCGATTCCGATCCAGAAATCAGGCGGCTGACTGATCTCGCAAACCGCGCGGTCGACGAAGGCGCGATCGACGCCGCCGTCGGCCTGCACACGCAGATCAAGGCGCGGATTGGCGAACTGTCGCAACGCATCGACGCGGTGGAGGAAAACTTGGAAGCCAGGCGGCTGGAATTCGCCGCCGCCTTCGCCCGCAGCGCCGAGACATCCAGCCTCGCCTTCGACTACCGCGCCGCCGCCCGCGACTACAACGCGGCCTTCCGCGAAGTCGAGCGCTGGGACCGCGCATTGGCCTGGAGATACCGCGCGGACGAAGGCGCGGCCCTGTGGAACCAAGGCGTGCAACGCGGCGAAAACGCCGCTTTGCGTGAATCCGTTGCCGTGTATCGCGACGCGTTGAACTTCGAGACAGCCGACCCAGGCGATCACGCCCTGACCCGCAACAATATCGGCATCGCGCTGGTCGATCTTGCCTCGCGGCTCGGCGACACTGGGATGCTCAAGGACGCGATCGCAGCTCATGATGAAGCGCTGGAGTATTACACGCGCGAGCGCGATCCCGCGCAGTGGGCGTGGACGCAATCGATCCTCGCCAATGCGCTCCTCAGCCTCTCGGAACATGACAACGATCCCAAGGTGTTCCAAGCAGCGATGCACGCCTATCAGGTCTCGCTTCAGGTGCGCACCCGCGAGGCGTTTCCGATCGAATGGGCGCGGGTGAACCAGAACATGGGCATCGCCTTGCTCGGTCTCGCACGGCGCAACGACAGCCTGCACACGGTGGACGAGGGCATCGCCGCCTTCCGGTTGGCGCTGGAAGAATTCACCAAGGATCGCATCCCGGCCGAATGGGCCAACACGCAGGCCAATCTCGCCGCCGCGCTGCGCCTGAAAGCGACCCTTGCCGACGATACCGGACTGCTCAGGGAAGCGGGAGCGATCTATCGCGAAATCCTGTTGTTTCGGGACCGCGAGAACTTCCCGCTGCTGTGGGCAAGCACCTACAACAATCTCGCCAACGTCTTTCGCGACTATGGCAGCAAGACCAACGACCCGACTTTCCTGCGCTCGGCGATTCGGATCTTCGACGAGGTGCTGAAGGTAAACACCCTGCAGGGCACGCCGCTGTCCTGGGCGCAGACCCACGCCAACCGCGGCTACACGTTCGAGAAGCTGGCGGATCTGGAGAAGAACGACGCGCTTCTCGACGACGCCATTGCGGCCTACCGTCTCGCCCTGACGGCCTGGACGAAGGAGCGTGCGCCGGTCGATTGGGCGGCAACGACGGCCGCCCTGGCCAATGTGCTCGACGAATCGGGCGACCGCAGAGGCAATCAGGCGCATCTGCGCGAGGCTGGCGAAGCCTGGCGGGCGGCGGTTGCCGGGCTCGATCCGAAGCGGTCCCCGAGCCAGTGGGCGCATGCGCGCAATGGCCTCGCCCGCCACGAATACAAGCTGGGCTGGAAATCCGGCAATCAGGAGCTCCTGCGCAGCTCCATCGCCGGCTATCGCGACGTCAAGGCGTTGGCCGGACGCAGCCGCACGACCTTCGAGGACGGGGATACGAGCTACAATATCGGCCTCGGCTATGTCGAAATGGCGAAGCTCACCGCATCGCCAGAGGACAGGAAGGCAGCGGTCATTGCGTTGCGCGAGGCGGCGAAAATGTATGCCTCCGCTGGACGGAACGCTGAAGCCGCGACGGCGGAGTATTTCGTCGGGTCCGAACTGATGGAGTTGGCGACCGCCGATGGCGATCCGACCCTCGCCGCCGAGGCGGCTGCGGCATTCCGCAATGCTTTGGCCACCACATCGGAAAAATCGGCGGATTTCGATCCGTCGAACACCTGGAATGAACTCGGTCGCGCCTTGCAGACGGTCGAGGGCGGCAAGGGCGACGTTGAGACGCTGCGACAGGCGCTCGATGCCTTCCATTCGGCAATCAAGGGTTTTGAGGCTGACGGCAACAAATCGGACTGGGCGATTTCGACCGGCAACGCCGCCATTGTCGAAATGTCCTTGGGCTACGCGGCGGGCAAGGGTGCGGACCATTTCGCGCGCGCCGCAGACCTGTTCGCGCAGGCTTTGGCAGAGGTCGAAAAGGGCGGCGATCGCCTGTCCATCAATCAGGCGCGGTTCAATCTGGCGCGGGCAATCCACGCGCGGTCGTCACGGCAAGGCGATGTGGCCGGTCTCGGCGAAGCCGCGTCGCTTTACCGCCAGTCGCTGGCCGGCTGGGCCGAAGGCGATTCCGAGCGCGCCGACTGGGCGCTGAACCAGAATTTGCTTGGCGAAACCTTGCAGGAACTGGCGAGCAAGGACACCGCGCAGACGTCGGCGCTGGTCGAGGCTGCCGCCGCGTTCGACGCCGCCGCGACGGTCTATCCGCGTGACAAAGCCCCGGTCGAGTTCGCGCAGATGCGCAACGCCTCGGCCTTCGCCAGGGTATTGATGGCCGAACAGTCGCGTCGTCCAGCCGATTTCGGCCTCGCCGTCACGGATGCCCGCCAGGCGCTGTCGGCCCAGGTCGAGAGCGGCGATCCCGGCAATCTGCCGTTCATCCGGGACACGCTGTGCCGCGGCCTGATCGGCATCGGCGAACTGGAGCGAGACCGCGACGCACTCGCCGAAGCGGTTGCCGCTTGCGAGACGGCGGCGGCGGAACTCGGCGCCCTCAACAATGCCGAGGCGCTGGCAGAAACCACGCGCAATCTCGAACGCGCCCGTTCGGTCCTGGCGTCGCTGCCATAGTTGGCGTTGACATTGCGGCTTGCCCGATCATACCTGCCGGCACGTGCAAGACCGGAACCACAGCCAGATGACCAATGTCGTACTCACGGGGCTCGCCCGCGAACTCGCCCGCCGCGGAGACGAGGGCAGGCCTGTTCGCATCGGAGTCATCGGCTCCGGCGAGATGGGCACCGACCTCGTCACGCAGTGCATGCTGATGAAGGGCGTGACCCTGTCGGCCATGGCGACGCGCCGCCCCCACACGGCCAAACACGCGATCGAACTGGCCTATGGCGACGCTTCGCACTTTGCCGAGGCCGACACGCAATCGCGCGTCACGGCGGCGATCGAAGCCGGCCACATTGCGGTGACCTCCGTCGAGACCATGGTCACCAATCCGCTGATCGACGTGGTGGTTGACGCGACCGGCAAGCCAGGCGTCGCCGCCGACTACAATTTGATGGCGATGGAGCACGGCAAACATCTGGTGATGATGAATGTCGAGGCCGACGTCACCATAGGCGTCTATCTGAAGAAGCAGGCCGAGCGGCTGGGCGTGGTCTATTCGGTCGGCGCCGGCGACGAGCCGTCCTCCTGCATGGAACTGATCGAGTTCGCCTCGGCGCTGGGCTACACGATCGTCTCTGCCGGCAAGGGCAAGAACAATCCGCTCAACCATGCCGCCATTCCCGACGATTACCGCGCGGAAGCCGAGCGCCGCAACATGAACCCGCGCATGCTGGTCGAGTTTGTCGATGGCTCGAAGACAATGGTCGAGATGTGCGCCATCGCCAACGCCACGGGCCTGGTGCCGGACGTGCCCGGCATGCACGGCCCGAACGCCGACCGCGACAACCTGGCGAAAGTGCTGATCCCGCGCGAGGCGGGCGGGTTGCTGTCACGCAAGGGCGTGGTCGATTACACGGTCGGCAAGGGCGTCGCGCCCGGCGTCTTCGTCGTCGTCGAGGCGACGCATCCGCGCATCATCGAGCGGATGGACGACCTGCATGTCGGCAAGGGGCCGTTTTACGCCTTCTTCCGCCCTTACCATCTGACCTCGCTCGAAGTGCCGCTGACCTGCGCCCGCGCGGTGCTGACCGGTAAGCCGGACATGGTGCCGCTGGATACGCCGGTCGCCGAAGTCTGCGCAGTGGCCAAGCGCGACCTGAAGGCCGGCGAGACGCTCGATTCGATCGGCGAATACATGTACCGCTCCTGGACGATGACTGTGCTCGACGCCCGCGCCGCACAGGCGATCCCCTGCGGGCTGCTCGAAGGCGGCAAGGTCACGGCCGCAGTCCGCAAGGGCGAACTGCTCACTTATGCCAACGCGGTCCCCGACAAGACGACCAAGCTCTACGCCATGCGGATGAAGCAGGAAGCAATGGTTGCGGCGCAGGCGCGCTGAGCTGTTTGGGGAAGACATCGCGAAACATGACTTTTCTTCTCTAGTTAAATGTTGCAGTATCCGTCCTGACCGAAACCCAGCCCGAGGCGCCGGCAAACTTTCGAAATCAGGGAAGAAATCGATGAGAATCAAGACATTGTCCGTCGCGCTCGGCGCGTTGGCGTGCTGGGCGACGCCGTCGCTCGCCGCCGAGCCTGCTGCCATCCTGAAGACCTATTCGGACATTGCGCTGGCCGGCTACGAGGACAGCCTGATAACGGCCAAGGCGCTTGACGCCGCGGTCGACGCACTGGTCGCCAAGCCGTCCGCCGAGACGCTCGACGCCGCCCGCAAGGCCTGGATCGCCGCCCGCGCGCCTTATCAGCAGACGGAGGCGTTCCGCTTCGGCAATCCGATCGTCGACGAGTGGGAAGGGAGGGTCAACGCCTGGCCGCTGGACGAAGGCCTGATCGACTATGTCGACGCCTCCTACGGCACCGAGTCCGACGCCAACGGCTTCTACACAGTCAACGTCATTGCCAACGCCAAGATCAGCGCCGGAGGCGACGAGGTCGATGCAGCGACGATCACGCCTGCGGTAATCCAGTCGCTGCAGGAGATCGGCGGCGTCGAGGCGAATGTCGCCACCGGCTATCATGCGATCGAATTCCTGCTCTGGGGCCAGGATCTCAACGGCACCAAGGCTGGCGCCGGCACGCGCGCCGCCACCGATTTCGACCCGGCCAGCTGCACCGGCGGCAATTGCGACCGTCGCGTCCAGTATCTGAACGCTGCATCCGACCTGCTCGTTGCCGATCTCGAGGAAATGGTTGGCAACTGGACGGCGGACGGCGCGGCCCGCAAGGCGCTGGTTGAAGGCGATCCCAAGGCCGGCCTGACGGCGATCCTCACCGGCCTCGGCTCGCTCTCCTATGGCGAACTGGCCGGCGAGCGCATGAAACTCGGCCTGCTGCTGCACGACCCGGAAGAGGAGCATGACTGCTTCTCCGACAACACCCACAACTCGCACTATTACGACATTGTCGGCATCAACAATGTCTATGCCGGCCGTTACAAGCGCATCGATGGTTCCGTCGTCGAGGGCGACAGCCTGGCCGCGCTGGTGCGGTCGACCGATCCCGCTATCGCGGACGAGATGGAAGCCAAGTTGGCGGCCACGGTCAAGGCGGCGGAAGCCATGAAGGCGCGCGCCGAGGGCGGCGAGGCCTACGATCAGATGATCGGCGAAGGCAATGCCGAGGGCAACGCCGCCGTCCAGGCGGTCATCGACGGCCTGGTCGCTCAGACCCGCTCGCTGGAGCGCGTCATCGCGTCGCTGGCGGTGGGTGAGGTGACGATCGAAGGGTCGGACAGCCTCGACAATCCGAACGCCGTGTTCCAGTAAGTCCCACTCGCCAGCGACCCATCCGTCCTGCCGGGCGGATGGGTCGGCAGGTTATGCTGATGAGACTACGACTGACATTCCTGCTGCTGCTCGCGGCGACCGCGGTCGTCGCGGGGTCTCTGCGCGACGACCTGACGCCGAAAGACGCGAAGCGGGTCGCAGCGATCACACGCCCGACGGATGACTTCTCCAAGCCCGAGCGCTTCGAGACCATGCAGGGCGGCGCGGTGACCACGCCCAAGATCGCGGACGCCAACGCCCTGTCGCACCCGTCCGCCAATCTCTCCTTTGCCGACCAGGAGCGCTTTGCACTCGGCAACGGCCTGTTCCGCAAGGACTGGGTCACCGCTCCGTCCTCGACACAGGCCTCGGACGGCCTCGGGCCACTGTTCAATGCCCGCGCCTGCCAATCCTGCCACCTGAAGGATGGCCGCGGCCATGCGCCGGTGTCACCCGGCGCCGATGCCGTCTCCTTCCTCGTCAGGCTCTCCGTCCCACCGACGCCCGAGCAATCCGCGGCCATCGCGGCGAGCCGGATCGCCGCCGCGCCGCACCCTGTCTATGGACTCCAGCTTCAGGACAATGCCGCCGCCGGCCTTGCGCCCGAGGGCCGTATCCGCATCGACTATGAAGCCGTCCCGGTGGCGCTGGCCGGCGGCGAGACGGTCGAGTTGCGCAAGCCGGCCCTGTCGATCGACAATCCTGGCTTCGGCCCTTTGCCTCCCGACCTGATGACGTCCGGCCGCGTCGCGCCGGCGATGGCCGGAATGGGCCTGCTGGAAGCGATCCACGCGGCGGACATCCTGGCGCTGGCCGATCCGGAGGACGCCGACGGCGACGGCATATCCGGCCGCCCGAACATGGTCGGCGACGGCAAGGGCGGCGTGACGATAGGGCGTTTCGGCTGGAAGGGAATCCAGCCGACGGTCGAGTTCCAGACGGCGCATGCCTTCGCTGGCGACATGGGCCTGTCGAGCCCTGTTGCGCCTGATCATTGGGGTGAGTGCACCGCCGAGCAGGCCGCCTGCCGCGCCATGCCGAATGGCGCGCAGGAGCGGCTGGGCGACACCGAGGTGCCGCAGGACCTGCTTGATCTCGTCACCTTCTATTCGCAGAACCTTGCGCCGCCTGTTCGCCGCGACATCGACGATCAGACCGTTCTGGCCGGCAAGTCGGCATTCTACGGCGCTGGCTGCCCGGCCTGCCATGTGCCGAAATTCGTCACCAGCCGCGACGCCACGCACGAGGCGCAGCGCTTCCAGTTGATCTGGCCGTACACCGACCTGCTGCTGCACGACATGGGCGAGGGTCTTGCCGACGGACGGCCCGAGGGTCTCGCCGATGGCCGCGAATGGCGCACCCCGCCTTTGTGGGGCATCGGCATGGCCAATCAGGTCAGCGCCGACGCCGGCTTCCTGCACGATGGCCGCGCCCGTACGCTGCAGGAGGCAATCCTGTGGCATGGCGGCGAGGCGCAGGGTGCGCGGGACCACTATGTCGCGCTGCCGAAGACGGAACGCGAAGCGCTCGTCCGCTTCCTGGAGTCGCTTTGATGCGCAGCCTGCTCGCCGCGGTTCTCATCCTTGCCGGCCTGTCCGCCGCTCATGCCGCTGACGGCGTCGGGTCGCGCGTCTCCACCGCGTTCGTCGCGCCTACAGTCGAGGCATTGTCCACCGCGTCCGAACGGTTGGACGCAGATATTGCGGGTCTGTGCGCTGCCCCGGACGAGGCGGCGCTGAAAACCGCCCGCGCCGCGTTCGGGATCGTCGTGGCCGATTGGGGACGCGCCTCCGTTCTGCGCTTCGGTCCGCTCGTGTCGGACAACCGTTTCGAGCGGCTGTTCTTCTGGCCCGACCCGCGCGGCATCGCGCTGAAGCAGGTGCAGGGCCTGCTGGCGGAAAAAGATCCGCAGGCGATCGCGGGCGGCGTGTCGGGCAAGAGCGCGGCGCTCCAGGGCCTGCCCGCACTGGAATTCGCGCTGTTCGGGACGGGTGCCGAGGCTCTTGCCACAGGCGACACCTATCGTTGCGAATTCGCCAGCGCCATCGCACGCAACATCGCCGGCCTCGCCGCCGACATCCGTGATGGATGGAGTCCTGACATGCCGTTCGCAAAGTCCTTTGCGACACCCGCGCCCGACGGCGAACCCTACCGTTCAGAGGCGGAGGTGCATGGCGAGATCGTCAAGGCGCTGTCGACCGCTCTGCAATTCGTCCGCGCCGCCGAACTGCTGCCGCCGCTGGGCGAAGAAGCGAAGAAGGCCAATGGCCGCCGCGCGCCGTTCTGGCGCAGCCGCCTGACTGTCCCGCTGATTTCTGCGCAGGCGGCCGGGGTGCTCGACCTGCTCGAGGCCGCCGGTTACGAAGAAACCCTGCCGGAGGACTCGCGCTACATCGCAGGTTCGATCCGCTTCGAGCTCTCGAACGCGGTCCGTGTGCTCGGTCAGGTTCAGGCCGATCCGGAAGGCGCGTTCTCATCCGAGCCGGACCGGGGCCGTTTCGTTTTCGCTGAACTCGCGCTTCATCACGCCAGCGAATTGATCACGCGCGATCTCGCAGCCGCGCTCGGGCTGACCATGGGGTTCAATGCGCTCGATGGAGATTGACCGCCGCACCTTCCTCACGCTTCTGGGTGCAGCCGGCTTCGCGCCGGAGGCCGCGTTCGGCGCCGAGGAGCAGCTCTTCCTCGCCGCCCGCGCCGTCGGCGGCGCGCACCAGGTCGCGGTCATCGACGCCACGGGGCGCGACCATCTGGTGCTGCCGGTCGAGGACCGGGGCCATTCCTTCGCCATCGACGCGCCGCGCCGGACAGCCGTCGCCTTCGCCCGCGCGCCCGGCCGTTACGCTGTCGCCTTCGATGTCGATGGCCGGACGACGCCAGTGCCGCTGGTCGCCAGCGCCGGCCGGCACTTCTTCGGCCACGGCATCTTCTCTTCCGACGGCCGGCTGATGCTGGCCAACGAGAACGACTATGAGGCCGGCAAGGGCGTCACTGGCATCTACGATGCCGGCAAGGCCTATGCGCGGATCGGCGAATTTGACAGCGGCGGCGTCGGTCCGCACGACATCGTCATGATGCCGGACGGCCGCACCGCGTGCATCGCCAATGGCGGCATCCTCACCCATCCGGACTACGACACGCTGAAGCTCAATCTGGATTCGATGGCGCCGAACCTCGCCTATGTCGACATCGCCACGGGCGACATCGTCGAACAGGTCTCGCTTCCGGCCGACTTGCATCAGCTTTCGATCCGCCACCTGTCGGTGAATGCACACGGCGGCGTCTGGTTCGGCTGCCAGTACGAGGGTGACGCGTCCGATCGCCCGCCGCTGGTCGGGCGGCACCGCCGCGGCCACCAGCCCGAGCTCTTCGCCGGGCCGGACACGCTGTTGCGGCGTATGGACAATTATGTCGGTTCAGTCGCGGTCGACGCGTCGGGCGCCATCATTGCCACGTCGTCACCGCGCGGCGGCCTCGTCGCATTCTGGGACGCCGCGACGGGCCGCTTCCTCGGCGAGCAGAATATGGGCGATGTCTGCGGCGTCGCGCCGCTTGCCGCCGGCCATATCCTGTCGACAACCGGCCGCGGCGCGGTCAGCGACATGACGCCCTCGGCGCTGTCGCCGATCTCCGAGGAGGGCGCAAGCCGCGCCTGGGACAATCACCTCAGGGCGATTTGATAACTTCTTGCGATTGCAGGCCAATGATATACATTTGCTGCAATGTATATCATTGGAGACCGCTGTCATGCGTGTGTCAAAATGGGGTAACAGCCTGGCCGTTCGCCTTCCCGCGGCGGTGGTCGAATCGCTTGAACTGAAGGAAGGCGACGAGATCGAACTGACGGCCTCGGCTCGTTCCGGTTTTGAAGTCGTCCGGAAGCCCGACAGGGCGGAGTTGATCAAGGAACTTCGGAAGTATCGCGGCATGATTCCCGCGGATTTCAAGTTTGACCGAGACGAAGCGAACGAACGCTAGCCTATGGCCTTTTTCGACTCCAACATTCTACTCTATCTGGTGGGTTCGGATGATCGTCGGGCGGATCATGTCGAAACCTTGATCGCCGCCGGCGGAACAATCAGCGTGCAGGTCCTCAACGAGGTCGCCCACGTCGCGCGACGCAAGATGAATCTGCCTTGGGAGGATGCCAACGCGATCTTGATGCGATTTCGCACGATCTTCGACGTTGTTCCACTGACCGTGGAAGTGCATGCGAATGGCTTACGACTTGCCGAGCGATACAAGCTGTCGGTCTACGATTCCATGATTCTGGCCGCAGCTATCCAATCCGGGTGCGACGAGGTTCTCTCCGAAGACATGCATGACGGTCTGCGGGTGGACGGCAAGCTCACGATCCGCAATCCGTTCCGCGCCTGAGGTCTCAGCCCAGCTCCACACTGCGCTTGCGCGCTGCCTCGACTGCATCGGTCACCAGCGTCTTCAGCCGGTCGCCGCCCATCAGCACGCCCAGCGCCGCCGCCGTCGTGCCGTTGGGGCTCGTCACCTGTTCGCGCAGCCGGCCGGGCGTCTCTTCGCTTTCCGCCGCCAGCGCTGCTGCGCCATAAACGGTCTGCATCGCCAGCAGCTTGGCTGTCTCTGTTGGCAGGCCGGCGGCCTCGGCTGCTGCCGTCAGGCTTTCGATGAAATGGAACACATAGGCCGGCCCCGAGCCGGACACTGCGGTTACCGCATCCATCAGGCCTTCGTCGTCGATGGTCGCGACTTCGCCGGACGCCGACAGCAGGTCGGCGACGAAGCTTTTTGCGTCGTCCGGGACGTTCTGATTTGCATAGGTCACCATCATGCCTTTGCCGATCGCCGCGGGTGTGTTCGGCATGCAGCGCACGATCGAGGCGCTCTTGCCCAGCAAGTCCTCGAACACCTGGACGCGCGTGCCGGCGGCGATGCTGAGATACGTCGTGCCCATGCCGGCAAAGCGCTGATAGGCCGGAACCACGTCGCGCATCACTTGCGGCTTGACCGCGAAGATCACCAGCTTCGGCGCGATCTCGGCCGGCATGTCGGCCGCGGCGGCCGATACATGCGCGCCCAGGTCCGCTGCACGAGTGCGCAACGCCTCGTTGGGCTCGACGACGAACACTTCGTGCGGATTGAGTTTTCCCGACTTCAGCCAGCCTGAGAGCATGGCGAAGCCCATGTTTCCGCAACCCGCGAGCACGACCAGAACCGCCATGGCATTCTCTCCTGTGTTGTGGAGGGAATGGACCGGCCGGCGAAATGTTGCAAGTCAGTCCGGAATGCGCGTCGCCACAGGAAACCGCGCGACCAGCCGCAGGCCCAGCGCCGCCATCACGAAGAACAGCCACACAGGGTCGGCGCGACGGAAGAAGAACGACTCGAGGAACGCGTTCAGCGCCGTGAAGAACAGCATCATCATGAACATGTCGGCGAGCAGCACGTTCTCGCGCCGCATGCCGCTGCGGGCATAGTCGACGAGCGGAACGATGAGGAATGCCACCACCGCAGCCGCCAGCGCCGGCAGGCCCATGATGACCGCGATGTCGAGATAGCCATTGTGGCCGTGGACGATGCCGCGGATGTCCCATTCGCGGTCGAACGGCTGGTCCATTGTGTAGACGAACATCGTGCCCCAGAAGCTCTCGTAACCGTATCCGGTCCACGGCTTCTTCGCGATCATCTCGCCGGAAAACTCCCACAGCGCGGTGCGGCCGGTATAGGTCATGCCTGGCAGCAGCTCCGCGGCCAGGTGTTTCAGCGGGTCGATGAACACGATGCCGAGCGTGCCCAGCGCCGTCCCGACGATCGCCAGCGCGAACAGCCACGGCGTCAGCAGGCGCAGGCCGACCAAACCCGGCAGCATCACCAGCAGGATCGACAGCGGCACCAGTCCGGCGGTCGTTTTCGAACCGGTGTTGATCATGAAGGCCATCGCGGCAATGAACAGGATTGCGCCGAGCGCCCTCCAGCCGCGTCGCCACAGATAGAGACCCATGAAGGACAGGCAGGCCATTACTGGACCGGCAATGTTCTTGTGGCTGAAGGCGCCGCGCCAGAACCCGGCATGCTGCGGTTCGAGCGAGTCGCCGGAATGGATCGCTTCCGTCGGAAAGGCGATCAGCCCGAAATAGCAGAGCCCCACCGTGACCAGCCCGGCAAAGGCGAGCACGGCCGAAAACGAATCCGCGTCGCGCGGCAAGGTCAGCACGGCCGCCATCGTCATGATGCCGATGAGTGTAAACATCGCCGCGCGGGATGCGGAGGAGGGGTCCGTCGCGTTCATCACCGACAGTACGAGAAAGCCGATCAGGATCAGCCACCAGGGGGAGAGCAATGCGGTCAGCACCCGGCGGTCGACGAAAGAGAACAGCGACAGGAGGGCGATGCCTCCGAGTGAGCCGAAGCCGAGCTGGTTGACGATGTCGCCGCCTTCCTGGACGCCTGGATCGGCGGCCGGCTGGAACGGCTTGAACGAGATGATGACGACCGTCAGCAACAGCGCCGAAAGGATTGTCGCGATCCGCCGCGCCGGGAAGGCGTCGGCGATGCGCCCGAGGTCAATTCTTCTCTGGAGTGCGATATTGTTCATTGGCATAGCCGAACTCGGCTCCAATACGGCCGAGCGCCACATGCACCGGATAGATCGCGGCAGATGGCGATCCTGTCGCGATCAGCCGGGCGATGGCCCTGAACGGCGAGGCGGCCAGCAGCGCAAGGCTCTTGGCGATGACCCGCAGCCGGCCGAGAGGTTCGCCGGCCCGCTTCTTCTTTTCCAGCAGCGTCGAGATGACGCCGTTGCGCAGCGCGCGCGCCCGGATCCAGTCGGCCTCGACCCGCCGCGCCGGAACCGCCTCGCGGACCGGCGCTTCGGCGCACCAGCCGAGTCGGAAGCCTGCAACAGCGGAGCGGCTGAGGAAATCGCTGTCGCCGCCGCCCATGAAATTGAAGCGCAGGTCGAGGAATGGCGCCCCCATCCGCTCCAGCACGTTGCGGCCGATCAGCAGGTTGCCTGAGGAATAGAGCGCCGGCACGCGGCCCGTTGTCTTGTAGGGTGGCGAAAAGACCGGGTGTGTTTCCCATCTCTGGTGCGACGGATTGTCGAAGACCGGAATCTGCGGACCGCCGACGATGTCGGCCGGCAGCGTTTCGCTCGCCCGGCACACGCGCTCCAGCCAGTCCGGATCGGCGATCTCGTCGTCGTCGATCACCAGCAGGTGCCGGAATGCGGGAAAATGCACCAGCGCCGTGAGCCAGCCGGCATTGTAGGCGCTGCAATTGCCACGTTCATGCGCGATGATCAGCAGGCCGCGCACCCGTCCGCTTTCGAACCAGGGTGTTGCGGCATTGGCGCCTTCTCGCGCGTCGGCCTCGTTTTCCATCACGATGACGGCGAACTGCCGCTCCGTCCGCTGCGCCTGCAACGAGCGCAAGGTGTCCAGCAATTGCTCGGGTCGGCGGAAGGTGGGGAGCGTTACGACGGCGTCGACCGTCTCCGCCTTCAGGCCGGGAGACCGCGCCACGATCGATATGGAGGGATCGTTTGGACGGGGATTCATTCGTGTACGCCGAAGCTTGAACTGCCAACCTGTATGCCAGAGCCGCCATTAAGGACGCGTTAAACAGTCGTGGGTCGGCAGATGGTCAATGCTCGCCGGTCCGAACCGCCTTGAACGACCACTCGCCGAGCCTTGACCAAGGCCATTATCGGCAGGTTATCGTTTCGTTAATCACCTTGGCTTTTCCTCGGTTGGCAAATCTGATCTCGCCTCCGAAATCGCATTTGTCACCAGCGGCTTAACCCATGCTACACGGGGGTTTGCTATTGGATCGGCATCAGGAAGCCGCAATGCATCTCGTATTCGTCACATCCATTGTACCCGCCGGCAAGCCCACGACCGGGTATGAAATCGCCAACGCCGCTGTTATCGACGCGTTGCGTCGCGCTGGCGTGCGCGTCACGGTCCTGGGCTTTATCTGGCCCGGCGCCGCACCGTCCGAGCCGGAAAGCACCATTGTCCTGGGCGAAGTGGATGTGCGCACCGACAATGCATCGGGCCTGCAAAAGGCGGCCTGGCTGCTGAAGGCGATGTCGGCGGGGCTGACCTTCTCCTCCGTCAAGCTGCGGGCCGTCACGCCCGAAGCCGTTCGCTCGGCGCTCGCTGCTGTAGAACCCTATGATGGCTACGTCGTAAACGCCGTTCAGCTCGCCGGGGCTTTCGAAGGGCTGTTTGTCGACCGGCCGTCGATCTTCGTCGCGCACAATGTCGAATACCGTTCGGCCGAAGAGAATGCGGCCGCTGCGCAAGGCGTGATGCAGAAGGTGCTCTACACGCGGGAAGCGCGCCTGCTGCGCCGGATCGAGGCTCGGCTGTGTGACGCGGCCCGATTCGTCTGGACGCTGGCCGAAGAGGACCGGGTTCTGCTCGATATCGCGCATCCCGAAAAGTCGTCGGCGCTGCCGCTGGTGACGCAACTCGATCTGCCGGAGACCGGCCCGTCGCGGAAGCCTTCCTGCGACGCCGCGCTTATCGGCACATGGACCTGGCAGCCGAACCGTATCGGGCTGGAATGGTTCCTCAACGAAGTCGTCCCGCATCTGCCATCGGACTTCAAGGTCCGGATCGCCGGCAAGATGCCATCGGACATTTCGTGCTCCCATCCGGGCGTCGAATTCGCCGGATTCGTTCCCGACGCCGTGGACTTTGTCCGCTCCGCCAAAGTTGTGCCGTTGATCAGCCGCGCCGGCACGGGCGTGCAGCTGAAGACCATCGAGACCTTCGAGCTCGGCCTGCCGTCGGTCGCGACGTCGCGCTCGCTGCGGGGTATCTCAGGCATTCCGGCGAACTGCGTCGTGGCCGATGAGCCGCGTGCCTTTGCCGAGGCGCTGGTCGCCGCGGTGCGCAATCCCATGGCGGATGCCGATGGACGGGGCTTTCATGCGGCGCAGCGCGCGGCGCTCGACCGGGAGATCGCGCGCGGGCTGGAGCGGCTCGGCATTGTCCGCCGCGAGGCAGCCGAATGAACGTCCAGCCGACATTGCCGCTGATCAAGCAGCTTCCGGTCATGGATATTCTCGGCGTATCCGTCGTGGCGCTCGGATGGCAGGAGGCGCTCGACCTGCTGAACCGGTATCTTGCCGAACGGCGTTTCACGCCGATCGGGTTCCTCAACGCGCACAATGCCAATGTCGCCTGCGTCGACGACGATTTCGCGCATGCGCTCGAGGGGTTCATGGTGCTGCCCGATGGCGTCGGCGTCGATATCGCCGCGCGCTGGCTGCATGGTTCTGCCTTTCCCGCCAACCTCAACGGCACGGATTTCGTCCCGGCGCTGGTGGCGTCGGTCGGTCGCAGCCTGAAGATCGGCTTGTTGGGCGCCACGCGGGAAAACGCCGGTGGCGCGGCCGAGCAACTGTCGGCGCTCGCCCCGCAGCATGAATACCGCGTCATCCACGATGGCTTTTTCAAGCCCGAGGAAGAGCCCGGCATCGTCGCCAGCATTGCCGAATATCGCCCCGACATCCTGCTGGTCGCGATGGGCGTGCCACGCCAGGAATTCTGGATCTCGCGCAATCTGACTGGCTCGTCCTGCACCATGCCGATTGCGGTCGGCGCTCTCCTCGACTTCCTGTCGGGCAGCATTCCCCGCGCGCCGTTGTGGATGCGCCGACTGCGGCTCGAATGGGTCTATCGTCTGTGGATCGAGCCCGGCCGGCTCTGGCGCCGCTACATCGTCGGCAATCCCTTGTTCCTGGCGAGGGTGATCGCTCGAAAGTTCGCCATGCTGCGGACACGGGCGGGGAGCTGAATCACTGATGCGGGACGCGGTTCGCCCCACACAGACATCTGCGTTGGTCACGGCGAGCTATCTGCCGGATCTCGAACGATGCCGGCTTCTGTGCGAAACGATCGACAAGCATGTGTCCGGGCATTCCCACCACTACTTGCTCGTAGCCTCGAACGACGTCGCGGAGTTTCGCGCGCTGGAGGGTCCGCGCCGCACGGTCGTCGACGAGCGCGACCTCTTGCCCGGCTGGCTCCGTTCCTTGCCCGACCCGTTGTCGCGGTTCCGCAAGCGCATCTGGCTTTCTCTCCGCACGCTGCCGCTGCGAGGCTGGCACGTCCAGCAATTGCGCCGCATCGCCATCGCTGGCCATATTGCCGAAGACGGACTGATCTTCTGCGATTCCGATGTCGCGTTCCTGCGGCCCTTCGACTGCGCAACGATCTGGCGCGACGGCAATCTGCGTCTGTTTCGTCGTGAAAACGGCCTGTCGCGGCCTGATCTCGACGATCAGCGTCTGTGGGCAGCCAATGCCGGCAAGACGCTCGGGCTCACCGCGCCCCCGCGTCACGACTACATTGCTACCGTCATAGCCTGGCGGCGCGACGCGGCGGTGGCCATGTGCCGTCACATCGAGGAAACGACCGGCAAGCAATGGGTCGCCGCCATCGGCTCCAACCGCCACTTCTCCGAATGCATGCTCTACGGCCGTTATGCCGACGAGGTGCTTCAGGGGGAGGGGCATTTCCACGCGTCGAACGAACTCTGCCGCGTCTACTGGACGGGTCCGGCATTGTCCGACGCCACGTTCGCCGAGTTTCTTGCGTCGATGACGCCTGATCAGGTCGCGATCGGAATGCAGTCCTTCATAGGCACCGACATTGCCCGCATCCGACGCCTGCTGGCAGTCTGAGGACTAGACCGTTTTCGCGGGCAATCGCATCGCCGAGTATGTCAGCAAGGCGGAAGCGAGATAGAGCAGCGCGAACACGCCGTTGAGCGCCAGCACCAGTTCGCCAGTCTCGAGCGACTCGACGAGGAGCAGCGACAGCAGAACGGCCTTCAGCGCCGCCAGCAGGGCGAGATTGAACGCGCGGATCAGCGTCTGACCCCGGGCGAACAGCAGTTCCGCCTGGTACTCCACCAGATTGCGCAGTCCCGGGATGAACAGCGCCAGTCCGATCAGCGGCGCCGCCTCAGACACGTTGGAACCCAGCAGGTTCGGGAACACCAGCAGCAGGCCGGCCAATGCGCCGAGGGCCAGGGTCGACACCGCAAAGATGCCGCTCTCGATCCCGATGCGCCGTATCGGCCGCGCCAGGATTTCCGGCGCGCGCATCAGGCTCTGGACGAGCATCATCGTAAAGGTCCGTATTGGGATGGCGGTCAGGTCGACCAGCCGCATGATGATGGCGTAGATACCTGCGAGGTGGGGTCCACCCAGCGCGAGCACCAGCAGCTTGTCCATTTCCATCTGCAGGTAGAACAGCAGTTCCGCGCCCGCGACATAGAGCGAGTCCGGCAGCCTCCGCAGATAGACACGCGGCTTCAGCCGAAGCCTGCGGCGAGGATAGAAGAACGCGACCGCGATCAGCAGCGAAATCCCGTTCGCAGCCAGGTAGAGCAGGCTCCACGTCGCAAGATCGCGGTCAGGCAAGATCAGCAGGACGCCGGCGGCGAGTGCGCGGAGCACCGTGCCGATGATCACCAGAATGGCGGCACGGCCGAATCGCCCCATGCCGTTGTTGACGATCACCGTCGCCTCGACGGGACGCCAGAGAAGGCATTCGGCCGCGATTACGGTCATGAACACCGGCAAGGCCATCTGGCTGGAGAAGAACAGTTCGAAGGCGCCGAGCGCCGCCAGCCCGACGAAGGGGATGGAGAGGAGGGTCATCGCGATGAACCCCCCCGTATAGACGCCGACCAGAGCGGGGCGAACTGTGGCGATGCGGTATAGCGCCGTGATGAAGCCGAAGGCGACGATGCGCGACAGCATGACGCCCGTGGCCGAAGCGGTCGCGAAAAGGCCGAAATCCGCGATCGAAAGCGTGTTTGCGAGCGCAACAAAGTAAGCGAGGGAGAAGACGAGCCGCCCTGCGGAGCCGCTGATTGCGGTCGCGTAATCGCGAACCATGCCAATTCGCTTGCGCAGGATTTCGGGCAACGCCGGCGCCATCTTCTGCCTGAGTGTGTCGCCGGACGGCGTCGGATTGCTCACATCGCTGATGTACCGGAGAAAGTTTAACGCGTCGTTCTGGAGTGATGCACGCAGCGGTGGAACGGCCGCGTTCTGCGCCCGTAAAAATGTCGTTTCGCCACATCCGTTAACGGCAAAATTAACCTTTTGTTTTCCATGGATGTTTAGCGTGCCTTAACGATTGGAGCCCTCCAGTCGCAGCATTACGACGCAAGAAGGCGGCGCGGGCTAGATGGTTGACCCGGACGATCGAGATCAAGGCAAGACCCCACGCTCGCTTCTCTCTCTCGGTACGAGGGAGAAGTCCGTGTCGGCCAAGCCCTTTGTCGCGCCTTCGATCACGATGGCGTCTTCCGGCCAATCCGCGTCGGATCGCCACCGCCTCGCCCGCTCGAAGCGGGAAGCGACGCCCAACCCATTGCTTTCGGCTTTGGCGGCCGGCCCGGAAGCTCCAGCTGGGAAAGCGACAGGACGGGGGACTGAAAACGTCCAGAAGCCGAAACCCTTCGCTGAATCGTCCACGGCCGACGTCGAACGGCGGATCGTCTCTGACGAACCGCTGATTACTAGCCCCCAACGGGAAGCCACCCAGGCTTCGGACGGACAATGGCGTCCGTTGATCGACCCGATGAAGATCGTCGGCGGCATTGTGAAGTCGCGCTACATTATTCTCGGCGCCACGGTCGCCGGCGCGGTTCTGGGCGTCGCGTTGGCGCTGTCGACGCCAAAGAAATACGAGTCCATCGCCGAGCTTCTGGTTGATCCGCGCGATATCAAGATTGTCGACCGCGAAGTGACGCAGGGCGGGCTGCCGAATGATGCCACGCTTGCCGTCGTCGAGAACCAGGTGCGCGTGCTGACCTCCGGCAGCGTGCTGGAGAAGGTCGTCGACAAGCTCAACCTGACCGCCGACACCGAGTTCAACGGCGAAGCGGAAAGCTTCGGAATCGGCACCGTTCTCTCCGAGATACGCTCGATATTCTCGCGCGGCGACAGCGGCGCAGGCGACGTGCGGCGCGCACTTGCGATCCGCAACCTTGGCAAGAGCCTGGACGTGGAGCGCGGCGGCAAGACCTTCGTCGTCTCCATAAGCGCCACCACGCAAGACCCGCAGAAGTCGGCGCTCATCGCCAACACGCTGACCGAAACCTTCCTGCAGTCCTACGGCGACATCCAGTCGGTGACAGCCGGCCGCGCCTCCGATGAACTGACGTCTCGCCTTGCTGAACTGCAGGCGGGCGTCGAGGCCGCCGAGCGCAAGGTCGAGGCTTACAAAGCCGAGAAGGATCTCGTCGATGCGCAGGGCCGGCTGATCTCCGATGACGAGATGGTCAAGCTCAACGAACAGCTCTCGATCGCCCGCGCCCGCACGATCGAGCTGAACGCACGCGCGGCGTCTGCCCGCGGCCTGGATCTCGATTCCGTCGTCGGCGGCGAACTGCCCGAACAGATCAGCTCGCCGGTCATGGCTGAGCTTCGCTCGCAATATGCGGTGTCGAAGCAAGAGGTCGAGCGGATGTCCGTTCGACTTGGCCCCCGTCATCCAGAGCGCCTGGCCGCTGAGGCGCAGCTGTCCGGCGCCCGCGAATCGCTTGCCTCCGAACTGCGCCGCATTGTCTCGTCCATCCAGGTTGACCTGCGCCGCGCGGTGCAGCTCGAACAGGACCTTGCCAGCCGCCTGGCGCAGCTGAAGGTCCGGCAGGGCGCGGTAAGCGAGGATCTGGTAACGGTTCGCGAACTGGAACGCGAAGCAGCCGCCAAGCGCGCCGTCTACGAATCCTTCCTGCTGCGCGCCCGTGAAACCAACGAGCAGCGTGGCATGAACACGGCCAACATGAGCGTCATCTCTGTCGCCCAGCCGGCGCTCGAGTCGGTCGGCCCGTCCCGCTCCATGACTGTGATCGCCACCACCGTTCTCGGCTTCATTGCCGGTGTCGGCTTTGGTGGAGCCCGTGGCGCCGTCGACAGTCTGCGCGGTGGCTCTTCGCCCGCGAACGCGCCCACCCGCCCCGTTGCTGCGCGCGCGCCCCGGCGTTTGCGCAAGGAACTGCCGGACGAGATCGACCGGATCATGAAATCCGCCGCCGATAGCTGGACCGCCGAACCGCCGCCCGCCGCAACGCAACCGCAGGCGCCGCAGCCATCCGCAGTCGCTCCCAAATCCGGACAGGCCCCCAAGCCGGACGAAATGCCCGTGTCGAAGGTTCAGGCGGCGTCGCCCGAACCAAAGCCGCAGGCCGCCCAGCCGGAAAACCCGTCATCCGTCTCCACTGCCGTCCCGGCGCAAAAGGACACCGCCATGCAGCCCGCCTATCCATATCCATACGCTCCGGTCCAGAACGGGCAGCCCCAGTTTTCGGCGCCCATTCCTCCCGCGCCGATGCCGCAATCGCCAGCTCAAGCGTGGTATGAGCAGCAGGCTGCGATCGCTGCGCACCAGAACTCGGTCTATCAGGCCTGGCTCGCCGCCCGGCCGCAGCAGCCGCAATTCCCGCCGGCCCCGCCTGCCCAGCCCCAATGGGCGCAATATCCGCAGCACCCCGGATATGGCCAGCCGGTCTATCCGCAGCCGCTTGCGCCGGTGAACATGCAGACGCCGCAGGCCTGGCCTGCCTGGCCGCAGCATTCCGCACCGCCAGTCTGGTCGCCCGCGCCCGAGCCGATGCCGCAGCCGCAAATGCCACAGCAGCAAATGTCGGTGCATCAAATGGCTGCGCCGCGTCGCGAGCCGCAGCCGGAGACAACCCCGGTCGACGAGATTCGCGAGAGCCTGCGCGAGTTCCGCAACGCCGTGCGCGACCTCGCCGACATCCGCGCCCGCGGCCGCGATTATTGACCACCGGGAATGCGGCATCCAACGCCGCATTGACCGGTAGGATCGACGTGCTTTTCATGCGATGACGCCCCCGGTTGGATTGGGAGAGCGTCATGGCCGAGATCATCGATGGCAAGAAAGTCGGCGACGACGTCGCCGCGACGGTCGCCGAGGCGACCAGGCGATTGGTCGCCGAGACCGGCATCAAGCCGGGCATCGCCGTCGTCATCGTCGGTGAGGATCCCGCCAGCCAGGTCTATGTCGCCTCGAAGTCTCGCAAGGCCAAGGAATGCGGCTTCCACTCCGTCCAGCACACGCTTCCCGCCGACACAACCGAGGCCGATCTGCTCGATCTCATCGGCACCCTCAACGCCGACCCGGACATCCATGGCATCCTGGTGCAACTGCCGCTTCCGGGCCACATCGACTCTGGCAAGGTCATCCAGACCATCTCGCCGGACAAGGACGTCGACGGGTTCCACTTCATCAATGTCGGCAAGCTCGGCACCGGAGAACTCTCCTCAGCCTTTGTCCCCTGCACGCCGGCCGGCTCGATGCTGCTGATCGAACGGGTGCGCGGCAAGGATCTGTCGGGCCTCACCGCGGTCGTCGTCGGCCGTTCCAACATCGTCGGCAAGCCGATGGCCCATCTGCTGCTCGCCGCCAACTGCACCGTCACCATCGCGCATTCGAAGACCAAGGATCTGCCCGCTCTCTCCCGCACCGCCGACATCCTCGTCGCCGCCGTGGGACGGCCGGAAATGGTCAAGGGCGACTGGGTGAAAGAAGGCGCGACCGTCATCGACGTCGGCATCAACCGCATCCCCGCCCCCGAGAAGGGCGAAGGCAAGTCGCGCCTTGTCGGTGACGTCGAATTTGGCGAGGCTGCGCAGCGGGCAGGGGCCATCACCCCGGTTCCGGGCGGCGTCGGCCCTATGACGATTGCCATGCTGATGGCCAACACCCTCACCGCAGCCTGCCGCGCCGCGGGGGTGGAGCCGCCGAAACTGTGAAAGCAAGGCAGTAGGGCAATGAGGCAGTAAGGCAGTAGGGGAAGAGCGGCTTGCGCCGCACTTCCCTGCCAGTTGCTTGCCCTAATGCCCTACTGCCCTAACGTCGTCCCTCCTTCCCGCACTCCTGCCGATCCTGTAGAACGCCGCCATGCCCGAACCCACGCAATCCGGCCGGCAGTTCGCTTTCCTGCTCGTCGACAAGTTCTCGATGTTCTCGCTTGCGGCCGCAATCGACACGGTTCGCTCGGCGAACCGCATGCTCGGGCGCGATTTCTATTCCTGGAAAACGGTGTCGGCTGACGGCGAGGCGGTCAGCGCGTCCAACGGCCTGCCGCTGAAGATCGACTACGCGATCGCCGACCTGCCGCCGGTCGACATCCTCTTCGTCTGCGTCGGCCTGTCGATCGAGTTTTCGGGCAAGTCCAAGGTCCTGTCCGGCCTGCGGACGCTCGGCCGCCGCGGCGCGGCATTGGGCGCGCTTTCCGTCGGCTCCTATCTGCTGGCGGAAGCAGGCCAGCTCGAAGGCCACCGTTGCACCATCCACTGGGAGAACCGCGCCGGCTTCAAGGAGCGCTTTCCCGATATCGACTGCACCGGCAACGTCTTCGAGATCGACCGCAAGCGCTACACCTGCGCCGGCGGCACCACCTCGATCGACCTGATGCTGGAGATCGTTCGCGCTGATTTCGGCGCCGGCGTAGCCAACGAAGTCGCCAACCAGTTCCAGCATGAGCGCATCCGCTCCGCCGGCGACCGCCAGCGGGTTGGTCCCGAGCGCGACCTGACCGGCAAATCCGAAAAGCTGCGCAAGATCGTCGAGCTTATGGCCGACAAGCTGGACGAGCCCCTCTCGGCCGTGCAGCTCGCCAAGTCAGCTGGCCTTTCGGTGCGCCAGGTCGAGCGGCTGTTCCTGCGCCATCTCAACATGACGCCCGGCCGCTACTACATGCGCCTTCGGCTCGAGCGCGCCCGCGAACTGCTGCGCCAGACCAACCTGCCGATCCTCGACGTGGCGATTGCCACCGGCTTCACCTCGCACTCCTACTTTGCCCAGAGCTACCGGCTGCAGTTCGGCCGCCCGCCATCCGAGGAACGTCGCACGACGTATTGAGGCGCTGTCGGGTTGCCAGCGCGCAAGCCCTCGTCTAAGCCTTCCGCAACGGCAGATAGTCGAGCATGATGGAGGGGTTGTAGATGGCGGCATTTCGCGCGGGGGTCTTGGCGGCGACGTTGTTCGCACTTTCGGCGGGTTACGCAGCGGCTGCGGATCGGGCGATCATCGTGCTGGACGCGTCTGGCTCGATGTGGGGCCAGATCGAAGGCAAGCCAAAACTCCAGATTGCGCGCGAGACCTTGCGCACCGTGCTCCAGAGCGTTCCTGCGGACCTTGAACTGGGGCTGATCGCATACGGACATCGCGAGAAGGGCGCCTGTTCCGACATCGAATTGGTCGTGCCGGCCGCCGCAGGAACGGGCCAGGCGATCGCCGATGCCGCTGACAAGCTGCGCTTTCTCGGCAAGACGCCGCTGTCCGACGCAGTAAAGCAGGCGGCCGAATCGCTGCGCTACACCGAGGAAAAAGCGACCGTCATCCTCATCACCGACGGGATCGAAACCTGCAATGCAGATCCTTGCGCGCTGGGCAAGGAACTCGAGCAGTCGGGCGTCGACTTCACCGCCCATGTCGTCGGCTTTGGCCTGACAGACGAAGAAGGCAAGCAGGTTGCCTGTTTGGCGGAAAACACCGGCGGCAAATATATCCAGGCGGGCGACAAGCTGGCCTTGGAGGACGCATTGAAGACAGTCGTTGTCCAGCCAACTCCTGCACCCGCTCCGGCTCCGGCTCCGGCGCCGGAGCCCGCACCCACCCCGCCGGCGGCCAAGGTCGAGTTCAACCTGATGCCCAAGACTGTGCTCAAGGCAGGCGGGCCTGAGCCAACTGTTGATGTCTACTACCAGATCTTCAAGGCGGATGAATCTGGCGCCAAGGGAGATGCGGTGGACAGCGGCTATAACGCCTTCAGGGCCTCGTTGGAGCCAGGGAAATACATTCTGTCGAGCGCGAGCGGCAACGCCTATGCCAACGACCAGACGATCACCATCGTGGCCGGCAAAGTCGCGAAACCGGTCTTTGTGCTCAATGCCGGCGAGCTCGTGCTGCGCGCGCTTCCAGCGCCGGGTGCGGAAGTCGACGGCGATGCACAGATCATCATCGACTATCCGGGCGATGGCGAATCGTCGGCGAACTATGGCCAGGTGAAAACGGTGGTTCCGGCAGGTGAAACCAAGGTCAGGGTCATTCTCGGAGCGGGCGAAGCCGTCGAAACCATTCAGGTCGCAGCTGGTCAGATCGTTGAAAAGGACATTGTCGTCGGCGTCGGCAAGGCGGTGACCAATGCATTCTATACCGCCGGCGGCGAGAAGGTCGATTCGGGCGATCTGTCATGGAAGATCTTCAAGGCCGCCAAGAAGCTGGATGGCACGCGCGATCAGGCGAGCTACGGTTTCGGTCCTGCCGTCGAGTACGATCTCCCCGCGGGCGACTATGTCGCCATCGTCGAGATGCAGGCTGCCACTGCCGAACAAGCCTTCAGCGTCAAGGTTGGCGAGTTGGCCGAGGTCGTCGTTGCGCTCGACGCAGGCGTGGCCGCCATCACTGCGCCTGGCGGTGAGGAATTCCGCGTCTTTGAGGCGAAAAAGAATCTTCAGGGCGAGCGCAAGCAGGTAACCTACGGCTTTGGCGACTCTTTGCAGACGACGATCCGCGCTGGCGACTATGTGGTGGTGACGCGGTTCTCGGCGGACAAGCCGGAAAGCGAGACGCCGTTCACGGTCAAGGCCGGAGAGCGGACCGAGGTCGCGGTGCCCTGAATTGGGGGGCGCGGCCGTCTTCTATCATCGCGTGCGTCGCAGCCGGTTAAGGCTCGCGCAAGGGAACGCGTGGCAAAAAGAATGCATCGGCGGAGCGGAACCCTATCGCCAAGCCGAACGTTCTTCGACGATTGTCGAGGGGTTCCGCAATGTCCGCCGAGCACGTGCCGACAGATATCAAGTTTCACGAGCCTGTCCTGCTCCGCAGCGGGCACACGGGCATTTCCGCGATCAGCACCCTTGCCCAGGCACGCGACCTGCTTCGGGACGGGTGGCCTGATACCCGCGGCAAGTGGTACTACGCCGCCAACCGCGCTTGCGCGGACGCAGTGGACGGCCGCAGCTCGGTCCACATTGCGCGGCGCATTTTCGTCTATGCCGTTGAGGAATCGCGCCTTCAGGCGTGAACGCTAGCGAAAGTCCGCCGCCGTCAGCACATACATGCTCTTGCGGCCGTTCGAGTAGGCCTCCCGCGCCACGTCCTGGATTGCCTTGCGCGCCAGGTCGAAGCCCGCCAGCGACTCCGCCTCCGAGGCGCCAGCATGGGCGGATTTCGAGAACGCATCCAGCCCGACGAAGAATGGAATTTCGAACATGCCGTCGTGGCCGACGAAGCGGACGCGCTTCTCACGCTCGTCGTAAGAGCGGCTTGGATTGGGGAATGAAATCGACATTCTGGACTTTCTACGAGGACGTTGCCGCACCCGCGGAGGCGTCAGCCGCGAGTTCGAGGCTGTCCTCGGTTGCTACGCGCTCGTGGCGCTCTTCATCATTGCGGATGCGGTACTGCAGCGAGTTTTGCACCGCCGGCAGCCGCGCGGTCACGCGGTAGGTTTCGGCGGCCGTCGGCGACATTCCGATGCGGCTCTTGAGACGGACTTCCTGCCCGATGGAGTAAACGTGAGCGGCCATGATCTATCCTTTGTCGATGGCGGAGGCGTCGCGATCGATCGCCGCCTGCAATTCTTCCGGGTCGACCGGCAGCATCTGCCCGCCCATGCTGCGCGCGCCGATCGCCGGCAGATGGATGAAGGTCGCGACGCGGCGCCAGGCGAGGAAGGAGAGGCCGTCGATCGGCTCTTCATCGACGCTGATCTCGTATTCGCCGGCTGGCTGCAGCCCGTCCATTCCCCGGAGCGCAAATGGCGCCCGGAAATGCGTGGTCGATCGGTTCGTGCGGGGAGACATGAGCTTGCTTTTCGGCGAAGACGCCACACGGCGAATGCCGCACGCCGCGTCAGGCAGCCGAACGCGGCAGCATAGCGCCGCGAATGAGGCTTATGTGCGGCCCGGCCTTCTTATCCGAACACGCTCGCCCCGTGCTCGGCCCGGCCCGCGAAGGTGCGGAACGCCGCAAACAACTCGCGTCCCATGCCAAAGCCGTTGTCCGAGAGGTCCGCGACCGCGCGCGGCCGCGCCTTGATTTCGGCCTCGGCGACCAGCAGTTCCAGCGTTCCGGCCTCGCCGTCGAGCCGGATCACGTCGCCGTCGCGGATTTTGCCGATCGGCCCGCCGTCCAGCGCTTCCGGCGTCACATGGATCGCCGACGGCACCTTGCCGCTCGCGCCCGACATGCGTCCGTCCGTCACCAGCGCCACCTTGAAGCCGCGGTCCTGCAGCACGCCGAGGATCGTCGTCAGCTTGTGCAGTTCGGGCATGCCGTTCGCCTTCGGCCCCTGGAAGCGCAGCACGGCGACGAAATCGCGCTCCAGTTCGCCGGCCTTGAACGCCGCATTCATCTCCTCCTGGCTGTGGAACACCACCGCCGGGGCCTCGACCAGCCGTCGTTCCGGCTTCACGGCGGAGGTCTTGGCGATCGCCTGGCCAATATTGCCGGTCAGAACCTTCAGCCCGCCGGTCGGCTGGAACGGCTTTGCCGCAGTCGCGATCACCTTGGCGTCGCCGCTTTGCAGCGGGGCAGGCTCCCGGACTACCGATCCGTCGGCGCCGAGCTTTGCCTCGATCGCATAGGACCGCAGTCCTTCGCCCCAGATGGTTTGCACGTCGTCATGCAGGAAGCCGGCATCCAGCAGTTCGCGGATCAGCAGGCCCATGCCGCCCGCTGCGTGGAAATGGTTCACGTCGGCAAGCCCGTTCGGATAGACCCGCGCCAGCAGCGGCACGAGGTCCGACAGGTCGGAAATGTCCTGCCAGGTCAGCCGGATACCCGCGGCCTGAGCCATGGCGATCAGATGGATCGTGTGGTTGGTCGAGCCGCCGGTGGCGTGCAGCCCGACGATGCCGTTGACGAAGGAGCGTTCGTCGATCATCCGCCCGACCGGCGTGTAGGCGTTGCCGAGCTGGGTGAGGCTCAGCGCCTGCTTCGTCGCTTCCCGGGTGAGCGCGTCGCGCAGCGGGGTGCCGGGATTGACGAAGGACGCACCCGGCGTGTGCAGGCCCATGATCTCCATCAGCATCTGGTTGGAATTGGCCGTGCCGTAGAAGGTGCAGGTGCCGGGGCCGTGGTAGGACTTCGACTCAGCCTCCAGGAGTTCCGGCCGCCCCACCTTGCCCTCGGCGTAGAGCTGGCGAACGCGCGCTTTCTCGTCGTTGGGCAGGCCTGATGTCATCGGTCCGGCTGGAATGAACACGGCCGGCAGGTGGCCGAAGGTCAGCGCGCCGATCACCAGCCCCGGCACGATCTTGTCGCAGACGCCGAGATAGACCGCCGCGTCGAACATGTTGTGTGACAGGCCGACGGCGGTGGCCATCGCGATCACGTCGCGCGAGAACAGCGACAGTTCCATGCCGGGCTGGCCCTGGGTGACGCCATCGCACATCGCCGGCACGCCGCCCGCCACCTGCGCGATGCCGCCGGCCTCGCGCGCCGCCTGCTTGATCAGTTGCGGGAAGAATTCGAACGGCTGATGCGCCGACAGCATGTCGTTGTAGGAGGTGATGATGCCGAGGTTCGGCACCTGGTCGCCGCCGAGCGCGACCTTCTCGCTGGGCGAGCAGACCGCAAATCCGTGCGCGAGGTTGCCGCAGGACAGAACCGCACGGTTGGCGCGCTTGCCGGCGGCGTCGTTGACGCGGTCGAGATAGGTCTCGCGGCCTGGCCTTGAGCGCTCGCGGATGCGGGCGGTGATTGCTTCGACGTCTTTTCGTGCGGTCATGCGGATCTCCTAGGGAGCCCAGTAGATGGCGATCGGTGAGGCGGCCGCGTCGAACACGCGGGCGATGGGCAGGCGGTTGGTCTGGTCGGCTAGGGCGCTTTCGAACACCTTGCGCTTGGCCTCTCCCTCGATATGGAGCGCCAGGAAGCGTGCGTCGACGATCAGCGGCATGGTCAAGGTAAGGCGCGGCTCGCCACCGGACGGCGCGTCGACCGCCATCACCCGGCGCGCCTGCGCGGGATTGGTGAGATCGTCGAGGTTCGGCGCATCGGGAAAGAACGATGCCGTATGCCCGTCCGCGCCCATACCGAGGATCACGACGTCGAAAACCGGCCCCATCAGCGAGAGACCAGCGTCGGCCTGCATCGCCGCGTCGACGCTCCCGGCGTCGGAATAGAGACCGATGAATCGCGCCAGCCGTGCCTCGTTCCGCAGCAGCGCATCGCGCACCAGCCTTTCGTTCGAGCGCTCCGAACTGGTCGGAACAAGCCGCTCATCGACCAGCGTCACGACAACCTTTGTCCAGTCGAGCGGTTGCTTCGAAAGTGCCTCGAAAAACCTGGCCGGCGTCGACCCGCCCGACACAGCCAGCACCGCGGCACTGCGCGCATCGATGCCTGAACGCAGCTTGGAGGCCACGGTCTGCGCCAGATCGGCCGCGAGAGCCTCGCCGTCCGCGAACTCGTGCAATCTCGTGGCCGTTGCGCCCGTCATACGACCTACGTGCTCTCGTGCCACGTCCTGCCGTCGCGCTCGATCAGCGCGATCGCAGACGATGGCCCCCACGTGCCCGACGTATAGCCCTGTGCGTCCTGACGGTTTTCAGCCCACGCGCCCTGGATCGGATCGATCCATTGCCACGCGGCTTCCACTTCGTCGCGGCGCATGAACAGCGTCTGGTTGCCGCGCACCACGTCCATCACCAGCCGCTCATAGGCGTCCGGATTCCGCTCCTGGAACGATTGGGCAAAACTCATGTCGAGGGCAATCTGGCGCAGCCGCATGCCGCCGGGACCCGGATCCTTGATCATGATCCACTGTTTCACCCCCTCGTCGGGCTGCAGCCGGATCACCAATTGATTGGCCTGGATGCGGCCGGCGCCATCGCCGAAGATCGAGTGCGGGATGTGCTTGAACTCGATGACGATCTCGGACACCCGCGTCGCCAGTCGCTTGCCGGTGCGAAGATAAAACGGCACGCCCGCCCAGCGCCAGTTGCCGATCTCGGCCTTGATCGCGACGAAGGTTTCGGTCGTGCTGTCGGAACCGAGTTCCTCCTGATAGCCCTTCACCGCGCCGCCGGCCGATGCGCCGGCGCGATACTGGCCGCGTACCGTCATCTTCGGCGCTTCCTGGCCGTTGACCCGCTTCAGCGAGCGCAGCACCTTGAGCTTTTCGTCGCGCACCGCGTCCGCGTCCATCGACGACGGCGCTTCCATTGCGACGAGGCAGAGAAGCTGCAGGATGTGGTTCTGCACCATGTCGCGCAGCGCGCCGGCCTTGTCGTAATAGCCGATGCGGTCCTCCAGCCCGACCGTCTCCGCGACGGTGATCTGGACGTGGTCGATATGCGCCGAGTTCCACAGCGGTTCGTACAGCGCGTTGGCGAAGCGCAGCGCCATCAGGTTCTGCACCGTCTCCTTGCCGAGATAATGGTCGATGCGGAAGATCTGATGTTCGGAGAAGACGCTGCCGATATGGTCGTTCAACGCCTGCGCCGAGCCGAGGTCGCGTCCGATCGGCTTTTCCACCACGATGCGGCTTTTCTGGCTGATCAGCCCCGTGCCCTTGAGGTGTTTGGCGATGTCGCCGAACAGCGCCGGCGCCACCGCCATGTAGAACACGCGTATCCGGTCGCTGTCGCCGATCTGCTTCTTCAGCGCTTCGAACCCGTCGCCCGACTTGCCGTCGGCCGCGACGTAGTGAAGCCGCGCCAGGAACGTCTCGAGTTGCCCGGCGTCGATCTCGTCCTTCTTCACATGCTCGGAAATCGCCTTGGCGGCGAACTCGCGATACTCCTTGTGGCTCATCTTGGCGCGCGACGTGCCGATGATTCGGGTCGGCTCGGAGAACTGACCGGCGCGCTGGCGCTGGTAGAGCGCCGGCAACAGCTTCCGCTCGGCGAGGTCGCCGGTGCCGCCGAAGGCGATGAAGTCGAATGGTTCGACGGGAATGGTATGGCTGGTCATACTTTGTCCGATGTCTGTTCCGGAACGATCCAGGTCCCGTATAATCTAATCGATTTAGGTCGCCTAGTCCCGAAGCGGCGTCTGCTACAGCTTGACACATGCGGCGCACGCGGTCTTTTGCTTTCGCCACGTCCGGTCGAGCGCTGTTGCAGTGCACCATATCGCGCGTCCGGTGAAAAGCGAAAACAGGGGTCCGGCCATGGGCACGCATCTTTCCCGAACCGTCGCCGAGGGCGTCGCCTTCATGCAGATCGTCGATGGCAAGCAGGTCGACGCCATGTCCGGCGCGCGCATCGATGTCGCATCGCCATCCGACGGCAAGGTCTTCGCCTCGATCCCGGCGTCCGGCGCTGCCGACGTCGACCGTGCAGTGAAATCCGCCCGCAAGGCGTTCGACGAGGGTCCATGGGGCCGCATGCCTGCGGTCGAGCGCGGCCGCTGCCTGACCCGGCTGTTCCATCTGGTCGAGAGCCACGGGACGGAACTCGCGGCGCTCGAATCGCGTGATACGGGCAAGCCGATCCGGCAGGGCAGGGCCGACATCACCGCCACCATGCGCTATTACGAATTCTACGGCGGCGCCGGCGACAAGATCCATGGCGACACCATTCCCTTCCTGCCCGGCTACACCGCGCTGACTCTGCGCGAGCCGCATGGCGTGGTCGGCGGCATCATCCCGTGGAATTATCCGCTGCAGATCCTCGCACGCGTCGTCGGCGCCGCACTCGCCATGGGCAACACGCTGGTCGCCAAGCCCGCCGAAGACGCGTCGCTCTCGACCATCCGCATGGCCGAACTGGCGCTTGAGGCCGGGATTCCGGAAGGCGTGTTCAACGTCGTCACCGGCTACGGCCGCGAGGCAGGCGCTGCGCTCTCGGCACATCCGCTGGTTGACTACGTCACCTTCACCGGCTCGCCGATGACCGGAACCGCGATCCAGCAAGCGGCGGCCATCAACAATCGCGGCGTGACGATGGAACTGGGCGGCAAGTCGCCGCAAATTGTCTTTGCCGACGCAGATATCGACGCCGCACTGCCCGTGCTGGTCAACGCGATCATCCAGAATGGCGGCCAGACCTGCTCCGCCGGCAGCCGCGTGCTGATCGAACGCTCGATCTACGAACAGGTCGCATCCGGCCTCGCTGACCGCTTCTCGAAGCTGGTCGCCGGCCCGCACGACGCCGACCTCGATCTGGGCGCGCTGATCAACCCCAGACAGCGCGACCGCGTCGCCGGCATGGTGGCCGCCGCGGAGGAAGCCGGCGTTCAGGTTCTGGCGCGCGGCTCCATCGCAGCCGATGCGCCGGCCGGCGGCTGGTATCACCCGCCCGTCCTGTTCGGCTCGGTCGACCCATCGGCCACCGTCGCGCAGGAAGAGGTCTTCGGTCCGGTCCTGACGCTGTTTCCCTTCGAGGGCGAGGAAGAGGCGATCCGCCTCGCCAACGGAACCGAATTCGGCCTCGTCGCCGGCGTCTGGACCAAGGACGGCGGCCGCCAGCACCGCGTCGCCAAGCGCGTCCGCGCCGGCCAGGTCTTCGTCAACGGCTACGGCGCCGGCGGCGGCGTCGAACTGCCCTTCGGCGGCTTCAAGAAATCCGGCCACGGCCGCGAAAAAGGCTTCGAAGCGCTCTACGACATGAGCGCTACAAAGACGATCGTATTCAATCACGGGTGATGCGGAGCGGTCCGCGTAGCGGACGAAAAGCCAACCGTTGGCTTTTCGACCGACGAATGCCCGAAGCCCTAGCGAAGGGCGCACACCATTGGAGATTGCAGCCTAAATGACGAAACGCCTCAAGGATAAAGTCGCCATCATCACAGGCGGAGCCTCGGGCTTCGGCGAGGGCATGGCGAAGCGATTTGCCGAGGAAGGCGCGAAAGTCGTCGTCGCCGATCTCAACGGCAAGGGCGCCGAACGCGTCGCGGGTGAAATCGGCGCTGCCGCCATTGCGACCGCCACCGACGTGTCGCAGCGGGCCGAGATCGACGAGATGGTCTACGCCGCGATGCAGGCCTTCGGCCGCGTCGACATCATGGTCAACAATGCCGGCTACACCCACCGCAACGGCGATCTGCTCGGCGTCGACGAGCAGACTTTCGACCTGATCGCCGCTGTCAACATGAAGGCGATCTACTATTCGGCGATGGCCGTCGTGCCGATCATGGAGCGGCAGGGCGGCGGCTCGATCATCACGACCGCGTCGACGGCGGGCCTGCGCCCGCGTCCCGGCCTGACCTGGTACAATGCTTCCAAGGGTTGGGCGATCACCGCCACCAAGTCGATGGCGGTCGAGCTTGCGCCGAAGAACATCCGCGTCAATTGCCTCTGCCCGGTGGCGGGCGAGACAGGCATGCTGGCGCAGTTCATGGGCGAGGACACGCCGGAACTGCGCGCCAAGTTCCGCGCCTCCATCCCGCTCGGCCGCCTGTCGACCCCGCTCGACATCGCCAACGCGGCGCTGTGGCTCGCCTCCAGCGAGGCCGAGTTCATCACCGGCGTCGCCCTGGAAGTGGATGGCGGACGCTGCATATGAACCCGCGCAGCCTGGCGCTCGCCGCGATCCTCGTCGTCGGACCGCTCGCCTCAGCGTGCTCGGCCACAGCGGTCGTCACCGACGGCGACAGCCTTGATCTCGACGGCAAGCATGTCGAGATCTGGGGCATCATCGCGCCCTCGAAATCCGAGACCTGCACGACAGCGGCCGGCAAGTCCTGGCCGTGCGGCGAACGGGCCTTCGATCAACTGTCACAGGCCGCCAGCGACGAGACCTTCGCCTGCGTCGAGAAGGAGCCCGGCTTCGTCATCTGCCATGCCGGCGGCATCGACGTCGGCCTGCTGCTGGTCAAGGAAGGTCTGGCGCGGGCAAGACAGGACTATGCCGACGCGGAATCCCGCGCCAAGGAGGCGAAGACCGGCATCTGGGAGTAGGTCAGTCCTTGACGTCCGTCTCCGGACGGTCGTTGCCGTCGGCGCGTTCCTCGTGCCACTTGCCGTCCTTGTCCTCATATTCGATGAACTCGGTGTTGCCAGCCCGGCGATGCTCGTCAGCGGCCCGCGTGGCGGCGCGATGCGCACTCTCATGGTCGCGGAAGGTTTCGGAAATCACGTCGCCGACCTTGTAGGCCCAGCCGCCATCGTGCTCGATGACTTCATATGTCAGATGCTGTGCGGCCATGCTTGTCTCCGGAGGTGAGGGTTGACTGACGAAATCCCGCGGCGGAGCGAAGGTTCCGTCCGGGCGATCCTGCACCATATAGGGATTCGCCGCGGCTGTCGGATGGCTGGTTTCTTTGTCGGCACCGGATAAGATCGCACAAAAGACGGGAATCACGGGAAACGCCATGCACAGGGTTGCCATCACTGGCACGGGTATCTTTACGCCCGACGAGATCATCACCAATGCCGAGCTTGTCGCGTCCTACAATGAATACGCGCGCCGGCAGAACGAGAAGCACGGCGACGAGATCGCCGCTGGGATCCGTCAAGCGATGCCGATGTCGAGCGAGGAGTTCGTCGTCAAGGCATCCGGCATAGAGCGCCGCCATGTGATGAATAAATCCGGCGTCCTCGATCCCGAGATTATGCATCCGGTTCTCCCCGCGCGGCCCGACGATCAGATCTCGCTCATGGCCGAGATTGCCGTCGACGCCGCGAAACAGGCGCTCGCGCGGGCAGGGCGCACGACCGCAGAGGTCGACGCCGTCATCTGCGCCGCCTCCAACCACGAGCGCGCCTATCCGGCGATCGCGGTCGAGATCCAGCAGGCGCTTGGGGTCAGGGGTTTCGCCTTCGACATGAACGTCGCCTGCTCGTCGGCCACATTCGGCATCCAGGCCGCCGCCGACATGATCCGCTCCGGCTCGGCCCGCGCGATCCTGATGGTCAATCCTGAGATCACCTCCGGCCACCAGGAGTGGCGCGACCGCGACTGCCATTTCATCTTCGGCGACGTCTGCACGGCGGTGTTGCTGGAGCGTATCGACGGCACGATTGCGGACGGATCGTGGGAGATCCTGTCGACCCGTCTGCTGACCGAGTTCTCCAACAACATCCGCAACAATAACGGCTTCCTGCGCCGCACCCACGAAGGCCAGATGGCCGACCGCCGCGACATGCAGTTCATGCAGGAAGGCCGAAAGGTCTTCAAGCAGGTGGTGCCGATGGTGGCGGAGCTGATGCAGGGCCACCTGGCCGACGAGGGCATGAAGCCGGCCGACCTGTCGCGCATGTGGCTGCATCAGGCCAATAAGGCGATGAACGATTTCATCGGGCAGAAAGTGCTTGGCCGCGAGCCGACCCGGGAAGAGCAACCCAATGTCCTTCAGGACTATGCCAACACCTCTTCGGCGGGCTCCATCATCGCTTTCTCGAAACACTCTGACGACTTGGCCGCCGGCAGCCTGGGCGTCATCTGCTCCTTCGGCGCCGGCTATTCGGCCGGCAGCGTGATCGTCAGGCGGATGTAGCGGTCATGTCTGTTACAGTTCGGCCGCGCACCGCGCGCGAGAAAATGACGGCTGGCGAGTGGTACAGCTTCTGGGACGACGAACTCGCCGCGCTGCGCGACCGCGCCCAGGAGGCGATGTTCGAGCACAACACGCTGCCGCCCTCGAAGCGCGGCAACATCGCACCGGCGCTGGCCGCCATCCTCGGTGGGGTTGGCGGGACCTGCCGCATCGAGCAGCCGTTCCATTGCTCCTACGGCGTGAACATCTTCCTCGCCGACGGCGCCTACATGAATTTCGGCTGCGTCATCCTCGACCAGGGCCGGGTTTCGATCGGCCGCAATGCGATGATCGGCCCGCGCGTCCAAATCTACACCGTCGAGCACCACAAGGATCCCGGTCCGCGCAACGACGGCATGGAAATCGCCAGGCCGGTGACCATCGGCGACAATGTCTGGATCGGCGGCGGCGCGATCATTCTGGGCGGCGTCACCATAGGCGACGGGGCAATCATCGCGGCAGGCGCTGTCGTGACGCGGGATGTGGCGGCGGGGACGACGGTCGCGGGCAATCCGGCGCGGGCGAAATAGCTACTTCGCCAGCACCAGCGCCCAGTAGCGCCGGTCGCCGGCTTTTGCCGAGGCCAGGCCGAAACGTGTGAAGCGTTTGTCCAGCATGTTGCGGCGGTGGCCGGATGAGTTCATCCAGGCCGAGAACAGCCCGTCCAGCCCGAAGCGGCCATAAGCGATGTTTTCGGCCGCCGCGCCCTCGATGCCGTTGCCGCGCACCCGTGTCAGGAAATCGCGTCCGCGCGCCGTCGTATGAACCATCCTGCCGCTGGCCGCCATGAATTCGGCCTGCTGTCGCGCCGCCCTTTCGAGTTGGGCGTCAGGCGACAGGATCGACAGGCCGGCGCTGCGGCGGAGGGCAGCGAGATGCTCCTGCGCGCTGGCATTGGCGCCCGCGCCTTCGACCGTCAGCAGCGAGATCGACTGACAGCCAACCGACGCGACGGCGACGGCCAAGAGGGCAAGCATTGCGAGAATTTTTCGGTTCATGGCGGTCCTGTCGGATCGGTGGTTCCGTCGATTGACCTGCGATCACGGCCTTTTTCGGGGCGGATGCGCCAGGAAGAGTTTCAGGAAAGTTCCATGCGGCCGTCATTTGTCGGCTCAAATTCTTGTGACGGAGCGTGATCGCACTTTCCGAAACTTCGGCCGGCCTGGGCGCGTGTTTCATCTTAACCGGCCGATGATGACCGGTGAACTGATCCAAAAGTTCAACCAGATCCACACGTTAACACGGAGAAATATCATGAAGAAGTTCGCACTCGCCGCCGCCCTGACCGTTCTCGCTGGCGGCGCCTTCGCCCAGGAAGCCCCGTTCTGGGTCCAGAACGGCGAAGTCGTCTATACCGGCCAGGTGATGGCTTCGAACGCGACGTTCGACGGTTCCGCATCGGCAATGGCATCCGAAAGCGGCCTCCGCTCGGGCAACATCAACTGGGACGAAAACTACAGCGGCAAGTGAACCGCGCTTCCAGAACACGAACGCCCGCCTTTTGGCGGGCGTTTCGCGTTTCAGAACCGATCGCGCAGAGCGTACCAGTTCAGCGCAAGGAACAGCAGCGGCGTCCGGAATCGGCTGCCGCCGGGGAACGCCGGGATCTTCAGCTCCTCGAACAGCTTGAGCCGATCGCGGTTGCCCGCCACGGTTTCCGCGTAGAGCTTCCCCATGAAGTTCGACAGCATCACGCCGTGGCCGGAATAGCCGCCGGCTGAAATCACGTTCGGCATCACCTCGCGGACAAATGGCTTGCGCGGCAGCGTGATGCCGACGAAGCCGCCCCAGGCCCGCGTGATCTCGACATCCTTCAGCGCCGGATAAATCTCGGCGATCTGCTTGCGGATATGGATGTGGATGTCTTTCGGGTCGTTGACGCCATAGATCTCGCGGCCACCAAACAGCAGTTCACCCGTCGGCGCCCGGCGGAAATACCGGACAACGAAGCGTGAGTCGTCGACCGACTCGCCGCCGGGCAGCACCGGACTGTCGCTGCCGAGCGGAATGGTCGCGCCGATGAACGAGCCGATCGGCATCACATGCGCGGCGCTGACCGGCTCGAGGTCGCCGCCATAGGCGTTCACGGCGATCAGGCATTTGTCGGCGGTGATCGTTCCCGAGGGCGTCTGCACACGCACCTTGCCGCCGGAGGAGGTGAGCCCCGTCGAGCGCGTCTTCTCGAACAGATGCGCGCCCGCCGCTGCCGCCACCCGCGCGGTGCCGACGACCAGCTTCAGCGGGTGGATGTGGCCCGTGCCAGTGTCCCGCATCCCGCCGAAATAATGATCCGAGCCCAGCCGGCGCGCGGTCTCAGTCTGATCCATGAAGCTGATATGCTGATAATTCGCCTTCTCGCGCATGTAGTCGGCATATTTGCGGTACTCGTCCACATAGCGTTTCTTGTGCGCCACCGAGAGCTGCCCCGGCACGTAGTCGATCTCGATCGCGTTGGCCTCGGCGAACTCGAGCAGATGCGCCTTCGCCTCTTCGGCGAGGTCGAACAGCGCCTTGGCGCGCGTCCAGCCCCACGCCGCCTCCATCTCGTCCAGCGAGCCACGCTGGCCGGTGCCAAGCTGGCCGCCATTGCGTCCCGACGCGCCATCGCCGAACCGGTGCGCCTCGATCAGCACGACATCGACGCCGCTCTTCGCCAGATGCGCCGCCGCCGACAGCCCGGTGAACCCGCCGCCAATGACGACCACGTCGGCGGTCCGGTCGCCGTCCAGCGCCGGATACTCCGGCCGCGCGCCAGCGGTGGCTTCGTACCAAGAATAGCCGGGGGAGATGGGGGATTGGTAGGTCATGGGGTGGTGAATGGTGAATGGTGAATAGTGAATGGCGTAAAGCGGAGACCGCTGCGCCACCAATTGCACATCTCAACCGAGGACTTCATTCCGACCATTCACCATTCACCATTCACCATTCACCATTCACCATTCACACATTCAGCAACAAAAACTCCCGCTCCCACGGGCTGATCACTTCCATGAAGGTCTCGAACTCGGCCTTCTTGATCGCCGCATAGGTGGCGACGAAGGTCGCGCCGAGCATGGCCTTCAGCTGTTCGTCATTCTCGAACAGGTCGACAGCTTCCAGCAGGCCACGCGGCAGGTCGATTTCGTCCTCATTGGCCGTGGTGCCGACGGGCGAATCGGGTCGCGTCTGGTTCTGGATGCCGATCAGCCCGCAGGCGAGCGATGCGGCCAGCGCCAGGTAAGGATTGGCGTCGGACGAGGGAATGCGGTTTTCGACCCGGCGGCCGGCCGGATCCGAGCGCGGCACGCGGAACGCGGTGGTGCGGTTGTCGTAGCCCCATTTGGTGTTGACCGGCGCGGAGGCTGCCTGCGTCAGCCGCCGGTAGGAGTTCACATAGGGCGCGAACATCACCAGCGCCGCCGGCACGTGCTTCTGCATGCCGCCGATGAAATGGCCGAAAGCGTCAGTTTCCGATCCATCCTCCGCGGTGAACAGATTGCGGCCGGTCTTCTTGTCGATGATCGACTGGTGGATATGCATCGCCGAGCCCGGCTGGCCCTGGATCGGCTTCGCCATGAAGGTCGCATACATGTCATGTTTCAGCGCCGCCTCGCGGATCGTGCGCTTGAACATGAACACCTGGTCCGCCAGTTCGATCGGATCGCCGTGACGCAGGTTGATCTCCAACTGCCCCGCGCCCTCCTCGTGGATCAGCGTGTCGATCTCCAGCCCCTGGCTTTCCGAGAAATGGTAGATGTCGTCGATCAGTTCGTCGAACTCGTTGACGCCTGCGATCGAGTAGCCGGAGCCGCCGGCGATCGGCCGCCCCGAACGGCCGACCGGCGGCGTCAGCGGATAGTCCGGATCGGGATTCTTGCGCACGAGATAGAACTCGATCTCCGGCGCAACGACCGGCTTCAGCCCCATCTTGGTATATTCCGCCATCACGCGGCGCAGCACGTTGCGGGGCGTAAACTCGACGAGGCGTCCATCCTGGTGCACCAGGTCGCAAATCACCTGCGCCGTCGGGTCGGTCTCCCACGGCACAAGTGACAGGGTCGACAGGTCCGGCACCAGCTTCAGGTCGCCATCGTCCTCGGGATACTCAAATCCATTGCCGTCCTCCGGATAGTCGCCGGAGATCGTCATCATGAACGGCGCGGAAGGCAGCGCCAGCGACGTGTTCGAGGTGAACTTCTTCGACGGCATCATCTTGCCGCGCGCCACGCCCGCCTGATCGGGGGTGATGCACTCGATGTCCTCGATGCCGCGCCATTCGAGCCAGGCGCTGGCTTCCTTCCAGTTCTTCACGCCGCGGTGGAGCTTCAGGAATGCAGGCGTGCGTTTTCCGCCGCCTTTACCTGACGGGCGGACTTCCTTCTTCGCAGGAGGCATCAATCACCGAAAAAATGTTGCTGGTGCGCCGACTATAGCCGGAGCCGGCTGTGAAAGGGAAGGGGGGCAACGGCTTCTGGTGCTTTTCCGGCAAATCATGGATCGGGCGCGCCGGGCAGCATGGCGAGCGGAGTACCGCCTGTTTCTGGCCAGATCCGGATCGTCCGGTCGACGCCGCCGGTGATCACCGTGCCGTCCGGGCCGAACGCCACCGCGTAGACCGGTCCATCATGACCAATGAACGAGGCCAACGCATCGCCTGTGTCGATGTCCCATAGCCGTGCCGTCCCGTCGAGCGAGCCGCTCAGGATCAGCTTGCCGTCGTCGGACAGTGCGATCGCGTAGACAGTGCCCGAATGCCCGTCGAAACGGCGAACCTCGCGGCCTTTCTCCAGATCCCACAGCTTGATCGCGCGGTCTCCGCTGCCGGTGACGGCGCGTTGGCCGTCGGCGCTGAAGGCGATGCCATATGATCCGCGCTCATGACCGAGCCAGCTCCGGATCAACCGTCCCGCATCGACGTCCCAGAGCTTCAGCTCGCCGTCGATGTCGCCGCTGACCGCGGTGTTGCCGTCGGCTGATATCGCGACGCCCGCAACCGACCAGCCATGCGCGTCGAGCACATGCAGCGCCGTTTTCGCCTCCAGATCCCAGAGGATGACGTTGCCGCTCGAATGGCCGCTGATCATCCGGCGGCCGTCAGCCGAGATGGCGATCTTGTTCACGCCGCCATGGTCCTTGGCCGAGAACACGTGCAGCGCCGCGCCATCCTCAATCGAGCGCAGGACGATCTCGCCGTCGTCGCCGGCGGTCAGCGCCCGGTTGCCGTCCGGCAGGAAGAGCGCCGACCGCGCCATGTCCTTCTGCGCGCCCAGGGTTTTGACAAGCTTACGGCCGGCGAAGTCCCAGAGCTTTATCGAATGGTCCGTGCTGGCGCTGAGGAACGTCTTTCCGTCGGGCGCTAGCGACAGCCACACGACGGCGTCGCGGTGACCATCTGCCTGCGTTGGCAGGGTTTCAGGCGTCGGTAGCGGCACGGTCGTCTGTGGCGGTTCAGTTGGTGTCGGCGCAAGCGCGACCTGTGGAGCAGGAGGCTGCGTGACGGGCGCTGGGGCTGTACCGGTGGCGGGAAGGGATGGCGCATCGTCTGCTTCGGCCGTTGGCGAGGGAGGCGGCGTCGCAGGTAGAGCAGGGGCAGGCGGAACCGGCGCTGGCGTCTCGGTCTGCGCCACGTCGCCGGGCTCATCGCCCCCGCCGGATCCCTGCAATTCCTCCAGCATCTGCTCGCTCGTCGGCCAGAGATGCAGCCCGTCCGGTACCAGCGTCAGGAATGCAGCCAGCAGGAAGACCACGACAGTCGGGCCGAGCACGGAGCGCCCGCCAACCGTTGCTTTTGCATCACGGCCGAACAGCGGCTCCTTGCCAGTCTGATCCTGCCGCGATTGGCCGGACAGTCTCAGCCAGAGCATCAGGCCGCCGAACGTGCAGACAAGGCCGCACGTCAACAGGACCGCTGCGGGCAGATCGAAGCCGATCGCCCCGTCGAGGGGATGGGCGGTCAGTTTGAGATAGGCCTGACGCAGGCAGAAAATGCCGGTGCCAAGCGCGAGCACCGCAAGGGCGAAACGGGGAAACCGGCTTGTCTGCATCCGCTGTCTCCAGAAATCGCGCGGGCTTCGACGTTGGAAAATCTTAGGCGCGAAGGGCCCGGTCCCGGATGGACTCGATCAGCGGCTGCATCTTTTCAGGCGTGACAGGCTTGGCGACGAGAGCATCGACCACGCCCTGGGTTTCGAGCGTCTGGGGGTCGATGTTGCGCATGGTCAGCATGATGACGAATGGTCTGTCGCCCGACGAGACCAGCTTCTGGTCCAGGATCACGCCGAGCACGCCATCGCATTCGCGCATGTCAGGGCCGCCGTCGAGGATGACGATCGCAGCCTCGCCCCTGGCGATCAGCTGGCCGGCGGCTTCCGGAGTCGCGCTGACGGCGCGCATCCTTGCGCGCTCGACGATCCGCGACAGGACGATCAGATTGACCGGAGACCGGCCGACTACGATGACAATATCCTGCTGAACCGGCTGGCCGATGGCGGCGCGGGGCGGATTGTCCTGCTGCCTGTCTCTTTCGATTTCCCAGTGGGGCATCGGGCAATCACCGCCAGCGTTGTATGGTGAACTGCGTTGGGTGGCTTGGTCGCACGGATCTGGAACCCGCGCCAGTACCCAGCAAGTCTAGCAACAAATGGCGCAGGCCGCAGGTTCTTTTTTGTCGGCGAACCAAAAGAAAAGGGCGAACGATTTTCATCGCCGCCCTTGGCTTTCTTCGGTCAGCAGCCGGCCACGTCAGCCCCTAACGGACTGCGTCACGATCACCGGTATCAGCAGGTCGCCCCAGTTGCCTTCGCCGCCATGATGCCGGGCCGAGCGCACCAGTTCGACGGAGACACCGGCCTCGACTGCCTTCATCACCGACTGGTTCAGCCGATGCAGGTCATTGGCGACCATACGGATCACCGCCTGCTGGTCGTCGCTCATCGACGAGGACTGTTCCTCGGCGCGTTCCTTGACACGGGTCCTTGGGGTCATGGCAATCGTTCCTCGAAGTCTTGTTATTGCCGCCTGAGGCGTTTCCTCTGTTACAACGCCCCGGGACCGGAGTCCCGGGGATTTTTTCGGTGCCGAACCCTTATTCCGCCGCAGGGCGGAACTGCTCGTGCTCGGTCGACTCGTGCATGGCGGTCGTCGACGACTTGCCGCCGGTGATGGCCATCGACACGGCGTCGAAATAGCCGGTGCCGACTTCGCGCTGGTGCTTCGTCGCGGTGTAGCCATTGGCCTCCGCCGCGAATTCCGCCTCCTGCAGCTCCGAATAGGCCGCCATCTGGCGCGCCTTGTAGCCGCGGGCCAGCTCGAACATGCCGAAGTTCAACTGGTGGAAGCCGGCCAGCGTGATGAACTGGAACTTGTAGCCCATCGCGCCCAGCTCGCGCTGGAACTTGGCGATCGTCGCGTCGTCGAGGTTCTTCTTCCAGTTGAACGACGGCGAGCAGTTGTAGGCCAGCAGCTTGCCCGGATGCGCCTTGTGGACGGCCTCGGCGAACTTCCTGGCCTGGGCGAGGTCCGGCTTGCCGGTCTCCATCCAGATCAGGTCGCAGTTCGGCGCATAGGCGATGGCCCGGGCGATGCAGGGCTCGATGCCGTTCTTCACCTGGTAGAAGCCCTCGACAGTGCGGCCGGCGTCGTAGTCGACGAAGGGCTGGTCGCGCTCGTCGATGTCTGACGTCAAAAGCTTCGCGGCTTCCGCGTCGGTGCGGGCGACGATCAAGGTCGAGGTGCCCATCACGTCGGCGGCGAGACGCGCCGCGTTCAAGTTACGAATATGGGCCGCGGTCGGGATCAGGACCTTGCCGCCGAGATGGCCGCACTTCTTCTCGGATGCGAGCTGGTCTTCGAAGTGGACGCCCGCAGCGCCCGCCTCGATGAAGGCCTTCATGATCTCGAACGCGTTAAGCGGGCCGCCAAAGCCGGCTTCCGCGTCGGCCACGATCGGCGCGAACCAGGTCTCGACCGACAGGCCATTGCCCTCTGACACTTCGATCTGGTCGGCGCGCTGCAGCGTGCGGTTGATGCGCTTGACCAGTTCCGGCGCCGCGTTGGCCGGATAGAGCGACTGGTCGGGATACATCGCGGACGCGGTGTTGGCGTCCGCCGCGACCTGCCAGCCGGACAGGTAGATCGCCTTCAGGCCGGCGCGCACCTGCTGCATCGCCTGATTGCCCGACATCGCGCCCAGCGCGTTGACGAAGTCTTCCTCGTGGATGAGCTTCCAGAGACGGTTCGCACCCATCTCGGCCAGCGTTTGGCGGATCTGCACGGAGCCGCGGAGCCGCTTCACGTCTTCAGGCGAGTAGGGACGTTCGATGCCATCGAAACGGCCTTCCGGCGCGGAGGGAACGAGGTTGTAAAAATCGGTCATGGCGAACTCCTTGGCAGGCCTGTTACTACTGACGATCGCGCTGGAGGCGCGATCGGATGTGACAGCGTTTACATTGCGCTGCGATTGAGAACGACAAGAAACCCGAAATACCCACAAAAATACGGGTGAAGCTGTATTGTCTTTGACAGCGGACGATTGTAAATCTGTCACGATTGTAAAGGCTCTCGCTTTTTAAAGTCGTGTCAATGGCTGAACAGAAGATCTTCGCCGGCCCCCGGATCCGCCGCATCCGCAACGCCAAGGGCTTAAGCCAGACGGCGATGGCGCAGGGCCTCGGCATCTCGCCGTCCTATCTCAACCTGATCGAGCGCAACCAGCGTCCGCTGACCGTCCAGCTCATCCTCAAGCTCGCCTCCGTCTACAAGGTCGAGCCGGAAGAGCTTCAGATCGAGGCCGGCGGCACGATCTCGTCGCTGAAGGAGGTCTTTGCCGACCCGCTGCTTGCCGGCGAGCTTCCCGGCGACCAGGAATTGCTCGAGATCGCCGAAGCAGCGCCCAACGTGTCGGCGGGCGTGATAAAACTGTTCCGCGCCTACCGCGAGCAGGCCGCGCGGCTGTCCGACCTGTCGGAAATGCTCGCCCGCGATGGCCGCGCCACCGCGCTGTCGTCCGCGCGCTTGCCGATCGACGAGGTGCACGAGACCTTCGAGCGGAGACCCAACCATTTTGCCTCGATCGAGGACGAGGCGGAGGCCTTCACGACATTGCTCCAGCCGGGTGACGATCTCGCCGGTGCGCTGAAAGCATGGTTGAAGCGCGAGCATGGCGTTGTGGTGCGCGTTCTACCGGTCGCCACCATGCCCAATTGGCGACGTCGTTATGACCGGCATTCGCAGCGGCTGTTCATCTCTGAGCGCCTGTCGCCCTTCGACCAGTTGCGCGAGATCGCGATGGAGGCCTGCCTGATCCGGATGAGCGTCGCCATCGGTGCGGAGCTGCAGGCCTTGAAACTCTCCTCCGATGAGGCGCGGCGGCTCGGCCGGTTCGAACTGGCGCGCTACGCCTCGCACGCCCTGATGATGCCCTACACTGCCTTCCATACCGCAGCGCTCCGGTCCCGCTACGACATCGACGTGCTGCGCTCGCGCTTCGGCGTGTCGTTCGAGCAGGCCGCAAACCGCCTGACCATGCTGCAACGACCAGCGATGCAGGGCGTGCCGTTCTTCATGCTGGAGGTGGACAATGCCGGCCACCGCTTCCGCAAGGCCGGCAGCCAAGGTTTTCCGCAAGGCCGTTTCGGCGGCGCGTGCCCGAAATTGCCAATCCATGCCGCCTTCTCGCAACCGAGCCAGATCCTGGTCGAAGCCGTCGAGATGCCGGACGGCGCCGAGTTCCTCTGCATTGCCCGCACGCTGGAGGGGCCGCAGGGCGCGTTCAACGAGCGCCCGCGTCGAACCGCCCTGCTGCTCGGCTGCGACATCGGTTTTCGCGACGAGATTGTCTACGGGGCGGCCTTGCCTGGCGCACAGCCCGGCGTTGCGCTGAAGCCGGGCAGGGTGCCCGCGACGCCCGTCGGCCCGGCCTGCCGCCTCTGCGAGCGCTCCGGCTGCCTCGCCCGCGCCGAACCGCCGGTCACGCGACCGCTGGGGCTGGACGAAATGGTGACGGGATTGAGCGCCTTCGATTTCAGGTGAAGTTCACCCCACATCCAGCACCACGTTGCCAATCGCCTGTCCGCCCTCCACCGCCTCGTGCGCCTGCGCGATATCACGCAACAGGAAGCGCGCGCCAACCGCGTGGCGGATGCCGCCTTCCTCGAGGTGTTTGGTCAGTTCGGCAATGGTCTGGCGGCGGTCGTCCGGCTTCAGGTCGTAGACCAGAAAAACCTTCAGCGTGTAGCTGTTCCACAGCATCGCCGGAAAATTGATTGCGAGGTCGGTCGGCTGGTTCGACCCGTAGCAGACAATCGTGCCATGCGGGGCCATCACCGCTTCGGCAAGCAGCTTGGCCGTTGACGACAGGTCCATGTCGATGATCCCGTCGACGCCCTTGCCCCGCGTCAGGTCCTTCACGACCTTGGCGACGTCCTTGTGCTGGTAGTCGATCACGAAATCCGCGCCCGCCGACCGGGCATGGTCGGCCTTGGCGGCAGACGCAGTGCCGATCACGCGCGCGCCGCGCGCCTTGGCAAACTGCGTGACGTAGTGGCCGACCGCCGAGCCCGCCCCGGTGACCAGCAGCGTCTTGCCATCGATCGCGCCGGACATTCGAACCGCATGCATGGCGGTCAGCGCTGGAATGCCGAGGCACGCGCCGGTCGCGAAATCGGTCTTGGCGGGCAGCCGGACGGCCTGCTCGGACGGCAGCACGCAGTATGCCGCCGCCGTGCCGAACGCGCGCTTCCATTGGCCGTTCCAGATCCAGACGCGTTCGCCGATGCGGGCGTGATCGACACCCTTGCCGACCGACTCGATGACGCCCGCGCCGTCCGAATGCGGAATGATTCGAGGCGCGATCATCGGCCGGCCGCGCCGACTCTTGACGTCGGAGGGATTGACGCCCGAGGTGTGGATTTTGACCAGAACCTCGTTCAATCCCGGCTCGGGCGTGTCCATCTCGCCAACGGTCAGCACGTCGCGCGCGGCGCCGTTTCGTTCATACCAGGCAGCTTGCACGGCTTCCCTCCATCATTCCGTGGCAGCAGGATCAAAAGACAGTCCCGGAAGCCGACCGTAGTCGCGGCGACCGTCGACAACCTTGACGATCTCGACCACGTTTTCAGTGCTCAAGTATCGATAGAAGACCAGATACACCCGGACAGTGAGCACCCGCAATTCAAGCATGCCGTAAGGCCGGCCCCGCTCGGGAAACTCGCGCAATCCGAGGCAGGCTTCATCAATCGCCGAGAGAATTCTGACGGCCGCTGACGGATTTCGGGCGCGAAGATAGTCGAAAACGTCCCTCGCGTCGTCGAGGGCCTGCTCCGTCCACGCGATGCTAGCCGCCATAGCGTCCACGAAGGTCCTTCATGACCTCGTCATGTGGAATTGAGCCGCCTCTTTCGATCGCGGCCCGCAGTTCGGCATCGAGCTTCTTGCGCAATACCATGTCCATGAGAGCTCGACCGAGTTCTTCCTGATCCTGTTCCGGCAGGCGCTCAGTTTCAGTCACGGCGCGTTTCAGCAACTGGTTCATCGAATGCTCCTTGCACCCATGATAGCATAGTCGTTGCGCGCCAAAAGCCCCGATCATCTCCCGTGCCACAAACCAATCCAGACGCTGGACCACGCGAGGAATCCAACTCTGGTCTAACGCCTTGGACACAACCACCGCCGGCATCCATCGCACCCGCGGAAACGTTGCGAAACTGCACCGATGAGCGATCAATCGTCCCGTACCACGCGCAACCCTGCTCAGGCGGCGGGGCTTTCACGCGCGTCGCCGGCAGAGGAGCGGCTTGGCTTCGTGCTGGTCGCGCTGTCGGCGATCTTCTGGAGCTTTGGCGGCGCGATTGCGCGGTTCATCGAGGCCGGCGACAGCTGGACGGTCGTGTTCTGGCGGTCCGCCTGGGCGGCCATCTTCCTGATCGGCTTCATGCTCTGGCGCGACGGCTTCGCCGGCATGATGACGCTGTTCCGGCGGATGGGGCTTCCGGGCGTCGCGGTTGGTCTGTGCTTCGCCATCGCCTCCACCTGTTTCGTGGTCGCTCTCGCCTATACGACGGTCGCCAATATTGTGCTGATGCAGGCGGGCGTCCCTCTGATTGCGGCGCTGATGGGCTGGATCGTGTTTCGCGAGCGCGTCTCGCTTGCGACCTGGGCGGCCATTGCCGCGGTTATCGCCGGCGTCGCGATCATGGTCTCGGACTCGTTCAACGGCCAGGTTTCACCGGTCGGCGATGGTCTTGCGCTGCTGATCGCGTTCGCATTCTCAACCGCGACCGTCATCACACGGCGCTACGCCCATGTCCGGATGACGCCTGCGACCTGTCTCGGCACGCTGATCGCTGCCGCCTTTGCCGCGACGCAGGCCTCCGCCTTTATGGTCAGCGCACCCGACATGGGGTGGCTGTTCGCGTTCGGGGCGCTCAACCTCGGCCTTGGCCTCGCGCTGTTCGCCACCGGCGCCCGTCTGGTGCCGGCAGCCTTCGCCGCGCTGCTTGGAACGCTGGAGACGGTACTCGGGCCCATCTGGGTCTGGCTGATCCATGGCGAGACGCCGTCCGCCCGGACAGTGCTTGGCGGAACCGTCATCTTCGCGGCCCTCCTTGTTCACATAGGCCTTGAGTTCCGACGTCAGTCCCGTCCGGTCAAACCGGGCGTCACGGGCATGCCTTCGCCGCATTGAACGCTTGCCGGCGCAACATGTGGCCGTATTGAACAAGCCGCTTGCCGCACTGCAAAAAGGCCAATAGGCTCGGTCTCAACCTGGCCGTGAAGGACCGCTGTGCGAGCCGGGATTGGGGTTAATTCAGAGGAGAATACAATGCGCAAAGCAATCCGGCTAACTGCCGCGACCGCGCTGGCGAGCGTCTGCGCTTTCGCAGCCTTCGCCCAGGAAAAGACCGTCAACGTCTACAACTGGTCGGACTATATCGACGACTCGATCCTCGCCGACTTCACCAAGGAGACCGGCATCAAGGTCGTCTATGACGTGTTCGACTCCAACGAGATTCTCGAAACCAAGTTGCTGGCCGGCGGCACCGGCTACGACGTCGTCGTTCCCTCGGGCGCCTTCCTGTCGCGCCAGATTGAGGCTGGCGTGTTCCAGAAGCTCGACCCCTCCAAGCTGCCGAACCTCGCCAACATGTGGGATGTCGTCTCTACGCAGACGGCGAAATACGATCCCGGCAATGCCTATTCCGTGAACTACATGTGGGGCACCACCGGCATCGGCTACAACGTCAAGAAGATCCAGGATGCACTCGGCGTCGACAAGATCGACAGCTGGAAGACCATCTTCGACCCGGCAGCGATGGCCAAGCTGAACGAATGCGGCGTCTACATGCTCGATGCGCCGCAGGAGATCATCCCGACCGCTCTGAACTATCTCGGCCTCAACCCCGACAGCCGCGACCCGGCTGAGATTGCCAAGGCCGAGGAAGCGTTGCTGGCGATCCGGCCCTTCGTGCGCAAGTTCCACTCGTCGGAATACATCAATGCGCTCGCCAATGGCGACATCTGCCTGGCGATCGGCTGGTCCGGCGACATGTTCCAGGCGCGCGATCGCGCCGCCGAAGCGGACCAGGGCGTCGAGATTGCCTATGTCATCCCGACAGAGGGTGCCGAAATGTGGTTCGACCAGCTGGCCATCCCGGCCGACGCGAAGCACCTCGACGAAGCGCATGCTTTCATCAACTACATCATGAAGCCCGAAGTCGCCGCCAAGGCCTCGAACTATGTCTTCTACGCCAATGGCAACAAGGCCTCGCAGGCGATGATGGAGAAAGAGGTCCTCGAAGATCCGGCGATCTATCCGGACGAGGCAACGATGGCGAAACTCTTCATCACGCTGCCCTACGATTCAAAGACGCAGCGCATCATCACCCGGACCTGGACAAAGATCGTCTCCGGCCAGTGACACGAAAAGAAAGCCTCGGCATTGCGCCGGGGCTTTTTCCTTTCCGGGCGTGGGGGCCGGTGGAAACATGAAATCACTAGGCAGCATTCGCAGGAGCTTCGCGCCGTGGACTGATCCAACGGCCAAGGCCTACATCTCGTTTGAAAACGTCACGAAGAAATTCGGCGATTTCACCGCGGTCAACAATCTGTCGCTGTCGATCTACGAGCGCGAGTTTTTCGCGCTGCTGGGCGCTTCCGGCTGCGGCAAGTCCACCCTGCTGCGCATGCTCGCAGGCTTCGACGAGCCGACCAGCGGCCGCATCCTGCTCGACGGGCAGGATCTGCGCGGCATCCCGCCCTACCGGCGGCCGGTCAACATGATGTTCCAGTCCTACGCGCTCTTCCCGCACATGAGCGTCGAGCAGAACATCGCCTTCGGCCTCAAGCAGGATGGCATGCCAAAGGCAGACATCGATGCGCGTGTCAGCGAGATGCTGCGCCTTGTGAAGCTCGAACAGTTCGGCAAGCGCAAGCCGCACCAGCTCTCGGGCGGCCAGCGCCAGCGCGTCGCCTTGGCGCGCTCCGTCGCCAAGCGCCCGAAGGTGCTGCTGCTGGACGAGCCGCTCGGTGCGCTCGACAAGAAGCTGCGCGAGGAGACCCAGTTCGAACTGATGGACCTGCAGCAAAATCTCGGTCTCACATTCGTCGTCGTCACCCACGATCAGGAAGAGGCGATGACCATGGCCGACCGCATCGCCATCATCGACAAGGGCGAGGTGATGCAGGTCGCGACGCCGGCCGAAGTCTATGAGGCGCCCGTCTCGCGGTTCGTGGCCGGCTTCGTCGGCAATGTGAACATGCTGGAAGGCACCATCGCCGAACGCTCGGAAAAGACCGCGACGATCACCGGCGCCAGCGGCGCGCAGATCCGCGTCGAAAACGCCGGGGACGCGGCGGCCGGCAGCAATGTCGCCTTCGCGATCCGGCCAGAGAAGATCAAGGTCTCGTCGAAACCGCCGACGGACGCGGCCAATGTCATGGAAGGCGAGATCTTCGATCTGGCCTATCTCGGCGACATGACCGTCTACCATGTCCGTCTGGCCGACGGGCAGGTGGTTAAGGCGAGCGCGCTCAACAGCGCCCGGATCACCGAGGACCCGCTGTCCTGGAACGACAAGGCCTGGATCTCCTTCGCGCCGGATGCCGGCGTGGTCCTGACCCGGTAGGAGCGCGCGATGGCAAACATTGCGATCCCTGATACCGCGGCAAAGACACCAGCCGTGACGTCCGCCGGCGAACGCGCGATTGCCGCGCTGAGCAGCCGTCTCGTGATCCTCGTTCCCTATCTCTGGCTGCTCATCCTCTTCCTCGTTCCGTTCCTGATCGTGTTCAAGATTTCGCTGTCGCAGACGGCGATCGCCATGCCGCCTTACACGCCGACCTTTGGCCTGGAGGAAGGTCTGAGCGGTCTCTGGTCGAGCCTCAGTGAACTGACGATCGACAACTATCTCTGGCTGACCGAGGACGCACTCTACTTCAACGCCTATATTTCCAGCGTCGTCATCGCGGCGATCTCTACCTTTTTCGCGCTGCTGATCGGCTTCCCCATCGCCTACGGGATGGCGCGCGCACCGACGACGATCCGTCCTCTGCTGCTGATGCTGGTGATCCTGCCGTTCTGGACGAGCTTCCTGATCCGCGTCTACGCCTGGATCGGCATCCTGAAGCCAGAGGGCCTGCTCAACCAGTTCCTGATGGCGATCGGCATCATCGACGAACCGCTGATCATCCTCAACACGCACACAGCGATCTTCATCGGCATTGTCTATTCCTACCTGCCATTCATGGTGCTGCCGCTCTACTCGGCGCTGGAGAAGATGGACTATTCGCTGATCGAGGCGGCGCAGGATCTCGGCTGCCCGCCGATCAGCGCTTTCTGGAAGATCACCTTCCCGCTGGCGATGCCGGGCGTCGTCGCCGGCTGCCTGCTCGTCTTCATCCCGGCCACCGGCGAGTTCGTCATTCCTGACCTGCTCGGCGGCTCGCAGACGCTGATGATCGGCAAGACGCTGTGGAACGAGTTCTTCGCCAACCGCGACTGGCCGGTGTCGTCGGCGGTCGCCGTCATCCTCCTGCTGCTCCTCGTGGTGCCGATGATGATCTTCCAGCAGGCGCAGGCGAAAGCCCAGGAACAGGGACGCTGACATGAGCCCGACCTGGAGCCGCTTCAACATCGCCTCGATCGTGCTGGGGTTCGCATTCCTCTATCTGCCGATCGTTCTGCTGGTCGTCTTCTCGTTCAACGAGTCGAAGCTCGTCACTGTCTGGACCGGCTTCTCGGTCAAATGGTACGTCCAGCTTTTCCAGAACCAAAGCCTCATGGACGCCGCCTGGGTCACTGCGCGGGTGGCGGTTATCTCCGCCACCTTCGCGACCATCCTCGGCACGATGGCGGCGCTGGCGTTGACACGCTACACGCGGTTCCGGGGCAGGGTGCTGTTTTCCGGCATGGTCTTCGCGCCGCTGGTTATGCCGGAAGTCATCACCGGCCTGTCGCTGCTGCTGCTCTTCGTGGCAATCGGCCTCGACCGCGGCTTCCTCACTGTGACGCTCGCCCACATCACCTTTTCGATGTGCTTCGTCGCCGTCGTGGTGCAGTCGCGCTTGATGACCTTCGACCGCTCGCTCGAGGAAGCCGCGATGGACCTGGGCGCCACGCCGACGCGCACGTTCTTCCAGATCACGCTGCCGGTGATCATGCCGGCGGTGATTTCGGGCTGGATGCTGGCCTTCACGCTGTCGCTCGACGATCTGGTCATCGCCAGCTTCACCTCGGGTCCCGGCGCGACCACGCTGCCGATGAAGATCTACAGCCAGGTGCGGCTCGGCGTCACACCGGAGATCAACGCCGTCTGCACGCTGCTGATCGCGGTGGTGGCCGTGGGCGTCATCGCGGCGTCGATCGTCAACAAGCGGCGTGAGGTCCAGCGCCTGCGCGACGAACAAGCGGCGCGGCGAAATTAGCCGCGCGGCGGCCTGAGGATAAAGACCACCAGCCAGATCGGCAGGATCACCATCGACCCGAGGATGATGTTGGGCAGCGCCCACATCGCGCCCTGCTGCATCAGTGCGACGACGCGCTCCGGGGTCAGGCCGAGTTGGATCAGGATGTCGGCCGCCGAAAGATCAAACGCAGACAGCGCCGCTCCCGTGATGAGCGACACGAGCACGATCTTGATAACCCCCGAGATGAACCTGAACATTCACCGAACCCCGCTTACGCAGCGTAGACCGATTCGGTGGTGCCGTGAATCCTCGCTCCAAGGCTAGAAATCCGGGCCGATCGGCGAGATATAGGGGGAAGCCCAAGAGCCGCCGATGAAGAAATGTCGCTCTCGCTCCGGCACAAGGGCGCTGGTCGCGCCTTCCTTCGCCGCAATCGTGCCCGACATCGCCAGGCTTCGCCCGACATAGGCAATGATGCCGTCGAGAGTGAGCATTTCCTGTCCGGTCCAAGCCTTGGCTGTGACGATCTTTGCGACACTGCCGCCGAGCGTCGCCTTGAATTCGGCCCCCTCGACGGCGAACGCCGCCCCGCCGAACGACTCCAGCGGAAAGAAACCGCTCCCGGGGGCGTTGGACACCAGTCTTGCGAGGTCGAGGCCGGAGATCGAACCCGGCCCGAGCTTGGCGCTCACCGTGCCGGTCAGGTTCCGAGACAGCAGCGCCCAGCTGTCGACCGGGCTTTTCAGGACAACCGAGAGGGACCCCTTCGCTGCCGGCACGTTGCGTTTCCAGTCGGCCATTTCCGCGATCAGCGCCCAGTCGATGCCCTCGGCCGAAACGCGCATTTCGCCGAACTCGCCGGTCTCCTTGCGGTCGACGCGGAAGCCGGCCTGGATTTCACCGCCGAAAGCCGTGGCGTCGGAGATGTCGAACGCGGCGAAACCGCTACGCACCTGCGCCGTGGCCGCCACATCGGTCAGTTCGATGCCGCCGCCCCGGGCGCGCATCGCCGACAGCCTCACGTCCACGTTGAACTGGTCGGTGAAGCTCAGGTCGAACATGCGCTCCGGTTCGTCGCCCGTGCCGGCAAAAGCGGCGAGGAAATTGCCGATGTCGAGCGTCTCGAAGGCAAGCGTCCCCGAGATCGCCGGAACCGGCCCGGCAAGGGAAAACTCCAGCGCGCCCGAGCCCGGATTGTCACTGAGCGACAGGCGCGTGTCGGCCAGTTTCAGCCGCTGCAGATCGCCCGAGGCCCGTCCCGAGAGCGTCATCTTCCCCATCGCGGCGCCGGCCTTGATCCCGGCCTGCGACCATTCCAGTGCCCGCCGCACCGACGGCGAACTGACCGAGACGTTCCCTTCGAAGGTCGTCGCCTCGTTGCGGTCGACAGTCCCCACGAACGAGGCTGTCAGCGGTGCGGATTCGAACGAGACGTTGACGGTGCTTGCTTCGCCCGACGCGAGCTTCAACGGAGCTTCGATCAGCAACGCCGCCTTCACCGATTCGCCGCGCCAGATGCCGTTGGCATTCAGGAGCCCCTGTGAATTCGTCGATTCCCACTCCACCATGCCGCCAAGGTCGGTCGCAATTCCAGAGCCGGTGGCTGCATCGACCAGCTTGCCGTCGCTGAAGCGTATGGACCCGAGCGCGGCCTGGCTTGGCGCTTCGCCCCGCTTGGCGTCCTCGAGGAGTTGGGCGAACCTGCCGCCGCCGGGCGCGTCCGGCAGATAAGCCCCGCCAATCTGCCTCGATACATAGAGAACCGGCCGCTGCAAGTTGACCGCCGAGAATTCAACGCCCCCCAGCAGCGCGCTCCAGGCCGAGAGGCGCGCTTCCAGGCGCTCGGCTTCGAGGACAGGCGAACCTTCGCCGCCGCCCCATTTGTGGAAGCTGACATTATTCAGCACCGCCTTGAACGACGGCCAGATCAGCAGTTCGGGTGCTTCGCCAAGCGTCACCCGATAGCCGGTGCGTTCCGAGAGCTCCTCTGCGATGCGCGCCCGGACAATCTGGGTCGAGGCGATAAACGGCAACGACGCTGCAATGACGGCCAGCGCTATGCAGATCGCCACGATCGTCCAAATCGCCTTGTTCACAAGCGGAGCCGGCATACTTCCTCGATTGTGCGCAACAGGCGCTGTTTCGTCGACTGCGCGTGCGGACCATTTCCATGCGGTGGCGCAGATAAGAGTACAGACAACCGGGCATTTCAAGCCAATGTGGCTGGCCGATGGCGGTTGCACACAGCCGACATCGGCTCCTGCATCTTGCCCTGCCGCCGGCCAGTATGCATAACCGCTTCGCTTCCCCGGAGATCGCAATGACAGCCACGACACCCCTCTGGACACCGTCCACGGCCTTCGCCGCCTCCACGCCGATGGCGCGGTTCATGGAATCGGCCACAGGGCGCGGTGCGGGCGCGCTATCGGGCTTCGACGACCTCCATCGCTGGTCAATCGAGCACCGCGAGGAATTCTGGAACCTCGTCTGGGATTTCTGCGGCATCACAGGTGAAAAGGGCGATCGGATCGTCGTCGATGGCGACCGGATGCCCGGCGCGCAGTTTTTTCCCGACGCCAAACTCAACTTCGCGGAAAACCTGCTGAAGAAGCGCGGCGCGAGTGACGCCATGGTCTTCAAGGGCGAGGACAAGGTGCTGCGGCGGATGTCGTGGGATGAATTGCATGCGCTGGTCTCGCGCCTGCAGCAGGCATTCCGCGCCGCCGGCGTCAAATCGGGCGACCGGATCGCCGCGATGATGCCCAACATGCCGGAAACAGTGGCCTGCATGTTGGCGGCCGCCTCGATGGGCGCCATCTGGTCGTCCTGCTCGCCCGACTTCGGCGAACAGGGCGTTCTCGATCGTTTCGGCCAGATCGAGCCCGTGATCTTCATCGCGCCCGACGGCTACTGGTACAACGGCAAGCAGCAAAACGTCACGGGCAAGGTCAAGGCGGTGCTTCAGCAAATGCCGACCGTGCGCCAGGCGATCATCGTCGACTATCTCGGCACGGCGGCCCAGGCGGTGACGGATCTACCCCGCGCCGTGAGCCTCGATGCGGCGATCGCAGGGTTCACGGCCAGCGAAGTCGCCTTCGAGCAGCTTCCCTTCGCGCACCCGCTCTACATCCTCTTCTCGTCGGGAACGACCGGAATTCCGAAATGCATTGTCCACTCCGCCGGCGGCACGCTGATCCAGCACGTCAAGGAGCAGCGGCTGCACGCCGGAATCGTCGAAGGCGACCGGGTATTCTACTTCACAACCTGCGGCTGGATGATGTGGAACTGGCTGGTCTCCGGCCTAGCCTCAGGCGCGACCTTGCTGCTCTACGACGGCTCGCCCTTCCATCCGGACGGCAATGTGCTGTTCGACTTCGCACAGTCCGAGAAGATGACCTATTTCGGCACCTCGGCGAAGTTCATCGACGCGCTGCGCAAGGCGGAACTGTCCCCCAAGGACACGCACGACCTGTCGACTGTCCGCGTCATCTCGTCTACCGGCTCGCCGCTATCCCCCGAAGGCTTCGCCTACGTCTACGAGGCGATCAAGCCGGACGTGCATCTGGCGTCAATCTCGGGCGGTACCGACATCGTCTCCTGCTTCGTGCTCGGCGTTCCGACCAAGCCGGTCTGGATCGGCGAGATCCAGGGGCCGGGCCTTGGTATGGCGGTCGATGTCTGGGACGACGACGGCAAGCATGTCGTTGGCGAAAAGGGCGAGCTGGTCTGCGCGAAACCGTTTCCGTCAATGCCGGTGATGTTCTGGAACGATCCCGATGGCGCGAAATATCACGCCGCCTATTTCGACGGCTTCGACAACATCTGGTGCCATGGCGACTTCGCCGAATGGACGACACATGGCGGCCTGATTATTCATGGCCGTTCCGACGCCACGCTCAACCCCGGCGGCGTCCGCATCGGCACCGCCGAGATCTACAACCAGGTCGAGCAGATGCCGGAGGTGCTGGAGGCGCTTTGCATCGGCCAGGACTGGGACAGCGACGTTCGCGTCGTGCTCTTCGTGCGCCTCGCGCCCGGCGTCGCGCTGGATGAGGACCTGGAACGCCGGATCAGGACGAAGATCAGGAACGGCGCGACCCCGCGCCATGTCCCGGCCCGCATCGTCGCCGTGACGGATATCCCGCGCACCAAGTCCGGCAAGATCACCGAACTGGCGGTGCGCGACGTCGTGCATGGCAGGAGTGTGAAGAACAAGGAGGCGCTGGCCAATCCCGAGGCGCTCGAACTGTTCCGCGATCTTGCGGTGCTCGGCAACTGATAGGCAGTGGTTAACAACTTATGACGCGGAAATTTACCTAACATTCAAGACTGGTACACTTCGGTAAATGTCACGGCTGGCCGGTAAGGTTTTGTTAACGGACGGGGCGGATATTCGCTCGTAACTTGAGGGAGTAATCCCGTCTCCGGCAAGGCCGGACACAGCCCGTTCGCTCAAGCCCCGTGTGACAGCAAATTCCAATTCGAGGCGCCTTCTGGGCGCCTTTTTTTTTGGCCCATTGCCGTGATAACGTTCGGCTTTCGTGCAAGTGTGAGTTGAAGCGGAGACGCCGGCGAGATGGAACAACAACACATCCAGTACCACAAGGACGGCTCGGTCTGGGCGCGCGGTCAGACACTCGACGGCGAACCGACCGGCTATTGGGAATGGTTTCGCCTCGATGGCTCGAAGATGCGTTCCGGCTGGTTCGCCAAGGGCCAACAGACCGGCGAGTGGACAACCTACGATCGCGGTGGAAACGTATACAAGGTGACGACAATGAAGCCGAAGAAGTTGTCAAAGTGATGCCTCGCGGTCGCGCATCAGCGCACCCGAAAGCAGCGCAACCGGCACAAGCGAAGTTGCGATGATCACCAGCGCCGCGATCGCGCCGTCCTCGACCACGCCGCGTGAGGCGTTCTCGTAGACGTAGGTCGCCAGCGTGTTGAAGCCGAACGGGCGCAGCAGGATCGTCGCCGACAGTTCCTTGATCGTGTCGACGAAGACCAGCACCGACGCCGCGAAGATGGCGGGTCCAAGCAGCGGCAACAACACTGCATAGGCGCTCGCCGCAGGCGTCCGTCCGAGGCTGCGCGCCGCCTCGTCGAGGTTCGGCGGCAGCTTTTCGATACCAGACCGGATCGAGCTTTCGGCCAGCGCCAGGAACCGGATCGAGCAGGCGAGGATCACTGCCGCGGCCGACCCCGACAGGAGCAGGCCGGTCGAGACGCCGAGATACTGCCTGGCCAGGGCATCGAGGCAGTTGTCGAACCGCGCCAGGGCGAACAGCAGCCCAAGCCCGAGGATCGTGCCGGGCAGGGCATATCCCAGGGACGCCAACCGCACGAGCAGCCCGGTCTCGCGAGTCCGCGCCAGCCGCGCGACATAGGTCAGCGCCAGCGCCGCCACGACGGTGATCACCGCGGTGCCGGAGGCGGCCAGCACGCTGTTGGCGAAGGCCTTGCCAAGTGCCGGGTCGAAGAACTGGTCGAGCCGGCGTGACGCATAGCGGCCGAACACGTAGAGCGGTATGCCGAAACCGCCGAGAACGGGGAGGGAGATGGCCGCGGTGGCGAAAATGCCTCGCCAGCCCGTCAGCCGCGTGCGTGGCGGGCGCACCTTCATCTGGGTCGCGCGCGCCGCATGGAACCGCTGCTTGCGCCGCGCATATTGCTCCGCCCAGATCAGCCCGAAGACCATCGCCAGCATCAACATGGCGATCTGCGCCGCGCCCTCCAGGCTGCCGCGGTTGAGCCAGGTCGAATAGACCGAGAATGTCAGCGTGCGGACGCCGAGATACTCGGCCGCGCCAATGTCGTTCAGCGTCTCCATCAGCACCAGCGCGACGCCGGCGGCGATCGCCGGCTTCGCCACCGGCAGCAGCACCCGCCGCAGCACCCGGCCAGGCGAGGCGCCGAGCGTGCGCGCCACGTCGGCGATGTTGCGGCCCTGCATGATGAAGACGATGCGGGTCGTCATGTAGACATAGGGAAACAGCACGGCCGACATCACCATCGCCGCGCCGTAGGTCGAGCGAATCTCCGGAAACCAGTAGTCGCTCGATGTCTGGAAGCCGAAGACCGCGCGAATGGCGCTCTGCACCGGACCGGAGAAGTGGAAGAACTCGGCGAACGCGTAGGCGGCCAGATAGGGCGGCACCGCAAAGGGTAGCACCAGCGCCCAGGACATCAGCCGGCGCAGCGGAAAGTCGAACGCGACGACCAGCCAGGCGCTGACCACGCCGATCGACGCTGTACCCAGCGCGACCAGCGCCAGCAGCAGGGCCGTGGTGCGGATCGAGCCGGGTAGCACGTTGCGGATCAGATGCGGCCAGTCCTCACCGGTGCCGGAAAGCGCGATCACCGCAATGGCGACGATGGGGGTCAGCACGACGCAACCGATCGCGAGTGCCGTCAAAACCGCCAGCGGATGACGGTTTCGCCGGATGGGTGCCTCACGTCGGGTCGCGTCAACGGCAGCCATGGTCATCCGCAACAACGAATTCCGGGCGGGTTGCCCCGCCCGGTGTGTCTGTCCCTGGTGCGTGTCCTGCTCAGCTCGACGGACCGTCGTCGAGGCCGACGCGGTCGACCATCTCGGAAGCGGTCTTGCGGTTCTTCGCAATGTCGGCCAGCGGCAGCGTGTCGGCCTTCAGTTCGCCGAAGGCCGCCACGATCTCGGACGGCGCTGCGCCCGGTTCGACAGGATACTCGAACACCTGCTCGGCATAGACCTGCTGCGCCTTGTGCGACGACAGGAACTGCATCAGCTTGACCGCATTGTCGCGGTTCGGTGCGTTCTTGGCGAGTGCCGCGCCCGACACGTTCACGTGGGTGCCGCCGGTCTCGAAGGTCGGGAACACGACCTTGATCGCCTTCGCCCAGTCCTTCTGTTCCGGGTCCTTCTCGTTGGTCATCATCAGGCCGACATAGTAGGTGTTGCCGATGCCGATGTCGCATTCGCCGGCCGCGATGGACTTTGCCTGGTCGCGGTCGCCGCCGTCGGGCTTGTGCGCCAGGTTGGCCTTCACGCCCTTCATCCACTCTTCGGTCTTGGCCTCGCCCCAATGTGCGATGGCCGCCGAGATCAGCGCCAGATTGTAGTCGTGCTGGCCCGACCGCATGCAGATCTTGCCCTTGTATTTCGGGTCGGCGAGCTCGGCATAGGTGATCGGACCGTCCGGAACGCGCTCCTTCGAGGCGTAGATGACGCGGGCGCGCTTGGTGAGGCCAAACCAGTGGCCCGCAGGGTCGCGATATTCGGCCGGGATGTTGCCGTTGACGGTGGCGTCGTCGAGCGCCTGAGTCACGCCCGCGTCGACCGTCTTGGACAGGCGCGCGATGTCGACGGTCAGGATGACGTCGGCCGGCGAGTTGACGCCCTCGGCGGCGATCCGCTCTTCCAGGCCCTTGTCGAGGAACAGAACCTCGGTCTTGATGCCGGTCTCCGCCGTGAAGGCGTCGAGCACCGGTTTGATCAGGTCTGGCTGGCGGTAGGAATAGATATTGACCGTCTGCGCCATCGCGGCGCTGACGTCGAGGCCGAAGGCCATGCTGATGGCGGCAAGGCCGAATGCCGGTGCGGCGAAATGGCGGTTCATGTGTATGTCTCCTGCCTTTGGGAACGCAGGGAGGGGCCGATTTTGGCTCGTGACTCCCGGCTCGCGCAACGCGAACCGAGGCCTGAATGACTGGAAATCCACCATTCGTCAAGGAAAGTGCAACGTTATCAGTAGTTTAGAATTATTCTAAACTAAATTTATCATGTTTTCAGACACTTGCCATTTTGGGCCGGTCAGCCCGCGAGAACCCGAGTCGATGGGAAGACGATTTCAACCATCGTTCCTTCACCGGGCGCGGAATGGATCGTGAAGCGGGCGCGGTTGGCTTCCACCATCGCCTTGGTCAGCGGCAGCCCGAGCCCGGTGCCGTCTCCGCGAGTCCGCTTCAGCGCGTTGATCTGCTTGAACGGCTTCAGCGCCTGTTCGATCTCGCCCTGGCTCATGCCGACGCCGGTGTCGCGCACCCGCATGACGACGTCGCCTGTCGGTTCGTAGGCGGTGGACACGATGACCTGTCCGCCGGCCTGTGTGTAGCGCACCGCGTTCGACAAAAGGTTGATCGCGATTTGCCGCACCGAGCGAAGGTCGGCCACCACGTCGGGCAGGCGCGAGGCGAAGGAGGAGCGGATGATCACCCGGTCTCGATTGGCCTGCGGCTGCATCATCGCCACCGTCTCGGCCAGCGTCTCGTTCAGCGAGACCGCCTCATAGGCCATCTCCTGCTCGCCGGCCTCAATCTTGGAGATGTCGAGCAAATCGTTGACGAGGTCGAGAACATGATTTCCGGACCGGTTGATGTCGCGCAGATAGTCGCGATAGCGGTCGTTGACGATCGGTCCGAACTTCTCGTCGATCATCAGTTCGGAGAAGCCGATGATGGCATTGAGCGGCGTCCGGATCTCGTGGCTGATCCGCGCCAGAAATTCGGTCTTCTGCGACGACGCGCGCTCGGCCTCGGCGCGCGCCTGGGTGAGTTCTTCCTCGGCGCGCTTCCACTGCGTGATGTCGCGCAGCACCGCGCAATAGCCGTTTGCGCCGGGCAGCTTGCCGATGGTCATGAACAGCGGGATGTAGCGGCCCTGCGCCTCGCGGCCGATCACCTCGCGTCCGTCATTCAGGACGCTGGCCACGCCATTGTCCGACAGCCCGCTCAGATAGTCGCGCGCGGCCCGCTGGCTCTCCACGGCGAACAGCGAGACGAAAGGCTTTCCCGCCACAGTCGCTGTGTCGAAGCCGAACAGCGCCTCGGCCGGCCGGCTGATTGAGCGGATCGTGCCGTCACTGGCGATGATGACAATGCCGTCCGTCGCCGTGTCGAGGATCGTGCTCATCTCGGTGACGCGCGACTCGAGTTCGGCCAGTTCCGCGTCGCTGGCGAGCGGCGCCGGTGCGATCGGCGCAGGTTTCAGCGCCAGCAGCAGCGCCTTGCCGCCGTTCCAGGGCACGGACTGCAACAGTGCGTCGACCGGAAACTCCTCGCCGTCGCGCGAGCGCACGCGTCGCCGGTGATCGTCCGGGTCGCGGTCCCCGGCCTGCGCGTCGTCGGCAAACAGCACATCGAGCCCGCCGGCCTGTTCGAGCTCCAGAACCGAGACATAGCCGGTCAGTTCGAGGAACTCCGCGTTGGCGTAGTGCAGCCGGTCGCCCGAATGGATCAGCACCGGAACCGGCAGTCGCTCGAGGATCGAGGTATCGACGTCTCGCGCGGGCCTTTCGGCTTCCACGTAATCGCCATCGGGCGAGATGTCCGCAATATCTGTCGGCTCTGGCGCGGAGGGCTGGACGGTTTCCTGTGCCGGTTGCGCGAGTTCGATATCCTCCAGGCCTTCGATCCGGTAAAGCTGCTGGTCTGGATCTTGGTCGTAAATCTCGTCTGCTGGCGCTTCGTATTCGTCGGCGGCAAGCACGTACTCGTCGAGCTCTTCGTCCGCGGGCTGGTGCAGTTCCGGCTCGTCGTCCTCAACCAAGGCCGCGATCTGAGCTGGATCATGGGAGGGCAAAGGCGTGTCGGCCTCCTCCTCGGCCTCCGCGTCGGTCGCCACACCCTGTATCTCGGCTTCAGGCTCGGCGTCCGCCGTCTCCGGGGTGCCGATGGCGTCCTGTTCGGCCGGCTCCTGTGCATCTGCAACCGCATCGCCGTCGAAATCGGCCAGCGTTTCCAGCGTGTCGAGAGCTTCTGCCGCAGGGCCGGCAGGCTCGGAGGGCTCTTCGTCTGCGCCATCGTCATCATCGGCGGCCGCGGGCGCCGCGCCGGCTTCCTTCAGCCGGGCGCCGATCTCGCGGAAGGCGATCTTTTCCACCGCGCTGAGCGTGCGCTCGCCGGCGGGACGGTGCTCCGCCAGCCGGATGACCTTGTCGCTTTGCCGCCTCTCGGGCGTCGTATCGACCAGGATCGCCGGAGTCTCGCCGGCGAACGGGTCTGCCGTCGGCGTTTCGGCCGGCGCGCCAGCGGGCGCTTCTGCTGCGACATCCGCTTTCGGCGGCTGCGTTCGGACCAGCGACAGGCCGATCGCTTCGTCGTCCACCATCGCGTCGCCGACGCGCACCACGCCGAAGCCGCGGAAACCCTCAAAGCTCCTGTCGCGCGCATAGACGGGCAGGGCGGCCAGATCCACCGGCACTTTCAGGTCGGTCCCCTCGATCGGCCACATCACCGAACGGCCCGACCATGTGTCGCGCCGCTCGAGCAGGCCGGCGATATCGCCGTCGGGGTCGAGCCCGAATGTCAGCGCCACGTCGCGGAACGGTCGACCGACGATGTCCGCGGCCGCCTTGCCGACCGCGCCGCCGAACTCGTCGGAAATGGCGTTGAACCGGCCCTCCGCATCCGTCCGCCAGACGAAACGCACAGGACCGGATCGGAGGTCGGGCTTGAAAACCGGGGCGGCGTCGTCATCGCCGGCGATTTCCGCCGAAGCCTCCTCGGCGGCGAACGCCTCGCCGGTCGTATCGCTTGCGTCGGTCACCGGCGCCGTTTCGTGGATCGTCGCCTCTTCCGCCGTCCCCACATCATTGGCTGGGGTCAGCGCCGCGAAGGCGGGAGCGTCGAGCTTGGCCGCTTCCTCGGGGACAGGCGTCGAAATGTCCTGGTCGATGGCATCGTCGGCCACAACCTCGGCGGCCGGTTCGTCGTCCGCGAGCGGCTCATCCACGTTGATTTCATCCGCATAGGCGTCGCTGTCGGCGACAACCTCTGAGACCGCCGCGTCAATTGCGTCTACCGTGATCGATGGCTCCTCGATCGCCTCGCCATCTGGCTCCGCCACTGGCGTCTCAGTTGGGATAGGCGTCTCGGTCGGCACAGCCGTCACAGCCGTCACCGCCGGCCGAACCGGCGCGACATCGGCGAAATACCAGTTGTCGGAATCGTTCTCCACCGGCTCTGCCTTCTCCGGAGCGGGCGAGCTCTCGAGAACCTGCGCCGGTGGCGCGGCGGCGTCGGGTTTCTCGATCGCGTCGACGAATTCGCCCTCTTCGGCTGTATCCAGCGGCTGCGGATCGTCGACCACGATCACGAGATGCCGCGCCGGGTCCTCTCCGAGCCGCGCAATTCCGACCGGGTAGGCGACGTCGCCCGCCGGCACCAGCCGCTTCGCCAGCCGGTCCATCTCCAGCATCACGTCGCCGGCCAGTTCCGCCAGCGTCTCCGGGCCGATGCCGATCGCGCCGAATCCGGTAGACGCGGCGACGATGTTGCCCGCGCCGTCGATCAGCGCCGCATGGTGCTCGGCCTCGGCGATGCCGTGGATCGCGCGCGCCGCGATCTCCGCCGCGCTGCGCTTGGCCCCTTCCACGTCGGGGGCCACGAGAAGAATGGCCCGGACGCCGTCGGGCAGCGCAACCGCACTGGCGAGAAAGCCGATGGCGCGGCTGGTGATTCCTTGCGCCACGCGCACCAGCAGCGACCGGTTCTGGCCGATAGCGGGGAAGCCGGGCGTGCCGGCGATCTGCCGCCTGGCCGGAAAGCCGAGATTGGCCGGCGCCCCGCGCACGGATTCGATGTCGCCATGGCCGAACAGCGCGGCGCCCGGGCCGTTCGCCCAGATTACGGTCTCAAGGTCGGTTGACAGGATCGCGATCGCGTCACCCGCCAGGAAATGCCCGCGAACGGCATCCAGCACGGCAATGTCGATGAACGGATAGACTCGTGGCGTCATTTAGACCGTCACCCTACTCCAGATCGCGCAAACGTCACCCTACCCCGGATCACGCGAACATGGCTGCAATTAACCGATTTTTAATAATAGGAGTCGCCCCCGCCCGTCCATTGCGGCGTGGAGGACCGCGCCAGTTTCGCCGGTCGTGGTTAACCGGCCACTCAATGCCCCTAGTGCACTGCAGCACATATATTGCACTGCACAATGAAATGCGCTATATGAGAGTCATCGCTGGTTCGGAAGGGCGCCGCAGGCGCAGCCCGGATCGCATGGAAACGCAACCGAGGACATGAAAATGAGCAAGGCAGCCAAATCCGACACTATCGAATTCCCGACCTTCGACGCGTCGAAGGCAACGGAACAGTTCCGCGACATGGCCGAAAAGGGCATGGAGCAGAGCAAGGAAGTCTATTCGAAGATCAAGACCGGCGCTGAAAAGGCCCAGAAGACCCTCGAATCCACCTTCGAGACCGTCAAGGCTTCGTCGTCCGACCTGTCGCTGAAGGCGATCGCCGCGATGCGCGCCAACACCGAATCCACCTTCGCACACCTCGAGTCCCTGGTCGGCGTGAAGTCGATCTCGGAATTCGTGGAACTGCAGACCGCCTGGATGCGCAAGAGCGTCGAAATGACGGTCGCGCAGGCGAAGGACATGCAGGCCACGTCGTCGAAGGCGATGGAAGAAGTGACCAAGCCGATGAAGACGGCTTTCGACAAGACCATGAAGGAACTGAAGGTCGCCTGATCCGTTCACGTTCCAGGCAAATCCCAAAGACGGCTTCCTCCCGCCGCCAAGGGGTCAGTGACCGGCCGCTTACGTGCTGGCCAATCGATGGAAAAGACCGGGTCCTCCCCCGGTCTTTTTCCGTTTTCGGAGCTTGGTTGTTCAGTTTTCGGTCCGGTGCGCATGTTTTCGGGAGGATGGGCGCAAACCCGGCGGGGCAGTCTTTAGCCGTCCGAAAAGCCTTGAAATGTCGGCCCGGACGCCGTATGCACCCCTCGTCGCCAAGGCCTGTGCGGTTGTAGCTCAGTTGGTTAGAGCGCCGGATTGTGGATCCGGAGGTCGGTGGTTCAAGCCCACCCAACCGTACCATCAAACTCTAGATTTGATTCGGCCCGCCTGGAATTGATGAAATTCCGCCGTTGCATCAGACAAATCAACGAAACCCGAAGCGGTTAAATCAAAACGCCGCTAGGCCGCCGATAGATGCAAGCGCAACGAAACCCGCGCAAGCAGCAAACATCGCCAAGGCCGTGAGATTTCCACCAACAGGTTCCATGACCATTCCTTCCAGGGTCCAAAAAGCGCAAATGCGCGATGCCGCTCTCGGGTTCCGTCGAAAGGGCCAGGTAGTCGAAGGGGACTGAGTCCGTGCGCCAAGCGCCCATCTCGGATGACGGGCATAAGGTTGAGTGCAACTTCAAGTGCAAGGGCGCATGGTACGTCGGCACAATCTCTTCGTTGGCGGAGAAAAGATTGGCATCGCCCCTGACGATGGGACAGGGAAACCGCCACTGCCAAACGAACTGACCTGATTGGATGCATATTGAGCCGGCATCGGCCGATTTCGGGTCAGCCCCTTCTATGAACTGCCGTTTCCCTCTACCGTGCCGGCTAGACATGCAGCGAGGAGATGGTGATGCTTCCCCTATATGATATGATGGCGCAGAACGGCCAGGCCGTCGAGCTGATGGCGCGGCAGTTCAACCTGTCGCAGCAGCAGGCGGCGCTGGCGATGGAAGCGCTGACGCCGGCCTTCAGCCAGGGCCTGAAGCGCAACACGTCAGACCCTTATGGCGTGTCAAACTTTCTGCAGGCATTGGCGAGCGGCCAACACGCGAAATACTACGATAACGCGGCCACCGCCTTTTCGCCCGCCGGCATGCAGGACGGCAACGGCATCCTTGGCCATCTGTTCGGCTCGAAGGACCTGTCGCGCGCCGTTGCCGCACAGGCGGCGCAAGCAACCGGCATCCAGCCGGAGGTGTTGATGCAGATGCTGCCGGCGATGGCGGCGATGATGATGGGCGGGCTCTTCAAGCAGGCCCAGGCGCCACAAGCACAGGCAGGCGGCTTCGGGTCCGGCGGCAATATCCTGGGCGACCTGATCGAGCAGATGATGAAGCAGGGCGGCGGCATGATGGGCCAGCCGCAGCAGCGCCAGCCTGAACCGCAAGCTAATCCGATGAACCCGCTCGACAATCCGTTCGGCAAGATACTGCAGGATATGTTTGGCGGCGGAGCGCAGCCGGCGCCACAGCAGCAACGACGCCAGCCGGAGCAGCGGCCGCAGAATCCGATGACCGACAATCCGCTCGGCCGCATCTTCGAGGAGATGATGCGCGGCGGCCAGCGCCAGCCGGCACCCGAGCCAGAGCCGGAACCACAGCCCCGCGCCAACCCGAGCGGACGGGCGCGCAACCCGTATGACGACCTGTTCGGCGAAATGTTCGACAGCGGCACAAAGCAGCGCGACGACTATCAGAAGAGCATGGAGTCGATCTTCGACCAGTATCTGAAGGGCATGGATCGGCACCGGTAGGCCAAGAAAAAGCCCGGCCCCTTGCAGGGCCGGGCAGTAGGCAGGCGACCGGCGGGGAGCCGGAATGTGAACGGGAGCGCCTGCAAACTCTGAACCGGGAGACCCGGTCTGACCGGGAGACCCGGTCGAACTAGCAGACCTCGCGCGCGGCGGCTTCGCGGCTGGCGATGCGCAGGTCCTGCGCGGCGCGGGCCTCGGCGATGTGACCGAGCCTGACCGTCGGATCGACGCCGAACGGCTCGCTCCAGGCGACGTGCAGGTCGGCGCGGGTCAGGCCGATATCGGCGAGCTCCGACTCGGACATCATCCCGAGATGATAGATCTCGCGGCGGTTTTTCCAGGCGCGGAAGGCGTTGGCGACGTTCTGCGCCAGACGCACGGCGAGCGCCGGGCGGGTCGTGCCGGTCATCGGGAGCGTGGTGCGGTCGAGCGTCGTCATGGTCGTTTTCCTTCAAAGTCCAGGCGCGCGGCATCGACCGACCGCACGGATTGTGCGGTCGTCCCCGAGGCTTTTCGGTGCGCCTTTGCTGTGGACATGCCCTGTTTGACAGGGGGAGATCGATTAGTCTAACGAATGTTTCTGATCATAAACATCAGAAGGACTGATGGGACATGAACGCGCCACTCGATCTCGACCAGCTCCAGACCTTCATCGCCATCTCGGACACCGGCAGCTTCACCAAGGCGGCAGACGAGATTTTCCGCACCCAATCGGCCGTCTCGATGCAGATGCGGCGGCTGGAAGAGCGCATCGGCAAGCCGCTGTTTGAAAAGGACGGGCGCACCAACCGCCTGACCGAGGAGGGCGAGCGGCTGCTGTCCTATGCCCGGCGGATGCTACGGCTGAACCGCGAGACGCTTGCCGCATTCGACGATTCGAGGCTGGAGGGCCATGTGCGGATCGGCACGCCGGACGACTATGCCGACCGGTTCCTGCCCGAGATCATGGGGCGCTTCGCCCGTTCCAATCCGCGCATCGAGATGTCGGTGATCTGCGAGCCGACGATCAACCTTGCGGAACTCGTCCGGCGGGGGCAACTCGACATCGCGCTGGTGACGCAGTGCGACGACGTCAACGTGACCGAAATCGTGCGCAAGGAACCGTTGCTGTGGGTGACCTCTGCCAGCCATTCGGTGCATGAGGAGACCGTGGTGCCGCTCGCGGTCGGCCGGCCGACCTGCCAGTGGAGGCGATCCGCGACAGAGGCGCTGCAGCGCTCGGACCGCGAATACCGCGTGCTGTTCACCTCGTGGTCGGCGACCGTCGTGATCGCCAGCGTGCTGGCCGGGCTCGCCGTCTCCGTCCTGCCGGAATGCGCGCTGAGGCCCGGCATGCGGGTGCTGGGCGAAGCGGACGGCTTCGCGCCGCTGCCGGACTGCAAGATCGGCATCCTGCGCGGCCACACCGGCGCGCGCGACATCGTCGATGCCGTCGCGCGGCATATCACCGAAAGCCTCGACAACATCACGGCGCCGGCGGCCGACGAACACGCGTTCGACTTTGCGGCGCTGAATGCGGTGCGGGGAAAGAGGTTGCGGCCGGGGCAGGTGATGCCGGGGTGGTAGTCAGCGGTTGTCGGCGCCGCCCTCAAAGAAAGTGTCAAGATCGCGATGACCTTCAACGACGTTGATCACTTCCAACTTGTCGTTCCCATAGCGAAAAAGATCACGTAGGAACCGCGTGCAAAGCTGCGAATATCCGAGCCAAACTCGGATCTTGCCGTGCCCAACGTTCCTGGCAGCGACGCCATCCTTTTACAATCCTCGTCGAGCTTGTCGATGAATGTTGAAGCTGCTCTTCGGCTGCCAGCTTCACGGGCAATATGGTTGAAGATCGACACTAGGTCGCGACGGGCCGACGATAGGTAGACGAGCTTACGCAAGACCTTGATTCGCCAGATCGCGTGATGCTGCCTCGATCGCCGCCTTGACGTCTTCGGAAGTATGTTCTCCGCCCTCGGCAATCGACGCCTCGATCATCTGACGCAACGCCGCCAGCTTCGCCTCCCGCTCCTCAACCAGCCGCAGTCCTTCGCGGACGATTTCGCTGGCCGAGCCGTACCGGCCGGACTCAACCGCATCTGCGACAAAGGCTTCCCACTTCTGTCCAACGGACACGTTCATGGCGTAACTCCTGTTCCAGATGACGCCAATTATATGTCAAAAATTGACATTGTCACGATTGGTTGGCCAGTAACCTCTCCAGATTGTCGAGCGCGCCGGTCCAGCCTTCGATGTGGCCGTCGCGCGCCTCCTCGTCGTAGAAGCCGCTGTGATGCATGGTGAAGTCGGTGCCGCCCTTGCCGTCGTCCTCGAAAGTGAGCTCCACGAAGGAAGCACGGTCAGGCAAGGTGCGCCACATCCAGGAAAAGGCGAGCAGCGTGAACTCGGCGGCGTCGCGGTAGGTGCCGCTCACATCGTGCGTCTCGCCGTCCGGCGTGGCGAAGACGATATGGTAGCGGCCGCCCGGCCGCGCATCCGCCTCGGCGCTCAGCGTCTTGGCGCCGGCCGGGCCGAACCACATCATCAGCATCGAAGCGTCGGTCCAGGCCCGGTAGACGAGCTTCGGGACGGCCGCGAAGCGGCGACGGAGGGTGAGGCTGGGCTTTTCGGTCATGGCTGACTCCCTATTCGAGCCACCGATTTGCCGTTGGAACAGTCGCAGCGTCAAGTCTCGTTCGCGGCTTGTTCTTGACGGACGCGCCCTGTTTGCCGATCAGTGTCGGTCATGGACGACATCATCGATTCCCCCACAAACGCGCATGAATACTCCGTCAGCGAAATCTCGATCGCGCTGAAGCGGACGGTTGAGGATACGTTCGGCAATGTGCGGGTGCGCGGCGAGATTTCAGGCTATCGCGGGCCGCATTCGTCGGGCCACGCCTATTTCTCGCTGAAGGACGACCGCTCGCGCATCGAGGCCGTGGTGTGGAAAGGCACGTTCGGCAAGCTGAAGTTCCGCCCCGAAGAAGGCATGGAGGTGATCGCCACCGGCAAGCTGACCACATATCCCGGGTCGTCGAAATACCAGATCGTCATCGAAAGCCTCGAACCCGCCGGGGCCGGCGCACTGATGGCGCTGCTGGAGGAGCGGAAGCGCAAGCTCGCCGTCGAAGGCCTGTTCGACGAGGGGCGCAAGCAATTGCTGCCCTTCTTGCCGCGCGTCATCGGCGTGGTGACGTCGCCGACGGGCGCCGTCATCCGCGACATCATCCACCGGATCTCCGACCGGTTTCCGCTGCATGTGATCGTGTGGCCGGTGCGCGTGCAGGGCGAGATGACGGGAGCGGAAGTGTCGGCGGCTGTTGCAGGCTTCAACGCGCTCGTGGAGGGCGGGCCGATCGCGCGACCGGATGTGATCATCGTCGCGCGCGGCGGCGGCAGCCTGGAGGATCTGTGGGGGTTCAACGACGAGGCGATCGTGCGCGCCGTGGCCGCGTCCGACATCCCGGTGATCTCGGCGGTCGGCCACGAGACGGACTGGACGCTGATTGACCTCGCTGCCGACATCCGCGCGCCAACGCCGACGGGCGCGGCCGAAATGGCGGTGCCGGTGCGCGCCGAACTGGAAGCGACGCTGGCGAGCTATGGCGCACGTCTTCGCGCCTGCACGTCGCGGAACGTGGACCGGCAGCGGCAGGCGCTTCGCGCGGCGGCCCGTGCTCTGCCTTCGCCCGACCAGCTTTTCGCGCTGCCGCGCCGGCGTTTCGACGAGGCCGCCGGCCGGCTCGACCGCGCGGCGGCGGCAGGCGCGGAACGGCGGCGGGCGCGGCTGTCGGCCATCCGCCTGTCCCCGGCGACGCTGGAGCGCAGCATCGCCGAGGCGCGGCGTCATCTCGCGCGCTCGGCGGCTCAGCTGCCAAAATGCGCCGCTGCCTATCTCGACAACCGCAAATTACGGCTGCGAAGCGCGGCGTCACGCATGACCATCGAGCCGATCGCGCGCCGCAACGCCGAAGCCCGGCGGACCTTGGACCGCCTCGGCGCCCGCCTGCCCCTGATCGTCCGCGCGAAACTGACCGAGCGCCGGCAGGCGTTGTTGCAAGCCACCCGCCTGATCGGCTCGTTGTCGCACCAGGCAATCCTCGACCGGGGTTTTGCGCTGATCAGCGATGCGGAGGGGAAGCTGCTGAAGCGCGCGGCAGACGTGTCAGACGGGATGCGGCTTTCGATCCGCTTCGCCGACGGGGCACGTGAAGCGGTTGCAGGTCAAAGTGACGGGGCGGGCGAACCGGCGAAGCCCCGGCCTAAAACTCCGCCTGTGAAACCGTCAGGCGGACAGGGCAGCTTGTTCTAAATCTCCCGACGATGCCCGGCGCTCGCGGCGCTTGATTGTTCGCGCCACCGCTGCCGCATTTTGTGCGGTTCAATTAGCTGCGACTTCTTCGACACTCACCTACCCGGGACCTGGCAGCAAGTCCTGCTTGCGCTCACGATGCCACTGCCCGTTCCGAAGTTTCGGGCGGAGCAAAATCCGTCTTTGATATATCGCAACACTGCGTTTTCATTGTTTGTTTCACAATTGGTCGACATCTGCGCATAGCCTGCGTCGCAAAGGGAGGCCGTGGCGGTGGCCGTGCCGTTTGGGATCAAGTTCTGATAAGGCGTAGTCGTCTCGTAGCACGACAGCGGCGTCTTCTGCGGCGGCATGAAATAGCCGATGATGTCGAGGACGTAGTGGACTGGACTTGACGCCCGAATCGCCAGTTCCTCGTTGCAAGTCCGGCACGACGTGATGATCAGGTCGCCATTCGCGCCAAAGGTACCGGCGTTGTAAAGGATACTGTTCGCCACCTGATACGGTTTGCCGTTCTCGTAGAGTTTGAACACGCCGCTCGCGGTCGGGGAAAGCAGGGTCACGCTGACAGCCAGCGCCGTGACGAAGGACGGCAAACCGCAGTTGAACGCGCCATTTCCATTCGCATAGGTGCCACTGCCGCCCTGCGCCGAATAGTTGACATTGTCTTCGCTATCGATGACGCGCTCGACATTGGCAACCAGCGGCGAATTGATGACGCGTGAATCCGCCACGCGGCAGCGGCCGAATGGCAATGGCGTATAGGTCGTGTCGGCGGTGGGCGAGCCCAGCAACTGGGGCGTGACTCCGCCGTTGTTCAGCGACGTCGATGAAACGACGGGAGCCGTTGGCATGTAGCCGTTCAGCGCCGCGTGCATCATGTCGAGCGACGTCATCGTGGTCGCGCGCAGCACGTTGGCGGCATCGGCGGTGGCGATCACCTTGGTCAACTTGGTTGACCACCCCTTCACGCTGCCCTTGGGCGTGCGTTTGACGTCACCTTGCCATTTGGCGATCAGATCGTTCGCAATGGCGCTACGCTGGGCGAGAGACAACCCGGTGGGTTCGCTTGCCGCGGTCGAACCGGTCGTCGATTGCGCAGCGACAGGCGTGACAATCGCAAGCACAGAGCAAATAGCGATGCACAAGACAGACATGAACTGCATAGATTCTCTCCTCAGCTGAATTCCCTGTCAAATCACTCTGACGTAACGTCAACTGTCGGACAAGAGGCGGGTGAGATGCATCGGCCAAAGGTCGGAACGACTCATCCCCGTCGGCGTTGAGTCGCGTTCATCTGATGGGAGATCGAATCGTGGCAAAACCTCGCGCGCAGTGGAAGGGTCACCTGACACTGGATGAGATCACCTGCCAGGTGGCGCTCTATTCCGGCGCCAGCACCGCCGAACGCACCAGCTTCCACACGATCAACAAGGCGACCGGCAACCGGGTACGCCGCGAATTCGTTGATGAGAAGTCGGGCAAGACGGTCGAGAAGGAAGACCAGGTCAAAGGCTACGAGACGGACGGCGGCGACTACATCATCCTCGAACAGGACGAGATCGACGCCGCGATCCCCGAGAGCGACAAGACGTTGCGGATCGAGGCCTTCATCCCGTGCAACGAAGTCGATACGGTCTATTTCGACAAGCCCTATTATCTCGCCCCGGTCGACAAGGTGGCGGAAGAGGCCTTCGACCTCATTCGCGAGGGGATGAAGAAGAACAGCGTCGCTGCGGTGGCGAGCGCTGTGCTTTTTCGCCGGGCGCGCAAGCTGATGGTGCGCCCCTATGGCAATGGCATCGTCGCGAACACGCTGAACTTCGACTACGAGGTTCGCTCGGCGGACGAGACCTTCGCCGACATTCCCAAGCTGAAAGTCAAGAAGGACATGCTCGACCTCGCAGGCCACATCATCGGCACGATGCAAGGCGAGTTCGACCCGGCCGCGTTCGAGGACCGCTACGATGCGGCGCTGGCGGAACTGGTGCGGGCAAAGATCGAGGGACGTCCGATCAAGGCGCCGAAGAAGCCGAAGGCCGGCAAGGTGGTCGACCTGATGGAGGCGCTGCGCGAAAGCGCGAAGATGACCGACAAGCGCAAGGCGCCGAGCGGCAAGAAGGCCGCCGCAAGCGCCACGAAAGCCGCGTGAGGACAGATCATGCCGAGCAACGCATTCTGGAAAGGCTACCTCAAACTGTCGCTGGTGAACTGCCCCGTGACGATGACGCCGGCGACCACCGACAGCGACAAGATCAAGTTCCACACGATCAACCGCAAGTCGGGCCTGCGTGTCCGCAGCCAGTATGTCGATTCCGTCACCGGGAAGCCGGTGCGGGACGAGATCAAGGGTTATGAGACGAGCGAAGGTCAGTTCGTCACCTTCGAGGATGACGAGTTGGAGGCAGTGGCGCTGGACAGCGTGCGGACGATCGACGTCGATACATTCGTACCGGCGGATTCGATCTCCTGGATCTGGTATGACAGCCCTTACTACCTCGCGCCCGCCGACAAAGTGGGCGAGGAGGCCTTCGGCGTCATCCGCGAGGCGATGGTTGCGAAGAAGGTCGTCGGCATTTCCCGGTTGGTGATGAACCGGCGCGAGCGCGCCGTGATGCTGCAGCCGCGCGGCAATGGCATCGTGCTCTGGACGCTGCGCTACGGCAACGAGGTGCGCGATCCCAAGGACTATTTCAAGGACATCGATCCGGGGCGCGTGGACAGCAAACTGATCTCGATGGTGAGCGAACTGATCGAAGACAGGTCGAAGGACTGGGACCCCAAGATCGTGGCCGATCCCGTGCAGGAAAAGCTGCAGGACATCATCGCGGCGCGGAAGTCGAAGACCGGCAAGAAGGCCAGGCCGAAGGACGAGGGTCGGCCCGAGACCGGCGGCAGTTCCAACGTCATCAGCCTGATGGACGCGCTGAAGAAGAGCATCGAGAAGCCGGGGAAGAAGAGCACGACGAAGAAGTAGCCCGGGCGTTGCTGCAGGGAAAATCCGCCCGTGGGCGGCGCGGCATAAGCTATGGACTCCACAAACGCCGGTTCGATTACCCGCGCCGGTGAGCCTCCGATGCGCTAGGCCATCATTAAACTGGTCTTGGCGAAATGCGCCCGCGGCACCGTGCTGGGGGCGCATCGGAGGGCAAGGCCCAGAACGGCGGCGATGAGTTTGGACTGCTGTTGCCAGAGACGGATCTGGCAACAGGCCGAGGCGGTGGCCGAACGCTCCTCACTTCGTAGGCGATATCCAGGACAAGATTGTCACCTCAATACGCATACTCGAGGAATGCCGGTTCGATCGAACCGCCCCAGCGTGTGTGATAGGCGTTGAGCATTTCCTCGGAACTCGTCGTTCCGCGCGCGACGACTTCGTCCAGCGTCGACAGGAAGCCGGTCTCGTCATAGCCATCGCGGTTCTGCCGGGCGCGGTTCTTCAGCCCCATACGCGAGATCGCCAGCGTCTCGCGCGCGATCTCCAGCAGCGAGCGATTGCGGAACATCGTCGACAGCGCCTGTTCCGGCACATCGTTGCGCATCGCCAGCACCTCTTCATAGGTCCAGTCGCGCGTCATCTCCTCGGCTGCGTCCAGCGCCTGGCCGTCGTAGAGCAGCCCGACCCAGAACGCCGGCAGCGCGCAGATGCGCCGCCACGGCCCGCCGTCGGCGCCGCGCATCTCGAGGAAGCGCTTCAGCCTGACATCCGGAAACAGCGTCGACAGATGGTTGGCCCAGTCACCCATCGTCGGCAGCCCGTCCGGGATGTCGTTCCGCGCATTGCCCGCCATGAATTGGCGGAAGGTCATGTGGGTCATGTCGATGTAGCGGCCGTCGCGGATGACGAAATACATCGGCACGTCGAGCGCCCAGTCGACATAGTCGGCAAAGCCGAAATCCGGCGAGAAACAGAAGTCGAGCAGGCCGGAGCGCTGGTTATCGGTGTCACGCCAGATATCGCCGCGCCAGCTCATCAACCCGTTCGGCCGCCCGTCGGTGAACGGAGAGTTGGCGAACAGCGCCGTCGACAGGGGCTGCAGCTTCAGCGACACCTGCATCTTGCGGCGCATGTCCGCCTCGCTCTCGAAGTCGAGATTCACCTGGATCGTGCAGGTGCGGTACATCATGTCGAGGCCCTTGGTGCCGACCTTCGGCATGTAGCGGGTCATGATGTCGTAGCGCGATTTCGGCATCCGCGGGGTCTCGGCCAGCGTCCACTTCGGGCTGCCGCCCAGGCCGAGGAAACGGATGCCCAGCGGCTCCGCGATCTCGCGCAGCTGCGCCAGATGCGCGTTGCCCTCGCGACAAGTCTGGTGGATCGTCTCCACCGGCGCGCCGGACAGCTCGAACTGTCCGCCCGGTTCCAACGAAATCGCGCCCTGGCCGGTCGGTTCGACCAGGCCGATGATGTGGCCGGCGTCGATGATCGGCTCCCAGCCCAGCATGTCCTTCATGCCATCGAGCAATGCCTTGATGCCGCGCGGCCCCTCATAGGGGACCGGCGCATTGCCATCGACATAGAACGGGAATTTCTCGTGCTCGGTGCCGATGCGCCAGGCGTCGCGCGGTTTGTTGCCCTCGGCCAGATGGGCGACCAGTTCGTCCATGCTCTCGATGGGCCGGAAATCCGTCGTATCGCGCGCCATGGAAGGCACTCCCTGGGGATGGTCTTTTTGCGCGCGAGCATTGGCCGGAAACCGCCCCGCACGGCAAGCGAAAAAAGCTGAGCCAGCCGTCAACGAAACTTGATGGGACTTTTCGGCGAATCTACCGCCAGTCGCCAATCGTCGCCTGGATCAGCGCCATCGCCGCCACCGCCGCCGTGTCCGCCCGCAGGATGCGGGGGCCGAGCGGGATCGAAGTGACATAGGGCAGGGCGCGCAATTGCTGTCGTTCCTCGTCGGAAAACCCGCCCTCCGGCCCGATCAGCAGCCCCAGCTTCTGCTCAACGATTGTCCGCAAGGCCGGCACCGGGTTGTTGGTCTCCGAGCCCTCGTCGCAGAAGATCAGCCGCCGTCCCGGTTCCCATTCCCAGATCAGCCGGTCCAGCTTGACGACCTCGCGCACTGCGGGAATCGCGAGGATCCCACATTGCTCGGCCGCTTCGACCACATTGGCGCGAATGCGCTCGATGCCGATGTTCGACATCTGCGTGTGCTGGGTCAGCACAGGCTGCAGCACGCCCGCGCCCATCTCGACTGCCTTTTGCACCAGATAATCGAGCCGGCCCTGCTTCAGCGGAGCGAAGCAGTAGACCAGGTCGGACGCGACTGGCTGCGGCCGCACCTGCATCGTCAGCGCCAGCCGCACGCGCTTCTTCGAAATCTCGTCGATTCGCGCCAGCCACTCGCCGTCGATTCCGTTGAACACGAGCAGTTGCGCCCCGGGCTGCAACCGCAGAACGTTGAGCAGATAGTGCTCCTGCTGCGGATCGGGCTCGATCTCGCCGTCCCGGCCCATCGGTTGCGGCACGAACAGCCGCTGCATTCGGTAATTTGCGCGCATCGGGCGATGCCATGCGGCAGGCTTGCGGCGAGTTCAAGGCATCATGTCACGGATGATGGATGCCAGCCGGGCGTGTAGCCGTGAGCCAGCGTCCGGACGGTTGCTGCTGGTGTGAGAAGAGAGGCGTCTTCGGCAGGCGGGGACACATCCCGCCAGCCATCGAAGGTCCATTCAAGCCAAGTTTCTCTCGCTCTCGCAAAAACTCGATCACCCACGGCGATCACTGCGCCGCGCGGCAAAGAATTGCGGTCGGCGACGGGTGGGGGTGCCTCGCCTCGATCTGTCAGAACGCCACCTGAAGCCCATCTCTCCCGGTGCAATATCGCGTCCATCTCCGGCGCGCTGATCGTCTTGCGGCCTTGTCCCGCCGCGAAACATCGGGCGAATTCAACCGCACGCTGCCGCCGGCAATAAAAGCAGGGCCGGTGGCCAACGGCGAGGGCCGTCACCTCGTCGAGGAAGAACAGTTCCGTCCAGCCGGCATTGCCCGATGGCGCGTTGCGGCCCATCACCTCGCGCTTGCGGCCGCGGAAATCGCATTCGCAGATGATCCATGCCTTGGTCGTCCAGCGGCGCGTCAGCAGCGTCTTTGTCGCCGGATCGTGGATGACGCCGCGATTGCCGGTGAACAGCCCACGCGCCGGCACCGCATGAATGGCCCCGAATGGGTCGACGCGGTTTTGCAGCGGCATTCCACGCTCCTTTTCCAACGCCCGTCGGCATGATACCGCTCGCGTCGATCCTGCCCACCCGGAAAGCGCAGATGAAGGTCCTCGTCGTCGAGAATTACGACAATACCGGCCTCGGCCAGATGGCGACGGCCCTCAACGAGGCCAGCGCCGCGTTGACATTTGTCCGCGCCCACCGGGGCGACCCGCTGCCCCAAGGTCCAGACGGCCACGACGCGATCATCGTGCTCGGCGGCGGGCAGAATGCGCTTGCCGATGCCGAGTATCCCTATTTGCCGCAGCTTTCGGATTTGATGCGCGCCTTCGCCGATTCCGGTCGTTCGACGTTGGGCATCTGCCTCGGCAGCCAGATCCTGGCGCGGGCCTATGGCGCCGACAATCTCATCGGCGCCGCGCCCGAGTTCGGCTGGCAGACGGTCGGGCTGACGCCGGAAGGACGGGAGGATCCCGTCCTCGCCGCCCTACCCGAGACTTTCCCGATCTTCCAGTGGCACGACGACACGTTCACGCTGCCGCGTGGCGGCACGAGGCTTGCCGGCAACGATGCCGCGCACAACCAGGCGTTCCGCGTCGGCCGCGCCGGCTATGGCATCCAGTTTCATTTCGAGGCTGACCGCCAGCTGGTCGCCGAATGGCACGACGCCTTCGCCGAGACGATCGCCGCAAAGCGCCCCGGATGGGCGGAGCGATATCCTTCAGAGGCCGAAGCCTATGGTCCGGCCGCCGACGCAGCGGGCCTTGCGATCGCTCGCGCCTGGGTTCGTACCGTCAACGCCTGATCCAGCGACATCTCTGCGTTGCCGAATTGCCACGGACTCCGGCAATCCACAACTGTTGCCGTGCCGCCGCTTCCCTTTCCCCGCGGCGCAGCCTACACGCACCTCCGCCCCGCAAGACCCGGGACTGAAACATGTTCGCGACGTGGCGGAACCATGAAACAATCCAGGCGTTTTCGCGAAACCAAACAGTAACGTTGATGAAGCATAGTTCCAGGACACCAACCGAGATGACCCCCGTGAAATCAGCTCTTTTGACCGTCCTGATGCTCTCCGGCCTCGCCATGTGGGGCGCTGGCATCTACTCCGCCGATGCGGCGGGCGGCCATGCACCGGTCGACGGCTACGGGGTCGTCCAGGCCTCGCGTTAGTCTTTCACGCCGACCTGAAGCAACCGCTTCGTTTTCCCATCGATCGCAAGCGCCGTCAGCACGCCGCTCATCCACGCGCCGGTGTCGACATTGACGCGGTTCGGCATGATTTCGGGCTCCGACGTCGGCGTATGCCCATGCACGATGATCTTCTCGTGCGGATGCGGCCATTTCAAAAACGTCTCGCGGATCCAGATCAGGTCTTCCGGGTTCTGCTCGGCCAGCGGCACACCCGGCCGCACGCCGGCGTGGCAGAAGAAGAAGTCACCGAAGGCGATGCTGCGTGGCAGGTTGGTCAGGAAATCGACGTGGCTCTCAGGCATCGCCGCCAGCAGCGCATCGGCCGCCTGCCGCGCCAGCCAGGCCGAGCTGAAATCGGCCTCGACGCCGTAGGATAGCGCCGTTTCGCGTCCGCCGTGGAGCGCAAACAGCGAGCCAGTCGAAGGCTGGCCGAGAAACTCGACCATCCCCGCATCGTGATTGCCGCCGAGCGCCACGAACCGCTTGTCGTCGCGCACCAGCCGCCGCAGCAGGCTGATCACGCCGCGCGACTGCGGTCCCCGATCGACATAGTCACCGACATGGATGACCCGCCAGTCGGCCGGCCGGTCGCGCTCGATCTCGCGGCCGATCTGCGCATGCATCTCCTCGAGCAGATCGAGCCGGCCATGCACGTCGCCGATGGCGTAGAGCCGCATATCAGGCGGTCCGGCGGCGTCAAGAAAGTGCATCGCCTTACCCCGCTCCCCCGATCGGCGATCAGGCCGGCTTGCGGGCCAGCCAGTCCTTTCCGGCGTCGCGGACGTCGCGCTTGCCGCACAGCGCCATGGTCACGTCCAGCTCGCGCTGAATGATCTCGAGCGTCCTCGTTACACCGGCCTCGCCCATCGCGCCAAGACCGTAGAGGAACGGCCGGCCGATATAGGTGCCCTTCGCGCCGAGACAGAGCGCCTTCAAAACGTCCTGACCGGAGCGGATGCCGCCGTCCAGATGAACCTCCAGCTTGTCGCCCACGGCGTCCGCGATCTCCTCCAGCTTCGAAATCGACGAATCGGCGCCATCGAGCTGGCGGCCGCCGTGGTTCGAGACGATGATCGCATCCGCGCCCGTGCGCGCGGCCATCTCCGCGTCCTCGACATCGAGAATGCCCTTGAGGATCAGCTTGCCGCCCCAGCGCTCCTTGATCCACGCAACATCCTTCCACGACAGTTGCGGATCGAACTGCTCGTTGGTCCACGACGACAGCGACGACAGGTCGCCAACGCCCTTGGCATGGCCGACGATGTTGCGGAACGTGTGCCGCTTGGTGCCCAGCATCTTCAGCGCCCAGCCCGGGCGCGTCGCCACCTGCCAGATATGCTTCGGCGTGAACTTCGGCGGCGCCGACAGCCCGTTGCGCAGGTCCTTGTGCCGCTGGCCGAGAATCTGCAGGTCGAGCGTCAGCACCAGCGCGGAACATTTCGCAGCCTTCGCGCGGTCGATCAGGTTCATCACGAAATCCTTGTCGCGCATCACGTAGAGCTGGAACCAGAATGGCTTGGTCGTGACCGAGGCCACGTCCTCGATCGAGCAGATGCTCATGGTCGAGAGCGTGAATGGCACGCCGAACTTTTCCGCCGCCCGCGCGGCCAGCATTTCGCCGTCGGCATGCTGCATGCCGGTCAGGCCCGTTGGCGACAGCGCCACCGGCATCGCCACCTTCTCGCCGATCATCGTCGATTCGAGTGAGCGGTTCGTCATGTCGACCAGCACGCGCTGGCGCAGCTTGATCTTGGCGAAATCCTCCTCGTTGGCGCGGTAGGTGCTCTCGGTCCAGGCGCCGGAATCGGCATAGTCGAAGAACATCTTCGGCACGCGCCGGCGGGCGAGGGATTTCATTTCGCTGATGGTGAGAACGTCGCCCATGGGAATATCCGTTCGATGTCTGTGATGAGGTTCAGGATCGCCGCGCCACGCCCGGCCGTTCACTCGTCGATCGCTGCAGCAGCCGCAGCCGCGAGATGCGCCGCCACTCGCCCGTCCGTTCCGCCGCCGCCACCGCCGACGATACGAAATCGATATGCGTCTCGGCGGCAGCCCGCGCGCCCGCCGCGTGGCCCGAGACGACCGCATGGTGGATCGCCTTGTGCTGTGCCAGCAATTGTTCGCGCGTGCCCGGCATCGTGTAGATCAGCGAGCGGCTGAAGAAGACGCCGTCGGCCAGCAGCCGGTAGCAGGAGCGCAGCGTGTGCAGCAGGATGATGTTGTGCGCGCATTCGCCGATGGCGTTGTGGAACTCGACGTCGATCTGCGCCTCGGCATCGAAATCGTCGCCCGCATTCGCCGCTTCCATGCGGCTCATGATGCCGTCGAGCAGCGCGCGGTCCTCCGCGGTGGCGCGCCTCGCCGCATAGTCCGCCGCCATGCCCTCGATGTCGCGGCGGTATTCGAGATAGTCGGCCGTCGCCTTCGGATGCGCTGCGATCAGCTCGACCATCTGCGGCGTGAACACCTGGCCGACGATGTCCGCGACAAAGGTGCCGCCGCCATGGCGTGTGTTGAGAAGGCCGCGCTCTTCCAGCGACCGCAGCGCGTCGCGCAGGATCGGCCGCGACACTTCCAACTGGCTGGCGAGATCACGCTCGCCCGGCAGCTTGTCGCCGACGCGCAGCACGCCTTCGAGGATCAGCGATTCCACCTGCTGCACCACCTCGTCGGCGGTGCGCGAATGATCAATGCGGGTGAAGACGTCGCTCACGGACCAGTCTCTCGGCTGTCAGTCGTGCAGTTCTAGCCGAGCGAGCGGTAACTGGTCAACTTTATTGTCCACTTGTTGATTTGTGGTCCCTGGTCGAGTATCGCTTGGACGCGACAAGCCAGTGGCGCTTGAGAGGAAGGCTCCGACATGTCCGGTCTCATGATGCCCGCGCCCGACGCCGAGACGATGCGCCGCCGCGACGAGATCGTCGCCGACATGCGCATCATCGTGCCGGGCGAGGGCGTGGTCGACCAGCAGAACGGCATGCGCGTCTTCGAGAGTGACGGGCTGACCGCTTATCGGCAGCTGCCGCTGGTCGTGGTGCTGCCGGAAACCGTGGCGCAGGTCTCGCGCATCCTGAAATATTGCAACGACCGCAACATCCGCGTCGTCCCGCGCGGTTCCGGCACGTCTCTATCCGGCGGCGCGTTGCCGCTGCAGGACGCCGTCCTGCTGGTCATGAGCCGCTTCAACCGCATCCTCGACATCGACTTCGCCAACCGTGCGGTCGTCGCCCAGCCGGGCGTCACCAATCTCGGCATCACGGTCGCGGTCGAGCAGCAGGGCTTCTACTACGCGCCCGACCCATCCTCGCAGATCGCCTGCTCGATCGGCGGCAATGTCGCGGAGAATTCCGGCGGCGTGCACTGCCTGAAATACGGCCTCACCGCCAACAACGTGCTCGGGATCGAGATGGTGCTGATGGACGGCGAGGTGATCCGCCTCGGCGGCAAGCACCTCGATTCCGAAGGCTACGACCTGCTCGGCGTCATGACCGGCTCCGAAGGCCTGCTCGGCGTCGTCACCGAAGTCACGGTGCGCATCCTCAAGAAGCCGGAAGCCGCCCGCGCGTTGCTCATCGGTTTCCCAACCTCGGAGCAGGGCGGCCAGTGCGTCGCCGACATCATCGGCGCCGGCATCATTCCCGGCGGCATGGAAATGATGGACCGCCCGGCGATCCACGCCGCGGAGGATTTCGTCCATGCCGGCTATCCGCTCGACGTCGAGGCGCTCCTGATCGTCGAGCTCGACGGGCCCGGCCCTGAGATCGACCACCTGATCGGCGAGGTCGAGGCGATCGCGGCCCGCAACGGCTCCACCACCTGCCGCATCTCGACCTCGGAAGCCGAGCGCCTGTCCTTCTGGGCCGGCCGCAAGGCGGCGTTCCCGGCGGTCGGCCGCATCTCGCCCGACTATTACTGCATGGACGGCACCATCCCGCGCAAGGAACTCCCAAAGGTGCTCGCCGGGATGCGCGAGATGTCCGCGCGCTATGGGCTTGGCGTCGCCAACGTCTTCCACGCCGGCGACGGCAACCTGCATCCGCTCATCCTCTACGACGCCAACGTGCCGGGCGAACTGGAGAAGGCCGAAAGCTTCGGCTCCGACATCCTGCGCCTCTGCGTCGCTGTTGGCGGCGTCCTGACCGGCGAGCATGGCGTCGGCGTCGAGAAGCGCGACCTGATGCCGGAAATGTTCAACCAGATCGACCTCGACCAGCAGATGCGCGTCAAATGCGCGTTCGACCCGAACCACCTGCTCAACCCCGGCAAAGTCTTCCCGCAACTGCGCCGCTGCGCCGAACTCGGCCGCATGCACGTGCACCGCGGGCAGATGCCGTTCCCGGACATTCCGAGGTTTTGAGAGCGCGCCGTTCCAGATGACCACCTTCACCCCCACCACCCCCGCCGAAACCCTCTCCGCCGTCCAATGGGCGCTGTCCGAGGAAGCGCCGCTGGAAATCGTCGGCCACGGCTCGAAGCGCGGCATCGGCCGGCCGGCGCAGACCGAGCATGCGGTCGACCTGTCGCGGCTGACGGGCGTGACGCTTTACGAGCCGGAGGAACTGGTGCTCTCCGCCCGAGCCGGAACGCCTTTGGCCGAGATTGAGGCGCTTGTGAAAGCCAGCGGCCAGGAACTCGCCTTTGAGCCGATGGACTATGGCCCGCTTCTGGGCGGCGAGCCAGGCAAGGGCACCATCGGCGGCGTGCTGGCCACCAACCTGTCCGGCCCGCGCCGGCTGAAAGCGGGCGCCGCGCGCGACCACATTCTGGGCATCAATGCCGTGTCCGGACGCGGAGAGGCGTTCAAGTCGGGCGGCCGCGTGGTGAAGAACGTCACCGGTTACGACCTCTCGAAAGTCATGGCCGGCTCGTGGGGCACGCTGGCCATCGTCACCGACCTCACCTTCAAGGTGCTGCCCGCCGCCGAGACCGAGACCACGGTGGCCCTGCGGCGGCTGGACGACGAGAAGGCCACCGCCGCGATGGCGGCCGCGCTTGGCTCGAGCGCCGAGGTGTCCGCCGCCGCGCATCTGCCGGAACTGGTCGCAGCTAGAGTGTCCGGCAATCTCGGCTCCGACGCCGCGACGTTGCTGCGCGTCGAAGGGTTCGGCCCTTCGGTCGCCTACCGTGTCGCCATGCTGCGCGATCTTTTCGGCGGTCATGTCGAGATGATCGAGGCGGAGACGTCCCGCGCGCTCTGGCGCGACATCCGCGACGTCGTCCCCTTCGCCGACGGCACGCAGCGCCCGGTCTGGCGGGTCTCGATCCAGCCCGCCGCTGGCTGGCGCATGGTCGAGGCGCTGCGGATGCAGGCCGCGGTCGACGCTTTCTACGACTGGCAAGGGGGCCTCGCCTGGTTGCGCATGGAGGCCGAGCCCGAGCCCGAGACTGTGCGCGGCCTGATCCGCCATTTCGGCGGCGGCCACGCCACGCTCGTGCGCGCGTCAGCGCCCGTCCGGGCCGCGACGCCGGTGTTCGAACCGCAGGCCGGCGCGCTCGGCGCACTCGCGGCCCGCCTCAAGGCCGAGTTCGATCCGAAGTCAATCTTGAACCCGGGACGGATGGCGGGCGGCTGAATGTCTGCTAGATTTGCCGCAGCAACCAAGAGGGGAATGACATGACCGACATGAACACAGCACCCGCGCCGCCGCGCCAGACCGATCAATGGCTGGAGCCCGGCAAGACCAACGTCCAGGTCGTCTATTTTCTCTACATCGCCGGCATGTTCATAGGCATCTCGGTGATCATCGGCCTCGTCATCGCCTACATCAACCGCGGCAAGGTGGGCGGCTGGGTCGATACGCATTACTCTTGGCTGATCCGCACGTTCTGGATCGGCATGCTCTACGGCTTCGTCTCCATCCTGCTGATGTTCCTGCTGATCGGCTTCCTGACCGCGCTGGCCACCGCCATCTGGGTCATCGTCCGCTGCGTCATCGGCCTCCAGGCGGCAAGCCGGGGCGAGCCGATCAAGAACCCTGAGAGCTGGCTGATTTGAGTAAGTGGACGCAACGAGTTCAAAGCTGACTACTGGTCGCGCTTGGAGGGCTGGATGAAAATCTCCGATGTACTGAGTTCCAACCCAGAGATTTTTTCTGGCGCTGTCGTGTTCAAGGGTACGCGCGTGCCCGTGGACGCGTTCTTCGAGAACATCGCCGGCGGCATGTCGGTGGAGGATTTTCTCCGAAACTTCCCCACCGTCGAACGCAAGCAGGTCGAGGCGCTTCTTCAAGCACTGTCAGAAGACGCAAAGCGCCAGTTTCCGAGGGCAGCTTGAGAGCGATAGTAGACGAGGGTGTTCCGCGGGACCTCGTTAAGCTGCTTCGAGAGTTGGGATGCGACGTTCACGGCTTTCCGAATTCGTGGAAAGGAACGAAAAACGGTCGGCTTCTATCGCTCGTCGCTGAAGGTGGATTTGACTGCCTGATTACCTCGGACAAGAACCTGACAAGTCAGCAGAACGTAGCGCGATCGGGTGTAGCGGTTGTCGTGCTTCCCCATCAATTCCTGGATGACCTGAAGCAGGTCAAGGAAATGATTGTCGCGGTCGTGAATGGCGCAAACCCTGGTTCGGTGCACACCGTTCCAAATAAGGCAGACTGAACGGCCACATGCAAACCTCCTTTTCCCTCGCCCAGCTCGCCGATCCGCATGTTGCGGAGTCGGAGAAGATCCTGCGCAAATGCGTTCATTGCGGCTTCTGCACCGCGACCTGCCCGACCTATGTGACGCTGGGCAACGAGCTCGATTCGCCGCGCGGGCGCATCTATCTGATCAAGGACATGCTGGAGAACGGCCGGCCGGCGGACGAGGAGATCGTCACCCATATCGACCGCTGCCTGTCGTGCCTCGCCTGCATGACGACCTGTCCGTCGGGCGTGAACTATATGCATCTCGTCGACCACGCCCGGGCGCATATCCAGGAGACCTACAAGCGGCCACTGATCGACCGCGCCATCCGCTCCGTAATCGCGATGGTTCTGCCTTACCCGTCGCGCTTCCGCGCCACGCTCAAACTTGCCGCGCTCGGCCGCCCCTTCGCGCCACTGTTCGCTTCGGTCAAGTCGCTGAAGCCGCTGGCCGCGATGCTGGTCATGGCGCCGGCGTCCGTTCCCGCTGCCTCACCCGTCTCGAAGCCCGCGACCCACAAGCCAACCGCGCCGAAGCGCGGCCGCGTCGCGTTGCTGACCGGCTGCGCGCAGTCAGTGCTCGACCCGGCCATCAACGAGGCGACGGTGCGGCTGCTCACGCGTCTTGGCGTCGAGGTCGTGGTGCCGGAGGGCGAGGGGTGCTGCGGCGCGCTGGTGCATCACATGGGCCGCGAGGAGGCGGCGCTTGCCGCCGCGCGGAACAATGTCGACGCGTGGATGCGCCAGATCGAGGCGGGCGGCCTCGACGCCATCGTCATCACCGCATCGGGTTGCGGCACGACGATCAAGGACTACGGCTTCATGCTGCGCCTCGATCCGGCCTATGCCGAAAAGGCCGCGCGCGTCTCGGCGCTGGCCAGGGACGTCACCGAATATCTCTCGACGCTTGATTTGCCGGAGCCCGCGGTCCGGTCGGGCCTCACTGTGGCCTACCATTCCGCATGCTCGATGCAGCACGGCCAGAAGATCACCCGCCAGCCGAAGGAATTGCTCGCCCGCGCGGGCTTCCTGGTGAAGGAGCCGCGCGAAGGCCACCTGTGCTGCGGCTCGGCCGGCACCTACAACATTCTCCAGCCCGAGATCGCCGCGACGCTGCGCAAGCGCAAGGTCGGCAATATCGAGGCCACGGGCGCGGCGCTTGTCGCCACCGGCAATATCGGCTGCATGACGCAGATCGGCGGCGGCACGAAACTGCCGGTCGTCCACACGGTCGAACTGCTCGACTGGGCCTGGGGCGGACCGAAGCCGGAGGGTGTGCCGGATGCCGTTCCCGCGCTCGTCGCGGCGGAGTAGCTACGCCACCCGCCTCCGCCACAGCACGAACGGGATGCTCACCAGATACATGGTGATGCCGTAGACGCCCGACGGCAGCGAGAAGGGCGGCAGCGCGCTCGCCTGCTCGACGATCAGTGAGCCGACCGTAATGCCGAGCGTCGCGTTCTGGATGCCGGTCTCGATCGAGATCGCGGTCGCCTCGCCGGGCGTCAGCGAGAAGACCCGCCCGAGGCCGAGGCCGATCGCCAGCAGCGCGACGTTCAGGAGGATCAGGCTCGGCGCGAGAACCGCCAGGTTGGCGACGAACAGCGACCAGTTGGCCGCGAGCGCGCCGACGACCACGATCACGAACAGCACCAGCGCCAGCTTCTCGACGAACGGCTCGATGCCGATCGCGAAGCCCGAAGCGAAGTGGCGCACCAGCATGCCGATCACGACGGGCAGGGCGGTGATCATGAACATCGCGAGACCGAGCGCCGTCACGTCGACCGGCGGCGCGTCGAGACCCATGAAATGCCGGGCGAAGAAGCCGACCAGCGGCGGCATGGTGAACACCGCGACCAGGCTGATGATGCCGGTCAGCGAGATCGACAGCGCCAGGTCGCCCTTGGCGAGCTTGGTCAGGATGTTCGACGTCACACCACCGGGGCAGAGCGACAGGATCATCAGCCCGACGGCGAGCTCCGGCGGCAGGCCGAAGGCGACCGCGATCACATAGGCGACGATGGGAATGGTCACAAGCTGCGAGAATGCGCCGATGCCGAAGGCCTTCGGCTGCCGCGCCACCCGCGCGAAGTCTGCCAGCGTCAGCCCGATGCCCAGCGAGAACATGATGACCGCAAGCGCCAGCGGCAGGAACACCGTGATGAGACTGTCCAAAGCGATCCCCTCCCTGACCGGCCGGATGCGTCCGGCGCATCAAGGCTTAGGCAAGATCGGGAGATTCGGCAATCGTATGAGGATTGCAACGTCCGCAAAACGCCAAAGGGCAGCGCGACGGCGATCGCACTGCCCTTCGTTCTGGCGCGCGCCGCCCCGTGGCGCGCGGCCGTTCCCTCTCCGGGGATTTCTACATCACGATAACCTTGGTGCCGACGCCGACGCGCTCGTAGAGGTCGGTCACATCCTCGTTGCGCATGCGGATGCAGCCCGACGACACCGCGCCGCCGATTGTCCATGGCTGGTTGGTGCCGTGGATGCGGTAGAGCGTCGAGCCGAGGTAGAGCGCGCGGGCGCCGAGCGGATTTTCCGGTCCACCCGCCATGTGCACCGGCAGGATGCGGCCCTTGGCGCGCTCGCGCACGATCATCTCCGCCGGCGGCCGCCAGTCCGGCCACTCGGCCTTGCGGGTGATCTTGTGCGTGCCGGCCCATTCGAAGCCGGGCTTGCCGGTGCCGACGCCGTAGCGCCGCGCCTGGCCGCCGCTTTGCACCAGGTAGAGGAAGTTCTGCGTCGTATCGATGACGATCGTGCCGGCGCCGTGCGGGCCGTCATAGGCGACGTCCTGCGGCAGATACATCGGGTTGATCTGGTATTGCTGCTGGCGCTTCGGCGGAACAGCGACGGCGGCCGTCTGGAAGCCCGGATCCACCTGGCGACGCAACTGGCGCATCTGCGGCGCGTTGCGCAGCGCAACGTTGCGGCGCACGGCGGGAGCCGCGACGCGCCGGCCGTCCGGCGAGCGCTTGAGCTGCATCACCCACGGTGCGGAGAGGTCGGGGCTGACCACCAGCGGCGGCCGTTCGGCATAGCGGCTGTTGGCGAAGGCGGGCTGGGCGGACAGCGCGGCGGCGATGGCGGCGCCTGCCAGGAGAAGGATACGCAACATGACACTCTACTCTCGTTCTGACGTCACACAGTCGGCGGAACAACGCCGGGTCTGTCAGGAGGTTGCCCGCCCAGGGGTAGCAAATGGTGAATCGGAATTGATAAATTGCGCCGGATCGCGGAAACCATTTGGTGTGGTTACCGCCGGGTTCAGGAGCGTGGTGAACACCCGGTTCATCAGCGTGGTGAACGGCAGGTGAATCACGTTGCCGATGGAGAATGTCGCCTTGGGTGAACTGGAAGCGGGCCTGATCGAGGGGCCGGACGGCAAGGCGCGGTGCTTCTGGCACGGCAATTTGCCGGACTATCTGCACTATCACGACCACGAATGGGGCCACCCGGTGACGGACGACCGGCGCCTGTTCGAAAAGCTCTGCCTCGAGGGTTTCCAGTCCGGCCTGTCCTGGCTGACCATCCTGCGCAAGCGCGAGAACTTTCGCGCTGCCTTCGACAATTTCGACCACGAGAAGATTGCCCGCTACGGCGAGGCGGACGTGGCGCGGCTGCTGGCGGATGCCGGCATCGTCCGCCACCAGGGCAAGATCCGCTCGGTGATCAACAATGCCAGTCGGGCGAAGGAACTGATCGACGAGGCGGGGTCGCTGGCCGCCTGGTTCTGGGCCTTCGAACCCGGTCCCGACCAGCGCCCGGCCCGATTCGATTACGCCCATTTGCGCGCCAACCCGACGACCGAAATCTCGACGACGATTTCGAAGCAGTTGAAGAAGCGCGGCTGGAGTTTTGTCGGGCCGACGACGATCTACGCCTTCATGCAGGCGATGGGGCTGGTCAACGACCATATCGAAGGCTGCATCTGCCGCGAGGCGATCGAGGAGGAGCGCCGTGTCTTCGTCCGCCCTTGACCTGCCGCCGGAGGTCGAGGCCGTTTTCGCCTCGGCGGCCGAACCCGCCCGCGCCGAACTGTTGCGCCTGCGCAAGCTGATGGAAAGCGTGGCGGAGGGTCTGCCCGGCGTCGGGCCGCTGTCGGTGAGCCTGAAATGGGGCGAGCCGTCGTTTGCTCCGGGCAGGGCGGGAGTGGGCAGTTCGGTTCGGCTGGCTGTGCAGCGCGATGGCCGCGTGGCGATGCATTTCATCTGCCACACCGGCCTGATCGACCGGTTTCGCGAACTCTATCCGCAGACTTTCGAGTTCGCCGGCAACCGCTCGATCCTGATCGAGCCGGGCAGCCGCTTCGACACGGCGGCGCTGTCGCATTGTGTTGCGATGGCGCTGACCTATCATCTGGACAGGCGCCGGCCGGCGGCGTGACGCGTTATTTCTCGTAGCGGCCGCGGCCGCCATAGGGGATTTCCCAGACCAGGTCGCGGCCGTCGACCTTAAGCAGCATGCCGGTGAACCGCCGGTCGGCAGGCGTGTGGGTGCCGGAAATCGTCCGCTTGCCAGATGGGAACAGCGCGATGTTCTTGCCGTGCTGCGTCCAGCATCCCTTGCCGTACTGGTCGTTCGCGCCATAGGCGAGATAGAATTCGAAGGAGCCGTCCTTGCGCAGGATGAGCTCGGAACCGACCTCCATCACCCCGTTCAGATAATAGTGGCCGGGAATGTGGGCGCTGCCCTTGCCGCAGGCCGGGCCGAGCCCGCTGGCGGCCAGGGCGGGACCCTGTGTCGAGACGGCGACCGTGACGGCGGAAAGCAGCAACAGTTTAGCGATTTGGCGCATGTGCCGGCTCCTCAAACGGGCATTGTCGGAGCAGCCATCGTCAGGCTGGTCAGCACGACGATGACGCAGGCGAACACGGGATAGAGCACCAGCATCGAGGTGCCGAGCGCGCCGCCCGTCTGCATTTCCGAGAGGCGCGGATCGTTGGCCGGGGTGAACGAGCCGGGCTTTGGCGCGGCAGCGGCCGGCTTCTGGGTGGCGGGGCGCAGCGTGCGTTCTTCGGTGGCGATGGTGGTGGTCGTCATGGTCGTTGTCCGTGTTTCTGTGATGCGGCTTATCGGCCTGCCGTGTTTCGCGCCAATGGCGGGCGGAACGGCGGACTGTAACGGATGCGAGGCCAGCGCAGGGGACAGTTTACTTTTTCGCGCAAAGGGGCGTTGCCGCTGCAAGGCTTTGCGCGGGCGCGAAGAAAGTAAACTGTCCCCGGTGTCCGGCTACGAACTGTCGAAGCATGTCGTGGGCGAACGGTTGACCAGCGATGCGAACACGCCCGTCGCACGCTGCGCACGGTCGAGCCAAGACGGATGCGCAGGGACCGCGCGCAACGGCGCGAGCACCTGCTCGACAAGGGTCGAGAGCAAGGCGGCGAGGGTGCGAAAACAGTCGGCGAGATGCGTGGCATCGGCTGCACTGTTGCCGGAGGATGCGATCGCGTCTGGAGCAAACTGGATCTCCAGACCGGCATCTCGTGTCAGGGCGGCCACATAGTCGCGGGCAATGGCCTCGCCGGGACGCAGCAGCCAGAGCACGGACCAGCGCACCGCATGGCAGCGGCCGCTCGCGCGCTCCGCCAGGCCGGCGAGCGCGAGAAGCAGCGCCACGATGCGCCGCAGCGTCTTGATGTTCAGGTCGGTGGCGTCATTCCAGTCCATCGCCGGCGTGTCTCCTCGCGGTGATTGTCGCGCGGGCGGGGAAGGCGGGGATAGATTTGAGCGGTTTTCTTGTTCCGTTGTCGGAGAGGGTGTTGGGGGAAGCCGACGAATGCGGGACGTTGCCGAGGATGACTGGATTCAAAATGAGTTCTCACGGCGGGAAATCTATCAACGTGTCGGGGGATGAGACGCCGCTAAAGCTCATCACCTTACGAAGCCCCCTCACCCGGCCTCCGCTTCGCTCGGCCGACCTCTCCCCGAGGGGAGAGGGGCGATCGAGCGTTGCGCCAAATTAAGGGCGGGTCTGGCGTAGACGGCGCAGACCCCCTCTCCCCTTGGGGAGAGGTCGGCCGAGCGAAGCGGAGGCCGGGTGAGGGGGTTGCGACGGACGAGGACGCGCTCGCAACCTTGCCCCTGTGCCGTTCATCCGCTAGGACACGCCCGCGCCGCAGCGATGCGGGCGAAGGGCTTGAAACGCGCGGAATTTCCGATGGTTGATAAATCGCAGAAGATGCTGGCGCGGGTGCCGCGTGGGTTCGTCGACCGGTCGCCTGACGACATCCGCGCCGTCGAGACGATGATGGCCAAGATCCGCGCCGTCTACGAGCTTTACGGCTTCGAGCCGGCCGACCAGCCGCTGGTCGAATATACCGATGCGCTGGGAAAATTCCTGCCCGACCAGGATAGGCCCAACGAAGGCGTGTTCTCGTTCCAGGACGATGACGAGCAGTGGCTGTCGCTGCGCTACGACCTGACCGCGCCGATGGCGCGCTATGTGGCGGAGAATTACGAGAAGCTGCCGAAACCGTTCCGGTCGTATCGCTCGGGCTGGGTGTTCCGCAACGAGAAGCCGGGGCCGGGACGGTTCCGCCAGTTCATGCAGTTCGACGCCGACACTGTGGGCACGCCCGGAGTCGCGGCGGATGCCGAGATGGCGATGATGATGGCGGACGTCATGGAGGCGCTGGGGATCGCGCGCGGGGATTATGTGATCCGGGTGAACAACCGAAAGGTGCTCGACGGGGTGCTGGAGGCGATCGGGCTTGGCGGCGGCGACAATGCCGGGCGTCGGCTGACGGTGCTGCGGGCGATCGACAAGCTGGACAAGTTTGGAATGGAGGGCGTGCGCCTCCTCCTCGGCCCCGGGCGCTGGGACGGCGGTAGGGAAGGCGAAGGGGATTTCACAAAGGGTGCTGGACTGGACGACAACCAGATTTCCAAAGTCATCCTGTTTGTGGGCGACCAGAACTCAACAACGAGAGGATCCTCGACAGTCTTACACTTGCACATGATAGGCGGCCAGAACGCCACAGCAGATGCGGGCATTGCAGAGCTTCGTGAGATCAACTCTCTTTTGGAGGCGGCCGGATACTCGCCGGGGCGCGTCCAAATCGATACGTCCGTCGTCCGCGGTCTCGAATATTACACCGGCCCGGTCTTCGAAGCCGAACTCCTCGCCGAAATCCCAAATGAGGACGGCCAGATCGTGCGCTTCGGCTCGGTCGGAGGCGGCGGGCGGTATGACGGGCTGGTGTCGCGCTTCCGGGGCGAGCCGGTGCCGGCGACGGGGTTTTCTATCGGCGTCTCGCGCCTGATGACGGCGCTGAAGAACCTCGGCAAGCTGGACACATCCGACATCGTCGGGCCGGTCGTCGTGCTGGTCATGGACCGCGACACCGACAGCCTCGGCCGCTACCAGAAGATGGTCTCGGACCTCCGCCAAGCCGGGATCCGCGCCGAAATGTATCTCGGCGGCTCCGGCATGAAGCCGCAGATGAAATATGCCGACAGGCGCGGCGCTCCCTGCGTGATCATCCAGGGCGGGGATGAGCGCGCCAAGGGCGTGGTGCAGATCAAGGATCTGGTCGAAGGCGCACGGCTGGCGGAACAGATCACCGACAACGAAGCTTGGCGCGGAGGCCGCCCGGCGCAGGTCGAGGTGGCCGAAGGCGAAATCGTGGCGACGGTGCGGGGGATTATCGCGGCGCAGAAGGCGGAGCGGGCGGGTGGGCGGTAGCGCCAGGTTCGCCCGCGTCTGGCCTGCTGGCCGCTTTGACAGCGGCGGCGAGATCAACTCGTCTTGGCGCGGCGCTCGCGACCCCCTCCCCCTTGAGGGGAGGGTAAGGGTGGGGGTGCGCCGGGACGCAGCCAATGCGGTTTCGAACTCGTTGCTTCCCGTCCGCGTGCAATTGCAAACTGATACGCGCGCGAACCCCCACCCTTACCCTCCCCTCAAGGGGGAGGGGGTCGCCGCCGGCGTGCCGCGTGTTCGACCGGATGAAGCAGGTTGTACAGCATGACCCGCTTCCCCGCCCTCGCGCCCTCCATCCTCGCCCTCTTCGCTGCCCGTGGCGCGGGGGCGATCGAGGTGCCGATGCTGCAGCCGGCGGATCCGTTTCTGGATATTGCCGGCGAGGACCTGCGCCGCCGGATTTTCCTCACCGAGAGCGAGACCGGCGAGACGCTGTGTCTGCGGCCGGAATTCACCATTCCGGTCTGTCTCGACCACATCGCCAACCGCGCCGCCACGCCGCGCCGCTACGCCTATCTCGGCGAAGTGTTCCGGCAGCGCCGCGAGGGTGAGGCGGAGTTTTTCCAGGCCGGGATCGAGGATCTGGGCGACCCGGCGATTTCCGAATCCGATGCGCGCAGCGTCGCCGACGCGCATGCGCTGCTGGCGATGGCGCTGCCGGGCGCGAGCCTGTCGGTGACGCTTGGCGACCAGACCGTGTTCGAGGCAGTGCTGGCGGCGCTGGGCCTGCCGCGCGGCTGGCAGAAGCGGCTGGCGCGGGCGTTTGGATCGGCTGACATGATCGCTGCCGCGCTGGCGGACCTCGCCAGCCCGCCGGCCAGCCGCGGCCTTTCCGGCGACGCGAACCTGCTCGCCGCCTCGGGCGACCGCGCAGCTCTGGCCGCCTTCATCGAAGGCGAGATGCAGGAGGCCGGCCTGTCGCCGTCCGCCGGGCGAACGCCCGACGAGATTGCGCGGCGGCTGATCGAGAAAGCGGAACTGTCGCGGCTGCGGCTGACGCCGCAGCAATTCGAGGCACTGAAGGCGTTTCTGGCCATCCATGTACCGCTGTCGGGCGCAACCGAGGCGCTGTCACGCTTTGCGGCCACGTCCGGCATTGCGCTGGGCGACGCGCTCGAGCTGTTCTCGGCCCGCGCCGACGCCATCGCAGGACACGGCCTGTCGGGCGACGTTGTCTCCTATGACGCGGCGTTCGGCCGGCCGCTCGACTACTACACCGGCATGGTGTTCGAGATTGCGCTGCCGGGCAATCCGCGCCCGCTGGTCGGCGGCGGCCGCTACGATCGGCTGCTGACGCTGCTGGGGGCGGACAAGCCGATTCCGGGCGTCGGCTTCTCGGTCTGGCTGGACCGGATCGAAGCGGCGACGGAGGGCAGGGGATGACGATCTGTCTGACGCTGGAAGCACCCCCTCACCGTCTCGGGCTTCGCCCGATCCACCTCTCCCCCTGCCCGGGGGAGA